>Ga0247757_10001879_pt1 | contig 12370 bp, 11 predicted proteins | sample UWRJL126311R4_FD_180929 | JGI IMG/M metagenome (GOLD analysis project Ga0247757, IMG submission 180929) | Plant litter microbial communities from Arlington Agricultural Research Station in Wisconsin, United States - UWRJ-L126-311R-4 | ecosystem: Environmental > Terrestrial > Plant litter >...
TGGTGATGGCCAAGCTCAAAGACGGCTACGACAAGGCCGCGATGGAACAGGTCATGGAAGATCTGCGCAGTCTCGACCTGCCGGGAATGCTGCAGTACACGCTCGGCCTGGACGCCGGGTTGCGGGACGGCAACTGGGATTTCGTGATCGTCTGCGATCTGGCTGACATCGACTCGTATCGAAACTACGACAGCGACGAGAAGCACAACGAGATCCGGGGCCGGCTCGGCAAGCAGGTCGACGAGATGGCCCGCGCCCAGTTCGAGCTGCCCGACAGCTAACGGCGCGCGTACCGCCGCGCGAACTCCCGCAGGATCGTCATCGGGTGGGTCACCGTGCGGCGGCGCGCAGCGTCCTTGAGTGACTCGGCGGTGTCCGGCGCGAAGTAGCCGTGATCCTTGTACACCTCGATGCGGGTGCACAGGCCGTCGACGTCGAGTTCGGGATGGAACTGCGTGGCGTACACATTGGCACCCACCCGGAACGCCTGCACGGGGCAGTCCTGTGATGTGGCGAGAAGCGTCGCGTGCGCCGGCAGCTCGGACGCCGCTTCCTTGTGGCCGCCGAAGGCGTCGAACACCGGCGGCAGCGGGGCGAAGAGCGGGTCGGCGCGCCCCTCGGGGGTCAGGGCGACGGTCACCGGTCCCACCGGTTCGCTGTGCGCGCGGTCGATGACGGCGCCGACCGCGGCGCCGAGGGTGCCCACCCCGTAGCAGCAGCCCAGGAACGGGAAGTCGGCGGCGACGACGGCGTCCAGCAGTTCGGCCAGGTCCGCCTCGACCTGCACCTGCGTCGACGTCTTCTTCGCGATGTCGTCGCTGACGGTGAAAGGTCCGCCGCCGAGGATGATCCCCGACCAGTCCGCCAGCTCGACGGCCCCGAGCCGGCGCTGGGTGAGGCGGATGCGGTGCATGCCAGGCTCGTCGAGCCCGGCGAAGCGCAGGAACGCCGCGTACTCCTCGTCGGCGGCGTCGTCCTCGTCACGGATCGACAACAGCAGGAACGGGGCGCCGGCCACCGGTCCAGCGTAGCCACCGACTAGCTTTGGCGGTCAGTGAGAACACTTTTCGATTTCGACGATGCGCCGGTCTTCGCGATCCCGACATCCGGGGGACCGCGGCTGGGCGTGCTGCTCGACGGTCCGCAGGGGTGGGGTGAGTTCAGCCCGCCACCGGGGTGCGACGACGCGCTGGCCGCCCGCTGGCTGACGTCGGCGATGGAACCGAGCACCGTCGGCTGGCCGGACGCCGTCCGCGGCCGCGTTCCGGTCAGCGACGGCCGCGCCCGCGCGGTGGTCACCGTCGAGAGTTCGGTGGCGTCCGCGGTCGCCCGGATCCGTGACGCCGGGGCACTCGACCTGGTCCGGCTGGTGTGCCGCAGCACCGAGGACGCCGCTGCCGTCCGGCGGCAGGTCGACGTGCCGGTGGCGGTGGAAGCCGACCTGCTGGCCGCCGACCCTGGCTGCGCGGACGTGGCAGTCCTGCGCTGCGGCGAACTCGGGGGAGTGCGGCGGGCCCTGCGCCGCGCCGAACGCCTCGGCGTGCCGGCGGTGGTGGAGTTCAGCGGGGCGACCAGCATCGGCGCGGCTGCCGACGTGGCATTGGCCGCGGCCCTGCCCGAGCTGCCCTACGCGTGCGGCCCGGCACCGGAATGGCTGCGCGCAGGCGATGTCGTCTCACCGGCGCGGTCCCTGGTGCCCGCCGACGGCCACCTGCCTGCGGCGCCGATGCCGGCAGCGCCGGACCCGTCGCGGCTGGAGCCGTTGCTGGTCCACGACGACGACACGGTGCAGCAGTGGCGCGCCCTCGTCCGACGCGCCGCCGCCCTGCTCTAGGCCGCCGACCGTGGGGCCTGTGCACGCCTGAGCCCCCAATCGCGTGCACGAGACCCACGGTCGACCGAAAAGGTCAGTCCTGCTTGTCGATCAGGCGGGTCAACGCCGCCCGATCGGGCGCGAGCAGCTCGGCGATGCGCGCCTGGTTCACGTCGGCGACGATGATCTCCCCGACCTCCTGGTAGACGTCGCTGAAGATGCCATGGTTCTTCATCTTCTCGGTCTGGTAGATGTTGTCCTCCGTCGGCGTCACGTAGTAGACGATCTCGGCCTTGAACCGGTGGATCAGCCACAGATGGATCAGGTCCATCAGGCGCTTCTGCCGGAGCTGCTCGGCGAAGGTGTTCTGATCGCGCACGGTGAGGATGCTGCGGCCGTGCCGGTCCTTGATCGGGTCGACGACGACGTTGGCCAGCGGCTCGGTCCCATCCCCGAGAATCTGCAGATCCAGCACGTCGGAGCCCGCCCGCCGGGGCCGCAGCTGCACGCGCAGCTTCTCCGGCAGCTGATAGTGCTCACTCCACAGCGTCAGCCACTCCTCGAGCAGCTTCTTGGGCACCTCGGTCTGCACCAGGTGCTGATGTTGCGTGGACCCCTTGCCCATCGACTTCGTCGTCGCGGTGCGGCCCGACGACGCGGCCAGCGCGGCGTCGCTGCGCGGGCCACCGACGAGGGTTTGCGGTGTGCGGTAAGGAGATTCGACGAGGCGCATCTTGCGCTGCAGCCGAGCCAGCGCCAGCATGCCCTCCTGGCGCAGCGACGTCGCGAACTCCTCGGAGGCCACCCCGTCGACCTGGTGACCGCCATAGGTGATGAAGTTGAAGACGAAACCCATCTTCCCGATCTCCTCGGGGAAGGCCCGCATCTCCTCGTCGGTCATGCCGGTGGTGTCCCAGTTGAACGACGGGGAGAGGTTGTAGGCCAGCATCTTGTCCGGATACACCGCGTGGACGGCGTCGGCGAACTCCTTGGCGTCGGCGAGGTCGGCGGTCTTGGTCTCCATCCACAGGATGTCGGCGAACGGCGCCGCGGCCAACGACTTCGCGATCGCATACGGAATGCCGCCCCGCACCTGGTAATAACCCTCCGGCGTCTTGGCCCGCTCACAGTCCCACGCCACGTCGGCGCCCAGTTCCTTGGCCTTCTCCCGCGCGGTGTACAGCGGCGCCCGCTCGGCGAAGGCGCGCCACTCCTTGGCGCTCATCGACACCGATTCGCCTTCGCGCTCCCGGAACTCCAGCAGGTCGGCCACCGCGCCGGCGTAGGTGTCGAGCCCGGCGTCGTCCTGCCACGCGTCGACGAACCCGGACTCCACCGTGTCGAACGCCGCGTCGAGCGACGACTCGGCGCCGTCCTGCCAGGCCTTCGCGGTCTGGTCGATCAGATCGAGCACCCCCTGGCGCTGCAGCCACGCCTGCGCGGTGTCGTATTCGCCGTCGGGCAGCGCGTAGAGCAGATGCCCGTTGAGCTCGGTCACCCCCTGCTCGTAGAAGCGCCGCACCATCGCCAGGAAGCACGACTTGTACGACGGGATCTTCAGGTTGGTGACCCCGAGCAGGAACGGCTGGTCGCGCTCGTCGGCCCGGCTGTCGATCAGGTTGGCCGCTTCGGCATCGGTGCGGGCGACGATGATGCCGGGCACCCGCATGATGTCGAGCTGGAAGCGTGCGGTGTTGAGCCGTTTGATCTGCTCGTCGGACGGCACCAGCACCTTGCCGCCCTGGTGGCCGCACTTCTTGGTGCCGGGCCGCTGGTCCTCGATGTGATAACCCGGCACCCCGTTCTCGACGAATCGTCGAATCAGGTTGCGTACGTGCGGATCTCCGCCGTGGCCGGTGTCCGCGTCGGCGATGATGAACGGCCGGTAGTCGTAGGCCGGGGTGGTGGCGCGCTGCTGCTCGGTCATCTGCAGCCGCAGGTACTGCTGGTTGCGGTCGGCGGTGAGCAGGGCGCGGACGATGCCGGCGGCTTCCTCGGGGACCTGGCTCAGCGGGTAGCTCGCCAGGTCGGGACCCGGGTCCTCGCTGATCGACCCCTTGGCCGAGGTGGCCCAGCCGCCGAGATAGATGCCCTCGATGCCCATGCGCTTCATCACGACGGCCTGCCCGGGGGAGTAGGGGCCGAACGTGGTGATGCTCTTACCGCGGGCGAACAGCTCGCGCAGATGCGGGTAGAAGGCGGTCGCCGCCTCGCGCGCCACCGGGTAGTCGGCGGGGATCGTGCCGCGCTGCTCGGCCACCTGACGGGCCGTGTAGAGACGGATGGTGCCCTCGAAACGGGGGCTGTCGAAATACTGCTGCGTCTCGGCGACGTCACGCTCGAACGACTCGACGGTCGCAGGGGGCTGGAGGTCAGCTTCGATGATGGCCATGCCTGAGCCTAGAGCGGCTGACCCGGGGTCGGGGAGTTATTTGGTGCCGAAGATCCGGTCGCCGACGTCGCCGAGCCCGGGCAGGATGTATCCGTTGCCGTCGAGCTCCCGGTCGATCGCCGCGGTGTAGATCGGCACGTCGGGGTGCGCCTGTGTCATCGCGGCGATGCCTTCCGGGCAGGTCACCAGGCAGACGAACTTCACCGACTTCGGGTTGCCCTCGCGCACCCGGTCCACCGCCGCGATCGCTGAGTTGCCGGTGGCCAGCAGCGGGTCGAGCACGACCACGTCCCGTTCCGCCAGATCTGCCGGCATCTTGAAGTAGTACTCCACCGTCACAAGCGTTTTCGGCTCGCGATAGAGCCCGATGTGGCCGACGCGCGCCGACGGCACCACGTCGAGCATCCCGTCGAGCAGGCCGGTGCCCGCGCGCAGCACGGAGACGAACACCAGCTTCTTGCCGTCGATGACCATGCCGGTGGTGGCTTCCATCGGCGTCTGCACCTCGACCTCGTGCAGGGCGATGTCGCGCAGCACCTCGTAGGCCATCAGCGCCGACACTTCGTGAACCAGACGGCGAAACGTGTTCGTGGACGCGTCGTTTCGACGCATCAGGGTGATCTTGTGCTGCACCAGCGGATGGTCGACGAGGCGCACTCCGGGAACAGGGGAATCCATCTAGAACACCGTCCCGTCGCTGAGCACCGACAGCGGGGGCAGTCCGTCGCGCAGGCGCTGCGCCCACACCCGGCCCGCAGCCCAGGTTCCGCCTTCGAGCACGCAGGCCAGCGGCAGGTCGACACCGAGGCGCTCGCGCACCAGCGGAGCCAACTCGTCGAGCAGGGCCACCGTCAAGCCGCGCCACTCGACCACCGGTTCGTCGGCCGGCGTCCAGTCCCGGCCGGCGTCGGCACGATCCCGCAGGGCCAGCACCCCGGTGTCCAGCAGCAGGCCGCCGTTGCGATACTCGGGCAGGCCGGTGAGCGCGTCGATCCCGGTGACGGCCACGCCGGCCCAGCGGAGCGGCTCGATCAGCGAATAGGTCAACCATTGCGAGAGCTTGTGCAGCGGCAACCAGCCCGCGGTCAGGCCGGGTCCGGGAATCGCCTCGTGGCGCCAGCAGTCACCCAGCGGCTGATCACCGATCATGTTGCCCGCCGGCCAGATTCGCGACAGCGACGCCAGCAGCGTCACCAGCAGGTCGTGGGCGTCGACGGTCCCTGACGGCGCCGAGGTGGTGTCGAACAGCATGCCGGGCCGGCCGAGCTCGCCGAACACCTCGGGCTGTGCCGCCAGTGCGTCGCCGAGCCGGTGCAGCAGGTCCACCCGCCCGTCGAGCCCCACCAGCGGATTGGCCGCATCGACCTGCAGTGCGCCTGCCAGGTCCGCGGCGGAGAGGGCCTGCAGCGCTGCGGCGTCGACGCGCATCGGTTCACCGGGTTCGCTGGAGAACCGTCCCGCGGCGAACGCGTGCCAGCTCGCCACGGCCAGGCCTTCGGAGCGGGTGTAGCGCACACCGTCCTCGACGAATCCCCAGTCCGCGCCGGCGCCGGCGTCGAGCAGCACGCTGATCACGGTGAGGTCGATCATCGCCCGGGCCCTCTGCTGCGTGTCGGCGCTGCCGAGCCGCGCGTCCAGAGCGGCGCGCCGATCGACCCCGCCTGCCTCGAAATGGCGCCACCGGCTGTGCACCGGGATGTCGAGATCGGGGAAGCGGCTGCGGGTCAGCGCGGCGACGTCGGCGGCGGCCGGGACCAGCGCATCGTCGTCGACGGTGAACCAGCGCGACTCACCCGATCGCGCGCGGTCGAGCAGCGTCGCCGATCGGGTCCGCACCGCGGTGGTGTTGCGCAACGCCGCGGCGGCGTCGGCGGGCACGGTCATCCGTGCAGCCCCCTGCCCTTCACCTGTTTGAGTTCGTCGGCGTCGGGCACCTGCCCGGGCGTGTAGTAGCCGGCCGCCATCTTGGCGTCGATCTCGACGCGGGCGTCGGCGGGGATCAGCTCCTCGGGGATCGAGACCCGCTCACCGACCTCGATACCTGCACCGGTGATCGCGTCGTACTTCATGTTGCTCATCGACACCAGCCGGTGGATCTTCCTGATCCCGAACCAGTGCAACACGTCGGGCATCAGTTCCTGGAACCGCATGTCCTGCACGCCCGCAACGCATTCCGTGCGTGCGAAGTACTGGTCGGCGGTGTCACCGCCGGCCTGACGTTTGCGGGCGTTGTAGACGAGGAACTTGGTCACCTCACCGAGGGCGCGGCCCTCCTTGCGCGAATAGGCCACCAGCCCGACCCCGCCGCGTTGCGCACCCATGATGCATTCCTCGATGGCGTGCGTCAGATAGGGCCTGCACGTACAGATGTCGGAACCGAAGACGTCGGAGCCGTTGCATTCGTCGTGCACCCGCGCGGTCAGTTCCACCGACGGGTCCGCCAGGTGTGCCGGGTCGCCGAAGATGTACACCGTCTGACCGCCGATCGGAGGCAGGAACACCTCGAGGTCGGGCCGGGTGACCAACTCCGGGTACATCCCGCCGGTCTCTTCGAAAAGCACACGGCGCAAGTCGTTTTCGGTGCAGCCGAACCGCCCCGCGACGCCGGGCAGATGCCAGACGGGTTCGAGGGCGGCCTTGGTGACCTGCGCGGCACCGGTGGCCAGCAGCACCCGCCCGTCGGGCACCAGCCGGCCCTTGGCCAGGGCGTCACCGACTTCGGGGAGGATCACCTGCGCCTTGGTCACCGCGATCGTGGGGCGGATGTCCACGCCAGCGGCGAGCTCGGCGGTGAACGCCTCGGCCACCATCGCCCCCCACGGGTCGAGGCTGACGATCGTCGACGGGTCGGCCCACTGCGGGTGCGGTCCGACCCGGTCGGTCGGTGCGGTGTCGGTCAGATCGGCCCGGTGATCCCGCGAGAGCTTGCCCGCTGCGACGGCGAGCGCCCGGTACACCCCGTAGGCCCCGCTGTGCGTGCCGATCACGTTGCGGTGCGCGCGGGCGATGGTGCCGACGACGGGGCCACGCTGGGTCGCCGTCGGGGCGCCCCACCGCAGCGCAGGAGCGTCGGTGCCGCCGCTGTGCGACGTCAGTCTGACGTGACCGGTCGGCATCGGTCTCCTTCGCTGTGCGGATCGACGAGAAGGAAAGGCGCCAGCATAGTCGCCGCGAGCGTTGTCACAGCGGGAGCGGTACGCCGGTGACCGGCACGGGCCAGCTCTCCCGCTGGTAGGCGGCGTCGAAGAACATCCATTCGTAACCCGCCGTGGTGGTGAAGTGGGCGCGGGCGACGGCCTCGTCCGCGGCGGTCAGCGTCGGTCCCACGCGGTCCGCGAGGTCGAGCACCTCGGTGACTATCGCCGCGAACTCCTCACCGCCGTAGCTGTCGATCCAGTGCTGGTAGCGCGCATCGGAGGAGCCACGCTGCACCAGTTCGGCGCCGACCTCGGCGTAAATCCAGTAACAGGGCAGCACCGCGGCCAGCCCGTCGGCGAAGGATCCCGCGTAGGCGGTGGCGATCAGGTAGCTGGTGTAGGCCTGGGTGGTGGGGGTGACGGCAACGGCGTCGACGTCGGCGGCCGACAGGCCAAGCGCGGGCAGCAGCTGGTCGTGTAGTTGGAGTTCGCCATCGAGGACGCCGGCGGCGTGCCTGCCGAACATCGCGGTCTCGGCGAGCGTGGGCGCCTTGGCCCCCACCACAGCCAGCGCGCGGGCGTAGGCGCGCAGATAGTGCACGTCCTGGGCGACGTAGTGGGCGAACGCATCGGGCTCGAGCGTGCCGTCGGTGAGCCCGGTGATGAACGGGTGCACGGTGATGGCGTCGAAGACGCCCTCGATGCCGCGCCACAGCTGCCCGGTCCACGACTGCGGCGTGCCGGATCCGATGCGCGGGGTCTTTCCATGGCTCGTCATGGCGACCATCCTGTCAGCGATGAGTTCCGCGCGCCGGTCTGGTCAACATCGACAGAACCCGCACACCCGAGATCGTGGACAGGATGACCCGATGACCGAAACATTCGCTCTCCCACCCGTGGTCGACACCGCCACCTGGCGCGCGCACCTGGACGACCTGCGCGCCCGGGAGAAGGCCGCGACCCGCGAGCTCGACGCGATCGCCGCGCAGCGCCGCAGGCTGCCGATGGTCGAGATGCCCGACTACACGTTGATCGGCGCCGACGGCCCCGTGCGCCTGGCCGATGTCTTCGCAGGGCGCTCGCAGTTGATCGTCTACAACCACATGTGGAGCGACGGCGAGACCTGGCAGTGCGGCGGGTGCACCGGCTTCACCTCTCAGTTCACCCGGCTGGAGTTCCTCGACAGCTATGACGCGCGATTCGTCATCGTCACCGCGGGCCCGATCGAGGAGGCGCTGGCGTACAAGAAGCGGGTCGGCAACGCGATGGACTGGTATTCGTCCTCGGACAGCCCGTTCGCCACCGACGTCGACGCGGCGCCGGGCACCGGGTTCGGCGTCAACGTGTTCCTTCGCGACCCGGCCACCGACACCGTCTACCGGACGTGGCACACCAACGGCCGGGGCACCGAACAGCTCAGCCATTCCTTCGCGCTCATCGACGTCCTGCCGTGGGGGCGTCAGGAGGTCTGGCAGGACTCGCCCGACGGCTGGCCGCAGCGCCCGACCTACTCCGGGTGGCTGGATTCGCCGGACATCGCCCGGGCGTACGGCGACCCCGAGGCTCGCTGACCGAAGCCGCTGACCGAAGCCGCCGCCGGCCTTCGACCCGGGCGCGACGAAAGCGTCACCGCTTGGCACACTGTGCGCATGGCACAGATAACTTTGCGCGGAAACCCGGTCAACACCGTCGGCGAGCTGCCCACTGTCGGGTCGCAGGCACCCGGCTTCACCCTCACCGGAACCGATCTCGGCTCGGTCGCCGCCGACCAGTTCCGCGGCAAGCCGTTGCTGCTGAACATCTTTCCCTCTGTCGACACCCCGGTGTGCTCGGCCAGCGTGCGCACGTTCAACGAACGCGCCGCGGGCAGCGGTGGCACCGTGCTGTGCGTGTCCAATGATCTGCCTTTCGCCCAGAAGCGGTTCTGCGGTTCCGAGGGCATCGAGAACGTCACCGCCGCGTCGGCGTTCCGGGACGGTTTCGGCGATGCGTACGGCGTGACGATCACCGACGGCCCGATGGCCGGTCTGCTGGCGCGCGCCGTGGTGGTCGTCGACGCCGAGGGCACGGTGACCTACACGGAGCTGGTGCCCGAGATCGGACAGGAGCCCGACTACGACGCGGCCCTGGCCGCGCTCGGCGGGTGATGCGCGACACACCCTAGACGGCGACGCGCCGGCACAGGTCACCGTTCGGTCCCGGTCCCGCATCGCAATGACGCAGCGTCCTGCGACGACGTAAATACACCCTCTGACGTGGTGTAGAAGTGGTCATAGTGACTGTTGTTAATCATTGAGATCGGCGCTCGACGGCGCCGACATCGGGAAAGCGGTGGAAGTGCCATGCGACGCGTTCGTGTGATCGGTGCGGTTCGTACGTTCGTTGTCTTGCGTACGTTGGTCGTCTTCGTGCTCGGTGCGACGTTGATGGTGGCGACGCCAGGTCTGGCGGCAGCACAGCCCACCCGGTCGGCGACTAACCAGAAGGCCGTCGAGGTCGTCATCGCCCGTGCGCTCTCGCAGCGCGGGGTGCCGTTCGCGTACGGCGGCGGCGGCGCTTCGGGGCCGAGCAAGGGAACGGCGGCGGCACCCGCCGACCCGGCGGCCGACCAGGCCGAGGTCGACGCCTCGGGGCTGGACCTGACCACACCGGGTCTGAACCTGCCGTCTGCCGAGCCCGATGCGGCGCCGACCTCGCCGGCGCCCGCGCCGCGGGTCGAGGTGGTCGGTTTCGACGCGTCGGGACTGATGGTCTACGCGTACGCCGGGGTGGGCGTGAAGCTGCCGCGATCGTCGGGCGAGATGTACAAGGTGGGCCAGAAGGTCATGCCGTCCCTCGCGCTGCCCGGCGACCTCCTGTTCTACGGACCCGAGGGCACGCAGAGCGTCGCCCTGTTCATCGGCAACGGCAAGATGGTCGAGACCACCGACTCCGGTGTCGCCGTGTCCGACGTGCGAACCAAGGACATGACTCCCTACCTGGTGCGCATCATCGCCTGACCGGTTGTGCCGCAGTGTGATTCGTGCCCGCGCTTAGACTGCGGGCATGAGTCGCGAGAGCCGCCGGTCGGGTGAGGGTCTGCTGCAGGTCGACGACTGCCTGGACGCCGATGGCAACATCGACCTGCCTGACGGTGTCACCTTCGTCTCGCTGATCGACCGCAACATCGCCAATGTCGGCGACACCGTCGCGTATCGCTATCTGGACTTCTCCGGCGCGACCATGCGCACCGACGAGATCACGTGGACCCAGTTGGGTGTGCGGATGGCGGTGATCGCGTCGTGCGTGCAGCAGGTGGCGGACCCCGGTGATCGGGTCGCGGTGCTGGCGCCTCAGGGGCTCGACTTCATCACCGCGTTCTTCGGCGCCGTCAAGGCGGGCACCGTCGCCGTTCCGCTGTTCGCGCCCGAACTTCCCGGCCACGCCGAACGTTTGGACGTCGCGCTGCGCGACGCCCGCCCCGCCGTGGTGGTGACCACGGCGGCCGCGCGCGCGTCCGTCGAGAGCTTCCTCGACCAGACGGCAGGGCTGCGGCGGCCGGAGATCATCGTCGCCGACGAGGTACCCGACACCGCGAGCGCCCGGTTCGCGCCGACCGCGATCGCCATCGACGACGTCTCGCACCTGCAGTACACCGGCGGGGCGACCCGTCCACCCGTGGGCGTCGAGATCACCCACCGTGCGGTGGGGACGAACCTGCTGCAGATGATCCTGTCGATCGACCTGCTGGACCGCAACACCCACGGTGTCAGCTGGCTGCCGCTCTACCACGACATGGGCCTGTCGATGATCGGCTTCCCCGCGGTCTACGGCGGCCACTCGACGCTGATGTCACCGGCGGCGTTCATCCGCAGACCCCAGCGCTGGATCGAGGCGCTGTCGGCGGGCTCGGCGAACGGCCGCGTCGTCACGGCGGCGCCCAACTTCGCCTACGAGTGGACCGCCGCCAGGGGAGTCCCCGCACCCGACTCCGCTGTCGACCTGGGCAACGTCGTGCTGATCATCGGGTCGGAACCGGTCAGCATCGACGCGATCGACGCGTTCCACACGGCATTCGCGCCATTCGGCCTGTCGCGCAGCGCGTTCGCACCGTCCTACGGCATCGCCGAGGCCACCCTGCTGGTCGCCACCACCGACCCCCACGCCACCGCGCGGACGATCTGCGTCGACCGCGACGACCTCGCGCGCGGCGTCGCCGTGCCGGTGCCGCCGGAGCACGAGCGCGCGGCCGTGCACGTGTCCTGCGGCCAGGTGGCGCGCAGCCAGTGGTGTGTGATCGTCGACCCGGTCACCGGCCGCGAATTGCCCGACGGGCGGGTGGGCGAACCGTGGCTGCAGGGCGACAACATCGCTCGCGGCTACTTCGACCGCCCGGAGGACACCCGCCGGACATTCGGTGCGCGCCTGGCCGCGAGGCTGATCGACGGCAGCCATGCCGCAGGCGCGCAACCCGACCGGCCATGGCTGCGCACCGGCGACCTCGGCTTCTATCTCGACGGCGAGCTGTACATCGTCGGGCGGATCGCCGACGTGGTGGTCGTGGGCGGGCGGCGCTATCTTCCGCATGACCTCGAGGCCACCGCTGCCGACGCCTCGGCGGTCATCCGGCGCGGGTACGTGGCCGCGTTCGCCGCCGGAGCCGACCACACGGACCGACTCGTCATCGTGGCCGAGCGCGCGGCGGGCACCGCGCGCGCCGACCCCTCGGCTGCCGCCACGGCCGTCGAAACCGCTGTGCGACAACACCATCAGGTCGACGTGACCGACGTCCGGATCGTGCCCGCTGGGACCATTCCCCGGACGACCAGCGGCAAGTTGGCGCGGCGCGCGTGCCGCGCCGCCTATCTGGCGGGCGCCTTCGACTGAGCCGGGGGAGTCAGCCGCGAATCTCGTTGAGGTAGTTGTAGATCGTGTAGCGGGTGACGTCGAGCTGACCCGCGACGTGGTCGACCGAATCCCGGATGAGGAAGAAACCGGCCTCGTCGAGTTCGCGGACCACCGCCGCCTTGTGCTGCTTCTTCATCTCCG
>Ga0247757_10001880_pt1 | contig 12370 bp, 10 predicted proteins | sample UWRJL126311R4_FD_180929 | JGI IMG/M metagenome (GOLD analysis project Ga0247757, IMG submission 180929) | Plant litter microbial communities from Arlington Agricultural Research Station in Wisconsin, United States - UWRJ-L126-311R-4 | ecosystem: Environmental > Terrestrial > Plant litter >...
TCCGGCGACGTTCCACCACTGCTGCCCACGGTCTTCCTCAGCTACGCGTCCTCCGACCGGGCTGCGGCCCGCACCCTGCGCGACTGCCTGGCCGAGGCCGGGCTCGAGGTCTGGCTCGACGAGGAGGAACTGGCCGGCGGCGAGGCGTGGGATGCCAAGATCCGCAACCAGATCCGCACCTGCACCTATTTCATGCCGATCATCTCGGCCACGACCGAGAAGCGGCGCGAGGGCTACTTCCGCCGCGAGTGGCGCTTCGCGGTCGAGCGCACGCTGGATATCGCCGACGACGTGATGTTCCTGCTGCCCGTCGTCATCGACGACACCCGTGACGCCGGCGCCCGGGTCCCCGAAAAATTCTTCACCGTCCAGTGGCTGCGCGTGCCCGGCGGCCAGCCGACGCCCGCGCTGCGGGAACTCGCCCGCAAACTCGCGGCGGGCGAGGCCGCCGCCATACCGGCCGTGCCGCTGGAAGCACCCGCGGCCGAGGGCCCGCGCAAGTCCCGCCGCGCCGAGCCCCCGCCCTTCCCCAAGTTTCCCGCCTATCCCGAACACGGCAAAAACGGGCGCTTCCTGTACGACCTCGTGATCTGGTTCGGGCACCTGCTCCACTCGCTCTGGCTGCACCTGCCCCGTTCGGTGCGCGTGATCGCCGCGGCGGTGATCCTGTTCAACCTCATCAGCTGGCTCTTCCGCGACCGCGCGCCGGAGCGCCCGCGTCCCGAAAAGCAGAAATCCGAGGTTTCCGCCGAAACCGGCAAGGCCCTCAAGGAGGCCGGCACGAAGCTCGCCGCCGAGGGCCGCGACGGCGCGGCCGCCGCCATCAAGTCGCTGGTCAGCGCCGCGGCCGATGCCATCCAGACCGGCCAGCCCGTCACGCTCATCCCGTTCGGCGAGGACGACGACATGAAGGGAGACCTGGCGGACCAGGTTTTTGAACACGTCTGCGAGCTCCTGCAACGGGACGGCAAACCCCAGTGGGGGATCAGCCCCGTGCCGCTCCCGGCGAACGCGCCCGACGCCGAACTGATCGGCCGGGGCCAGCGCATGAAAAGCCGCTTTGTGCTCACGGCCCACGCGGGGGTGGTGGCGCCCGGCCTGCCCGCCGGCTTCACCGTACGCCTCTTCGACGTGACGAAGAACGAAATGGTCTGGAAGGAAACGTTCCTGCTCACCGATGATTCCGCCACCGTCGCCGGGCGCATCGCCGACGAGGTGACGAAGCGCCTCGCGCCGCCACCGGCGCCTACCCCGCCGGCGGTGCCCTGAGGCGGCCAAGCCCCATCGTGAAATCGAGAATCGGGCATCAGGAATCTAAAATCTCGATCAAGATTCGCCGACCGGTTTCACGATTTTAGATTCCAGATTCTAGATTCCCCGGGGTTGGCCATTGGCCTTTGGTCGGATGGTCAATGCGGGCTTGCAGGAGGTAAGCTTTGGTGTAGCGGTCTCGTCGGGCCAACTCTGACGACAGTACCGTCGTCCTTTTCTCCTCCTATGATTGGCCTGCCCGTTTTTCAGTCCGGCTCCCGCCCGCACGTCGCATGACCCACGTGCCGCCACCCCACTCCGGGGATGAGTCCGCCAAAGCCCTGCTCGCCGCCATCGTCGCCTCCTCGGACGACGCGATCGTCAGCAAGACGCCGGAAGGCATTGTCACCAGCTGGAACGATGCGGCCGCGGGGCTTTTCGGTTACACCGCCGCGGAGATGATCGGCCAGCCGATCACCCGGCTCATTCCCCCGGACCGCCTGGGCGAGAAGACCCAGATCATGGCGCAACTCGCGCAGGGCGCGCCCACGAAGTCCTTCGAAACCCTGCGCCGCCGCAAGGACGGCACGCTGGTCGAGGTCGCGATCTCGGTTTCCCCTCTCCGGGACAGCGCGGGCCGGTTCCTCGGCGCCTGTTCGATCTTCCGCGATATTTCGGCCCGCAACCGCGGCCAGATCCACCGCGCGGAGCTGGCCGACCGTCTCGATCACATCTACCGCCAGGTGCCGGGGGTCATCTACCAGTTCCAGCTCCGGCCCGACGGCACGTCCTGCCTGCCGTTCATGAGCGAGGCGGCGCGGCAAATCTTCGAGGTGGCGCCCGACGCCGCCCGCGAGGACTCCGCGGTCATCTTCAACAAGGTTCATCCCGAGGACCTGCCGGCGCTCCACGCCGGCATCGCGGAGTCCGCGCGCACGCTGCAGCCGCACAACCACGAGTTCCGCTTCCGCCGCACCAACGGCACGATCTCCTGGCTCCGCGGCAGCTCCATGCCCGAGCGCGGCGCCGACGGCACCGTCACCTGGCACGGTTTCATCAGCGACATCACCGAGAACCGCCGCATCGAGCACAAGCTCGTCGAGTCCGCCAAGCTCGAGAGCCTCGGCGTGCTCGCCGGCGGCATCGCCCACGATTTCAACAACCTCCTGACCGGCATCCTCGGCAACGCCTCGCTCGCCCGGCTGGAGCTGCCGCCGACCTCGCTCGGCCAGCCGATGATCGACCAGATCGAGATCGCTGCGCGCCGCGCCGCCGACCTCTGCAAGCAGATGCTCGCCTATTCCGGCCAGGGCCGCTTCGTCATCCAGCCGCTCGACCTCAACAAGCTCATCCAGGACACCACGCACCTGCTGCAGATCTCCATCGCGAAGAACTGCGTGCTGCGCTTCAACCTCGCCCCCGGCCTGCCCCCGGTCAAAGCCGACGCCACGCAGCTCCGCCAGGTGATCATGAACCTCGTGATCAACGCCTCCGAGGCGATCGGCAGCCGCAGCGGCGTGCTGGCGCTGGGCACGGGGGTCGCCCGCGTGGACGAGGAGTACCTCCGCGGCTTCCGGCCCGACGCCTCGCCGGCCCCGGGCGACTACGTCTACGTGGAAGTGAGCGACAACGGCTGCGGCATGGACACCGCCACGCTCGGCAAGATCTTCGACCCGTTCTTCACCACCAAATTCACCGGCCGCGGCCTCGGCCTCGCCGCCGTGCTCGGCATCGTGCGCGGGCACAAGGGCGGGCTGAAGGTCTACTCCGAGCCGGGCAAGGGCACGACCTTCAAGCTCTTCTTCCCCGTCGCCGCCGGCAAGGCGCAGGACAGCGCCTCGCCCTTCCCTCCCGCCGCCGGCTTTCGCAGCGCCGGCACCGTGCTCATTGTGGACGATGAGGAAACCGTCCGCACCGTGGCCGCGCGCATGCTCGAGCGGCTCGGTTTCGCCGCCGTGCTCGCGGTCGACGGCCGCGAGGCCATGGAGAAATTCCGCGCGGAACCCACGCGCTTCGCCTTCGTGCTGCTCGACCTGACCATGCCCCACCTGGATGGCGAGGAAACCTTCCGGCAGATGCGGCAGATCCGCCCCGGCGTGCGGGTGATCCTCACCAGCGGCTTCAACCAGCAGGAGGCTGTCACGCGCTTCACCGGCAAGGGCCTCGCCGGCTTCATCCAAAAACCGTTCGAGCTCACGAAGCTCACCCAGGTGGTCCGCGCGGTGATGAGCGAGGCGTAGGCGAAGGACCAAGTAGGGCCAGTCTTTGACTGGCCCGGTCCGGTCAAAGACCGGACCTACTCGGCTTCGCCCGGCTTAGGAGGACAGCAATGGGGTGGCCGGTTCTCGGGGAAGGCATTCAATTCTCCCTTATCCGGCCCGCAGCCCGCCTCATATGACGGGCGTTCCGCCCCTCGCGGCTTGAGCCGCGCCCGGCGCGTCGCCACATCGTCCGGGTGCGCCGGAAGATTTCCCTCATCTGCCTCCTCACCGCCTGGCTCTGCGCCAATGGCGTCGTGTGGAATGTCGTGCAGGTGGTCGGCTGGGCCAAGATGATCCACGACTACTCGGACGTCATGCCCGTGGCCAAGGCGATCAAGCTCACGTTCAGCGGCGAGGCGCCCTGCAATTTTTGCCGCGTGGCCGAGTCCGGCAAGGACCAGGCCGACCAGCAGCTCCCGCACGAGGTGCTGGGCAGCGCCACCGAACGCATCCTTTTCGTCGCCGACTGCACCCCGCTCGAAGTGGTGGTCGCCACCGATTTTACCTGGCCGGGCCTCGTTCACGAGGCCGGCCTGACGCGCACCGCCGCGGTGCCCGTGCCCCCGCCACGCGTCGCCTGACGCGCCCTCTCCCCGCACCTGCGGCCCTCTCGATCAAGTAGTCTATTAGACTACTTAGTTCCGGGGGTCAGGTAGCCGTGATTCCTCTCCGCCCTCGCCGGGCCGCGTCCGCGGACACGTGTTTCCGTCCGCATCTCGCCTCTTTTTCATGAAACTCTTTTCTCCCCTTGCTCTCTCCGCTGTCGTCCTCGGCAGCCTCACGCGCGCCGTCGCCTGCGACTCCTGCGCCCTCTACATCGCCGACGGCGCCGACCGGCCGGGCTTCACCGCCACCGTCGCCCCGCAGTTCACGCACCTCGGCAGCGTGCAAAACGGCAACGACGAGTTGCCCAATCCCGTCAACCAGTACCTCGACAGCCTCAACACGCAGTTTGTCCTCGGATATTCCCAAGGCACGCGGTGGCACCTGCAGGCCACGCTGCCCTATATCGTCAAAACCTACCTCCGCCCCGACCACGCGGAAATCGAGACCGGGCGCGTCAGCGGCATCGGTGACGCCACGCTGGCCCTGCAATACCTCGCGTGGGAGCACGCCTCGGCGCGCGGCGACGAGTTCACGCTGAACGTCCTCGGCGGCGTGAAATTCGCCACGGGGGACGCCGATCACCTCGGCGACGAGATCGGCCACCACTTCCACCATCACGCCAATTTTCCGGACAGCGGCGTCCACGGCCACGACCTCGCGCTCGGGAGCGGGTCGACCGACTATCTCTTCGGCGGCGACGCCCAGTGGACGCATGGCCGGCTCTTCCTGCGCGGCTCGATCCAGTACAAGCTGCGCACCCCGGGCGCGTTCGACTACGAAATGGCGGACGAGACTTCCTGGGAGGTCGGCGCGGGCGGACACATGGTCCTCACGCACGAGCACTCGCTGGCCGTGCAAGCCCTGCTCGCCGAGGACCACAAGGGCCTCGACACCCTCGCGGGCGAGCCGCAGGCCGACACCGGCATCAGCGTCCGCTACGCCGGCGCGCGCCTCCACGGCACCATCGGCCAGCGGTTCGCCGCCGATGCCTCCGCCGAATGGCCGATCCGCATCCGCACCACCGAAACGATGGTGGTGCCCGACTACCGCCTGCGCGGCGCCGTCACCTGGCGGTTCTGATCCCGCGCCCAGCGCCGCGCTCAAGTAGTCTATTAAACTACTTGGGCGCGGGGCTTCCGTTTGCTTGCATGCCGCCGCCATGAAATCCCCGACCCTCGTCTTCCTCGCCCTGGCCGCCACCAGCCTGCTGTCCGCCCACGAGTGCTGGCTGCAGCCCGCCAGCTTCGCCCCGGTGGCGGGACCCACGATCGGCCTGACGATCCAGGTCGGCATGAATTTCGAGGGCGAGCCCCGGCCGTTCAGCCCGGACCGCATCGCGGCGCTGCGGCATTTTTCCAAGGCCGGCACGGAGGACTGGACCGCCAAGGCCAACAATCTCCTGCAACTGCCGGTGCGCTTCGAGGATCCCGGCACGCACGTGGTCACCTACGACAGCAAGCCGAGCCTCATCACCCTCGAGCCGGCGAAGTTCGACGAGTACCTGCGCGAGGAGGGACTGGAATTCGTCATCACCGAGCGCGAGAAGGCCGGCGAGTCCGCCAAAGCCGGCCGGGAGCGCTATCACCGTTGCAACAAGGTCATCATCACCGCGGACGGGAAGAACGACGAAACGTGGGGCGTTGTCACCGGCCAGCGCCTGGAAATCCTCCCACTCGAAAACCCGGCCGGCTGGCAACCCGGCACGCCTTTCGGGGTGAAGGTGCTCCTCGCCGGCCAGCCGCTCGCCGGTGCCCGCGTCATCGGGTGGAACCGCGCCACCGGGCAACTGGTCAAGCTCGAGGCCACGACCACGGACGCCGGTGAAGCGTCGTTCGCCCTGCCCGCCGGCGGCCAGTGGATGTTCAGCACGGTGCACATGGCGCGCCTCACGGGCGACAAGGACGCAGACTGGGAGAGTCACTGGGGAAACCTGACGCTCGCCGTTCGCCGGCGCTGAGCGGAATCGATTTCGCCACCGCGAAGCCTACTGGCTGGCCGGCATGAACCCGAGCCGGCCGAGAAATGCGTCGGTTTTCTCGAGGATGGCCTCGTCGAAGTAGCGCGCATACTCCGGGTGTCCCTCCCCGAGGTAGTGATCCCGCCCCGACAGCGTCACCAACTCATAGGAATTGCCCAGCTCCCGCGTGCGCACGGCGAACATGTCCACGCTGTAGTACAGCACCATGCGGTCGTCCCGGCTGTGGAAGGCCAGCGCCGGCGGCAGGCCCGCCTTCAGGTTGTGATACGGCGAAACGCTCCAGATTTCCGCCCGCCGCGGACCCATGATCATGTCGATCCACGGTTCCATCGAGTTGTAGTTGCTCGAGTACACGACCAAGGCGTCGGGGCGCGGGCTGACCGCCAGGTCGTCGGTCGCTTCGTTGATCCCGTCGCACAACGCCGTGGACCATGCGAGCTGTCCGCCGGCGGACTGGCCGCCCACGACGACCTGTTGCGGATCGACGCCGAGCGCGGCGGCGTTGGCGCGCAGCCAGCGGATGGCGGAGCGCGCGTCCTTCACCGACTCGACCAGAGTGACATCAGGATGAGGGTAGGAACCGTCGGCTTTGACGGACAGCCGGTACTGGAACGAAAAAGTGACGAAGCCTTTTTCCGCGTAGCGGCGGCAGGCGCCGTGAAACTCGGTGCGATCGCCGAAAACCCAGCCGCCGCCATGAAAGAAGGCGATCGCCGGGCGCGGCCGGCCGGCCGGGGCCGGGCCCGCGGGCTGGAACACGTCCACCTGCAGCTCCCGGCCCGCCACCTGTTTGTAGCTCATGGTCTTCATCACGACGTCCCCCGACGGAGGCGCCCCAGGGCGGAAAACCAGGGAAGCAGGAAAGCGAGCGAGAGCGCGATTTTCATGGGGCATGCCCGGGGGATCGGGCGCGGGAATAAAACCATCCACCACACCGGTGAGCCAAGCACCATTCCGGCTTTTGCAACGCACAGAAGATAATGGAGGGCCGGGCTCCCGCCCGGCCGGTCGGGCGGGAGCCCGACCCTCCACCGGTGACTTGCGCTGTCGACGGCGCTGCGTTCGCTGGGAACATGCCCCGCCTGTTCGTTGCGATCCTCCCGCCGGTGACTGTCCGGTCCGAACTCGCCGCGCTGGCCGCGCCGCTGCCCGGCGTGCGCTGGTCGCCCATGGACAACCTGCACCTGACGCTGCGGTTCATCGGCGAAACGGACGAGGTGAAGCAGGAGCGCTTCGCGGCGGCGCTGGGTCGCGTCCATGTCGAGCCGTTCATCCTGCCCGTCGGCAGCGTCGGCCTGTTCCCGTCGCGCGGGCCGGCCAAGGTGCTTTGGGCGGGCGTGGGCAACGGCCACACGCGGTTGTACCAGCTGCGCAAGCAGGTCGACGAGGCCCTGCTCTCCGTCGATTCCGCGCTCGCCGTCCCGGGCTTCCATCCCCACTTCACGCTCGGGCGGATCGGAGAAAACCCCGATCCCAAGTCGCTCGCTCATTTCCTCGAACGAAACGCGGGGTTCGAGGCGCCGCCGTTCCGGGTGACGGACGTCCATCTCATGGCAAGCGAACTCCAGCCCGGCCGGCCGCCGGTTTACCGGGTCGAGCGGAGTTTTGGGTTGGAAGGGTAAGCCTGGAGGGCTCGCGTCCCTGCGAGCCGGCCCGCAGAGACGCGGGCCCTCCAATCGATTCGTCACAAAGAAAGGCGTGCGCCCGCCGTGGGGTGCGGTTTCCTAGTGGCCGATGCCCTCGCGCCCCTCGCTGCTGGAAATTTTCCTCGTCGCGCTGCGGCTGGGTTGCACCTCCTTCGGCGGGCCCGTGGCGCACCTGGCGTATTTCCGCAAGGAGTACGTGGAGAAACGCGGCTGGCTGGACGAGGCGCACTACGCCGACCTCGTGGCGCTTGGCCAGTTCCTGCCCGGCCCGGCCAGCAGCCAGGTGGGCTTCGGCGTCGGATACCTCCAGCGCGGGCTCGCCGGCGGACTCGCAGCGTGGCTGGGTTTCACGCTCCCCTCGGCGCTGCTGATGATCGGTTTCGGCTATGGTGTCGCCGCGCTGGGCGACCTCTCCACCGCGGGCTGGCTCAAGGGCTTGAAGGCCGCCGCCGTGGCGGTCGTGGCTCAGGCGGTGTGGCAGATGTGGCGCAACCTGTGCCCGGATCTCCCGCGTTCGCTGCTGGCCGGCGCCAGCGCCGGCGTGCTGATCCTCGTGACGACCGCGTGGAGCCAGGTCGCCGTCATCGCGGCCGGCGCGTTGATCGGGTGGTGGCTGTTGCGTCCAAATCTCCCGGCGAGTCCGCCACCTGACGGCGGGCCCGGCGGGCCCGCCCTGCCGGCGATGCTTTGCCTTGGAACTTTTCTTGCGCTGCTCCTGCTGCTCCCGGTGCTGGTTCGCCTGACGAACAGCCCGCTGCTGGAAGTGGCGGACCGTTTCTACCGCACCGGCGCGCTGGTGTTTGGCGGCGGGCACGTGGTGTTGCCGCTGCTGGAGCGCGAGGTGGTGGCGTCAGGCGCGGTAAGCCACGACCAGTTCCTCGCCGGCTACGGCGCGGCGCAGGCGGTGCCCGGGCCGCTGTTCACCTTCGCCGCCTATCTCGGCACGGTCATGTCGCGCGGGCCCGGCGGCCTGGCGGGCGGACTCTGGGCGCTGGGCGCGATCTTCCTGCCGGCGTTGCTGGTGATGGCCGGGGCGCTGCCCTTCTGGGAGCGGCTGCGGCGGCGGAATGGCGCGCAGGCCGCGCTTCGCGGCGCCAACGCCGCGGTCGTCGGCGTGTTGCTCGCCGCGCTGTATCATCCCGTCGGCACCTCCGGCCTGACCGACGGCCGCAGCATCGCGCTGGCGGCCGCCGCCTTCGTGCTTCTGCAGGTCGCCCGGCTGCCGGCCTGGGCGGTGGTGTTGCTGGCCGCCGCGGCGGGGTCGCTGGCCGGCCGGTTTTGAACCGCGACCCGGCGGCGGCGCGTCACTTCCAGTTCAGGAGCAGGCTGGTGAAATAGGTGGTGTCGAAGCGATCCACGCCGGCGGGCGGGATGTTCTGGTACTCGTTCGCGAGGCCGACCTTGAACTTCCACAGGGCCGCCGTGATCGGCACCTCGAGGGTGGATTCGTGGCGGACGCGATAGTTGGCGCTGTCGCGGAACGTCGGGAGGTACGCCAGGGTCGTGTTCAGCTTGGCCGTGCCGCGGGTGAAGCTGTTGAGGAGGGAGAAGTCGAGGCCGGGCGAGTTGAAGTCGGGATCCACCGTGTACTTTTCGTAGGTGTAGCTGCCGCCGACGCGCACCTCGAGTTCCTCGGTCTCGCTCCGGATCATTTTGCGCGAGAGCCCGACCGCGCTGGCCGAGCGCAGGTCGAGCGACTTGACCCGGTCGAACTCGACGGAAGAGCGGGCGTACCAGCCGTGGTCCGGGGACAGGAACCAGGAGTAGTCGGCCCCGGCGAACTCGCGGTTGGCGGTTTCCTCTCCCTGGTCCTCGGCCCGCTCCGCCTTGGCCGCGAGGATGAGACGGTCGTGCTCGCTGGCGAGGGTGGCCTTGCCGCCCATGGCCGCGTTCACGTTGTCGGACGCCCCCGTCCGGCCGGTGATCGCCAGCGCGGCCTCGTAAGACCACTTGCGTCGCGCCAGCTCGGCCAGTTCGCGGAGGTGCTTGTCCGTCGGGCTCTCCGCGCCCTGCCGCCAAAGCGAGGTCACGTCAGCCGGCACCGGGACCACCGGTTCGGCAGCCGGCTCCCCGTCGGTCCCGGCCGGTCCCAGCCGGCCGACGACCGCCGGCTGGCCGGCGAGGCTGAAGTGCACGGGCTCATCCGTCGCGAGGGATTTCACGTCCTTGAGCGGAACGCTGATCGTGCCCGCAAAGGACGTCTCGATCTTGAGACATTCATTCTCCACGGAAACGATCTGTCCCTTCAGCACCGAGCCGTCGATGAGGTCGACCTGGTCGGCGCCGAGCGTCGCCCACCCGGCGACCGCGAACAGGAATTTCAGCAGGAATTTTCTCAACATGGCCCCAAGAAAGGGGCGACTAAAGTCGCGTTATCAACCCGAAAAGTTACCGGGGCGAGGGAACCGCGCTCCGGCGCTCCCCGCCTCATTTCCAGTTCAGGATGAGGCTGGTGTAGTAGAGCAGGTCGAACTTCTCGATGCCGGGCTGCGGCAGGCTGGTGTAGTCGGCGGTGACGCCGAGCTTCAGCTTCCACAACGACGCGGTGAGCGGCGTCTCGTAGGCGCTCTCGAAGTGGACGCGGTAGTTGGCGAAATCCTCGAAGGCCGGGGTGTAGCCGATCATGCTGCTGAGCTTGCTCTGGCCGAAGGTGATGCTGTGGATCAGCGCGAGGTCGAGGCCGGGCGAGTCGAAATTGGTGCCGTTGCTGTAGGACTCGTAGAGGTAGTTCACACCGATGCGGCCCTCGAGGTCCTGCTTCTCCTCCTTGATGAACTTGTGGCCGAGACCGACGGCGGTCATCGAGCGCAGGTCGAGTTCCTTGAGCTCGTCATGCTCCAGCGAGGTGCGGGCATACCAGACGCTCTTGTCGGAGAAGAAGGAGGAGTAGTCCGCGCCGCCGAACTGGCGGTTGGCGGTCTGGGTCCCGTTGTCGCGGGCCTGCTCCGCCGCCGCGGTGAAGATGAGCTTGTCCTGGCTGCTCTCGAGCGTGGCCTTGGCGGCGAGGGCGCTGCTGAAGCGCTCCGACACGCCGGTGCGGCCGCTGATCCCCAGCGCAATTTCGTAGGCCCACTTGCGCTTCAACTTCTCGGCCGCCTCCTTCAGCTGGCGGACCTCGGGGCTGTCCGCGCCCGCCGCCCAGACGGCCGTGATCCCCTCCGGCTTGGTCGTGGTGGTGCCGTCCTTCGCGACGACCGTGAGGTCGCCGTTCGCGGGCTCGACGCGGCCGAGGACGGCGCTGCCCGATTTCAGGCCGACGTTCACGGCCTCGTCCGTGCTGAAGCTTTTGATCTTGTCCTGCGCGACGACCATGGTCCCCGCGAAGTCGGTCTCGACCTTGAAGATGCCCGCCTCGGCCGAGACGATCTTGCCGATAATCACCGAGCCGTTGACGAGTTCGATGCGGTCGGCCCGGGCCGCGCCCAGGAGGGCGAGACCGGCAACGCAGGCGGTGAGGACTTTCAGGACGGAGGTTTTCATGGGAGGAAAAGCTTGGGGTAGAGGTGCGGGAGACGACAACGGTAAAGCCGCAGACCAATCTGGTGAAAGCCTGTTCCCTATTGCCCTTTGGGGAGGGTTGACATTGCCTGCCGCGATGCCGATCCGCGCGTGGTTTCCGACGTATCTTTATCATGAGCCGCTGCAGGCCGCGGGCCTGGACAAGTTCAACGCCGCGCTCGCCGACGAGTGCCGCAACCTGCGCGACTACGATGAGGCCGGCCGCCGGTGGTCCGCGAAAAACTACCCCGGCGGCTATACGTCGTACGCCTCGCTCAACCAGCTGCACAGGTTCTCGTCCACCTTTGCCACGCTGGAGAAGAAGCTGACCGCGCACGTGCGGCGCTTCGCCCGCCAGCTCGACATGGACCTGCGGGGCCGGGCGGTGCACATGACGGATTTCTGGGTGAACATCATGCCCGAGCACGCGGCGCACAGCCTGCACCTGCACCCGCTGTCATTCATCAGCGGCACCTACTATGTGGTGACCCCGCGCGGCTGCCCCGGCCTGAAGTTCGAGGACCCGCGCCTGAGCAAGTTCATGGCGGCGCCGCCGAAACTCGCCGGCGCCCGTCCGGCCAACCGCGCCCACATCACCTACCCCGCCAGGGCCGGCCAGGTCATCCTTTTCGAAAGCTGGCTCCGCCACGAGGTCGCCGCCAACCGCGTTTCGGCGGAGCGGATCAGCGTCAGTTTCAACTATAACTGGAGCTGAGGCCAGGGGGTGGGTCGGGGTTCATCCCGGACTGGCTGATTTTCGTGTCGGGCGTAAAGCCCGACCTACATTTGGCGGGTCCCGCCTGCGGTAGAAACACGCCTGGCCTGCAACCTTGCCGCGCCGGACGCGTCTGATGGGCGATGCACACCCTTCGCCTTGTCGGGTCGCGGATGGCCCCGCCGGCTGCCGCCGTTGCCCTGATTCTCCTCGCCGCCGGTTGCGCCAGTGACGACCAGTCGGCTCCGCCCCGTGGCGGCAAACGCCCGGAAGCTTTCATCCCGCTCGTTGGCGAACAGACTTTCTTCCAAAACACCATCAAGGCCGAGGTTCGCGTCGGCGCGATGACCGGCTTCGACCTCGGACAGCCCGGCGCCGCGCCGGGCGCTGGTCGCCGCGGGGGTGGCGGGGGTCG
>Ga0247757_10001882_pt1 | contig 12352 bp, 12 predicted proteins | sample UWRJL126311R4_FD_180929 | JGI IMG/M metagenome (GOLD analysis project Ga0247757, IMG submission 180929) | Plant litter microbial communities from Arlington Agricultural Research Station in Wisconsin, United States - UWRJ-L126-311R-4 | ecosystem: Environmental > Terrestrial > Plant litter >...
GAGCCGACGCCCTGGCCGAAGCCCTGCTTCGGATCCGTGATGTCCTTGCCGCTCAGCGCGGGCTTGTCCTGCAGGACGAAGTAGCTGGCGGGGACGTCGTCGTCGCTCGCGGTCTCCGCGCCGACGACGATCGTGCCCTCGGGCACCTCGACGACGCGCGTGTTGGCCGGCTGCTTCTCGTCCTCGAAGCTGGTGAAGAGGCCTTCCTCGGTGTCGTCCGGCCCGGCGATGACCGACTTGGCCGGGTAGCCCTTGGTCTTGCCCGTGTTGAGCGTGACCGTGGTCGCCTTGTCCGTGACGAGGTAGTACGAGCCGCCCGTCGTCGCCGTCGGGCTGGGCCGCGGCGGCTGCTTGGAGGCGCGCATGACGGCCTCGTACTTGCTGATGCCCGCCGAGGCGTTGCCCGCCGAGGGACCGCCGGTGACCGCCGCGTTCGTCGGGTCGGGCCGACCGTCCGGCCCGATGACGTTCGGCTCCCAGTCGTAGAAGTACATCTGGGCGACCGTGCCGACCTGCTTCTCGGCCTCCGTCGCGTTCTGGACGGCCGGGAGGTTGACGATGATCTGGTCCGCGCCGGAACGCAGGATCTCCGGCTCCGCGACACCGAGCTGGTCGACGCGGTCGCGCATGATCTCGATCGCCTGGTCGACGGACTCACCCGTGACCTTCGTGTCCTTGGTCGGCTTGGCCTGGTAGACCAGCGACACGCCGCCCTTCAGATCGAGCCCGAGCCGCGTGGGCTGCGTTGCGATGACCACCAGGGACGCGGCCAGCAGGCCGGCGACGAGGAGGAGGACGAGGTAGTTGCGGCGTTTGTTCTTCATGTGCGAGCGCGCACCCTACTTTGTTGGAGTGAGGACCAGCAGCAGCCCTCCGTCGTCGTCGTACGCGGGGAACAGATCCGCGACGGCGTTGGCTGGTAGATCACCCTCGGCGTTGACCTCGACGGACTTGCCGAGAGCACGAACGCCCCATTCCAGGACGGTCCCGACCGGGTCGTCCCCGGCCTCGAAGCGCAGACCCAGGACCTCGTTGACCGAGCGCCCCATGACCCGCTCCTCGGTGAGCCCGGTCAGCTCGCGCGAGCCGCGACCGAGGCCGATGAGCCGGCGCTCCTGGTCGCAGACGAAGAACGCGGCATCGGGCGCCGGGTAGTAGTCGTCGAGCAGCTCGAAGAGGAAGCCGAAGCCACACGACGAGCAGCCGCGCGCCTGAGACCGGAAACCGGCGTTGCGATCGGCCTGCGTGGAACGGGTACCGCAGCTGGGACAGATGAAGTGGTGAGCCATGGGTCGAGCACAGGGTACGCGAACGGGACGGACCGGCGCGGCAGCCGCGCCGACAACTGCGACGCCATGCGGGATTTCGCGTCCGGACGACCGGACGTCAGAACAGCCCGGCCTCCGGAGGCGGCGTCAGACCCAGGTGCTCGTAGGCCCGGGGAGTGGCAACGCGCCCGCGCGGCGTGCGCACGATGAGGCCCTGCTGGAGGAGGTACGGCTCATACACGTCCTCGACCGTGTCGGACTCCTCGCCGACGCTCACCGAGAGCGTGGAGAGGCCGACGGGACCACCGCCGAAGCGCTCGCAGATCGCGCTCAGCAGCTCCCGGTCCAGCCGGTCCAGGCCGAGCTCGTCGACCTGCAGCATCCGCAGCGCCAGGTCCGCCACCTCACCGCCGATGACGCCGTCGCCGTGGACCTCGGCGTAGTCGCGCACGCGCTTGAGGAGCCGGTTGGCCACGCGCGGCGTGCCGCGGCTGCGGCCGGCGATGGTGAACGCCCCCTCCTCCGTCACCGTGCAGCCCAGGATGGTCGCCGACCGGCGCACGATCGCCGCCAGGTCGGTCGCGTCGTAGGTCTCCAGCCGGTGCTGGATGCCGAAGCGGTCGCGCAGCGGCGTGGTCAACAGCCCGGCGCGGGTGGTGGCGCCGATCAGCGTGAACGGCGGCAGGTCGAGCGTGACGACCCGGGCGCCGGCGCCCTGCCCGACGGTGATCGGCAGGGCCCGGTCCTCCATCGCCGGGTAGAACGTCTCCTCCAGCGCGCGGGGCAGCCGGTGGATCTCGTCCACGAAGAACACGCTCCGGGGCTCCAGCGCGGTGAGGAACGAGGCGATGTCCCCCTTGCGCTCCAGGGCCGGCCCCGCGGTCATCACGAACGGGACGCCCAGCTCGGCGGCGACGATCTGGGCCAGCGACGTCTTGCCCAGGCCGGGCGGCCCGGCGAGCAGGACGTGGTCCAGCGCCTCGCCGCGGGCCGAGGCCGCCGAGACGGAGACGGCGAGCTGGTCCTTGAGCGCCTCCTGGCCGATGAAGTCCTCGAGGGTGCGCGGGCGCAGCGACCCCTCGACCTCCTCCTCGGCCGGGGCGATCGGCTCGGGCGCCTGGATGCGCGCCACGGAGATCGTGGACCGGAACGCCGGCTCCACCGGGACGTCCTCGCCGCTCACCGGCGCGCGCTCCTCAGCGCGTGCGCGAGCAGGTCCTCGGCGGTGCCGTCGGGCGCGTCGGCGAGCAGGGCCTCGGCCTCGGGCAGCGCGAAGCCCAGCTCGACCAGGCCGTCGCGGGCGAGGATGCGTGGATCCTCGACCCCGCCGCCGGCGGTGACGTCGGGCAGGCCGACGGCGATGCCCGCGACCTTCTCCCGCAGCTCGACGATGATCCGCTCGGCCGTGCGCTTGCCGATGCCGGGCACCGCCTGGAAGCGCGCGGCGTCGCCCGCCGCCAGCGCGGCCATCAGGTCGCGGGGGGCGCCGCCGGAGAGCACGGCCAGGGCCACCTTGGGGCCCACCGACTGCACGCCGATGAGCAGGAGGAACAGGTCGCGCTCCTCCTCGGTCGAGAAGCCGTAGAGCAGCAGGGCGTCGTCGCGGGCGATGAGGTGGGTGTGCAGGGTGGCCGTCTCCCCCACCGGCCCGACCTGGCCCAGCGTGTGGGAGGACACCGCGAGGCGGTAGCCGACCCCACCCGCGCTGACCACCACGTGATCGAGCCGGCGCGCGGCGACCTCGCCGTGGACGAGGGCGATCATGCCGCGGAGGACGCGCGGGCCATCGGCGCGTGGTTGGCGTGGCAGATGGCGACCGCGAGCGCGTCGGCCGCGTGGTCGGGGCGCGGGAGCGCATCGAGGGAGAGCAGCGTCTGGACCATGCGTTGGACCTGTTCCTTGGGGGCGCGGCCGGTGCCGCACACGGCGGACTTCACCTGCTGCGGGGTGTAGCCGGAGCACGGCAGGCCGCGCTGGCCGGCGGCGAGCAGCACGACGCCGCGGGCCTGGCCGACCGCGAGCGCGCTGCCGGAGTTCTGCCCGAAGTACAGCTCCTCGAGCGCGACGCCGGCGGGATCGTGCACGGCGATGAGGTCGACGATCGCCTGGTGGATCTGGGTGAGGCGCCGCTCGGGCGTCGAGTCGGGCCGCGTCTCGATGACGCCGCCGTCGATCGCCACGAGGCGGCCGCTCTGGCGGCGCACCACGCCGTAGCCCGTGTTCGCGAGGCCGGGATCGATGCCCAAGACGATCATACGTTCGCCATTCTCCGTGGTCGATCGGATGTCCTCCTTTGGCCCCGTTCCGCGGCGGTCCGGTCGCATAGGGTCTCGTGCATGAGGACCGAGGCCCAATGGGACGCGCTGGGACTGCTCGAGGGACTGGACGGCGATGGCCGGCCGGCGCGGCTGGAGCTGCTCGCGCGCCTGGAGGACGCGGGGTTCACCGAGGCCGAGATGCTGCGGGCCGCCGAACGGGGCGACCTGCCGCTCATGCTCGCCGATCGCACCGTGGGCGGCCCGGGCCGCTGGACCGGACGCGAGGTCGCCCGGGAGAGCGGGATCGACGAGACGCTGCTGCGGCGCATCCGCCAGGTCAGCGGACTGCCCGACCTGGGCCTCGACGAAGCGGTGTACAGCGACGCCGAGGTGGAGAGCTCGCGGCTCGTGCGCGAGTTCCTCGACCTGGGCATCCCCGAGGAGACCGTCCTGCAGGTCTCCCGCGTCATGGGCCGCACGCTCGGGACCCTGGCCGAGACCACGCGCGACGCGCTGGTCAGCTCGATCGTCGAGCAGGACATGACCGAGCTGGAGCTCGCCGAGGTCCTCGACGAGGCCACCGCCGCCGCCATCCCGCTCTTCGAGTCGATCCTCAGCCAGGTCGTGCGCACGCACCTGCGCAACGCGATGACCACGCAGCTCGTGGTCCAGGCCGGCGCCCGGATGCCCGGTACGCGCCACGTGGTCTTCGCCTTCGCCGACCTCGTGGGCTTCACGCGGCTGGGCCAGGAGGTCCTCCCCGAGGAGCTGGGCCGCGTGGCCGACCGCTTCGACGAGATGGCGGGGGACATCGTCAGCGCGCCCGTGCGCGTGACCAAGACGCTGGGCGACGGGGTGATGCTGGTGGCGCCCGAGGCGGCCGAGCTGCTCGTCGCCTCCCTCGACCTGGTCGCCGCCGCCGATCGCGAGGGGCAGTCGTTCCCCCAGGTCCACGTCGGCATCGCCTCCGGGGAGGCGCTGAGCCGCTCGGGCGACTGGTTCGGCGCGCCGGTCAACCTCGCCTCGCGCATCAGCGGCGCCGCGCGCGCCGGCTCCGTGGTGGCGACCCGCGCGGTCCGCGACCTCGCCCCCGACGCCGTGAAGTGGTCCAACGCAGGATCCCGCTCGTTCAAGGGGATCAGCGGCAGCGTCGCGCTGTTCCGCGCCCGCCCGCTGGGCTGACCCCACCGCCGAGGGTCACGAAATGCCGCCGTGGGCGGCAAAAGGTGACCGCCGGCGGGACCGCCTCGGGGCTAGGCCGCGGCGAGCTTCTCCATGATCTCGCCGTCGATCTCGAAGTTCGCGTGGACCTCGCCGACGTCGTCGTTGTCGTCCAGCGCGTCGATCAGCTTCATGAGCTTGCGGGCACCGTCCTCGTCCAGCTCCACCTTGAGGTTGGGCCGCTGGGTGACGTCGGCGGACGCGAACTCGATGCCGGCCTCCTCCAGCGCGGCGCGCACGGCCATCAGGTCGGTCGGCTCGGTGATGATCTCGAAGACGTCGTCGTCGCCGACGATGTCCTCGGCACCCGCGTCGATGGCCACCATCAGGTCGTCCTCGGAGTAGCGCGCCGCCTCGACGACGATCACGCCCTTCTTGTCGAAGACGTAGGCGACGGAGCCCGGCTCGCCGAGGGCGCCGCCGTGCTTGCTGAGGATGTGGCGGACGTCCGCGCCGGTGCGGTTGCGGTTGTCGGTCAGCGCGTCGATGAGCATCGCGACGCCGCCGGGGCCGTACCCCTCGTAGACGATCGCCTCGAACGTCGCGGCGTCCGCGCCGGCGCCCGTGCCCTTGTCGATCGCCCGCTCGATGTTGTCCTTCGGCATCGAGGCGTCGCGCGCCTTCTGGACCGCCAGGCCCAGCGCGGCGTTGCCGGCGATGTCGCCGCCGCCCTCGCGGGCGGCCGTGGTGATGGCGCGGGCCAGCTTGGTGAACAGCTTGCCGCGACGCGAGTCGACGATCGCCTTCTTGTGCTTGATCGACGCCCATTTGGAATGTCCGGACATGGGTCGATTGTAGTCCGCGCCGGCCGACTCAGCGCGACGGGTGGGACCGGTGCCACTCGACCGTGCGCGCCAGGCCCTCGGCCAGGCCGATCTTCGGCGCCCACCCGGTCGCCTCGCGCAGCTTGGTCGAGTCCAGGTACTGCCGGTCGATCTCCCCGTGGGGCACCCCGGCGCCCCGGACGTCCGGCCGCACGCCGGTCCCGGCCGCCTCGCACACCAGCCCGACGACCGCGTCGACCCGCCACGGGACGCCGGCGCCGGCGTTGAACGCCTCGCCCGCCGCCGGCCGGTCGGGGTCGGCCGCGCCGAGCAGGTCGGCGATCGCCAGGTACGCCGCCACCGCGTCCTCCACGTGGAGGTAGTCCCGCTCCGGGCTGCCGTCGGAGCGGACGATCGGGGCCTCGCCGCGCAGCGCCGAGGCGATGGCGCCGGGGATCAGCCGGGACGGGTTGAGGTCGCCGCCGCCGTAGAGGTTGGCCAGGCGCGTCACCGCGACCGGCAGGCCGTACGTCGTCCAGTACGAGCGGGCGAGCATGTCGGCCGCCGCCTTGCTCACGTCGTACGGATGGCGGGCCAGCAGCGGCATCGTCTCGTCGTACGGGAGCACGGGCTGGGTGCCGTACGCCTTGTCGGACGACGCCACGATGGTCCGGGCCACGCCGTGCAGGCGGCAGGCCTCCAGCACCGACCACGTCCCCCGGATGTTCGTGTCGAACGTGGCGGACGGCGACCGGTTGGCGGTGCCGACGATCGTCTGCGCGGCCAGGTGGAACACGGTGTCGATCTCGTACTCGCCGAGCACGCGGTCCATCAGCGCGGCGTCGAGGACGTCGCCCTGGACGACGTCGCACCGGGCCTCCAGCCCCTCGATGACCAGGGCGGAGTTCGGCGCGCGGTCGCGGCGCACGACGGTGACCCGGTCCCCGCGGTCCAGCAGGCCCTTGACCAGCCAGGTGCCGAGCAGCCCGTAGCCCCCCGTGACGAAGACGTTGCTCATGCCACGGCCCCCACGGTCGTCCACGGGGCCCGCTCGCGGCGCCACAGGTCGTTGAGGAGGACGGCGTCCTTGTAGGTGTCCATGCAGTCCCAGAAGCCCTCGTGCCGGTAGGCGCGCAGCGCGCCCTCCCCGGCCCACCGCTCCATCGGGTCGCGCTCGAGCACGTCGTCGGGACCGATCCCCGCCACCGCCGCGGGCTCCAGGCAGAGGAACCCGCCGTTGATCCACTCGTCGCTGCGCGGCTTCTCCACGAAGCCCGCCACGTGGTCGCCGTCCAGCCGCGCCACCCCGAACGGCAGCTCGGGCCGCACCACGGTCACCGTGGCCGGGGCCTCGTGCTCGCGGTGGAAGCGCAGGAGCCGGCCCAGGTCGATGTCGGCCAGCCCGTCGGCGTACGTGACGCACGAGGTGCCGCCCGCCAGCCGGCCCGCGACGCGGTGCAGCCGGCCGCCCGTCGGCGTGTCCAGGCCGGTGTCGACGCACTCCACGTCGATCCCCGCGCCCCAGTCGGTGTCGCGCGCGAACGCGGCGATGTCCTCGCCCCGGTAGCCGGTCAGGAGCAGGAAGCGCCGGAAGCCCTGGGCGGCGTACAGCCGCACGACGTGCCACACGATCGGATGACCCCCGATCTCGACCAGGGGCTTGGGCAGGGACGGCCCGTCTCCGCGCAGCCGCGTCCCGCGGCCTCCACAGAGAATGGCGACCGGCACGGACTCACGCGGCGTCATTGAACGCATTGTGCCAGCAGGTCGGCGACGGGTCGGCACCGGGTAGATTCTCGGCCGATGCCCATCGACGCCTCCATCTTCAAGGCCTACGACATCCGCGGCCTCTAGATCGACGGTGACACCGCGGAGCAGATCGGGCGCGCGTTCGTCCGCGTCCTGGCCGGGATGTCCGGCAAGCAGGCCGCCGACCTCGGCATCGGCCTCGGGCGCGACATGCGCCTGACCGCCCCCGAGCTGGCCGCCCGCTACCGCGCGGGGATGATCGCCGAGGGCGCCCACGTCATGGACGCCGGAGAGGTCGGCACCGAGATGCTCTACTACCTCGTGGGCTCGCGGGACCTGGACGGCGGCCTCATGTGCACCGCCTCCCACAACCCGAAGGCGTACACCGGGGCCAAGCTCGTGCGCCGCGGCGCGCTGGCCCTCAGCGGCGACGAGGGCATCAACGACATCCGCGACCTCATCCAGGCCGGCCTGGGCGACGCGCCCGGCGGCGGCTCCGCCGAGGACGTCGACGTCGCCCCCGGCTTCCGCGACGCGGTCAAGGACTTCATCGACGTCCGCAAGGTCAAGCCGGGCCTCAAGGTCGTGGTCGACGGCGGCAACGGGATGGCCGGGCCGATGGTCGGCCCCATCCTCGAGGAGCTGGACCTCGACCTCAGCACCTCGTACTGGAAGCCCAACGGCAACTTCCCGGACCACGAGCCCAACCCGCTGCTGCCCGAGAACCGCGAGTTCATCATCAAGAAGGTCAAGCACGAGGGCGCCGACCTGGGGATCGCGTGGGACGGCGACGCCGACCGCTGCTTCTTCATCGACGACACCGGCCGGTTCATCGACGGCGACTTCATGACCGCGCTGCTCGCGGAGTCGCTGCTGGCCAAGTCCCCCGGCGAGACCATCCTCTACGACGCCCGGGCCAGTCGCGCCGTCGCCGACACCGTCGAGAAGGCCGGCGGCACCGCGGAGATCAACCGCGTCGGCCACGCGTTCTTCAAGGGCCGGATGCGGCGCGAGGGCTCGATGTTCGGCGGCGAGGTCTCCGGCCACTACTACTTCCGCGACTTCTACTGCGCCGACAGCGGCACGATCCCCGCGCTGCTGATGCTCGAGCTGCTCTCCGAGCGCGGCGTCAAGCTCAGCGAGCTGCTCGACTCCTACCGCTCCACGTACTTCATCTCCGGCGAGATCAACTCCGAGGTCGACGACGCGCCCGCCAAGATCGCCGAGATCGAGGAGAGGTACGCCGACGGTAAGATCACCCACGTCGACGGCGTATCCGTCGACTACGACGACTGGCACTTCAACGTGCGCTCGTCGAACACCGAGCCGCTGTTGCGCCTCTGCCTGGAGTCGCTCGTGTCCGAGGAGGACATGGAGCGCCGCCGGGACGAGGTCCTCGCGCTGATCCGGAGCTGATCGCCGTGGCTTCCCCAGGCGCCGACGACACCGCGGGCGCCGCCGGCACCGCGCTGGCCGCGGAGGCCGGCATCCACGCCCTCCCCGTCCCCACGCCGTTCGCGGTGGGCCGGATGAACGCCTACCTGATCGAGGACGACCCGCTCACGCTGGTCGACTCGGGGCCCAACTCGGCCACCTCCCTCACCGAGCTGGAGGACCTGCTCCACGCCCGCGGCCACCGGGTCGAGGATCTGGAGCGCCTGGTCGTCACCCATCAGCACCCCGACCACATCGGGCTGCTCGGCATCCTCGCCCGCCGCTCCGGCGCCGAGGTCGTCGGGCTCGACCTGCTCGCGCCCTGGCTCGCCGACTACGCCGACGCGATGGAGGACGACGACCGCTTCGCCGAGACCGTGATGCTCGCCAGCGGCGTGCCGCCCGACGTCGTGCGCGCGCTGCGCACCGTCGCCCGGTTGGCCCGTGCGTGGGGCGCCCCGGCGCTCATCGACCGCACGATCGCCGACGGCGACGCGCTCGCGTTCGCCGGCCGCACGCTCCACGTCCACCACCGCCCCGGGCACTCCCCCACCGACACCGTGTTCCACGACGCGGCGCACGGGATCCTCATCGGGGGCGACCATCTCCTCAGCCGCATCTCCTCCAACCCCCTGGTCAGCCGCCCGCCCGACCTGGCGCGCGGCGAGCCGGTCGCCGAGCGCCCGCAGGCGCTGGTGACGTACCTGGCCTCCCTGCGTGCCACGCAGGCCATGGACCTGCAGACGGTGCTCGGGGGCCACGGCCCGCCCGTCGACGACCACCGCACGCTGATCGACGACCGCGTCCGCTCGACGGAGCGCCGGGCCAACAAGATCGCGGGCCTGATCGGCGACCATCCCCAGACCGCGTACGAGATCGCCCAGGCCCTGTGGGGCAACGTGGCCGTCACCCAGGCGTACCTGACGATCAGCGAGGTCCTGGGGCACGTCGACCTGCTGCTCGCCGAGGGCCGAGTCACGCAGACCGACCGGGACGGCGTGACGGTCTTCGCCGCCGCCTGAGCCGTGGCGCCGTTGGCGGTCATCGACGCGCGTGCCGCGGCCCGCCCCGAGCTGGGCGGGGTCGAACGGTGGGCGCGCGAGCTGGCCCATCGCCTGCCGCGGCTGCGCCCCGGCGGCTACGCCGTCGCCTGGCCGCCCGCCCGGATGAGCCACCGCGCCGGCCACCTGTGGGAGCAGACGGTGCTCCCCGCGCGCGCCGCCCGAGCCGGCGCGCTCCTGCTGTGCCCGGCCAACCTCGCGCCGCTCGCCGGCCGGCGCAACGTGGTCGTCCTGCACGACGTGGCGCCGCTGCGCGACCCCTCCTGGTACTCGCCGACCTACGCGCGGGTGCAGCGCCTGCTGCTGCCGCGCATCGCGGGCGGCGCGCGGGCGATCGTCGTCCCGAGCGCGTTCGCCCGCGACGAGCTGGTGTCGCTGCTCGGGGTGCCGCCCGGCCGGATCACCGTGATCGGCGGCGGCGTCGACGAGCGGTTCGTCCCGGAGGCCGACGCGACGGCCGCCCGCGCCGCGCTCGGCCTGGCCGGGCCGTACGTGCTGACGCTGGCCAGCCGCACCGCGCGCAAGAACCTCGACGCCCTCGGCCCGGCCGCGGCGGCGCTGGCCGGGGCCGGCATCGCCCTCGTCGCCGCGGGGGGCGGGCGCCCCCAGTTCAGCGCCGGGCCGGGCGCGGCCGCCGGGGTGCACGACCTCGGACCGGTCCCCGACGCGCACCTGCCCGGGCTCATCGCGGGGGCCCGCGCGTTCGTGCTGCCCTCCCGGTACGAGGGCTTCGGCCTGCCCTGCCTGGAGGCGATGGCCTGCGGCGTCCCCGTGGTGACCACGCCGGTCAGCGCGCTGCCCGAGGTGTGCGGCGACGCGGCGCTGTACGCGGCCCCGGACGACCGCGAGGGGCTCGCCGACGCGGTCCTCCGTGCGGCGACCGACGACGCCACGCGCGAGCGGCTGGTCGCGGCCGGGCCCGCGCGGGCCGCGGGACGCACCTGGGACCGGACCGCTCGCGCCGTCGATGACCTCCTTTTCACGTTGGCGGGCGCCGAGACCGGCGAAAAGTCCTGACGACGGGTGCACAAGCGGCGGCGGGCGGGGTAGGTTTGTCTCCTATGCCGCCGAATCCCGCCGTCACCCCGGAGGGCGTTCGCGACGGAAACCCCGCCGCGATCGCCGGACTCATCGACCGCCGCGGAGGTGCCGTGCTGGCGTACTGCGCGGCGATCTGCCCTCCGGACCTCGTGGAGCGCGCGGCGGCCGAGGCGTTCGCCCGCTTCCGTGCCGCGGTCGTCGCGGCCGACAGCCCGTACGACCTCAATCCCGAGGTCGCCCTCCTCGCCGCGACCCGGCAGAGCGCCGCGTGGCTGGCCCGCGTCACGCCGCCCGCCCCCACCGTCACCAAGCTGCTGCGGCGCAAGGAGGACCCGCTCCAGCACGTGCCGACGCTCCTGGTCGCCCGCGCGAACGGCGAGCTGAGCGCGCCCGACGTGCAGCGGCTGACGCAGCTGCTGGAGAAGTCACCGCAGGCCCGGGAGGTGCAGGCCTCGTTCCGGCGCGCCGAGGAGGCCTACCGCGACGACGCCACGCCCCGGGTGCCGCCCGGCACGCACGCGGTGCTCGCCGCGGCGATGGCCGCTGCGGCCCCGATCGCCCCGGCGGCCGAGCAGGTCGAGGGGCCCGCGCCGAACGGCAGCTCGTCCTCGCCCGCGGCCGCCGTCTCCTAGCCTCCTCCTCCTCCTCCTCCTCCTCGCCGAGGCGTACATCACGCCCGTCAGACGGTCGCGATGTACGCATGGTCGGCGCGATCTCGTCGTCCGGGACGGGCTCGTGCGTTCGGCCACCTCCGCGGTGGCAAGGCGCGCGAACCGCTCGGTCTTCGGGGCCTCCGGGCGAAGCCGGCGTGCTTTCCCTCCAAATGCGAGGGAAACCACGCCACCTTCAGGAGGGCCCGGGCCAAGAAGCCCCACCCGACCGACATGCCTGCTGTGTCTTGCACCGCCGGCTCGCCTGGCACAAAACTCGCTCCCAGAGCGAGAGATGTGCCAACGAAGCTCGACACCGACCAAACCGCCCGTCGGCCGCCCCGCGCCCCGCTCCGTGACGAGCCTCACAGAGGAAGCGGACTTCCTGGTCCGGTTTCTGCGCTACCATCCGGACTCCGCAGTCCACTTTCTCTCGGAGCTCCATGCCTGCCGCCGCCCATGACCGTCCGCATCCCATGCGGAGCCTGCTCATCCTGAGCATCGCCGCGCTCTCGTACGCGCTGGCCCAGACGACGCTGATCCCCGCCCTCGGCACGCTGTCGGAGGATCTCCACACCAGCACGAGCAGCGTGGCCTGGGTCCTCACCGCCTACCTCGTCGCGGCCGCCGTCTTCACCCCGGTCATGGGCCGGCTCGGCGACATGTTCGGCAAGCGCCGGATGCTCGTGATCGCCCTCGCCGTGTTCGGCGTCGGCTCGGTCATCTCCGCCCTCGGCACGTCCCTCGAGGTCATCGTCGCCGGCCGCGTGCTGCAGGGCATCGGCGGCGGCATCTTCCCCCTCTGCTTCGGGATCATCCGGGACGAGTTCCCCCGCGAGCGCGTCTCCGGCAGCATCGGGCTCATCTCCGCCACGGCGGGCATCGCCGGCGCCGCCGGGCCCGTCC
>Ga0247757_10001883_pt1 | contig 12351 bp, 9 predicted proteins | sample UWRJL126311R4_FD_180929 | JGI IMG/M metagenome (GOLD analysis project Ga0247757, IMG submission 180929) | Plant litter microbial communities from Arlington Agricultural Research Station in Wisconsin, United States - UWRJ-L126-311R-4 | ecosystem: Environmental > Terrestrial > Plant litter >...
GCGACGCCGACCTTGGCGAAGACGTGGGAGAGGTGCGTCTTGACCGTCGAGCGCGACATGTACAGGCGGGCCCCGATCTCGGGATTGCTCAGCCCCTCGACCGCGAGGCGGACCACCTCGCGCTCGGCCGGCGTGAGGCTGCCCCACCCGGCGGCCGGCCGGCGGCGCGGGCCCCACGCGCGGCGCACGTAGGCGATGGCGGCGTCGAGGTCGAGCGCGGCCCCGGCTCCCCCGGCGTCCTCCACCTCCACGCGCGCCTGCGCGACCAGGCTGGCGCGCAGCGGCGGCCCCGCCAGCCCCGAGCGTCCGCGCTCGGCGGCGGCCGCGCCGAGCACCCGCGCCGCCAGCTCCGGCCGGCCGGTCGCGGCGGACAGGACGCCGAGCGCCTCGAGGCTGTCGACCGCCGGACCCCGCAGGCCGTGGTCCACCCGGACGCCGAGCGCCTGCTGGTGGCGGCCGATGGCCTGGTCGTGCTCCCCGTCGTCGAACGCGAGCCAGCCCTGCTGCTCCAGCGCCGCGGCGACCGCGCGCGGCAGGTCGATCGCCCGGCCGTCCGTCAGCGCGCGGGCCGCGGCGGCCCGCGCGTCGTCGGGCCGGCCGAGCGCGGCCTGCGCGGCGGCGAGATCGGGCAGCGCCGCCGCGACGAGGTAGGTGTCGGCCACGTCGCCGGGCATCCGCGCCTCGGAGGCCAGCCAGCGCAGCCCCTCCCGCACGTCGCCGCCGGCCAGCGCGAGCAGGCCGCGCGCCCGGGCCAGCCCGGGGACGAAGAGCGCGTTGCCGCCGCGGTCGACGAGCCGGACGACCGGTTCGAGCGCGGCGCGGGCCGCGTCCGGGTCGCCGGCGGCCAGCTCGACGATCGCCAGCGCGCTGCGCGCCGCGCCGACCCGGTGGGCCTCGGCCAGCGGCTCGGCGACCTCGACCGCCTGCGACGCCAGGGCCCGCGCGCCGGCCAGGTCGCCGCACAGCAGCGCGCCGGACGAGCGCACGCCGAGCGCGGTCGACGCCACGCCCCGCTCGCCGAGCGCGAGCAGCCCCGCGATGCCCCGGGCCAGCAGCGCGTCGGCCGTCTTGTGCGCGTCGCGCAGGTTGTCCAGGATGCCCTGGAGCACGAGCGCGCCGTGCGTGACGAACGCGTCGCCGGTCGCGGCGCCCAAGCGGAAGGCGTCGTCGGCCGCCGCGCGCGAGCCCTTCAGGTCGCTGTACAGCAGCCCGACGCCGGAGAGCAGCAAGCAGAGCGCGCGCAGCCGGTCGTCGCCGTGCTCGGTCGCCAGCTCCAGGCCGCGCTGGGCGGTGTCGTATTCCAGGTCGAGCGGGTCGGCGGTGTCCGCCACGAGCGCGACGCCGACGAGCAGCCGCGCCTGCAGCAGCGAGCGGTCGCGGGGCGCCCGGGCGATGGCCCGTCCGAGCGTCGCGATCCCCTCCTGGCCGTGGCCGAGGATGTGCCATAGCCACGGCAGCTCGGCGGCCAGCTCGCGCCCGGGCCCCGGATCCGGCGCCCCGTCGCGCAGCCCCCAGGCCAGCGCGGCGCGCAGGTCGGCCTGGCGCTCGGCGACCAGCGCGCGCCACGCGTCGCGGTCGGTGTCGAGCAGCGGCGCCGCGGCGCGGACCTCCCGGAGCAGGTGCGCGAGCTGACGGTCGCGCGTGGCCTCCTCCTCCCCCGCCTCGCGCAGGCGCGCGCCCGCGTACTCGCGGACGGACTCGAGCAGGCGCAGGCGCCCCGGGCGCTCGCCGGTCACCACCAGCGACTGGTCGACGAGCCGGCCCAGCGCGGCCAGCGGGGCCGGGCCGCCGACGGCGACCGCGTCGTCGGGCCCGAACGGGCCGGCGAAGACCGACAGGCGCCGCAGCAGGACGCGCTCGGGCTCGGCGAGCAGGTCGTGGCTCCAGCCCATCGAGGCGGCGAGCGTCGCCTGGCGCGGGACGGCGCCGCGTGGCCCGCGGGTGAGGAGGGCGAAGCGGTCGTCCAGGCCACCCTCGATCTGGGCCGGGCTGAGGGTGCGCAGCCAGGCCGCGGCGAGCTCGAGCGCGAGCGGGATGCCGTCCAGGCGCGCGCACAGGGCACGGATCGCCGGCGCCTCGGCGGCGTCGTCGAGCAGCTCGGGGCGCGCATCGGCGCCGCGCGCGACGAACAGCGCGTAGGCCTCGTCGTCTTCGAGCGCGGGCACGCGCCACACCGCCTCGCCCGGCACGCCGAGCGGCTCCCGGCTCGTCACCAGGACGGTCACCTCGGGACAACCCGCCACCAGCGCGTCGGCGAGCTCCGCGGCCGCGGCGACGAGGTGCTCGGCGTTGTCCAGGCACAGCAGCAGCCGGCGGTCGGCCAGGCCGGGGACGAGCGAGCGCAGCGGACCCAGGACGCCGTCGACCAGGACGCCCGTCGCCTCGGTGACCGCCTCGACGACCCCGGCGGGATCGGCGACCGGACCCAGCTCGACCCACACCACGCCGTCCGGATGGCGGCCGGCGACCGCGGCGCGGGCGGCGACCTGGGCGGCCAGACGCGTCTTGCCCGCGCCGCCCGGCCCGGCGAGCGTGACGAGACGCTCGGCGGCCAGCACCGCGGCGATCGCGGCCAGCGCGCCCTCGCGCCCGACGAACGTGGTGCGGAAGACCGGGAGCGTCGCGGCCTCGGGGCCGAGCGTCCGCGGCGGGGCGTCGACCGGCGACGCCGCGAACAGCCGCTCGGAGGGCGACAGGTCCGGGAGGCGGTGGAGGCCCAGGTCGACGAGCGCGCCCGGATCCTCCACCGCGCGCGCCGACACGAGCACCGTGCCGGGCGCGGCGGCGTCGCGCAGCTGCGCGGCCCGGCGCGCGTCGACGTCGATCCCGGTCCGCCCGTCGCCGCCTGCGTCCACGGCCGCCAGCGCCTCGCCGAGCGTGCCGTGCTGCGCCGGCGCACGCCCGTCCGCGCACACGATGATCGCCGCCATGGCCACCAGTCTCTCGCAGATCGGCCACCTGGCCGATGTAGTGGCCGCCGGCCGGACGGAACATGGCGCCATGACCAACACCAGCTCCTCCCCCACCAAGCCCCAGACCGTCATCGCCGACATGGCCATGTCCGTCGACGGCTTCATCGCGACGCCCGACGACCAGATCGACCAGCTCACCGGGTGGTACTTCGCCGGCGACACCGAGGTCGCGCCGGGCATCCCGTTCCGAACCTCCGCCGCCACGGCCGCGTTGCTGCGCGACGTCATGAGCCGCCTCGGCGCGGTCGTCGGCGGGCGCCGCTACTTCGACCTGGCCAACGGCTGGGGCGGTGCGCACCCGACCGGCGCGCCCGTCTTCATCGTCACGCACAGCGTGCCCGAGGGCTGGGAGCACGCCGCGCCCTCGATCAACTTCGTCACCGAGGGCGGGATCGAGGCCGCGGTCGCGCTCGCCAAGGAGGCGGCGGGCGACAAGGACGTCGCAATCGCCACGCCGTCGACCGTGCGACAGTGCATCGACGCGGGCCTACTCGACGAGCTCAGCATCAACATCGCGCCGGTGCTCCTGGGCACGGGCCAGCGCTTCTTCCCCGGCGACGACCTGGGGACGATCGGCCTCGCCGACCCGGACGTCGTCCAGGGCATCGGCGTGACCCACCTGCGCTACCGCCTGAACGGCCGCTGAGGCCGCCCCGCGCGCCGACGTTCTCCACATTCCTCCCGAGGGGTGGAAGGAATGTGGAGCACGTCCGGGGCGCTAGCTCGTGATCTCGTCCCCGACGTGCAGCGCGAGCACCGGGATCGTGCGATCGGTCTTCTCCTGGTACTCGCGGAAGGCGGGGACGTCGGCGGCCTGCCGGGCGTAGAGCCGGTCGCGCTCCTCGCCCTCCAGGTTCTCGGCGCGGGCCGTGCGGGTCGCGATCCGCCCGTCCTCGCGCAGCTCCACCGTGATCTCGGGGTGGGCGACGAGGTTGTGGAACCACGCGGGGTGCTTGGGCGCGCCGGCCGCAGAGGCGAAGACGAGCAGGCGATCGCCGTCGCGGCGGTACACGACGGGCGTGACGTACGTCGCCCCGGACTTCGCGCCGGTGGTGTGCATCAGGACGATCGACGCACCCTCGAAGGGCCCGCCGACGACCCCCGCGTTGGCGCGGAACTCGCTGATGATCTGGTCGTTGAAGCTCGGCTCGGGCATGACGGGATCCTCGTGGTCGGGAGCGTCTCCGAGCATACGTCGGCCGGCACCGGCGGCACGAGTGACAGCTCGATACCGCCAGGCGGTACTCAGCTGTCACTCGTGCCGTTCGGAGGCGCGCCGTGACGGCACGCGGCTGACGCTACGCTCGGGCCATGCCCGCGCTCTTCGTCTCTGGTGACTTCCTGACCGGCTTCGAGCCGCCCGAGCTCGAGGACGACGCCAAGTTCTTCGCGGTCGCCTACAGCGAGAACGCCGTCGACGACATCGAGGTCGACGAGATCGGCTGGATCGAGGACCGCACCCGCATCACCGACGACATCGTCATCGCGGCGCTGTGGGCGATCATGCTCACCGGGGTATCGGACGACGGCAGCAACCCGCACCCGCTCGCTCGCGTCACCGCGTTCGCCGTCGACCCCATCGACGCGGACGGTGACGTCGAGGAGCCGCTGCCGGGCGAGCGCGTGGTGCTCTACGTGACCGGGGACGGCCACTTCGTCACCGCCGGCACCGAGGACTTCGACGAGCTCCACGCCGACGTCGGGGCGTGGGACGAGGTCATCAAGACGTTCGACGGCGACCTCGACGAGGTCGCGCCGGACGAGGGCTGAGCGCGACCCCGACACAACCTGCCGGCCCCCCGGTAGCGTCCCCGCCATGGGGACAAGGGGGATCGCGGCGCTGGCCGTCACGTTCGGGCTGCTCGCGGCCGTGCCGGGGGCGAGCGCCACGACCGGGCCCGCCGGTGACACGTGGACGCCGCACGTCAGCGACGACGCGGTGGCGTCGATCGAGGGCGGTCGCAGCGCGCCCAAGGCCATGATCACCCTCACGCCCGCGCACGGGGGACGGGTGCTGCGCTCCGATCGCCCCGACGAGCTGCCCTTCACGATCGAGCCGCTCATGCCCGGCGAGCGGCTGACGGCCACGTGGACGCGCCTCGGCCCGAGGGCGAGGCTGACGGTGTTGGTCGCCGACCCGCTCCGCCGTGCGCGCGACGTCTCGATCCCGCTGCGCCCCGCGGACCGGCGCACCACGGTGGCGGTCGGGGTCGACGGCGCCCTGACGATCGCGCGCGGCGCCGAGGCCGTGGTCAGCCCGGAGCCGCCCCTCGGGCCCGGCGACCCGGGTGGCCCGGCCGTCCCGTGGACCGCGACGACGCCGCAGGCCGCGGTGCGGGGCGCGCTGCGCACCCTGCGGCTCGACGATCCGCTGCCCGACCTCGCCCGCTACTGCGCGGCTCTCGAGCCCGCCGACGCCGCCGGGCGGGGCGCCGTCGAGACCGACGACGACTGGGCGGTGTCGCCGATCCCGTCCACCTGCGCGCTCGGCGTCTACACCGAGATGTACGAGAACGACAACTCCACTCCCGGACCGACGACCGGCACGATCGTGTCGACCCGGCGCGTCTCGGACCGCGAAGCCGTCGTGACCGTGCGGCTGCGCCACCGGTACGCCTCGACGCCTGACGTGCTGCGGCGCACGGTCACGGTCCTCGTCGTGCGCGAGCGGGCCGACGAGCCGTGGCGCATCTCCGACGAGCAGGCGCTCGTCGCGCCGTGGGACCCGGCCGCGCCGGGCGACTTCCCCGGCCGCGACACGCTGAAGCGGCTGCGGGAGCTGCGGCGGATGCGCGCGAGCTTCGCGCGGGAGAGCCGCGTCGAGGAGGAGAAGCGGCGACCGGCGATGGCGGCGGCGACGGTCGCGGTCGCCCCGGCCGCCGCGGCGTGCCCGGCCGGCGTCGGCAGCACGACGGACGACGCGATCGGCGACGTCCGGGCGCTCGACGCGGCGCCGCGCGACCCGGCCCTCGTCACCGCCGACGTGCGGTCGGCCCGCCTCGACTGGCGGGCCGCGGGCGCGTGCCTCACCGTGCGCTTCGCCCGGCCGCCGGGCGCCCGCTTCCACGTCATGCTGGCCACCCGTCCCGGCATCGGCGTCGAGCTGCGGGTCGTCGACGGCCGCGCGGCCCTCGTCGGCGGGCTGATCGGGACCTCCATGGACCCGCTGCCGGGCGTGTCGGCGTCACTCACCGGCGACACGCTCCTGGTCCGGCTGCCTCCGAAGGCGGTCCGCAAGCCATCGCCGGCGATCCATTGGTGGCTCCGCGTGCTGGGACCGCACCCGCACACCTTGGACGGACTGCTGGACAAGGTCGAGGACCCGCGCTCTCGCACCCTCGCCGACCGGAGCCGATGAGGCGCCGTGCGACGTTCGCCGCCGCCGTCCTCGGGCTCCTGGCGACCGGGCCGGCCGCCGCGCACGGGGCCGCGAAGACGGTCTGGGACGGGCCGCGCCTGTGCACGCCCACCATGGTCGAGGCCACGTGGACGGTGCTGCTGTGCGGCCGGGCCGACCAGCTCCGCGAGCCGCGACTGACGCTGACCGGGGTCGACGGGGCCCGGACGTGGGAGGGGACCTCCCACGAAGAGGTGCCCGTCGAGATCTACGACGGCCCCGGCCCGATCCCGCACGTCCGCGTCGCCACGGCCGGCGGAAGCGAGCCGCTGCTCCCCGGCGAGCGGCTCACCGCGCGGTGGGCGGCGCTGCGCGGATCGGCCGTGCTGCGGGTCGAGGTGGCGGATCCGATCCGCCGGTCGCGCGTGATCACCGTGCCGCTCCGCGCCGGGGAGGAACGTACGTCGCTGTCCGTGGCCGCCGACGGCGTCGTGACGGTCCGGGCGGGCGGGCGCACGCGCGTCCACCCCGTACCGCCGCGCGGGCTCGGCGAACCGGGCGGACCCACGGTGCGTTGGACCGCCCGCACGCCCCGTGCCGCGGTCGCCGACGTCCTGCCCCACCTACGGTCCTACGACGCCGGTGCGGGCGCCACGCTGTGCGCGGCGATCGAGTCGGCGGTGCGAACGAGCTACGCGGCGTGGACGGACGTGCTGGACGGTCCGCGGGCCGCGTCCTACGTGTGCGCCTCGGAGATCGCATGGGGCCAGGAGCTGCTCGGGACCCGGGGCACGATCGGCGCCGTGCGGCGGATCGGCGCGACGCAGGCGACCGTCGACGTGCGGCTGCGCCAGTGGCTGGACAGCTACAGCGGGCCGGAGCTCCTGACGGGGCGCTCCCGGGTGCTCGTCGTGCGGGAGCGCGACGGGCGATGGCGCATCGCCACCCCGGACGCGCTCTTCGGCAGCTCGCGGCAGCCGCCGAGCCTGTCGTACCTGCGGAAGAGGCGAGCGGCCCTGCGCAAGGACGCGGCGGCCCGCCACGCCTACGGCGTGCGGTGGCACCGGGCCGTCGCCCGCACGGTGGTCCGGATCGGCGCCGGCGACGTCACGTGCGACGGTCCCCTCCGGAGCGTCGACGACCCCGTGGACGACGCGACGGTCGGGGACTTCGTCACCCGCGACCCGCGCAGCCACCGTGCCGACCTGATCCGCGTCGAGCAGGGCACGGTCGCCGGCCGGCTCTGCTTCGCGCTCACCTACGCCGCCCCGCAGGCCGACCCGCTCGGCGTCGAGCTCGATCTACGCCAGGGGGCGGCCAGCAGCCTCGTCGACGTGCACACCGGCCGCGGCCGGGCGCTCGTGTCGAAGCGCAGCGGCGCCTTCCCCCTGGCCGGCGCGACGATCGACCGCCGGGGGCCGCGGCTGCGCATCGTGCTGCCGGCGGGCCTTGGGCCCGCGCCGGCCGCGCTCACCGACTGGACGGTCGGCACCACCGCGGTGCACCCGTACGACTACCAGTTCGCCGACCGGGCCGGAACGGTCGTCCGGCCGCCCCTCGGCACGCGCCCGGACGATCCGACGAGCGAGGACGACGACATCCCCATGGTCGTTCCCGGTCGATGAGGCCCAGCTCCGGCCGCTAGCCGCCGTTCTCGACCACGACGACGACCTTGCCGGAGACCGCGCCGGCATCGTCCTCGGCGTGCACGGCGGGCAGCTCGGCCAGCGGCACGCGCCGCGCGACGTCGACGCGCAGCTCGCCGCGGTCGACGAGCGCCGTCAGCTCCGTGAGCTGCTGGGCGTCGCTGCGGACGAAGACGCCGACCGCGCGCACGTCGCGGGCCTCGTCTCCCGGGGTCGGGATCGTCGGGATCGTGTTGACGACGACGCCGCCGGTCGCGACCAGGGCGACGAGCGACTCCAGCTCCTCGGGGGCGATCCGTGCGAGGTTGAGCAGCACGTCGACCGGTTCGGCCACGGCCTCGCGGAGCGCGGTGGTGGTGTGGTCGACGATCTCGTCGGCGCCCGCGGCGCGGACGCGCTCGCCACTGCGGGCGCTGGCGGTGGCGATCACGTGCGCGCCGGCGCGCTTGGCCAGCTGCACGGCGTAGCCGCCGACCGCGCCGCCCGCGCCGTTGACGAGCACGCGCTGGCCGGCGGTCAGCCCGGCGTCGTCGAAGAGCGCCTGCCAGGCGGTGAGGGCGACCATCGGGAAGGCCGCGGCGTCCGGGAGCGGGATGCTCGTCGGGGCGGGCGCCAGGACGTCGGCCGGCGCGATCACGTACTCGGCGGCCGCGCCGTCGGCGGTCATCGGCAGGAAGGCGACGACCGCGTCGCCGACCGCGACGTCCTGGACGCCGTCGCCGAGGGCGTCGACGGTGCCGGCGACGTCGATGCCGGGCGTGTGCGGCAGCGTCACCGGGAACGGGCCCTGCAGGTAGCCGCCGCGGATACCGCCGTCGACCGGGTTGAACGACGTCGCGGCGACGCGGACGCGGACCTCGCCGGCGCCGGGGACGGGCTGCTCGACGTCCTCGTGGATCAGGACGTCGGGGCCGCCGTACTGGTGGAAACGCACTGCCTTCATGGTGAGCCTCGTTCTCTCTCGGGATCGATGTGCTTCGAATTTGAAGCACCTGGGTTTCCAGGCTAGCACACTTCGAATTCGAAGCACGTAGGATGTGGCCATGCCCGATCCCCCGCGGTCCCTGGACCCCGTCCAGCTCGGCGCCTACTTCGCCCTGATCGAGGTCGTCGGCCTGCTCCGGCACGCGGTCGAGCAGCAGCTGCACGAGGCCGGCGACCTCAGCTACGTGCAGTTCCAGCTCCTCGCCCGCCTCGGCGACGCGCCGACGGGCAGCCACCGGATGACCGATCTGGCCGACGGCGTCGTCTACAGCCGCAGCGGCCTGACCTACCAGGCGGGCGTGCTCGAGAAGCGGGGCCTGGTGACGCGCGCGACCTCCCCGGACGACGAGCGGGGCGTGACGGTCACGATCACCGCCGCGGGCCGCGAGCTGCTCGGCAAGGTCATGCCGGGGCACGCCGAGGTCATCGAGAACCTGCTGTTCGCGCGGCTCTCGCCCAAGGACGCCAAGACGCTCGCCGACCTCTTGGCGCCGGTGCGCGACCACATACGGTCCACCCCGCCCCGCTCGGCCACGCCGCGCCGCCGCCGGGCCTAGACCGCGCCGGCCGATCGCTCTCAGCAATTCCCCAGACTGAGGCGCGATGATGGCGCCAGGTCCAGCCGTCCGCCTTCACCCGAGACCTGGAGTCCGTCGTGCGTCGTCCGCTCGCCATCGCCCTGCCCCTCGCCGCCTGCGCGCTGCTCGCCGCCGGCTGCGGCTCGTCCGACGCGCCGACCTCCTCGGCCACGTCGACCGCGACCGTCCCCGACGGCAAGCTCGGCAACGCCTCCGCGCCACCCTGCAGCCGGGGCTGCGACGTGCCGACCGGCACGTACGAGGGCAAGAACGACCAGAACAAGGCGATCCTGCTCCACGTCAGCGTCGGCCACCTCAAGAGCGGGCCGCACATCGTCTCGACGGTCCACGTCATCGACCGCTTCAAGACCGAGTACCTCGTCGACTGCGGTAGCCAGGGGAAGGCCAACAACAAGGTCGACACCACCCACTGGGGCCACATCGACGGCGTCCACGGGTTCCTCAAGTACGGCGAGAACGGCATGGACGTCTTCTGGACGCCCAACGAGACCATCCAGGGCGTCGCGAGCAACAAGAGCCGCGCCTGCACCGGCTCGACCCACTTCACCCTCAAGCGCACCGGGGCCTGAGGGCGCAGGACGCCCGGCGATCGTCGCCGTGCGTCCGTGCGAGGCTCAACCGCGAACGCCGTGCTCGGCCATCAGGTGCACGGCAAGGCCGGCTGGCGCGCCGCCCCTACCGGCCTCGTCGTTGCTCCAGAAATCGGAGGTGGAGACGCCGCAGGCCGGGCAGTCGTAGGTCAGCGCGGGGACACCCGGCGCGGCCTCGACCTCGACGATGTGGTCCTCGAGATGCGACACGCTCGCACGGCCTTGGCCGCAGGGACAGTCGGCGCTGTACTCGGGAGGCGCTTCGCCCCACACCTCCAGCATCGTCTTGTAGACGTGGCGGCAGCGGGCCTGCGCGGCCTGCTTGAGCGGTTCCAGCTGGTGGACGTCACGGGTGTACTCGGCGCTGAACTCGATCTTGGCGATCGGCTTGTCAGCACGGTCGAGCACCAGGAGCCGGAGCGCATGCGGGCTGGCCGGCTCCACGCCCACGCTGCCGAGCTGCGCCGCGGGGATGAAGGCCCCGATCTCGGTGCGCTTCTTGAACATGCCCTCGATGCTGGCCCGGAAGAGGCCCGTCCGGCAGAACACCCACATGCCGCCGTCCTGCTCGACGAAGAGCACATCCTCGAGCGGCAGCCCATGCTGGGCGAGGCCTTCGCGCAACACCGGTGCGTAGCGATCGCGGTCGTACGCATCGAAGTTGGACTCGTCGAACAGCTCGAACGTCTCGTGGTCCATGACGGCCAGCTTTCCCCGTGGTTCTCGGCGTGCTCATCCATACACTAACGTGTACGAAGAGCTCGTCATCGCGGGGCGAGGACCCGTGACGCCGCCGCACCGGTTCGGCACCGTCCCGCTCGGCGCTACCGTTTCCGTCGATGGAGCTCATCGGACGCACGGCCGAGCTGACGCGGCTGCGAACCCAGATCGACGCGGGCGGCGGCGCGCTCGTCGTCGCCGGCCGCCCCGGCATGGGCAAGAGCGCGCTGCTGGCCGCCGCCACGGCGGACGCCGAGCGCGTGCTGCGCGCCACCGGCGTGCAGAGCGAGATCGAGCTTCCGTTCGCGGGCCTGCGCGAGCTGCTCGATCCGGCCGTCGCCGACATCGACGTCCTCCCTCCGAGCCAGCGGCGGGCGCTGCGGGCCGCGCTCGCCCTCGACGCGCCGACCGGCCTGGATCGCGCCACGGTGCTGCACGCCTTCATCGCCCTCGTCGGCACGCTGGCCCCCGTCCTGGTCGCCGTCGACGACGTGCAGTGGCTCGACCCGTCATCCCGTGAGGCGGTGGCCTTCCTGGCGCGGCGCGCCGAGCGCCTCGGCGTGACCGTCCTGGTGATCGAGTCGCTGCGCGACGAGCCGCTCGACGGCTGGCCGGGGCTGCCGACGCTCGAGATCGGGGAGCTCGGGCACGCCGACGCGCTGGTCCTCGCCGGCCGCGCGGGGGTGGCGCCGGCCGTGGCCGAGGCGCTGGTCGAGGCCATCGGCGGCAACCCGCTCGCCCTGCTCGAAGGCCCGGCGGAGCTCACTGCCGCCCAGCGCGCCGGCCGCGACGCGCTGCCCGCCATGCCGCCGGCGGGGGGACGGATCACCGACGCCTACGCCATGCGCCTGGCCCGGCTGCCCGGCGCCACCCGCGCCGCGCTGCTGCTCGCCGCGGCGAGCAGCGACGGGGCGAGCGAGCCGCTCGCCGCCGCGTTGTCGCCCGCGGGGATGGAGGCGTTCGGCCCGGCCGAGGACGCCGGGCTCGTCAGCGTCGACGAGCGCGCCGTGCGCTTCGCGCATCCGACGGTGCGCACCGCCGTCTACCACGCCGCGCCCCCGAGCGAGCGCCGCACCGCGCATCGGGCCCTGGCCGCCGTCCTCCCCGCGCACGCGCGGGCCTGGCATCTCGCCGTGATCGCCGATCGGCCCGACGAGGAGCTCGCGGCCGCGCTGGAGCGCTCCGCCTCCGACGCCGCCGAGCGTGGAGCCCCAGGTACGGCGCTGGAGGCCCTGCGGCGCGCCGCCGCGCTCAGCCCCGACCCGGTCCGCGGCCGCGCCCGGACGCTCGCCGCCGGGCACCTGGCCCTGCTCGCCGGGCGCCCGCAGACCGCGCTGGCCCTGGCCTCCGGGCTCCCGCCCGCCCCGGACGCGGCGGCCCGCGCCGACACCCAGCTGCTCGTGGGCGCGGCCACCGCGCAGGCCGGCCGGCCGGCCGAGGCCCAGGCCCTGCTGGAGGCCGAAGCCGATCGCGTCGCCGCGACCGACCCGGGGCGCGCCGCGG
>Ga0247757_10001884_pt1 | contig 12346 bp, 6 predicted proteins | sample UWRJL126311R4_FD_180929 | JGI IMG/M metagenome (GOLD analysis project Ga0247757, IMG submission 180929) | Plant litter microbial communities from Arlington Agricultural Research Station in Wisconsin, United States - UWRJ-L126-311R-4 | ecosystem: Environmental > Terrestrial > Plant litter >...
CCCACGCTGCATGCTGGCCGCTGCATCCGAGTCGTTTGCAGCAGAACTGGCCTGGCTGTGGCGGCCTTGAGGCTTCTGACCCAATGCTGACGGCACTCGCACCGCCGCAGGAGCCGTCGACGTGCCGGGCTTGAGCCTGACCTTTTGTCTGCAGCCTGCCCGATGGCTGAGGGAGTAGCAGGCGCACCGGCCCAGTCAACGTTGAAATGGGACGAGGCGAGGTGCTGTGAAGTCGTCGATGGGCTAGGCCGCATGCCGGCTAGTGCTAGCAAGGGTGCTCCATTGTGAGGGCCATCGACAAGCCGCCGCCAACCTCATCCGTTCAGCGACAAAGCATCCAGCGCCAACCCGTAGCACCCCAAGAGCCAGAACGATCCTGTCAGCACCCCGAATCCTACCGTCCGACCATCGTGCGTGTCGGCGGGCCGTCCGGGCAGCACACGCACACACCCTCTCTCTCTCTGTGTGCGCCTGCTGAGTGCCACCCAGGGCCTTTGCTCCAGCCAGCCTGGCCCTGCCCCAAGCCTGTCCTACCTTACCCACTAATCACAGCCGCCAATCGAACCCCCCCAAGGGCTGCTCGCCAGCGTCTGCCCAACATCCAAGGATCGCAGTCCAGGACGGCAGCACCCGCCTACTCCATTCGCCTTTATTTCCACTCTCGTGTGCCCACATCTTGTTCCCGGGGCTCATATCTTATGGTCGTAACCACCAGCCATGCACATGCTGCAACATCTTTACAGCCCCATGGCCAAATTTGGGTGCACCGTGATATGCGGCAGCATGCCTTTGTAGACTCCCTGCGAACGCACTCGGCCAGCGCTGTCTTGTTTGCCAACCCGCTTGAGTGTGTCGCAAATATCCACGTGCACGTGGACAGGTGGTGAGACGCCATCAGGCTGACAAGCTGGCAAGAGAGATGCGCCCACGCACCTTGAGGAGAACAGTCCACCCGTCGTGCTTCCAGGCCGGGTTGATGTCTCAGCGGAGAGACTAGGCGTAATACGACTGCACGCGCAAGCGCTAGCGGCGGCGACTCGGCTTGTCTGCAACGCAGCAGCTGCCCCCACCCAGGCGGGCGTTCGTCATTTGTGAGGGTCCCCGACCGACCTAATCCTCATCCGGCACCCCGCGCTCTGAAAGTGTCCAGATTTTATCCGCGCCGCTTTTATCCCATCGTACCATTGGGCCGGGTTTTCGCTTTGTCTTCGTTGTCACTTCCTCTCATTGATCTGAACAGAGCCCAAGACTTTATAGCGTCTAAAGTGCCAGCACTCTATGCTGTAGGCGCCCATGGCTACCGTGGCATCATGAAAAGCAGCATCTCACTGTATTGGGAGAGAAGCAAGCCGGGAGCAAACGATTCTGGATCATTTATCGGCAAACAGTGGAGACTGTTGCCTTTCAAAGTCAATGTTATCAGAGTGATCTTCAAGTCGTCCAAAGGCATTTTACGTTCAATTTACCGTTCCCCCCTCGAGGCGCTCCTATTTCTATATACCAAATGCCTAGATATAATCAATCATTAAATGATATACTACATGTTCTAACAAGCTTAAGCTTAGCTCGGTTGTTTTGTAAATCAAAAGATTTGACGTGCAGTCCAAGACATTTTCAACCAGGAGCTGCTCGAGTGCATGTCATGGTGGTTTTCATGAGCTAGGCATTGACGATTCCCAGCTCCACCACCGCCGCAGAGATCGGGGAAGTGACCAGCAAATCCAGGCGAACAGCACATTGCCCCATCTTGTCAAGCTAACTTCTGTATAAGTATGTGTACAAAGCTACTGGATCTCGATCTCCGACATTGAAATGAGCCTGCACCAACAGCTTAGTCGGAACGTTTATTAGCTGCAATCGTTATCCTATGAAGTAGGAAAGCCACACTAATACCTTGATACCAGGCAGATAAATCGGGTTCGTTTTGATTAGGGCAGCATTGCTAAAGCGTGTTCGAAAGTCCCACTTGGAATGTAGGATTATGACTGATGCCCAATGTCCCACGAGACGTCGAAGTGTCAAAATCACTGTTATCGTCAAAAATTTAACTGTAAATCCAAGATGCAATTAAGCGAATCTACAGCAGCAACCACACCACAATCCATCCTCCATGACCAGCTTCACAACAAGCACATCATGGCAACTCATTATGTAAAGTCCCGACTCTGTAAGCCACCCCAGACCCCATGATGCGTCCTGTTTGACTATGACAAGATGCTCCTACTCATCAACCAGCGCCCCGACCAAAATAGCAAACTCCAGCTAAAGATAGACCATTACAAAGCGAAGATAGCCATGAGACCGACAAGGCCGGCACCGACAATCTGGGCAGAGTTGGCCTGGGCAGCGCCAGGAGTGGGAGAAGACGAAGCACCAGATCCAGAAGGGGATCCAGAAACAGCACCAGAGCTGGTAGCGGCAGGCGAACCTGAGCCAGAAGGTGAGCCAGAAGCAGCAGCACCTATTCAAAACGTTAGATCTAGCTATCTTAGATTGGATAGCTCCACTTACCGGTGGAAGCAGCGCCGCTAGAGGAACCCGTAGCACTGGCACCAGCACTAGCACCAGCCGAAGAGGCAGCACCAGGGGCGAAAGGAGCAATTGTCTGGGTGCTAGGGAAGAGGCTGGCGAAGCAATCCTGCTGGCACTTGGCGTACTTCTCAGTGGCGGATGGGGAGCCGTCACCCTGATCGCACTTGGCGGCACACTCGTTTGTCTCGACGGCCTGGGACGAGTTCGGGCGAGCAATGCCTAAGCAAGCAGCCTGGCAGGTAACATCGGCCGGGTCACAGCTGAGAGCGCAGCTCACTTGAGGGGTGAGACTAGCACTAGCTACTGGAGCACTGGTGATGGAGGAACCGGACTCCTGGGGGAGTGCGAAAACGCCAGCGGCGAGAGCGAGGAGGGCGGCGGAGTACTTCATTGTGTAGTTGGAAGAAAATGGGCTTGCAGGACGATATGGGTTTAGAATTAATATTGAGCGAGTGTATAGAATTAGTACTGTGGTGACAACAACGGTCAAAGCGAATGTGATGAAGAACGATGAGGTGGAAAGAAACGAGAAGACGCAGGACATATTAATGTCTGGCTCAGGGGTGGAGCCATTATTGTGTGGAGCCGAAAATGGAGAAGAGCTAGCCTAGTTGTCTCTAGCCCTGCTGCCAGTGGCGTCATTCGGGTCTGCATGGTTTCATGCACTCCAGGCGGCCTGCGGCCGTTTGGACTTCGTTGGGCATATTTCCCGCTGCTAAATTTGATACAGACTGTCACTCGCTTCTTCCTCCGCCTTATGCATGTATCTGCTTGGATGTGAGCAGGCAGGCGCCTGGGAAAGAAGCCCGCGATGCCACCGTCTGATGCGGCGGCACGGATACGAACCTTGGTATTTATCATTCCGCTTACCTCTGCAGATTCCGAAGCGGTGTTTTGGCACCAATCGGCCGTGGCGAGAGGACAAGAGGTCGAAGCCTCCAATTAGAGTTTCGCCCTGAATTACGTAACTGGCACTAGCCAGCTGCTCCAGGGTGTGGCGCGGGGATGCACGGACGCGCGTTCCGCTTTGACGCGCTAACGTCACGCGTCACGGTGTAGCCATTAGATGTTTGCAGCGCCCATCCAAAGGGAGGAAGTGTAAACTATATGCTACCACGCTGCCGGTCAAGCTGCAGAAAACATGGACAGTGATGACGATGATTTTGGTGGCGATCTTGATGACACCGTATTCATCCAAGCTGCCACGCAGGCAGAGAAGGAACATACATTCCAACCATCGCCACGGCCGCTCAAACGGCGGAAGATCGATGCAACAAATGAGAAGGCCCGGCCCAGTCCGCCAAGACAGCAATCTCGACGCGTTAATCGGGGTCCTTTTGTGAGTGAGGACGAGGACGAGGATGAGGATGATGTGGATTATGCACCCACATCTGACCACAGGAAAAGAACTTCGACGGCAAGTTCAGATCATGGCCTATCGACCAGACCCACATCAGCAAGCTCCGCTGCCCGGAGGACGACAAGGCTACCTTCAACACGACTGCACGACGATGAAGATGAGGATCAACCTACCCGCAAGGAAGGTGCCGCAGAAAAACGCAGAAACAGAATACACGTGCCAACAAATAACTTAGACCTCATCGATGTTTTTTTCACCCAACCGTCACGGGACCCCTCTCCGCCGTGGAAACCACGAGGGGCAATATGGCGGAAACCAACCACCGATATTGGCGTGCACAAACCAGCAGCATCCAATGTCACCAAGAACATGATGCTGTCAGGAAGGCAGTCTGCAGCTTCTATGCCTATTTCACGAGCCTCTCCAGCACCCAAGCCAGCTTCGCCTGGGAAGCTTAAAAACCCTCCTATGCTCCCGACGGACAACAGCGCATCTATACAATATGACCCAACCCAAGAATTAGCTGATCTGCCTTCAGACGCATTTGCGTCTTCTCCCACCTCTTCGCCTGAAAAATACGATGATGCTGTGCTCGTGCCCAAACGACTAACTGGGGTTGTAGTACCGCATGTTGGCCTCCGACAAACAACTCTCTTTGGCTGTGACACCGTCAATAGAGTGATCCCTCAGTCGCAAGCCAACAAGCGTTACAATTTCATTGTTGATCAGCCTCCTGAGCCGCCTACGCATCACAAATTAGATGCAGAAGCCATGAAGACTTGGGTTTACCCAGATAATCTAGGTGAACTACGAGACTACCAGTTCAACATCGTTGCCCGCGGGCTCTTCCACAATCTTTTGGTCGCACTGCCTACTGGCCTAGGGAAAACGTTCATTGCAGCAACCATCATGTTAAATTGGTTCCGTTGGACTGTTGACGCTCATATCGTCTTTGTTGCGCCAACAAAACCACTCGTAGCTCAGCAAATTGATGCTTGCTATCACATCTGTGGGATCCCGCGCTCTAGTACGACCTTGCTGACAGGAAGTGTCCCCCCAGCACTTCGCGCCGAAGAATGGGCAAGCAAGAGAGTCTTCTTTATGACGCCACAAACCCTGCTTAACGATCTGAAGCATGGTTATGCTGATCCGAAGAAGATCGTTTTACTTGTCGTGGACGAAGCGCATCGTGCAACTGGAGCGTACGCTTACGTGGAGGTTGTCAGCTTCCTCCGTCGATTCAATAGCAGTTTCCGGGTACTTGCCCTTACAGCCACTCCTGGCGCTGATATCGAAGCTGTACAGAAAGTCATTGATGGGTTGGATATCTCGCGAATCGAAATACGGACAGAAAACTCCTTGGACATCAAAAGATATGTTCATCAGCGCAAAGTAGAGAAACATGTTTTTTCTAATAGCGATGAAATGCAACTGTGCATGGATTTATACAAGGAAGCACTACAACCCACGGTCAACAAGGTCGCGGGCCTAAATGCATTTTACTCTAATGATCCAATTGATATAACCCCTTATGGTGTTACTCAAGCTCGTGTGAGGTGGATGCAGGAAGCTGGTCAACGCGCACCTCAAGGACAGAAGTTCATGGCCAATGCAGTTTTCACTGTTTTAGCATCCATTTCTCAGGGTATGGAATTACTCAAGTTTCATGGCATCGGCCCGTTCTATACCAAGATGAAAGAATTCAAGGAATCTCAGACAAAAAAGAAATCAAAAATCTGCGATGCCATTTGCAATAGCGAGGCATTCAAGAAGCTCATTGGCACATTACAGACATGGACAAATAACCCAAATTTCGTTGGCCATCCCAAATTAGAATATCTTCAGCAAGTTGTTTTAGAGCATTTTGCTAATGCTGACGAAAGACATTCCGCAGGAGGTGTTCCCACACAAACACGCATCATGGTTTTTGCACACTTTCGAGACAGCGCTGAGGAAATTGTGCGGGTTCTAAAAAATCACCAACCCATGATCCGCCCCCGCGTTTTTGTTGGTCAGGCGGCAAGCAAGAACACCGAGGGAATGAACCAAAAAGAGCAGCTGGATGTCATTGAAAAATTCAAGGCTGGGACATTTAATACCCTCGTAGCTACCTCGATTGGTGAGGAGGGTCTTGATATTGGTGAAGTAGATTTAATCATATGTTATGACTCGAAGGCTTCGCCTATACGCATGTTGCAGAGAATGGGCCGAACTGGACGGAAACGTCAAGGCAAGATCATCATGCTGCAGATGGAGGGTAAAGAGGAAAACGATGCGACAAAGGCTAAAGACAGCTACGAAAGGATGCAAGAGCTTATTGCTGAGGGTAAGAGATTCAACTTTCACGACGATATATCTCGTAGAATTCTACCAAAAGATGCACAACCTGTTGTGGAAAGACGCCTGGTCGAAATACCAATGGAGAATTCGCAGGTAGATTGGCTGCCAGAGCCTAAAAAGAAAAGAGGAAAGGTAGCTAAAAAGCCCCCGAAGAAATTCCATATGCCGGACGGTGTTCTTACCGGATTCGTCACTGCTGGTTGTATGGATGAAGAATTGGTCCCAAAAGGTCGAACAAAAAAGCCCGCCGTAGTACATCCCAGCGAGGAGGTATTTCAACTACCACCACTAGAAACCGTTCTGTTAGACGAGAGAGCCTCACATGACCTAGAGCAGCGCTACCAGATTGTGTTCGAAGAGGAGGATGGGCTTATAATAGGTCCACTAAACCTGGGTGCGCATGGAGAGCATCACCGAACTCTTTCCAAGACGCACTACCTCAAACAACATGGTCGCGCTACACGGTGTCTCGCTGAAACTTTCCATAGAATGCATACAATGAACGATGATCGATTGGATGAATGGAACAGCAAGAGACACACTAAATGGCAGGAAATGCCCCAGAATGTTGTCGTTTCAGATACAGAGACAAAACTGGTCGTTTCGGACGATATGTGGGCAGACGACGATCCGGCTTCGCAACCACTGCCTAAACCCAAGGCAAGGCCTGGCCCGAAACCAAAGCCTAAGACGGCAACGTCCACAGCAACAGTGCCTCGTGAGCGCCCTCGTAAAGATGCATCATCTTTGAAAACGCCTGTACGGGCAACGGCGAACAAAGTCAAGAACCCTTCTCCAAAGACACCAACATGGCAAAAATCGGGTCTAGCAGATGAGTGCGATGCGTCGTCGCCTCCTCCTACAGATCCTCGCATGAAAATTGCTTCTCAGGCTGAGACCCTGGGCTCAGACGATACTGCTGGAAGGGATGAGCCACAAGATACACAAGCCTATAGATTAGACTCTGACCTCGTTAGTTTTATAGCCGAAGATGATGAAGACGTTGAACTGGAAGCTCAGCTCACTTCAAGCCTTCCTGATCTTGATTTTGACGGCATAGGGAAAGGTACACAAGCACTCGTCAAAGCGGCAAAACCCACAACAGCTAGAAAAGCCGAAAAGATATTCTCGAGCGAGATAACGGATGATGATGCAGTTGTGAGCAGTGATAGCGATGACGAGGAAGGAATCACCAGCACAAGCAAGCCAAAGTCTAGGCTAGACGCATTTATTCTAGATTCTGGGTCAGAAGATGGAATTGAAGAAGATGGGCCAGTCGAGCCGAGAATGAGAACGAGAAGGATAATCGAGGACGACGAGGATGACGATTGAAGGGTATTCTCCTCACACACCCTTTTTTGAATATCCAGATGCAAGCCTGTGTTGTATAGTAGGGTGAATGGTTACTGTTCAAGGATTCCTAGTATATACTCCTTTTCTGCAAGACGCTAAACGTACCTGAGTAGCGCGTTTCGCCTCAAGAGCAAATAGAGCATGGCATGGTACCGATCACAACTGTTTTAGCTCGTTACATAAAGCCTGGTATAATGAAATTGCCTGTAGTATGTGTTCTATTAACTGGCAATTACTTGTTGAAATATATAAGCTGGCATTGTCACGGCAACTCTCAACAAGGCTGATCTCAGGACCATTTAGAGTAGGGTAGGGAGTCCCTCGCGGAAGTAATGAAAGCCTAAATAAGATGTCAGACAGCACTATTAGAGGGCTCTTATAGAGCCTTATTCTCGTCTGCTATTCTGTTTTAGGCACCATTATAAGGACCCTTGAGGAGTGTTGTTACGTTTTAACGTTTTATTTCCATAAGTGAGCCGGGTTGGTCAGGTCTAGCCTTTTGTTTTACAATGGGCTTTAGATGGTAGGTGAAGCACAAGGCACGGAACTTCGTTCAATGAAGCAACAAGAGCCCCCTGTAAGGCAATATCTGAGAGGTGTTTATTTAGTTTCTTCAAACTGCTTCCAGTACTCTGATTTATAGCCATCTACGGCCTCTATGAAAGGTGCCCCAGCTTTGACCCATCCTTTGATACCCCCAGCAAGCGTTAGTGACTGCAAGCTGGTCTCACCCTTTTCGGCCAGGTAATCTGCGAACCAGCCTGAACACCGTACTCCCCTTCCGCGACTGGACCCTACGATTGTTCAGCTAACATGATCTGCAATGCGGTTCAGTGACGTGACATATCACGCCACGGTGCACTTAGAATCGGCGGCGTCTCCCGACATGTCATCCCACGATGAACAATGAAAGCCGACGTACCACAGTAGAATGCAACCTGCTTGACGCCTGCGTGCTTACACAGTCGGTACAACACTGCCCTGTTCGTGTAAAAGGACTGGGCAGGAAGATTTAGGCTGCCCTTGATCGTACCGCCCTCATAGTCGGTTCGCCGTACATCAACAAGAAGTAGGTCAGCAGAATCGAGCTCCGGTAGGGCAGCCTCGCGTGGGAGGAGAGGTGCGGTGCGAGTGGGAGCGGGGAAAGCATCAGTCCAATTGGCCTTTGATGCCTCAACCATGTTGCCTTGTGTGACTTTGGCTAGGGACAGGGTAGGATAGCACGTGAGCGTCAGGTTGCACGGATCAATGCGCATGCGGGGCTCCGTCGAGTCTCTGTGGTGGGGATCCTGTGGTGGAGAGGCTGCAGCCCTACGCCCTCGGGCCGACATGACCGGCAGCTGCGCCACAACACGCCACGCTCCTCTTCATTGTGGACAGATGTCAACGCTTCGACATGGTCCGATGAGAGCGTGATTACAATTCCGGCTGCAGGTCCCCCGGGCTCCTTCATTTAATTGTCCATATCCATCCCTTGACAACCTCGCTCCTTCCCTTTCGGCATCTAGAACCCCCACTACTTTCTTTCATCTATTTGCTCGTCTTTGCATATTAGCCCTCCATAGAACCCCCGCCGCCACGACTTGCGCCAACGGGCGTTTCAATACAGTTGTCCTCTTTGAGTGCCCCTCCGACATCCGACGCCGGGAGCCCGCGCGCGTGACATATATTTGAGCTGCTTGAGACTGAAGGTGAGTGTCTGTTCGGGTCCCATCGTTGCTTTTGCCGCAGACGTTTGCTGATTTCTAAGCCAGATCAAGGAGCCGCCCACCTTGGAACTCACTATGCGGTCGGCAGCGCACGTATTCTACCTGGCGGTGTTCTCACTGCTGGGTAGTTCACATGCCGCCAGTCGTGTTGCACCAACAAAGTCCAAGGACGCTCCTGCAAACGTCTGCGATGTAAGCAACCGCTCTTCCTGCACTCACTGCAACCATGCACCACAGAGCCGAATCTCTAAACAAAAAACTATACAGTTTGAACCCGGCGCCATCGTGTCTGACGCATGCGCGAGCTACAACACTCTCGAGCAATTGAACGAAGCAATACACCCCTATCTTCATTCCATCACACAGAATACCGATTTCTTCTCGCACTACCGCTTGAGCTTATACAGCAAGAAATGCCCATTTTGGGAAGATGAGAACGGCATGTGCGGAAACAGGGCATGTGCGGTAAACACCCTTGAGAATGAAGAGGATATTCCTTTGGTATGGCGTGCAAAGGAGCTAGGAAAGCTTGAGGGGCCCACGGCACAACACCCTGGGAAACAGCAGCAGAGAGAACACAGGCAAAAGCCACTGCAGGGTAGACTGGGCGATAAGGTAGATGAGAGCTGCGTGGTAGAATACGATGACGAGTGCGACGAGCGCGACTATTGCATCCCAGAAGATGAATCAGCAACAGTCAAGGGTGACTACGTATCGTTGGTGGACAACCCTGAACGTTTCACGGGTTATGCTGGCGTAGGGGCAAACCAAGTTTGGGAGGCTATTTACCGTGAGAATTGCTTCAGCAAGCCGTCAAAATCGGAACAACCAAGTGCACAATCTTTGATCGGAGCATCGTCACCATTCGGAAGTATTAACAGCCCACAACAATTGGAGGCCGCCAACCAGCTGCGACATATCATAAAAGAGCAAGGTTTCCAGCGAAGCGTAAAGTCTGCCATAGCCGAAGGAGCCGCACCAGCACGGCTAGACCCCGTAGAGTTTGACGATACCTGTTTGGAGAAGCGTGTATTCTACCGTGTGATCTCGGGAATGCACGCATCCATCTCCACGCATCTCTGTTACGACTATCTCAATCAAACCACTGGAGAATGGAGTCCCAATGTAGCCTGCTACGAGTCACGTCTCCACAACTATCCTGATCGCATCTCTAATATCTATTTCAACTATGCGCTCATCATGCGTGCGGTTGGGAAGATTAAACAACACATCAAGGATTACTCCTTCTGTTCTGAGGACCCTGAACAAGATCTGCGTACAAAGCACTCGGTACTTCGCCTTGCGTCTGCGCTTCCTGATGGACCTGAGATTTTCGACGAAACAGCCATGTTCCGTGATCCCGATACCGTTGCTTTGAAGGAAGACTTCCGCAATCGATTCCGGAATGTGAGCCGCATCATGGATTGTGTTGGCTGTGATAAATGCAGGCTGTGGGGCAAAATCCAAACCAATGGCTACGGCACTGCACTGAAGGTACTTTTCGAGTTTGACGAGAAGGACTCTTCGAAAGACCCACCGCTTCGCCGTACGGAGCTTGTTGCACTCATCAATACAATGCACCGTCTTTCACACTCACTATCAGCTATCAAAGAATTCCGCCAAATCATTGACGATCGGGATGGCAATCCTCGCGCAGTCGTACAAACAGCTCCGGAGACGGAAAAAGAAATTGAGAAGGTGAAGCAGGTCCTCGGTGACGGCAGTGATTCTTCGACTGATAACAATATGCCGGACTTCACGCGCGATTGGGATGTAGACAATACGACAGTGATGGAGGCCTTTTGGGAGGAGTTTGATTTAGTCAAGCGTGCCTGGCTCTACGTGCTGAAGAGCTGGATAGAGATGCCAGGTAAATTGTAAGTACAGGTCGTTTCAACAGCTGTGCAGGAAACGGACTAATCATCTTTTTAGCACCAAGATCATCATCTTTGAAAGCGGCCGTCTCTGGAACTGGTGGCTCGGCGTAGCGCCAGGCCCTCGTAATTGGGAATGGCGGGTCCCGCAGCATCATGAACTGTGATTTGAATTGGTATCTTCATTGTCGTGCTGTTTGTGGGGCAATTTGGTTTCATTCAACGCATAGCTCAGGCGTTTTTTATGGTTTCGGGCGAACAAAGGCATTAGATCGGCGTTAGCTTATCGTCTCTGCGAGACAGAAGTAACTGATTTTCCGTCCACTGTTTCAGAGGAACTATGCATGTCTTACCGTGAGAGATGCCAAGAAGGGTACACACGTCCTGTGATGGGGCATGGTGGCACATAAGTGTTGCCGATGGTAAAACGAGGCCAAGCGGTAGTGATGGACACCGAGTTGTCTCTTTCTGAAAATTAAGCTCCTGTCACAGTCTTCAATGGCTCCCCGTACTTGCCCGTTGAAGTAGGAAATGGCCATCGAAGCTTTGCTCAGGGTCTTGGTGCCATGTTGCACAGTCATTGTTGAGATCCGGCGGGCCCCGAAGCGTCCCGGGCACAATAGCCCTCCCCCCCCGCCGTTCCACCAGCGCACCACCCGTAAGTGACACGCCCAGCGCAACACGGTGAATTGCATTTCTTGGCCTTGAATAGAAAAAAAAACATGACCGGCGTATTATTTGCACGACCGTCAGAATTGAGCCCCGGCCCACCACGCAGCCTTGGCGAGAGACACACATACACACACGCACACTGTAAGCATCAGCGTCACGCTTGCACCGTACACCGTACACCTCCCCCCTTTCGAGGGCGAGCCCGCCGGCGTGGCCTTGTCGCTGGAGCGTACTTGTACATGCTCGGAGCGTGGATCGATATGCAGGGACCAATCCTACCGTCTTCTACACTTGCTTCGTTTTGCTGGTTTGGGTAGGTTTGATGGGGTGATGGGCCCGTCGTGATTGGCGTAGCGATGCATGCTCTACTATATATTTGTTGGGAGGGGGAGGGGAGGGTAGGGGAGGAGGGGAGGGGCGGGGCGGGCAGCTCGCGTCGTGCCGTCGACAGCGCGGACGGCACAGGTATGGGAGCGCCGATGCTGGAAACCCACTCCCCCCCCCCC
>Ga0247757_10001885_pt1 | contig 12345 bp, 5 predicted proteins | sample UWRJL126311R4_FD_180929 | JGI IMG/M metagenome (GOLD analysis project Ga0247757, IMG submission 180929) | Plant litter microbial communities from Arlington Agricultural Research Station in Wisconsin, United States - UWRJ-L126-311R-4 | ecosystem: Environmental > Terrestrial > Plant litter >...
AGTATTAGCGTCGGCCCCCTTCTCAAGCAGCATCCTCACGATCTCTTCGTTCCTTTGAGCTGCGGCCACTTGCAGCGCGGTACTATAGAGTCCGCTCTGGATATGAACGTCCGCTCTCTCATTAAGCAGTATCCTTACGGTCTCTTTGTCCCCTTTAGCTGCGGCCGCTTGCAGCGTGCTGTTAAAGAGTCCACCCTGGGTATTAATATCCGCCTCCTTCTTAAGTAGCATCCGCACGATCTCTTCGTACCCTTTAGCTGCAGCCGCTTGCAGCGCGCTGCCAAAGAGTCCACCCTGGATATTAACGTCCGCCCCCTTCTCAAGCAGCATCCTCACGATCTCTTCGTTCCCTTCAGCTGCGGCCGCTTGCAGCGCGCTACCATAGCATCCGCCCCGGGCATTAGCGTCTACCCCATTCTCGAGTAGCATCCTCACGATCTCTTCGTTCCCTTCAACTGCAGCCGCTTGGAGCGCGGTGCTAGTAAGTCCGCCCTGGGTATTAACATCCGCCCTCTTCTTAAGTAGCATCCTTATTATCTCTTTTTTCTTTTTGGTTACGGCTGCTTGCAGCGTGCTGCTAAAGGGTCCACCCTGAGTATTAGCGTCTACCCCCTTCTCAAGCAGCATCCTTATAATCTCTTCGTCCCCTTGAACTGCGGCCGCTTGCAGCGCGCTGCCATAGAGTCCGCCCTGGATATTAACGTCTGCCCCCTTCTTAAGTAGTATCCTTACGATCTCTTTTCTCTGTATAGCTACAGCCGCTTGCAGCGCACTGCCATAGAGTCCGCCCTGGATATTAACGTCTGCCCCCTTCTCAAGTAGCATCCTTACGATCTCTTCGTTCCATTTAGCTGCAGCCGCTTGCAGCGCGCTACCAAAGAGTCCACCCTGGATATTAACGTCCGCCCCCTTCTTAATCAGCATCTTTACAATCCCTTCGTTCCCTTCAGCCGCGGCCGCTTGCAGCGCGCCGCCATAGTATCCGCCCTGAGCATTAGCGTCTACCCCATTCTCAAGCAGTATCCTTACGATCTCTTTGTTCTCTTTAGCTGCGGCCGCTTGCAGCGCGCTGCTATAGAGTCCGCCCTGGATATTAACGTCTGCCCCCTTCTCAATTAGTATCCTTACGATCTCTTCGCTCCGTTTAACTGCAGCCGCTTGCAGCGCACTACTATAGAGTCCGCTCTGGATATTAACGTCCGCTCCCTTCTCAAGTAGCATCCTTACGATCTCTTCGTTCCGTTTAGCTGCGGCCGCTTGCAGCGCGCTGCCAAAGAGTCCACCCTGGATATTAACGTCCGCCCCCTTCTCAAGCAGCACCCCTACTATCTTTTTGTTCCCTTTAGCTACAGCCGCTTGCAGTGCACTGCCATACGGTCCGCCATTGGTATTGAAGTCAACCCAGTTCTCGCGGAGGATAGTCTTTGTCAGCTCACGACATCCATGTAATGACAGTGCGTAGAGTGGTGTTACACTGTTGCTACATCCCAAGCCGGGAATTCGTTCAAAGGCGTTATGAAAGCATCTCAACCGTTCAAAGTCCCCATGGTTCTCTAAGCAATTCAAAAGACTCTTCTGAAAAATGCCACTCTTTTGTGCTTCCTCAGCATGGTCGAACACGTAAGTCGCGGTATACTCAAGAAATGGGTACTTCGAACAAAGATCTTGTATCTGTGACCTCTCCTTCGCCGGAGACAGTCCGTTCATCGTAAGATACGACATGCAACAAGCCCTTAGACGGTTATGGCTTGCACCAATAGCATTCAACTCAAGGACAGGGTCCAGCGTCTGGAGTCTTCCGTTTCGAATGAGGAAGTCATTGACTGACTCGTGGATAAATTGAACCGTCTTCTCTTCTCCCTTGCGTATCTCGATGAGTCCTCTCGAGGAACTAGTGATGCGCCGCTGGATATCCTCACTCGCAACCTTTGACGGGTCCCAAGCTCCAAGGTGCTGTGCACTGGTTCCAGCCAGTATACCAAAGTATAACTCCTCCGGTTTCAGCGCTCGTTTCGCAAACAAAACCCATTGTAGCAGGCATATAGTCTCATGCATATCCGAATTGTCTTTGCTTATGAGAGTCTTGAAGGCCTCTTCGAGATCTCCCGGCAACTCATTGAGCTTGTCGTACATCGCTTCGACTTTGCCCTCGTCATATGCTCGATTGAGCATTGCAACGACGAGTACAACCCACATAAAGACCCCAGCCGCCTTGTTCAAGATTTCTTCTTCGATGACCTTGTTCTGCATCTTTAGTTTATCTTGAACGTATCGAGCAATGTCAATATCGTGCTGCGTTTCCTTTTCGACTACTAGTTCAAGGCTCCTTCGCATACTAATAGTCGGATAGTGACGGCTTGACAAGCATATGTTGAGGATGACGTTCGCCCCGATGGCACTATTGCTCAACTCTTCGAGAAAATCCACGACTTCTCGTACATCTGACACCCCACATTCGTCTAGCGCGTCAATAAGAAATAGTAGGGGCTTTGGTTGTGGTGTCTTTATCTCTGAGAGTAGAAATTCCTTGAGTTCTGACTCCCTCCACTCCCATTTTTTGTGCTTCTTCTCTTTGTCGTGGAAGCGAGGAAGAAAGCGCTCGTATAGAAGATCCTGCTCGAGCAGCTGATATGTCAGCGAGCGCAACATTCCCAGCGGTGTTTTCTCGAGACCATCACCCCGAGCATTGAAGAAATACGCTACAGTAATGTGATCTTTGAATAACTCCGGAAAATGCTGCAACGTATGCTTCATCAATGTCGACTTTCCCGCTCCCGGTTTACCCTTGATCCACAGTACCCCGTTGTGGCTCCATAAGTCGCTCCGATCCCGCCACCGCTGGAATTTCACAGTCTGGAATAGCCATTTGCAGGTGCCTTGATGAGCAGAGGCGATATCTTGCTGTCGAGCATCCATGGTGGCAAAGCTTAGAGTGTTCAGGCATACTATTGCGAGTTAGTCATGCGGTCGACGGTATAAGAAGCCACCAAAAGGTAACCGGATCCAGGGATGTATACTGACCTTTTCGTTCATCAGCTAGTAGCTTAACAGGGTCCAAGGCTTTGGAGGAATTACCTATGTGCGTTAGCAGTGACTATGACCCCTATTGCCTTAGCAAGCACCTACCGAAGTATAGGTTTTGACCAACGTATTGCTGGCCGTTGCTGGTGTTGTTGTTCGCGGTTCCGCTAAAAGTATTGGTATTTAGCGTGCCAGGGCTGGTATTGTTGATGCGGTTCCTAGGCGTCTCCTCAGAGGTTACTAGTGTTATAGCCGAAAGCTCTTCGATCGCCTTGACAATCTTTCCAACTTCATTCCTTGCCACAGCGCTGGTTGCCTGATTTTCTATCAACAGCTTCATGTCCTCCAGCATTCCCTTCATCAGTATTTCCATCCGATATCCTTGGCCCAACGCATCGACAGCCAGACGATAAGGCTCCAGCCCTAGAGTGCTGGCCCGCGGGACAACCTTTCGAAACATACACTCTAGTCGCAAAGCCTTATCCTTGCACCCTGCAAGAGCAGGCTTTATTAACCTGGAAGACTCTTCATCCAGGCTCCGCTCAGTAATCTGCTGCTCAGCAATTCGAAGAGCATCTCGGAGGACGGGAAGTTGCTGAGTAGTGATTTCTTGGAACAGGATCGGAACGCTTTCGGCGTCCTTGAAATGGTCGTATACTGTTTTCACAGCGTCGAGAACTGTAGATATGCTGGAAATCTGGCTCAAAACCTGGCTAGCTTCGGTAGTAGGCATGGCCGTGCGCAAAACCGACAGCATAGCTCGACTTAGAGGGCTTTAGCTCTGTTGGAGTGAAATCGTTAGTTGTGGACATCCCATCCAAAGCCAAATGCGCTTACCATCTATCCGATCAAGGTGAAAGCTGAGAGGATAAGGCGGTTTGAATGTGAGGACGGAATCGCCGGCCTAAACTGATCAGATTATTCCCTGTTTTCGTCTGTTTTTGCAAGGTAGGCCAAAGCTGAGCACGCCACAGTAGTACAGGGCGGGAGCGCACATTGCGGCGCGCGGATACTGCTGGTCATTGGCGGCAGTTGCTAGGGTTGCATTGGAGCTGAATGGTCGTGGTCTGAACTCAGACCATATATAACCTGCAGTGAAAGGGGGGACGCCATTGCCCCACCTTCGTAAGTCGCAAACCCGCTTGTCTCTGCTATTGTAAGCAGCTAGGGTCATTTCACATGATGGGTTCTCGCTATATAAGAGCGTCAAACATCTCTTCTACACATAGACTTCTACACTGAACTACTCAATTCTTCACACTTGCCACTTCCTTACAGCTATTCTTTGAAACAAGTTCTGTTGGCCTATCTACTAAATATCCCTCTTCGACATACTCTCCCACAACGTCCCTCTTTTCTGCAGCAGATGTTCAAGTGTCTTAAATACAAGGGAAAACGTCACAAGACCAAGTCCACCGGGACGTTGGATGCACCCGGTGTTGAAGGCGCAAATGTGACTTCGCAAAGTCATAACGGTAAGCAGTCCTTCTTCATAAATACGGCCGGGTCGTTAACTTCAAAGGTACGAGCACTGGCCCAGTGTACAGTGATGCTACACCCGCCACAGACCCTCAAAACGATGAACTCGACGCTATCTGCGAGAAAGATAGCTACGGCATAAAAGTCCTCTATAACCCGCCTTCTGCCGGTCTCGACATAGTCTTTGTACACGGCCTGACTGGGAGCGCATATTCAACCTGGTATCACGAAGAGGGCAGCAAGCATTGGCCTAGAGATCTTCTCAAGAGCGACATAAGCGACGCGCGCGTTATGACCTTTGGATATGATGCAGATATCACCCACTTCTGGAAAGAGGCAGTACAAGACGGAATATCTGGCTATGCAGATGATCTTCTCGGGAAACTTTCAAGGAAGAGACGACACGTTGTAAGCGTCTGGTTTTCCATTCTGTTATTTGCCTCTTTTTATCAGCTTTGTGACTACTCTGACTCTGAGATGTATCAGGGAAATCGCAAAATTGTCTTTGTCGCGCATAGCCTAGGCGGGCTACTCACGCAACGTGCGCTCACATTTTCCCGAAATTCCCGCTTCAAACATCTGCAGCGTATCGAAGCTTGGACTGTTGGCATATGCTTCCTCGGCACTCCGCATCATGGCGCCGATCTTGCAAAATGGGGTCGTATCCTCACGGATATTGTCAGTATCGCAAAACCGGCAAACTCAGCGCTAGTGAGATTGCTTGAGCGGGGCTCGGAAGTGCTTCGGGATGTGCAAGGCGGATTTCACAACCTCCTCGAAACAAGAAAAGACGAGGGGTCAAAGATAGGAATCACTTGTTTCTATGAGACATTACCGACATCACCGTTTACCGGAGCTCTAGTCGTGCCCACAGAGTCTGCTATCATTAGTGGTGAATTGAATTATCCAATCCGGGCAAATCATGTTGTAGGTAAGATGGAGTGGACATTCATGTATTATGCTAAAAAATTTCAGAACATGACAAAGTTCTCTAATCGAAAAGCTCTGGGATATGAAGATGTTATCGAGGAGATCCGGCGACTTGCAAACCACGATCCCCATCCAAGGCCGAGTACACAATGTACTCGGCCTAACACAGGTTAGACCATCATCTATATATACAGGGAGGTGGTAAATGTCGCGAATCCAAGCTAACTTTGAGTAAACGGGTAGATACGAAAGGTGGACAATATCAGCAACCTGCACCATTACTATCCGAACCTGCGCCTGGGGGCTCGATCAACTACTACGGTTCTGGTGCCGTAAATGCCAATGCGGGCAGCGGAACTACGAACAACAATACCGGAAGCGGCAAGCAATATATTGGCCAAAACTTGTATTTTGATTAGGAGGCTTGAAAGCCCAGACGACCTACCAGTATAGGATTGGCTACACCCCAACTATGCAATCTAGTAGCGGTGCTTACAGTTGCTCCGGAGATCCTGGAGCCTCAGGCTCTTCTTCTTCTTGGCCCAAAGGCCCCGGAGAGTGAGAGGCGGGCGGTGGTGGTGATGGTGAGGGCGGCGCCGATGAGAGCAGCGACTACGAGGGCGAACGCGCAGGCGGTTCGGGTGTCAGATGTTTGATCGTTCTGAGAAGGGTAATTTTAATTAAATTGATTGATTGAATATATCTCTGAGAAAAGGTGTTCCTTTTTTTCCGCCGTCGCTCCTTTCCTTAGTTCGCTTTCTGACGGCTTTTCGCCGGCACTCCTAGGAAAGCTGCCAGCTTTCTGGCAGCTTTCCGGCAGCCTCCCTAGAAGTAGTACTATTCTAACATCGGGAGGGGGGACGGAGACTCAGGGCTCTCCATCCTCTTAACTGGAGGATCAGGCGGATAGGTTACTACACAACATTATGGTGTTTTCTTGGAGTAACTGAGGGGTATTATCGGCGAGGGCCGAGTAGTAGAAAAATTTAGAAAAATTTAAGGTACTTGGAAAGTTTAAGATGCTAATTTTAAAGTACTTATAATTCGTTTTACAATACTAGATATCTCTTAGTAGAGGGATAGACGTTCTTAATAGTCATCTTTATAATGTAAACATCCGGGCTCCAGTCCCGCCAGCTTTTATCCTAAAACCTTCGAGATTTTTCCTTTGTACGATCTTCGAGTTATTACACAGCATGGGAAACACTGCTGTCTTTGAGATCTTTTTAGCGTACTTGAGATGAAAGTCTCATTTGTGAATTTATTCAATCAATAATGTAAACATTGTTAATAAACAATACATACTTATAACAAGGATTATCTAGATTAATCCTTATAAATAGAGAGTTAGCTATATATTCTGATAATTCTTTAAAACACTTCCATATACTTTGACGACGAAATATCTTTTATATCGCAAATTTTCTAAAATGGTTAGGTCAGATGACTGTAAACCTATAGGCTTTGAGAGCGTGGAGAGAGATACATCTAGAGAACTCCCTGCAATTAATATTAATGATCGCTTCCAAGACGGAGCTTCAGAAGGAGGCCATGAGGCTATTATGAAGCTGCTGCTCGACAAGGGCGCCGAAGTCAACGCACAGGATGGATACTACGATAACGCACTCCTGGAGGCTTCATACCAAGGCTACGAGGCGATTGTGAAGCTGCTGCTCGACAAGGGCGCCAACGTCAACGTACGGAGTGGAGGGTACGGTAACGCACTCCAGGCGACTTCATCTAGAGGCCACGAGGCGATTGTAAAGCTGCTGCTCGATAAGGGCGCCGATATTAACGCGCAGGGTGGATTATACGGTAACGCACTCCAGGCGGCTTCATATAAAGGCTACGAGGTGATTGTGAAGCTGCTGCTCGATAAGGGCGCTAATATTAACGCGCAGGGTGGATGGAGTAGTAACGCACTTCAGGCGGCCTCAGAAGGAGGCCACGAGGCGGTTGTGAAGCTGCTGCTCGATAATGGCGCCGACGTCAACGCGCAGGGTAGAGAATACGATAACGCGCTCCAGGCGGCTTCATATAAAGGCCACGAGGCGATTGTGAAGCTGCTGCTCAATAATGGCGCCGACGTTAACGCGCAGGGTAGAGAATACGGTAACGCACTCTGTGCGGCTTCAAAAGGAGGCCACGAGGCGATTGTGAAGCTGCTGCTCGACAAGGGCGCCGATATTAACGCGCAAGGTAGAACGTTCGGTAACGCACTCTATACGGCTTCAAAAGAAGGCCACGAGGCGATTGTAAAGCTGCTACTCGATAAGGACGTTAACGTTAATACGCAGGGTGGAGAGTACAGTAACGCACTCCATGCGGCTTCAGAAGGAGGCCACGAGGCGATTGCGAAGCTGCTACTCGATAATGGCGCCGATGTTAACGCGCAGGAAGGATTGTACGGTAACGCACTCCATGCGGCTTCATCTAGAGGCCGCGAGGCGATTGTGAAGCTGCTGCTCGACAAGGGCGCCGATATTAACGCGCAGGGTAAAATATTCGGTAACGCAGTCCAGGCGGCTTCATACCAAGGCTACGAGGCGATTGTGAAGCTGCTACTTGACAAGGGCGCCGACGTTAACGCGCAGGGTAGGGAGTATGGTAACGCACTCCAGGCGGCTTCATACCAAGGCCACGAGGCGATTGTGAAGCTGCTGCTCGATAAGGGCGACGACGTTAACGCGCAGGGTGGATGGCATGGTAACGCACTCCAGGCTGCCTTAGAAGGAGGCCACGAGGCGATTATAAAGCTTCTGCTCGATAATGGCGCCGACGTCAACGCGCAGGGTAGAGAATACGGTAACGCACTCTATGCGGCCTCAAAAGGAGGCCACGAGGCGATTGTTAAGCTGCTGCTCGATAATGGCGCCGACGTCAACGCGCAGGGTAGAGAATACGGTAACGCACTCTGTGCGGCTTCAAAAGGAGGCCACGAGGCGATTGTTAAGCTGCTGCTCGACAAGGGCGATTGTAAAGCTGCTGTTCGATAAGGGCGTTAATTTATGCCTAAAGCAACGTCCTATGCCAGTACCCGTCATCATCGTCTATTAGCTTGATAGTAATAATAAATTTAGATAAGGGAGGAGGACGAGAGCGACGTAGAGGAGCTATAAAGCAAGGCATTACGGTGTAGCGCCGGGAATAGAGGATATATAGAAGCATCGAAACCACGTAGCGATACGCTATAGATATGCTTGGAGGCTAGTCTAAGGTAAGGATAGCTAAGCTTTTAGATTAATACGATATAAGAATATATTTAACGCGCTAATATAAATCTATATATACTTGTCAGATATGTCAGATTTTCTGTGTTCTGAGAAGAATGATTTTGATTAAAGTAATTGATTGATTGAAGAAATTGATTAATTCTCTGTCATAATTATATGTGATTCTTCTCCCTCTAAAGGTCTTCTACGCGTCCTCCTTATATACCTTCCTTATATACCTTTTACTCAAACGTTTTCCGTCAGCATTCTAACGGTTTTCCGTCGGTTTGCTGGCGGAATTCCGGCGGCGTTCCTAAGGAACGCTACTAGCTTTCTAGCTAGTACTCATAGAGAACACTACTCGTGTTCTCGCGTTCCTAGGAATGCTGTCAGCTGACTGGCGCTTCCTGGCGCTTTCTGGCGCTTTTCCGCCGGTTTGCGGCTTTCTGGGTCACGTGACGGCCGTATTCCTAGTGAACGCTGTAGGCTTTTCTTCCTAGGAAGGCTATCGCGTGACTACTCGGCTTTCCGCCGGTTTGCTGACAGTTTTCCGGCGGCATGCTGGCGGCGTGCTGGCGGCGTTCCTAGAGAAACCGTCACATGACTAGTATCATGTGACTAGTGCTATTCTGACAAGATTTTCGATGTTCTGAGAAGGATGATTTTGATTGAAGTAATTGATTGATCCTGTCTCTAAAAAGGTCCTCTATACGTCCTTCTTATATCCCTTTTACTTATACGCTTTCCACCGGTTTGCTGGCGGCTTTACGGCGGCGTTCCTAGAAGAGGTGCTATTCTGACAATACTAAGGAACGCTAGAGTATCTCGCTACCTTAGGTGTCAGATTTTTTTACAGTTCTAAAAGTGTGATTTTGATTGAATTGATTGATTGAATATATCTCTAAGAAAAGGTGTTCCTCGCACGCTCTTCCATCGCTCCTTCTGCTAACGTCTCATATTCCTTTCCTTAGTACGCTTTCCAACGGTTTACTGCCGGCATTCCTAGGAAAGCTGCCAGCTTGCTGCCAGCTTTCTGCCGGTTTTCTGCCGGTTTTCTAGCGGCTTTCCGGCAGCGCTCCTAGAAGTAGTACTATTCTGATAATAGCAAACTACTATATTTAATTATACCTTAAATATTTTTAACTTTAATATAGTTATAAGTTAATTACTTATTATCATACAGAATGCAGAATGCAGATCCTATTCCAACCTAACAAGTCTGATCAATTTGAAAGCCAGGTCTGGAACACCCACCCTCCTTCCACTACCTTCGTAAACCCAATCCGCAATCCTCGCCCACCATGCCTCTCCTCAAACATATCCTCCACCTCCTCCGCAGGGCCTTTCATCCTCCTTTCAAACAGTGCTGCTACCAATGTAGGAATACTTAGACGCGCTTGTACTTCCCCAGTATCACCCCGGACGGCTACCAGAGCAACAGAAGTGAGTATAATGCCTATAAGCACTAGCAGTAGATTTGCGACAATCAGGGCGAATAGAGGCGCTCTGGGAACGCGCGCAACAAGGATCTGTTCTCTCACTTGGGACACTAAAGCAGGGCGCGGTTCGAATGCGCCTGATGCAACTCCCAAAGCTACTTGACTGTATGCAAGCGCAAACTGATCCGCAATACCTTGTGCAGAATCGCCAAGCCCTGCGACGCTGGCAGCTTGAACGAGGTTGGGGTTCCCAACATCTGTGGAGCGCTGCGTCCCTTGGACGATGAGAGCGGTAGAAATGTTGGAGTTGCTGGTCTTCCAAGTTTTGATAGTGCCGTTGACAGAAGTGTATTCGACGTCGTAAACGGTAGATGTGCAGAACAACGCCACGATAGTGGCGCCACCATGTCCTCCAGCCAGGACCTCGGGATCACTAGCCAAGGCCGGCGGACGCGAATTACGCATATTCGCTACAATCATGGCGGAGTAGTAGTACGGGTTGCCGATCGAGGTTTCATCCGTATTATTGTCGGAGCCGGTCGAGTCCGTGAAATAGGCCATGGCGACGGAGTTGGACGCGCCTACGGCTGTGCTAGCCATCCCTTGGAACGCAAATGGGCAATGGTACCTTGTGCCAACTCCAATAACATCATCTGAGCTCGCGCACTGAGAAGTCACGGGAGCACACTGCGAGTGTATGGCATACGTTAAGACGGTGTAGTCGAGAGAAGATAGGCGAGATGTATGAGGGTTTGCGATATATGCGTACTGGGTTTGGTTTGTAGAATGAATTGGGACTATCATTGTGCCTGAGATGTTGGAGAGAACGTTCATTGGATCGGGGTGGAGTAGGACACGGCCTGAGGCAGGATTGTTTAGGTTACAGCCGAGAAGAGAGCTATCCACGTCGGTACAGTTTTGATCTATGCCGAATCCAAGACCTGAGGCGTCAGAGTTTTCGTGGACTTGGAAGAAGTTAACCGACTTAGTAGTGAAGTGAAGCCAGGTGTCAGAAATTAAGACAAGCGCGCTATTTTCACGTTAACTGGACTACATTGTAGTACCTTCGAAGATGGTAACAAAATCTTACCTTAGGAAAATGGCGAGCACCAACATAGTAGTAAGACTTTTTATTGCTCTACCTTGGCTCTCCCGTCTGCCTCTCCAACCAATTAAATATACTAACCAATTCCCGAGTGCTGCGAATGAACCGCTCGAAATCATGCGGACTATCAACGAGAGCTGGAATGGCGTTGGTAGCTGCGCCGTATCTTGCGTATTCGAATCCGTTAACAGGCCCTTCGCGACGGGGTAGGAAACAAGAGTGATAGCAAAGCTAACCAAGATTGGAGCAATAGTGCTGGACCATGAGGCAACAATGGTAAGTGTGGTTGCGCTTATTTGGACAAAATAGGCACTCGAGTCATTCTGATCGGAATCGAACGCCAGATCGCTAGAAATAAAATCGTTTTGTGTGATGCGATATTTGAAGACCAAGCCGAGCAGAAGACCAGAAAATATTATCATTGGCAGTGTCATAACCGCGAATGCAATGAGAATCTCCAGTATGCGCCCCGAATCCGCTTCGCCTCTGTATTGACGGTTAGAGCTACGGACGGGTACGCTCCCCTCTTTTTTCAATCTTCGGACGACATGACGACGTATAGGTAAGTTGAAATCTGAGTACCAACAATCACGATACCAGATACTATAACTGCAGTTGCGAGCATTTATAAAGCGACGGATAAGCGTGCAGCTGAAGAAGCGTGCGGCTGAAGAGGCGCACAGTCTAGCCAATAGGCACGCCACAGATAATGCATAAGCCACAATCGAGGAATCGAGACCGTCCAATGCTGCACAATAGCGGAGGAGTAGTCGTGTGACCATGGCTAGCGGGAAATCAACAGTTGTTAGAATGGCAGTAGTCACATGACACCAGTCACCTGACGGCTTCTCTAGGAACGCTGCCAGAAAGCCGCCAGCACGCCGCCAGAAAGCTGCCAGCAAACCGGCGAAAAGCTGAGTAGTCACATGACATTAGTCACATGACGCCAGCCACGCGATAGCCTTCCTAGGAAGAAGAAGACTATAGCGTTCACTAGGTACACGGCCGTCACGTGACCCGGAAAGCCGCCAGCAAACCGGCGGAGAGCCGTCGGAAAGCGTACTAAGGAAAGGAATATAAGACGCCAGCAGAAGATAGAGAACAATACCTTTTAAGAGATATATAGAATCAATCAATTCAATCAAAATCACACTTCTCA
>Ga0247757_10001886_pt1 | contig 12344 bp, 15 predicted proteins | sample UWRJL126311R4_FD_180929 | JGI IMG/M metagenome (GOLD analysis project Ga0247757, IMG submission 180929) | Plant litter microbial communities from Arlington Agricultural Research Station in Wisconsin, United States - UWRJ-L126-311R-4 | ecosystem: Environmental > Terrestrial > Plant litter >...
ACTCCCACTTGGTGAAGTAAGTTACGGACGCTTGGAAATAGAAGGACCTGTCTTTGAAGTGGAGAAAGATATCACCGTGTTCCTTATGCAGAAGGAGAACGAGCTTGCTCCAATACAAGATACCGCCCAGGCTAGGTACAAACAAATGGGCCGCCTCTTTTCGAAAAATAGCAAGATCGGAGTGGGTTGCCGTGACTGGGAACCTCCAGATGGGCACATTCTGCTGATCTTATTTGCCACGCCATCTGTAGTCCCTCCTACTGAGTTGCAAAAATTCAGAGACGTTCCTGAAGTCTCAAATGAAAGCTCGTCAAATGACACAGTGGAACATCAACAGCTACTAGCAAAAAAAGATAAAAATCAAATTGATACAGCAGGCACAGATCATAGCCCTAATATCGAAGAAGTAGTTGGGATAGTAAATGGCTACACTCTGTCGGGCCTTGTTCTTGGACCGGCAGAAAATGGTGGGGAAAGTGAGAGCCAGAAATACGAACGGTTGGGGAGGTTTACTTCAATGGGTGAAGGGGTTAGGATTAAGAATCCTGCCGATCTTGACAAGTTGAGCAGACGAGTGGTGATCATCTAAGAAACAGTTCATCCAGACTCGCTTTTCCTAGCAATACTGCTAACAAGTACTGACATCTTGCACGAGCTGGCACTAGATTGATCCAAGATTAACTGTACCCGGCTGGGGCAGTCCTGATCCTATAGTGCAATTCGCATTCTACTAAGCATCAGAGAATTACGTATTAATTTTGCATCGTGAATTACTGGTGCACTTTTTAGTCTTTTATTTTCTCGGATTATTTTAATTGCCACCATGAGGCCTAAATGACTTCTATCTTCTCTACCCCCCTTTCCACATTCATAACAGCTCTGACCTGTCTTTCGGTACCTGCTTCAAAGAAACCTTGCCGGAGACCATCTAGATACAGCTCATAGCTCGGCATATAGCCTCTAACGAATGTTCTTACGGCTTCATCTGTCATCCCCGTGCCCTTCTTCTTGATCATTGCATGCTCCTGTTGCAACCTCCACTTATACACGTTCCGAAGATCATCCGTATCGAGATGAATAAAGAAATCCAAATGCTGAGGCCCCATAAAGGTATTATTATACTTTTTCAAGTACTGATTGACTTCCAGGAGGTCCACAAGACGGTGATCTGCGAGCGTAGTGATGGACTCTAGATCGTTCTCATCGACGCGAGCCTCTGCGTTCTCGACTTTGGACCGGAGCTCGGCTTCCGGAAGGGCCTTGAAGCCTACACACCACCCTTCGAACACCACAATGTCTGGTTTCTTCTGGCACACGGGCCATTCTTCACGGGGTGCTCTGTCACCCTCGCCATTGTACCTGCTTTTATCAAAACTGGGTATCCTGACCTCCTTCGTGCTTGCAACATCCCAATCTTTTATTCCTTGGAAGAAACCGTGAGCGAGCTTTTCGTCATGGGTTCCTGGCTGGCCACGAGTACGGTAGAGCTTGTTTTGGGGATCTTTTTCTCTGCGTTCCATCAAATCGTCGTGCGTTTTGTAGAAGTCATCTAACGACACGGCGATGGCGTGGAGGTTGTAATAGTTTGATAAGGCGTCCACGATTCCAGCTGCCCATGTTGATTTACCGCTGCCTTGGAGACCAGTTATGCCGATCACGATAGGCTGGTAGGATTGTGATCTTTGAGCATTGATTTTGGGGATTAGGATTTCCAGTGTCCTTCGTATGCTCGACTCTAGGAGAGTCATTGTGGGGTTCGAATCGAGAAATCTTCGGAAGCGTGGGTGACCATGCGTACGGTAGAGTTGTAACTGGCCTGGTAAGAGACCTCGGCTCGGTGCCGACCGCGGGGTAGCTCTGCACATTGCACCCCCTCCTTAACGCGAAACGTCATTTGCTGTGCGGACATTCTTTCTCCGACGCAATAGATGTCTCCACTAAGCAACCCCACCGACATCCTGATGCTGATGAAAAACGTGCAGCGGAGGGAGGGCTAAGAATATAAATTTGAGCCCAACTTACCTATCGTGTTTTGATCAATCATCGTGATTTTACAAAGGCGTTAAGCAAGATGTCGCCTATTGCTGTTCAGCGCAAGTACTCGATTGCGACCATGGGAGCCGATGGCATCGGTCCCGAGGTCATCGATGCAAGCGTGCAAGTAATGAGGAAACTTGTGGAATTGGATGGTTCGTTCGAACTTGTCTTCGAGAATTTCGATTGGAGCACAGAAACATACAAGAAGACCGGCAAATACATTCCCGATGGCGGTCTCGAACAGCTCAAGCAACACGATGCGATTCTATTCGGTGCTGTTGGCGCGCCAGGTCAGTATACCATCTCTCTAGGCTCTGCTTCGTCGACTTCTCTACTAATGCAACATTAGATGTTCCAGACCATATTTCTCTTTGGGGCCTCCGTCTAGCCATTTGCCAGCCGTTCCAGCAATATGCAAACGTGCGACCCACAAAGATTTTCAGAGGTACCTCATCTCCGCTACGAAACGCAGAGCACGGAGACCTTGACTGGGTCATTATCCGTGAGAACAGCGAAGGGGAGTACGCTGGCCAAGGAGGGCGGTCGCATCGTGGTCAGCCGTGGGAGACTGCGACGGAAGTGGCCATCTTTTCGAGACACGGAGTCGAGCGTATCATGCGGTTCGCATTCGAGTCTGCCCAAAAGCGGCCGCGGAAGCTACTTACAGTGGTTACAAAGAGCAATGCTCAAAGAAATGGAATGGTGTTGTGGGATGAGGTGGCTGTCGAAGTTGCTAAGGACTTTCCAGATGTCAATTGGGACAAGATGCTGGTGGATGCCATGACATGCCGGATGGTTCTCGACCCAAAATCATTGGATACCATCGTTGCGACAAATCTTGTGGGTAGTCCTGCACCTTCTGTACGGAAGTGTAAGCTAATAGGAACATCAGCATGCCGACATACTGTCTGATCTAGCAGCGGCCCTTGCCGGGTCGATTGGCATCGCACCTACTAGTAATCTCGATCCCACACGGCAGAATCCAAGGTATGTCTGATGTCCGTTTCAATCTTGCGGATCCCTAACATAATCGGACAGTATGTTCGAACCTATTCATGGCTCGGCATTCGACATCACCGGCAAAGGCGTCGCGAACCCTGTTGGTACCTTTTGGACAGCAGCCGAGATGTTAACATGGCTGGGTGAAAAAGAAGCAGCCAAGAACATGATGGAGGCTGTAGAAGCTGTGACGGAGAGAGGTGTAACGACTAAAGACCTTGGGGGTTCATCGGGCACACAAGAGGTCACTGATGCAGTGTGTACGGAGCTCGAAAAAGTGTATAAAACTCGGTCTTTCACCCAGTCGTAGACCTTGGATTCTCTGGCAGGTTTTTTGTACTGATATCCAATTCTTGACGTCAAACTCCAACTCTTCTCAAAATAATGCAAAAGAAATGGTTCTCCAATGCATGCCAAATGCTAGAACGCAAATGCTAATAATCTTAGTAAATCTAAAAACCGAAGCCATAGAAAATGTTTGGGTATCGTCATGCCTCCCCCAGATCAAGCTCGTGTAACATGCACTCCCCCTCCTCCGAAATGTTCTGAGTACTGTTCCCTCCAACCTGCTTCCAATGCCATAGAATCTTGCTTGCTTGATGCATACTTGAGGCTGTTGCAGTGCAGCATCGAAGGAATACCGGGTACCCAGGAAAAGAATGTCCCTCCACAGTCATCCGCGCAACCAATCCTCCAGCCCGGATTACACAGTATACCTCTTCCTGCGGTTTCTGGTTACTTAATGCCAGTCCCTTGGTGACGACCCTTGAAGCTCTGAAGAACGATCCGGCTTATGACCTGCGAGTTCTGCGGGCGCAGTCTGCAATTCGTGTGCGTATACGACTGCACCGCCGTGCTTTGTATCGCCCATAGCCTCTACCAATGGCGCATCTCTCTCTGCTTCTGCTTTTCTTTTCTCCTTTATCCGTTTCAGCAGCAGTAAAGCAGCACCGCAGATTAGCGCTAGTCCAACTAAACCACCCAAAACTGCCCCCGCAATTACACCAGTGTTGCTTGAGCCTTTTTTCTTCTTCTTTGTTGATGGTTTAGCTGGTGAGGGTGATGTTTCTGCGCCTGCAGTATTAGGTGGTGGTGATGAACGTTGCGATGTCGAGGAGGAAGTAAACCGTGAGGATGACGATGAAGTTGCGGACGATGATGATGACTTCGTGCCCTTGCTGTTATTAATTATAATGCCTCTGCTAGGCATCTTGGGATTATCCCAATTAAAAACTGGGGGATCAGTGTGTTGTGAAAACCTGAAGACAAACTTGGGCTGAGCTGCTATCTTGTCTTCGGGCACATCTACTGTCCACCTGAAATTCCCTCTGGTTTCCAGCGAGACGTTCGCTGTGCAACGAGTCAGCATTGGGCGCAAATGTTCTTGCAGCATCAGACTAACCTTGTACTAGCTGTGAGAATTCCGTGGGACGGTCAAACCACATAATGAAAAGGTCTGCGCGATCTGGCTGCGCGCCCTTCCCCCAGTTCCAGCCCGGATTCCATTTGATGTCAACCGCCTCTCCAAGACTGTACGAAGTATAGAAATCGCCCGTCGACGAAGGCGGTTCGAAAAACTCGGCCGCGACAGTAGCTATGGCGCTGAAGGCGTGTAGGCCGAAAAGAGAGTGCCGCATAGCTGCACACAACGTTCGCGCGAGAGTGAAGATGGGCGAAGCACAAAAGCAGTGCGCGCGCGCGCCCTCTCATCTTGTACCGACCGATGGCACGGAAGACTACCCCTGTGGCATTTACGCCTGGGTGCATTTGAGGCTTAGAGATACAGTGCTGAGCTGCCAATCACCGAAACTGCGGAATTGGGGGCCAGGGGAGAGCTGACCAATGGGGATGGGCATGCGTGATGATCTTATGCTTGAGTAAGATGTGGTTCAACGGCTCGCTTCTGTGACCGCTAACCGCATGCGCTTGTGAGTTTCATATAGGTCACAACATCACAGCCTCACTGGGCGCCCAATATGTCACTGCGCTTTCAATGGGATAGTTTCGAGGCATTGCTTTCTTACCTGCTATATTTATGCGCATTCTTCCTAGCCCTCCCTTGTGGAAGCGAACAAATCGAACATGACATCCTTTTTCAAGGGACACTTCTGGCTATTCAGTCGTTGGTCCATCCTGCAACGGCTCCAGCACCATCAGTATCATTGTTCCAACCCTGAGTTGAATCTTCTTCATCATTTTCTTGTACCGTTCCGCTTTCTTTGATGATATCTTCGGCGAGTTTCCGCTCGACAGTCTCAGAACGACAGGAATGTCAGAGCGATGCTGCTGACAAGAACAAGAGACTTGGACGGGTAGCTATACAACTGTAGAGCCCCGAAGACATGCGGATAGGTATTCATGCGATTGAATTTGTCGTTAGTTAGCGTCCAGCCGTATTGCAGTTCACGACGTGTAAGCGTAATGGTGACTGAGGACGAACCATTCCCTCAGTTTTCGTACAGGTCATTATACTCTTTTATTTTCTTTCGGACCCCTTCTGAAGGCCCTTATGACTATTTGTTTGACCCTCCTATCATGGGCGTGCTCACTGTGGGAGGGCTCCTATAGGTATATATTCTACTTATTTGTTCTTTACAAAAGCACCGTAAGAGGACCTCTACAGCTGTCTATTTTATCCTGTTATTCTGTATAAAATACCTTGACAGGCCTTTCATAGCTGTCTGTTTAACTCTTTCCTTCGAGCCAAACTCTCTCTCGGGCGGCCTTCACATCGGTTTGCTCCAATCTTTTCTTCTTCTTTGTAACCCTTTGTGAGGTCCTTCAAGGCAGTCTTACATATTCTCTCAGGCTTTTTTTTCGCTCCTCTATGAGACCCTTGACGTAGGGTTTGATATCACGTTCGAATCACACGAAGGCTTCATACTTTTCTATCATCTTATTCATTGATTGAGCTAACTATATAAGGAACCTCAACGGTTCCACCAGATGGTTCCTTCCCTTGAAACATGAAATCAGAACTACCTAACAAAGTTAGCACAAAGAACATATATAAGCTAACATCAGGAAATCTTACCTCGAGACTCAGCGGGCAGTGAGCCTTCGGGCGGCCATGGACTCCACCTTGTTGCGGTAGCGTTCGGGGAGTGGGACGGTGGAGCCCCACTCGCCGGCGGCATCCACGAAGTTGACGATCTCCTCCGCTTCAGCTGCATCAAAAATTAGCGATGATTCTTGTACTATGTAATTAGGATGTACTCACCGTCCGTCAGCTCACGGTGGGCGATCTGACGGTCTGGGTTCATGTGCTCGAAGCTCTGGGGATAGCCAGGCTGGCGGATGAAGCGCTGGACAATGCGCGGGTATTCGGAGACATAGTCGTCCATGACGACGGGATCCCTCAACTCGGCCAACGCATATTCTCGGTGGTAGGGCTGGAGGAAGTTGTGGATCCACTCGAGGTCGCGGTCTCTGCCCTCGTAGGGGGCGAGAGATTGGATGAGGCGCTTGGCGAGACGAAGAGAGAAAAGTCCAATGATCAGGTACTCGGGGCGCTGGGTGAGACCGACTTGCTGCTGCTGCTGCGCGTTGTAGCGCGTGTACTGAGTTGTCAGTCCAGGGGCAAAGACTTGAGCCGCCGGGGGATCATGGTACTCGACCACGACGAAGGTGCGGCCATAGTAATACTCTTCGTACATGTACGAAGTACTAACCTCGTAGGCGGGTGGGTTAGCAGCGGAGCCCTCGCGCTGTTGGTTGTAGCCAGACATGGTGGGTTGGAGCAAGTGATAAGAGGTAGAAAGAGATGTGTGATGATAGTGGGGGTGATGAGTTTTGAGAGAGTTTTGATCGGTAGAAAGAGATGTGTTGAGGTAGTGGAGATGGTTAGCAAGAATGTTTGGGCAGAGGAGTCGAGTATAAATAGTGGTCGACACTCTACGTTCACGTGAGCAGACACGGCCGCCTCTATTGTTATATCGCCAACAGTGTTGCCCTAGCAGCAGACGATTGCCTCCAGGCTCTAAATAATACACTCTCAATTGACTAGCCAGTTATGACTCAGATTATTGTAGAAGTTTGTAAATTATTGTCTTCCCAGACAGGCTCCAGGATATTCTCTCTAGAAGATCAAAAGTCACCCAAGAAAGTATGTAGCCTCGAATATCTTTGACAGTCAGAAATTTCATGTTTGATTTGATTCCTATCAGGACTGGCGTTTCGAATGCAGTGTATCTTTGTTCACCTTCCAGATAGCGCTGCAGATTTCAATCACTTCCGCACTCAACTCAAGTTCACCATAGCAACTGACTCCCACCTTCACAAACGCCTCTCTCCCATAACAAAATTTTCTCACCTTCATAACCCTCCCCCTCTCACAACAACCTTTTCCCCCATCCCACTTCATTTACACCACTCGACGTCACTCGAATACATCTCAAGATGGCCGCAAAGAAAAGCACTGCTACCAAGGCTGGCTCTGAAGCTGCTACCAAGCCAGCTGCTACTTCTTCGGCGAAGACCAACGGCGGTGATGGTGACAACGACAGGGTATGATTTTCGCTCGACAGTTAGCAACCTGACTAAGGCACACAAGTTCCGTTGGAGCGTTGAGAACGAGAGGAAGCTCCTTCTCCTATGCGCCCGCTTCGATCTAGGCACCACCGACTTCAAGGAAATTGCCAAAGGAATGCCTGGTATAGTCTGTGTTCCACACTTTCGACTCACTCCTAATGGGCTCTCCAGCCACCAATGAGCAGGGTATCCGCCAGCGCTACATCAAGCTCCGTATCGAAGCACAGAAGGTTATCGACGACAACGATATCAAGTTGTCTGGTAGCACTGGCGCTGCTGGTAGTGCTGCTGGCAAGAAGCGTGGCGCTGACAAGACTGGCAACGGAGATGAGGCAGAGAAACCAGTTAAAAAGTCCAAGGCCAACACTAAGAAGACCAAGGCCAAGGATAAGGATGAGGTTGAAGCTGCTGTCAACAGCGGAGGCGAGGACAAGAATGAGGTCGAAGCTGCCGTCAACAGCGGAAACGAGGAAAAGAAGGCAGCCAAGAAGCCCAAGGGTAGGCCCAAGGGCAAGGCCAATGGCAAGGCTAATGGCAAGAAGATCAACGAGGCTCAGGACGTTATCAACAACGAAGACAAGGACAAGAAGCCAGTCAAGAAGGCTCGCGGCAAGGCCAAGAAGACCGAGGAGGAGCCTGAGGTTGATGATGGTCTCAACAGCGAAGATGCGCCCCACGATGTGGAGGATTAGGATTTTCCGTGGAGTATGTGTTCACATAGTGTCTTGGGCACTGATCTGATGGCGAGGTTGATGTTCGTCCTTGAGCATGGAATGTTTGTCTGGTGTACGCTCATGACATAACCAACAGCTTGAGTGTTCTACGTAGTGATAAATGCACGTGAAAGTGGTACCACCTTTGCAACGATAGGCCCGATTTCCCCGCGATGACGATCTTGGAAGGGCGCCGTGAAGTTTCCTGCGACTCACTGCTGACTTCTCGAGGACGAATGACCTCGACAGTGCACACGAAGGATGAGGCTGATTCAGGGACTACTGAGTGGGTGGTTCCGTGTTTCGCTTGATGTTTGGCCTCGGGACGATTGCATCATCCGCCTCCGTCACGTCTAGACCGTCGACTTATCGGCTCCAGTGGCCCTGATGGCGCACCCGACGAGCGCCTTTTGTACCATGGCAAACACCGCGTGCGTTCGACAGCCTGAGCCACCTGCCCACGTCTGCGCGTGAATGGAAGGGCGAAGCGTGCTGCCTGGAGACGAAGCTTGTTTGCTTAAGAGGACGCCTGCCTGCCTGCTGCTGCCTCTTAGAATGCCGTGCACATACATATAGGCACTGTCACTCCACAATCAGAGCCTCGAGTCTTCTCGCCCATCTATCATGGCAAAAGACAGCGTCCCGCAAGCGTCGCTCTCAGACGAGATCAACACGGCGACCAGGTACCTATACTCCACCCCACCACAACACTTGTCCGTCTTTCTAACGGCGAAAACAGAACCCTCCACACCGAACTTAACCGCCTTATAACTGCCCGTCTTCCATTTGCACTTCCGCCATTCGCCTCAGATCCCACGCTCTACACTACGGGCCTGCTCCACTTCGCACACGTCTTCCTCACGTTCGAATCACTATGGACGGACCTGCTTCCTGCACCGCCAGGCGCTGTGAGCTCGCCGCCTACATCACCGCTCCTGTCCTTCCTCCTCGTCAACCCGTATTCTGAGCCCGAGCTCTTTACATCGCCTCCATCCCCACAGACCCTCGCCTTCCTGCAGACGCTGCGACCCAAGGGCATGACACGAGCAGGCAGGTTGAAGAGGGACCTGGAATACCTCAGCGGCCTACACCCAACCGACTTCGATGTCCTGCTTGCGCAGTATCCGAGCGAGAAGGTGGCCGAATTCTGCACGCACATCCGCCGTAGGGTAGGCAACAAGCCGCACGTTCTAGTGGCTTACGCCTGGTGTTTCTATATGGCCGTCTTCTCCGGCGGCCGTTGGATACGGAGCGAGCTGCTCAAGGCTGGGAGCGACTTCTGGAGGATGGAGAGGGAATCACCGAAAGCTGGAGAGGCAGGTCTCCCGCTCGGGGAGCAGGGACTCTCCTTCTGGTCGTTCGCTGGGACACAAGACGGCAACGACATCAAGGAAGCGTTCAAAGAGCGCTTGCTCACCGCAGAATCGTTGTTCTCGGCCGACGAGCGCGTTGACATCATCGAAGAGGCTAAGACCATTTTCAAGCTCAGCGCAGGCCTTGTGCATGATCTGGATCAGAAACTAGGCACCGACTTTGAGAAACTGAAGCACATGCACGCGGCGCAGCGACATCAAGCGGACAAAAAGGACGACAGGTCGTTCGCGGTCACGCCTAACCCGAGCACCATGTCTCAGGCGGCCAGCACGTGGCTGCAGAAACCAGAAGTCACGGGCGCGGTTGTGGCGCTGGGTTGTCTGGCTTGCGTTGTGCTCGTGAAGTTTGGCTACTAGTTGTATTTTCTCTTGGACCGTGCAGGATATGTCTAATTCCGTCATTTGTTCGGCGCAAGGTGGAGTTTGGGTTTGCGACAGTCGCATGTGCATGGAGAGAGATACACAGCAGCAGCACCTGGACGTTTGGCTGAGGAGTGGATTACCTACGATACCCGGTAGATTATTGGAAATAATATCAGCTCTTCCTAGCATCGTGTTCAACATTCAACTTTCTTGTGACTGCCCTTTCCATTCGACGTAGCTTCAACAGCAGAGCAACCAGCCCTATCTATACATAGACTTGCGGGCGCCGGAGACGGCAACACTACGGCGGGGCATTTCTACCACACGCGCACTCCAACACGCAACGTCAACGTCAACCTTTCAGCCCCAGCACCAACCACACACTCTTTGTCTGGCTCCGAGGTTGCAAAGCTTCTCAGGCACACCCTCGCTCTACCGCATTCCTTAGCACCTCACCGCCACCATGGCTTCACGCAGCCAATTCAACACAAGGACACCCACCATCAAGCGCATCCGTACGCCGCCCCCGCTCAACCCAGCCCAGCGACAACCCCCAAAGACGCCTACTAACCCCTGCGCAGTCCGCGAAGCCGCCGAGCTCGAATCGCAGCCCTCGCCCGACTACCACGCCTCGCCGCTGGAATCCAACCTCTTCGAATGGCACTTCACCCTGCGCGGCCCGCCCGCGCCCTCGCCCTACGCCGCGGGCATCTACCACGGCCGCATCACCCTGCCGACCACCTACCCGCTGCGCCCGCCGTCCTTCCGCTTCCTCACCCCCACCGGCCGCTTCGAGGTCAACCGCGAGATCTGCCTCAGCATAAGCGGCCACCACGAGGAGACGTGGCAGCCCGCGTGGGGCATCCGGACCGCGCTCGTCGCCATGCGGAGCTTCATGGACACGGATGCCAAGGGCCAGCTGGGCGGGCTAGACACGACCAAAGACGTGAGGGAGCGATTGGCGGCGGAGAGTAAGGGGTGGAAGTGTACGGGGTGCGGGAAGTCGAATGCGGAGATCATGAGGGAGAGGGAGGAGGTGTGCAGCGAGGAGAAGACGGGACAGAGGAAGGAAGATATCGTTCCTGACGAGCTGAGGCTGGCGTATAGAGACGAGCTGCAGACTACGGAATCGGGTCCGACTGCGAAGGAGCCGCTGTCCGGCTCGATTTCGTCTTCGACTTCGACGACGCAACACCAGCCCGTCGCTCCGGTTGTTGCTGCAACGACGAGTACGCCCGGTCCGGCGCCTGTTCCTCGACCCACGAGAACGGTCCCCATGGCAGCACCCTCGACCCGGCAGCTTGCGCAGCAGACCCCTGATCGATCGTTGGCATGGATCGACACGTGCATATACGGCGTCGTGGCTGCCCTGCTCTTCATGGTCCTCCGCAAATTTAGCTGAGGCGGTAGCAACACGCCAACGTTCATCACCGGCGATTGGCAAATCAACTTTCTTGTTATCACATTATTCGAACCGACATATGGGAGTGGCTTCAATATGGTCACATTCCAACGGCATAGCTTTGAGCGTAGGCGTCTCGGCTGCATCTTGGATAGACACGGTTTCTTCACTTGCATGCAAATAAATACTTTTTTTTTTTTCAGACAAATCGTCCTCTAATAGTGCAAATATGTACAGGTTTGAAATGGCCATCGATGCTCCTCCGCTCTCGCTTGCCGTGCGCATGGATTTACAGGGAGATGCAGTTGTTGGCGCTGTCCTCGAGGAAGATGCCGCCGTAGATCTGACCCTCGTTCAGCTTGCTCTCCTGGTATCCGCCGTTGACAACATCCGAGGTGCCTGTTGGCTTCTTCAAGATGCCGATCTGGAACTGGCCGCCGCCGGAGAGGGAAGCGGAGGTAGGGCCTGCTACCGACTTGAGCTCGGCCGCACCGACGGAGTAGTAGATCTGGACTTGGCTGCACAACAGTGAGTACAATATTCCAGGCCAAAAAAAGGGGGGGATCATGAGAACGTACTTCTTGGTGTAGTCGAGTTTGAGGGCAAAGTTCTGCCACTGCGTGTTGTCCATGGCAATCGCGTACAGCGACTTGCCATTCTGATCAAAGATCTTGAAGTTGTTCTTGTCGGCTGGCGTCTTGCCGATGATCTGTCCGGTCTGGAACTGGATCTGGTCGGCCGAGTAGTCGGCCTTCTCGTGCCACACTTTTTGTCCCATCGTCACCTCCCATTCCCGACGTGAAAAAAAAAAAAAAAAACACTCACAAGGTACTCGTGCGTGAGGTTCAGCGGCCTCGAGGGATCCTGTTTGACGCTGAAGTGCAGCGTCTTGACGCCCGTCTGGCCGGGTCCGTCAGATGCATCCTT
>Ga0247757_10001887_pt1 | contig 12342 bp, 14 predicted proteins | sample UWRJL126311R4_FD_180929 | JGI IMG/M metagenome (GOLD analysis project Ga0247757, IMG submission 180929) | Plant litter microbial communities from Arlington Agricultural Research Station in Wisconsin, United States - UWRJ-L126-311R-4 | ecosystem: Environmental > Terrestrial > Plant litter >...
TCGCGCCCGCCCGCAGCTCCGCCGGCGGGCGTCACATCACCAGCGGTAGTGCGCGAAGGCGCGGTTGGCCTCTGCCATCTTGTGGGTGTCCTCGCGGCGCTTGACCGCGGCACCCAGGCCGTTGCTGGCATCGAGGATCTCGTTGGCCAGACGCTCGACCATCGTCTTCTCCCGGCGAGCCTTCGAGAAGCTGACCAGCCAACGCAGGGCCAGGGTCACCGAGCGGTCCGGGCGGACCTCGACGGGCACCTGGTAGGTCGCGCCACCGACGCGACGGCTGCGGACCTCGAGCGAGGGCTTGACGTTGTCCATGGCCCGCTTGAGCGTGACCACCGGATCGGTGCCGGTCTTCTCCCTGGCCTGTTCGAGCGCACCATAAACAATGCGTTCAGCCAGCGATTTCTTCCCGTCCAGCAGGACTTTGTTGACCAGCTGGGTGACCAGCTGCGACCCGTAGACCGGATCGTTGACCAACGGACGCTTGGGCGCGGGTCCCTTGCGCGGCATCAGCTCTTCTCCTTCTTCGCGCCGTAGCGGCTGCGGGCCTGCTTGCGGTTCTTGACGCCCTGGGTGTCCAGCGACCCACGGATGATCTTGTAGCGCACACCCGGGAGGTCCTTCACACGACCGCCACGCACGAGCACCATCGAGTGCTCCTGCAGGTTGTGGCCCTCACCGGGGATGTAGGCGGTGACCTCGACCGCGCTGGTCAGTCGCACACGTGCGACCTTGCGAAGCGCCGAGTTCGGCTTCTTCGGGGTCGTGGTGTACACGCGAGTGCACACGCCACGGCGCTGCGGGCTGCCCTTCAGCGCCGCGGTCTTCACCTTGGCGATCTTGTCGCGGCGACCCTTACGGACCAGCTGGTTGATGGTTGGCATGTACCGGCTTTCTGTGTTGCTTTCGTTTCTGAAGTTCATGTCGCGGGCTACCCCGCATCCGGGCGTGTCGCATGCGTCCGCCACGTGATCTCGGAGTAATTTCCAAGGCACCCGCGGTGCTAGACATGCAAAGTGGCCCGGCGTGCAGGCGTGCTGCTGGCTTCGAAAAAGCCTCGAGCGCCCCGTCTGCCAGGCACGACGATCCACAATACCAGGGCCTCCGACCTCGGCAAAACCCGCTGACCTGCGCAGCTGCGCTGCGCGGGGCCGTCAGCGGTGCCGCATGCCGGCCGCCAGGCGCATGACCATGTCGCTGAACACCGCGTCGGTGTCGATCCCGCTCATCACCCCGGTCATCTCCAACAGGACGAAACCGTGCATCGCCGACCAGAATTCCAGCGCGGCGAAGAACGCCGATTCGTCGTCCAGCCCGTAGGTCGACAGCACCGCGATGACCGGCGCGGCGGCGGCGTGCGTCGCCTCGGTGAACTCCGGATCGTCCCCACCCAAGGGCATCCGGGTGAACGCCGAGTAGCGGCCGGGGTGGTGGTGCGCGTAGCTGCGGTAGGCACCGGCCATGACCATCACCGCGTCGTCGGGCGGGCGCCCCTGACCGACGGTGTCGAGCATCGCGATGATGTCGCCCACAACGCGCATCCGCACCGACCGGCGCAGGTCGTCCAGGCTGTGGACGTGGTTGTAGAGCGACGGGCCCTTGGTGCCGAGCTGGTTGGCCAGGGCGTTGATCGTCAGCGCGTCCCAACCCTCCCGGTCCAGGAACGTCAGCGCGGCGTTGACGATGGCCTCACGACTCAGCCTCGCCGTGCGCGGCGGCCGAGTTGCCATGTCGATCCCTTCGCAGCGGATGACCCGAGGGTCGACGAGAGACTCTAGTTCACCCGTTCCTGGCTGAGCTGCGCGAGTTGGCTGATGATCGAGCACAGATCGGGCAGCGTCTCGGAGTTCATCGTCTGGATCGACCAGGTGATGACGTCGGCGCCCTTGGCCACGTAGATGCTGCACGCCGAGTCGTCGGAGGCCTTGAAACCCTTGTTGCCGTCGATCGACAACTCGGTCAGCGTGCGACCGGCCTGCTGCTCGAGTTCGCGTTCGGTGTCCATGTCGCTGCCGCGATACCAGAACGTCGAGATGCCCATGCCGGCGCCGACGTTGCCGATCATCGTGTTCTCCTGCCAGAAGCATCCGGAGTCGCTCACCACCGCCGGGGTGTACAGGTTCGACCCCGCGGCCTTGGCGACGTCGGAGTCGGTGACGCCGTTGCAGTCCACGCTGCGGAATCCGCCGCTCGGGGCGGACCCCTGGTCCGACGGCTGCGCCGGCCCGGCGGACCCGCCGCAGGCGGCCACCGCCGAAGAAACCGTCAGCACCAGACCCAGTCCGGCGATCGCGCGCACGACGCCCATCTCACATGTCCGAGCGCAGGGTCGCCGTCAGCAGTTTCAGCGCATCGGTGCAGGGCTCCCCCGGTTTCTGGTCCCCCGACATCTGGCCCCCCGACTTCTGGCCCCGGTACTGCACCCACCAGCTCAGCACCCCGGTGCCCGCGGCCGCGGTGGCCGAGCAGGCCGCGCCGGTGACGTCGCGGCGCGCGGAGAACGCCTGGTGCCGTTCCACGACGAGGTCCTTGACGGTGGCCCCGCGGCGGGCGGCCAGCTCGTGTTCGCGGGCCAGGTTCCCGGTGTCGAACCAGGAGAACGTCACGTCGACGGTGCCCCCACCCGGCCTCGACAGGATGTACTGGCACACCGCGCCGCTGAACGGGCGCACCACATCGGCGGCGCCGAGCGTCGCCTGCACCGTGCTGTCGTCGAGTAGGCCGCACCGGTCGTCGACGTAGCCGTAGGTGCGGTCAGGGTCGGGCACCGACCCCTCTTCGCGCTGCGCCGTCCCGGTGACGGTCTGCGCGCAGCCCGCTGCGGTCGCCGTCGCGAAGACGGCAACCGCGGCAATGGTGGAGACCTCGAGGACCCGTCGACGCATCGCAGCTCACGGTACCCAGCGCAACTGGCTGTGGCGACTCCTCCGACGTCGTACGCTGCGGGTGTGGCGACGACCAGACACCTTGCGGCAGTGTGTGTACTGACCCTGGCCGCCGGGCTGGCGGGGATGCCGTCGGCGCAGGCCAAGAACGGTGACACCCACATCACCGGGCAGGGCATCACCCGCACCCTCGACTGCAACAACGCGACGCTGATCGTGCTGGGCACCAGCAATCGAATCAACGCGCTCGGAACCTGCTGGGCGGTCACCGTGCAGGGGTCGTCGAACGTCGTCGTCGCCGACAACGTCGTCAACGACATCACGGTCTACGGATACGACCAGGCGGTGTTCTACAAGAACGGGTCGCCCATCGTCTGGGATCGCGGTCGGGAACTGGGGATGACAAATCGCATAGATCGGGTACCTACCTAGGCGTGCACCAGCTTCGCTCCCGCGGCGGCGTCCGCGTCGTCGTGCTCTCCACCCTCGTCTCCGGCCTCGCCCTCGGGTTGTCGGCGTGCGGATCGACCAGCTCCGACACCCATCAGCCGACGGCGACGGCCGGCTCGTCGGGCGCCCAGGTGGAGATCGGCAACACCATCAACTACGGCTCGTTCGGCACCACGGCCGGCATCGACTGCGCCGACGGCAAGTCGCTCAACGTCGGCGGTTCGAACAACACGCTGACGGTCAAGGGCACTTGCGCGAACGTGAACGTCGGCGGGGCGGACAACAAGATCACCTTCGACAAGGTCGACTCCGAGCTGTCGGTGGTCGGGTTGAACAACACCGTCACCTACCGCGCCGGCGACCCGAAGGTCAACGACACCGGCAGTAACAACACGATCAGCAAGGGGTGAGTGTCACGGCGCACTGGCGCCGTGCCTGCCTGCCCCCGCGGCGAAGCGGGCCGCACCGTCGAGTGACTCCGCAGCGACCCGCGCGATGCTGCCGAACTCGACGTCCATGGCGTCGGCCTCCGAACTCCCCCACTGCTGCAGCGCCGACATCCGGTCATTGCGCAGACACAGCTGCGGCAGCCGGGCCAGTTCGGCCGCGAGCTCCTCGGCGCGGGCACGGGCCTGCCCGGTCGGCACGACACGGTTGGCCAGCCCCATCGCCAGCGCTTCGTCGGCGGCCACGGCGCGACCGGTGAGGATCAGGTCCATCGCCCGGCTCTGGCCGATCAGCCTCGGCAACCGCACGGTGCCGCCGTCGATGAGCGGCACACCCCACCGCCGGCAGAACACGCCCATGACAGCGTCCTCCTCGACGACCCGCAGATCGCACCACAGCGCCAGCTCCAGCCCGCCGGCCACCGCGTGACCGCTCACCGCCGCGATGACGGGTTTGGACAACACCATCCGCGTCGGACCCATCGGGCCAGGCCCGGTGCGGTGCACGACGTTGGCCTCGTCGGTGCCGAAGGCCTTGAGATCGGCTCCGGCGCAGAACGTTCCGTTGTCACCGCAGAGCACCGCCACCGACGCGGTGTCGTCGGTGTCGAACGCGTCGAACGCGGCGAACAGTTCGGCCGCCGCCGGACCGTTGACCGCGTTGCGGGCCTGCGGCCGGTTCATGATCACCGTGGTGACCGGACCCTTGCGCTCGACCCGCACCCCGCCATCGATCATGTCGCCTCCACTCTCTCTTTGTCGCGCCGCGCAGCCAGTTCCGCGGCGAAGTCGTGGTATGCCGCACGCAGTGCGGCGCCGGGCCAGTCCGCGGGCAGCAACTCCCCTGGCAGCACCGGATCTGTGCGCAGCAATCGCACGATGGCCGCGGCCGCGGTGAACCGGCCTGGCACGTCGGGTGCCGCGGCGATCTCGTCGAGCAGCACCCCGCCAGCGGCGGCCCAGCCGGCCAGATCCCACAGCGCCCCGGTCAGCCCGGCGGGATCCGCGTCGTGCACCCGCAGCACCCGGGAGTGCTCGGCGACGTCGGCGGCGAACTCGACGTCGAGGTTGGCCGGCCGCAGCCACACCCCTTCGCGCAACTCACCGAAACGGCTGTCCTGCAAAGTGTTCCGGATGACCGCCCGGGTCCGCGCGTCGTTGCCGACACTGGTGACCACCACCGCGGTCCACGAGCCGTCCCAGTGCCGGATCCGCGGTTCGATGGCATCGTCTTGCCTGCGCTGCCGTACCAGCAGCCGGTCGGACAGCCGGTAGCCGCCCTCGGAGCGGACCAGGTCCCCCGCGCCGACCATCCTGGTCAGCGCCACCCGCACCGTCGCCTCCCTGAGACCGAAATCGGCTGTCAGCCGCAGTAATTCGCTGACCGTCGCCGAGGCCGGGTGCGCTCCGAGCAACACGCTGAGCACGACCGAGCGCGCCGTCATCCGCCGCACCGGCGAGGACATCTACACCCCGGACGTGGTGCGGCCGTGGTCGCCGAAGGGTTCGTCGCGGCGGCGCACCGCGTCCCGGAAGCCGTGCTCACGGGCCTGCGCGACGAATGCGTGCCCCTCCGGGGTGTGCCGCGCGATGCCGTCGAACACCGTGGAGATCGTCGCGCTGTTGGCGACCCCCTGGCTGTAGAGCGCGGAGTTCATCGCGAGCTTGACCATGATGAGCTGGTTGACCGGCACCGCGGCGATGCGCTCGACGAGCCGCTCGGTGCGGTCGTCGAGGTCTTCGGGTGCGGGCGCCTCGACGGCAAGCCCCCATTCGGCGGCCTGCGCGCCGGTGATGCAATCACCGGTCAGCAGAAGGCGTTTGGCGCGCTGATCACCGAGCCGGTGGGCCCACAGACCGGCGGCAGGAACCCCCCAGACACGGGTGGGCGGATAGCCGATCTTGGCGTCGGAGGCAGTGATCACCTGGTCGGCGTGCAGCGCGATGTCGGTGCCGCCCGCCACGCAGTAGCCGTGGATCTTGACCACGGTGGGCTTGTCGGCACGCATCAGCGACGAGAAGCCCCGCACGAACCGGCTCATCATCTGATAGTCGATCATCGGATCCCACGGCTGGTCCGGCAGATGGTTGATGGCCTGGGTCTTCCCGGACAGCACGGTGTCGCGATAGGGGTTGCCACCGCCTGCCGACGACGACCCCTCGGCGTACGCCGACAGGTCGAAACCGGCGCAGAACCCTTCACCGCGACCGGAGACCAGGATGACGTGCACGTCGGGATCGAGGTCGGCGCGCTCGACGAGGGCGGAGAGCTCGAGCGGGGTGTCCGCGACGATCGCGTTGCCCTTGTCGGGGCGGTTGAAGGTGATGCGGGCGACCCGGTCGGTGACCTCGTAGGTCATCGTCTTCAGATCGTCGAAGTCGACGGGTCTGATGGCGTGGGTCATGCTTTCACGAGCGCACGCTCGAGGATCGGCGCCAGGTCGAGGCCGGTGGGCAGCGTGCCGAAGGCCCCGCCCCACTGTCCGCCCATGCGGGTGGCCAGGAACGCCTCCGCGACGGCCGGGTGGCCGTGGCGGACCAGCAGCGCCCCCTGCAGCGCCAGCGCGATGTCCTCGGCCACCTGGCGGGCGCGGTACTGGATCGTCTCGAGATCGCCGAGTTGCGGCCGCAACCGGCTGACGTGCTCGTCGAGCCGGGTGTCGTGACCGGCCGTCGCAGCCAGTTCGTCGAACAGCACGTCGATGGATTCGGGTCGAGTCACCATGGCGCGCAACGTGTCCAGCGCGCTGACGTTGCCCGAACCCTCCCAGATACCCATCAGCGGAGCTTCGCGGTAGAGCCGCGGCATGCCCGAATCCTCCACATAGCCGTTGCCGCCGAAGCATTCCATCGCCTCGGCCGCGTGCGGGGTGGCGCGTTTGCACACCCAGTACTTGGCCGCGGCCAAACCGATTCTGCGCAGCAGGGTTTCCCGCTCGTCACCGCGCACCGCGTGATCGGTGGCACCGGCCATCCGCATCGCGAGCATGGTGGCGGCTTCGGCCTCGACCGCGAGGTCGGCCAGCACGTTGCGCATCAGCGGCTGGTCGATCAGGTACGCGCCGAACGCTTTCCGGTGCTGGGCGTGGTGGATGGCGCGCATCAGCCCGGTGCGCATACTCGTCGCGCTGCCCAGCGTGCAGTCCAGCCTCGTGAGGTTGACCATCTCGATGATCGTCGGCACGCCACGGCCCTCCTCGCCGATCAGCCACGCCGTCGCTCCGTCGTATTCGACCTCGCTGGAGGCGTTGGCGTGGTTGCCGAGCTTGTCCTTGAGGCGCTGCAGGAACATCCGGTTGCGGGTGCCGTCCGGCAGCACCCGGGGCAGCAGGAAACAGCTCAGCCCGCCCCCGCTCCCGTCGCCCCGGCTGGGAGCCTGGGCGAGGACGAGGAAGATGTCGCACATCGGCGCGGAGGTGAACCACTTGTGCCCGCGCAGCGAGTAGGTGCCGTCCCCGTTGGGGGTGGCCTCGGTGGTGCCGGCGCGCACGTCAGACCCGCCCTGCTTCTCGGTCATCGACATGCCTGCGGTGATGCCCGCCTTGGCGGTGGGCACCGCGAGCACGGGATCGTAGACGCGGCTGGTCAGCAACGGCTCGTACATCGCGGCCAGCTCGGGATTGTGCCGCAATGCCGGCACCACCGCGTAGGTCATCGAGATGGGGCAGATGTGACCGGGCTCGGGCGTCCACACCGAGGTCTTGGCCGCGCGCACGACGTGGGCGCCGGGCCGGTCGTCGGCCCACGGAGCGGCGTGCAGACCGTGGCCGACCGCGACCGTCATCAACTCGTGGTAGGCCGGATCGAACTCGATCTCGTCCACCCGGTTCCCGACCCGGTCGTGGGTGTGCAGCACCGGCCGGTTCCGGTCGGCCAGTTCCCCCCACCGCTGCGCGCGGGCCGATCCGCCCAGGGCGCCCAACTCGTGCACCTCGTCGACGCCCCACTCGCCACCCTCGCGGATCAGCGCCTCGGCCAGCACGGGAGAGGCCGCCGGGTTGAAGTCCTCGAGCGGTGGGACCTGGTTGGTGACGACGTGGGTGTCCATCCGCCCACTGTTACATTTCTGCGACGGTCACACAAGATCTGTAATACGCACGAGATCGGATCACTTCGTGCAGAGCTGGTTCAGCTTGTTCCTGTTGGTCTCGGCCACCTGGATGCGGTCCGCCTGGGCCTGGTCGGCGTTGTCCATGCCTGCCAGTGCGTTCATCCCGATCGCCTGCAAGGTGGTGCCGAACAGCCTGGCCGTGTCGGCGAGCTCCTCGGGGGTGTCCGCGCCGATCTGGCTGAGCAGGTACTCGCCGCCTCCGACCATCGACAGCCGGGCGTTACCTGCCACCGCCTCCACCGCGGCGGGTTCCGTGCCGACGTTCGCGTTGGTCTGCAGTTGGACCGCCATCGCCACCAGCTGACCGGCGTTGCAGACCCGCGCCTTCGGATCCCCGGTCAGTTGATCTTGCACTGTCGCAGTCGGTTTCGGCACGCTCATCAGCGCCCACACGGCGACACCGATCGCCACGACGGCCAACACCACGGCGATGGGCGCCAACGGTGAGCGGTTGCGCTCGACCTTCTGCGGGACGCGCGACACCCGGCGGGCCGCGCGCGATTCGGGCACCTCGACGTCGTCTTCGGTCACGCACCGATGGTAGTGCCATCGACGGCGGCCGCAGGAGCTTTGCCGTCACAAAGGTTTTCGGCGACGAATCCAGCACCCGATGGGTATCGTCTCCCCTTGGGGCAAACTCACGTGATTGGGGGAAACGGGTGTCGATCGATACGACGTACATGCGGGAGGCGATGACCCGTCGACTGCTGCGCAGAGGCGTCTCCAGCGGACAAGTCACGCTGCCCGCCGTGCCGGGAATGCTCGACGAGTACGTCTCGATGTGCAACACGATCTTCACCGCGCTGGGCTGCCGCTTCAACCGGGAGGAACTCGATCACTTCCGGTCGTTGCTGGCCAAGGAGCTGGAGAACGCCTTCACCGGATCCAACCGGTCGAGCATCGTGATCTCCTACGACTCCCCGGTCGGGACCACGCTGAACTACTTCATCCAGCCCGAGGTGACGTCGCTGGAGGACGTCTACGACAACTGGGTGGCCACCCGTGAGCCCCCGCTCTTCGGCACTCGAGCCGATGCCCGGGTGTCGGTGTTGGCTGCCGAATCCGAAGACCCGCGGACGGCGCGGGTTCTGGACATCGGCGCAGGCACGGGCCGCAACGCGCTCACGCTCGCGCGCCGGGGCCACCCCGTCGACGCGGTCGAGCTGACCCCGAATTTCGCCGAGATCCTGCGCGGCGAGGCCTACAAGCATCTGTTGGACGTCCGGGTCATCGACCGCGACATCTTCGACACGATCAACGATCTGCAGCGGGACTACCAGCTGATCATCCTGTCGGAGGTCACCTCGGACTTCCGCAGGGCCGAGCAGCTGCGCGCGGTGTTCGAGTTGGCCGCCGACACCCTGCGGGACGGCGGATACCTGGTGTTCAACATCTTCCTGCCGCGTCCGGGATATCTGTCCGATCAGGCGGTGGACGAGCTCGCCCAGACCGCACGGGAGCTCGGACAGCAGGTCTACACGGGCATCTTCACCGGCGACGAGGTGAACGCCGCCGCCGAGGGACTGCCCATGCAGCTGGTGAGCAACGACTCGGTGTACGAGTTCGAGAAGGCCAATCTGCCCGTGGGTGATTGGCCGCCGACCGGCTGGTACGCCGACTGGGTGAGCGGTCTCGACGTCTTCGACGTTCCGCGGGAGCAGTCGCCGATCGAGATGCGCTGGCTGGTGTACCAGAAGACCGGGTAGTCCGATGCCAGGGCCGTCATCCCCGCGACCGACGATCTGCCTCAACATGATCGTCCGCGATGAGGGGCACATCGTCCACGAAGTCCTCGATTCCGTTGCGGCCTACATCGATTCGTGGGTGATCGTCGACACCGGTTCGGGCGACGGGACCCAGCAGAAGGTCCGTGACCGGATGCACGCGTTGGGCATCGACGGCGAACTGCACGAACGGCCGTGGCGGGACTTCGGCCACAATCGCTCCGAGGCAATCGCACTGGCCCGCGGCCACGCCGACTACATCTGGGTGATGGACGCCGACGATCTGCTGGTCGGCACACCGGATTTCAGCGATCTCACCGCCGACGTGTACCAGCTGCAGTACGGACCGGACGTCACCTACTGGCGGCGCCAGCTGTTCCGCGACGGGCTACCGTGGCGCTACGTCGGGGTGCTGCACGAGTACGCCGACTGCGACGGCCCGTTCACCGAGGACCAGCTGGGCGGCCGCTACCACATCGAATCGCGACGGTTGGGCAATCGGAACCTCGACCCCGACAAATACGCGCGGGACGCGGAGGTGCTGCGCGCCGAGGTCGAGCGTCATCCCGACGATCCGCGGTCGGTGTTCTACCTGGCCCAGAGTTATTACGATTTCGGTGATTTCGCCAATGCCCGGCAGTGGTATCAGCGGCGCTCGGAGATGACCGGTTTCGAGGAGGAGACGTTCTACGCGCTGTTGCGTGTCGCGGACGCCATGTCGAACCTCGGGGAACCGTGGCCGCAGGTGCAGCAGGCATACTTGCGCGCCTGGGAGTTCCGTCCCACGCGCGCCGAGCCGCTGTACGCCATCGCCCGCTCCTACCGGATGGACGGGCGCTATCAGCTGGGGCATCTGTTCGCCGAGAAGGCCGCGCAAATCCCCCTGCCTGCGCAGGATGCCCTGTTCGTCGCGGCCGAGATCTACACCTGGCGCGCCGACGACGAACAGGCCGTCTGCGGATCGTGGATCGGGTGCCACGGCGAGACCGTGGAGCTATGCCGACGCATCCTGCGCCGCAACGACGTTCCCGAGGAGGACCGGCTGCGCATCGTCGCCAACCGGGACTGTTCGGCACCGGCGATGTTCGACGAGATGGCCGCCTACCCGGACACCACCGTACGCACCGTTTCAGCCATGCCCCGAGACGGGGACGTCACCGTCACGGTGATCGCGGGCCCCGACCGTACCGCCACCGAGCGCACGCTGAACTCATTCCTGCGGTGCTGCAGCGATTTCGGGTCGCTGGGCCCCGTCCTGATCGTCGATGTCGGCATGTCGGCCGACGACCGCGATGCCTTGGGCGAGCTCTATCCCTTCGCCGAGATCCGGCGCCTGTCTCCAGGTGCACGGCCCGCGCAGATCCGCGACGAGGTCGGAAGCCGATTCTGGTTCCACCTCGGTATGGGTTGGCAGTTCTTCACCGTCGACGACTACCTGACCCGACTGGTCGCCGTTCTGGACGGCGAATCCGACGTGTATCAGGTGGGGGTGAACTACGGCAACGCAGACACGCTGAACGGGTCGGTCGCACCCCTGAAAGCAGTGCGGTGCACCGCATCCGGGGAACGCTACGTCCTGGCCGACGCCGTCGCGACCGGTCCGGCCATGTTCGACTGCGCCCGCCTGGACCGGCGGGACAGCCATGACGGGATGGCAACTCTCGACGAGGTGCTCTGCGTCCTGCGGGTCTGATCGACACCGCACCGCGAACGTGAGACGGCCCCCTCCCGAAGGAGGGGGCCGCCTACTTGTTCAGCGCCGCTCAGGACGAGCTGCCGCCCCCGCCGCCGGAGCCGCCGCCGCCACCGGCGCCGCCACCACCGCCGGAACCACCGGAGCCACCGCTGCCGCCGGCCGCACCACCGCCGCCGCCGCTGCCGCCGCTACCGGGGCTGCCGCCCTGTCCGCCGGCACCGCCGCCGCCGCCTGCGCCACCTGCAGTGCCGCTCGCGGAGCCGCCCGCGGAACCCGACGTACCGGTGGCGCCGGCCTTGCCTGCCGTACCCGACGCACCCGTGGCACCCGTGGCGCCGGCCTTGCCGTCTTCACCGGCCTTTCCGGCCTTGCCGTTGCTGCCGACGTCACCGATGGCGCCTGCCTCACCGGCCTTACCGCCGGCACCCTGGGCGCCGGTCGCGCCCGACGCACCCGTGGCTCCGGTCGCCCCGGTCGCCCCGGCCTTGCCCGTGGCACCGGTCGCGCCTGCCGCACCCGTCGCCCCGGCCTTGCCCGTGGCACCCGTCGCACCGGTCGCGCCGTTGGAGCCGGCCTTGCCGGATCCACCGCCGCCGGTACCGGCCTTGCCTGCGAGACCGCCGGCACCACCGGCGCCACCCGCGGCGCCACCGGGACCGCCAGCGCCACCGCCGCCGCCGACACCGCCGGCACCACCGTCACCGCCGAGACCGCCGAGACCACCGGCACCGCCGGCACCCTGGGCGCCGCCTGTGCCGCCTGCGCCGGCACTGCCGCCGGTGCCACCCTGACCGCCCTGGCCGCCCGTACCGCCGGTGCCACCGGTTCCACCGGTGCCACCGGTACCGCCGTTGCCGGCGTTGCCGCCTGCGCCACCGGCACCGCCGACGCCGCCCTGGCCGCCGGTACCACCCGTGCCACCGGTACCACCCTGGCCGTTGGTGCCGCCGCCGATGGCCGTGCCACCGGTTCCGCCGGTGCCACCCGTGCCACCCGTGCCACCCGTGCCACCGGTCGCGCCGTTGCCGCCGTT
>Ga0247757_10001888_pt1 | contig 12340 bp, 16 predicted proteins | sample UWRJL126311R4_FD_180929 | JGI IMG/M metagenome (GOLD analysis project Ga0247757, IMG submission 180929) | Plant litter microbial communities from Arlington Agricultural Research Station in Wisconsin, United States - UWRJ-L126-311R-4 | ecosystem: Environmental > Terrestrial > Plant litter >...
GATCTCGATGGCCAGGCCATCGCTGTCGAGACTGATGTCTCCGATCACACCATTCTCTGCGAGATCTAAGCAGCGAACCGCGCGCACAACGGGATAGAAACGAAGGGGTTGAATGATACATAAACAGTCCTTTTTTGGGTCATCTCTTGGATTTTTTTTATTTTTTGCATAGCGATCAGGTTTCTTTTGGCATTTGGGCAGGAGCATTACATCAATCCTTTGTAGCGCTTTTGAGCAAGAGCACTTACGCTCCTTAGTAGTAATTCACCATATTCACTATCATTTTCAGGAAATATATCAAAAGTGATGATTAGATTCCATCCTTCCACCGCTTTCCATCAATTAGAAGACAGCTATAAGAGGCTACCACGACGTAAACGATAACTACTGTATGATATAAGCTTTTCCAGATACTTGAACTCCCATGAAGTGAGTGAGTAGAGGCTAAAGATTGATATGAAAAAAAGTTTACCAACACCAGCCACCTCCGGTAACCAGCACAAAAATTTACTATGCTACCTATACGTTAGAGTGAATAGCTTCGTTACATGATTCATCAACCTAGCCTCTCCACCAGAAGGCAAAGTGCACGCCCCTCCCCGCGTTGCACTGTAGGGCGTATTCTAGACACGGCGTATGAGAATAGCCATATTGCTCTTATGCTACTTGTATATCCATGTATTGTTGACTATTCCCTTGACTAACCCTCGCCTACTGGTTTCGTTGTTTATTCGTAGTTTTAGCGCCGTCTACCAAGTCTATTTCCTTAGCTCGCTTTTTCTTCTTTATAGGCGTTGGCGATGGTGGAGGTTCGTAATTCTCGTCACCCTCGGAGGCAGGAGACTCCGTCTTACTGGCTTCATCCTGCTTATCTGTCGCCTTCTTTGATCTTGTTGTGGTCTCCTTCTTCTTTCCGGCTAACGGCCCCTTCTTTGCGACTGCGGTCTCCTTTCCAGCCGCAGTCGCCTGCCCTCCCATTGACAGTTTTTGGATTGCAGGATATTGTCTTAAAACACGAGAATTTCGAGAAGAGAAAAATGCCCACCTTCAATCCGTTACTGTCTTAAGGTTGAACCTCTCAACTATCGCAACAATTGTAAATAGCGGTGGTATTTTAATCTCTAGTCGTTACAGGCTGCCAATCTTCTACTCCACCCAAATATCTATACACGACCCGAGAATCAAGATCGCGACATCTCAGATCTTGACTCGCTCCAGCATATGTCTCTAAACCAACGGTCCCCAGAACATTTTTGGAACCGACTCGATCTGCCATTTCCACCGCCAGTCCAAAATCCTTCTTCATCAACTGCACTTTGAATCCTTGCATGTATCCATTGGATGAAGGTGCTTCCGGGTATACATGTGGGACTGGACAAAACCGGTCGCATATTGTGTTCTGGGCGGTTCCCGCAGCATAGACTTTGGCCAAAGTTCGAGGGTCCAGGCCAGACCGCATGCCCATATCGAATGCTTCAGAGCATGCAATTGCAATTACACCGGAGAGGTAATTGTTCGATAGCTTTGCAGCGAGGCCTAGTGAAGGCCCGCCGCAGGGAATGATCTGCTTGCCCATAATGCTCATCAACCGCGTCAAACGACCCAGGTTGGGATCTGTTTCTGCGCAGCCAAGGAAGAATGCTAATGTGCCTTTTACGGCACCGATAACGCCCCCACTGACCGGCGAGTCATAGAATGATGCAGCAGGGAAGTGCTTCTCAATGTGTTCCTTGACTGCTAAGCTTGTGGCTGTGTCGATAGTAGAGCAATCTATCAATAGCTTGTGTGAGATATCTATGCTACAGATGCCGTTGTCGGCATCAAGATAGACGGCTCGAACATGCGAGCCTTCGGGAACCATTGTGATGATTGTTTCCTTGGAGTTTCAGTCTCGTATTCGAGTTCTGATTTAGCATGGCTTGCTTACGGATCTCTGAGCCGCATCTCTCGCGCTTTCTGACCTGAACACCCGATCTGGAAACTGAGAACAGACTTCATCCATTGTTTCCGACATTACGTCATATATGTATACCTTCGACTCTGACGGTAATCCTTCTGCTAGACGTTGCAACATAGGTTTTCCCATAGCTCCGACGCCGATAAAACCAATAGTTTTAAACTCGATCGAGTCACTCATGATGTTTATTATTCAGGGGAAGAAAATGGCCGCTGTCGTGGCTGATAAGTAAGAATGATAGTTGGAACAATGTAAACCTCAAATGGTCATTACTACAATACGCTAATCATTGCGGGGTCAGTACCCCGGTTAGCGGGATAAATAAGTGCGGGGTTGATCTTGATTATGTATGACTGAACGCTACATAAACATCATGAATGCCCCACATATATATGCATTCCGTCCATGAGAAATCGTCTCGGGGTCTGCTTCTTCGTCGTCAATCATAGACCAAATGGCATCGACAGACTGTGTAGTCGAACCCGAATCGACCAATTCTCTAGTAGCCAAAGCCGTTGTTTCAGTACATGCCTTATCAACAGGTCATTTTACATTACCAGAGCATCAGTTCGTTTACCCTTCGTCAAAGGACGCTCGCAGAACTGTGCCTTCTCTTGCGTTCTTGATCCAACATGTCGACAAAGAAACACACAAACAAACTCGCATCTTATTCGATTTAGGCCTACGACATGACATCACGCGCTACCCATCGCCAATACAAAAGCACATAGAGACACGAAAGCCAATAGATACCGAGAATGTTGTTTGGAACTTGGAGAAGGGAGGCTTAACGGCAAATGATATCAACTATATTATATACTCACACGTATGCTGAGCACTGCGTGTGATTAATATAGCTCTGAAATGACGGTAATTAGGTACATTGGGACCATATTGGCGATCCGGATGACTTCAAATCTTCTACTTTTGTAGTTGGCCATGGGACGTCTGCACTTCTACGTGGCGAAAGCGCAGGCTTACGAGGCGGGCATTCGTTTTTCGAGCGCGACTTACTACCTGCAGACAGGAAAATCGAACTATCGGACCCGTCAGACTATCTCGAAGATGGATCCGAATCAAAAACGCATCACCCGGACGTCAATGGGTTTTCTCGGCCATGGAAGCCTTACAAGCAGCTACCGCATACGCTCGATGTGTTTGGCGATGGCTCTATGCTAATTGTAGCCGCACCTGGGCATCTCCCAGGCCATATAAATATCCTCGCTCGGATTTCTGAAACAAACCAGGTTTATCTGGGTGGTGATGCTTGCCACGACAGAAGGCTGTTGTCAGGCGAGAAGCGGATAGGACAATGGGAAGATGCAGAGGGCCACATATGTTGCATCCATGCAGACCGCCAGGCTGCTCAAGAGACAATAGAGCGCATCAGAGTACTAGGAAAAGAAGGTGTTGAGGTCATCTTTGCGCATGATGTCGAATGGGAGAATGTATCCGAGAACAAGACTCGGTTCTTTGGGTATTATTGATTATGCAGCTTCAATTCCGGAGGCCCGGCTTCGTAGCAGAGGAAAATGCTGAAGCTGTTCTTACTTGCAGGTCGCCGTTATCGCCAACGCAGAAGATGACCACACTGCAAATCAAATCGGCGTGTGTAAGCGGTGAAACGCCAAGCCTAACCCCGCAATTGACTTCACACGCCCCCATACCTCCTCGGCATCTCTATCTTCGATAGCATCCCAAGTCGACGACGGCAGCAAAGGGCAGCACGATGACGCAAAGCCACTATCTGAAGCTCGCATCTTGGAGCCCCAGAACCCTGCGTAGTGCGGCATCCTACCGGTCCTAACTCCAATGAAGCAGCCGTGCCTTGTTCGTAGCTCCGCATCCTATGCATGGACAAGCAGCTGTCCGACACCGGCTGCGCTCATCTATGCTGTAATGCCTTCAACAATTCGAATCATAATATTCCTACTCTGGTATGAATCGAGATGACAGTGCATAGACGCCTGTGCGTCTGCAAGAAACCCATTTTGGATCGAGACTCCGCGGTAGGTTCCAAGATAGTGGTCTGTTGAGTACGACACTCAAAGACCATGCTGACTGTTCCCAGTGGGATTTTCTTGTTCTTGCTTTTTCTCTGAACCTATCATCGGCTCTCGATCCTCATGTTATGTTGGGTTTTCTTGACATCAGACCCCCACCGAAGCCTCCAAATGTACATCCGGTACCCCACGCCACGGTTGAAATCTGCATAATCGGTCCGTCGACCTTCAACATCTTTCTCTCGCATACCTCATCTTGTTGTTGAGTCTATGTGCATCACATGGCTGCCTACTCCAGGTCCACTCCGGCGTTTTCATTCGATCCAACAACTCCACCTCGTCATACAGGCCCAAGTTCAGGTTCGGTGCTGAGCTCACGATGCGGTATACCTTTTGAGCAACTGGTTCCTGGTCCTCCGGTCCAGGTGCACCTCATTCAGCTTGAGTCAATATTGAACATGGCACAACCATGCTACTGTTGCTGCTGCCTCATCAGGATAAGGTTTGAACGCGGCTTATGTTTGCGCTGCACTTACGAGGGATTCATGGCCACTGCTAAGACCCGAGAGATCTGCTCTTCCAGAGAATAATAAGCTGATGAGCCCTTTTGGTGGTTTGGGTCCATGCCACTCAGTCGCTGGTTTTCTACGTTCAGCAATTGCCCACCGGCGCAAAACGTCGGGAGAAGACCGCCAAGGAACTAGATTATACAAAAGAACTGAGCTGTATGCCGTGCTACCTATTCAGCCGACACCGAACGGACATGTGGTCGAAGAGCCGCTCCGACGCTCGGTCGCCTGCACGTGGATCTGCATACTAGAAGCCCGAAGTTTACATGGATGGACCAAGACCGATGAATCGACTGTGCGTTCGGCGCTCAACGATGAGGAGCTTCTTTTTCAAGTGGAGATATGTCCGAGGACTCTACCACCTAGGCCCGTTTTTACCAGCTGCCTTGATGAATTACATCAACACCTGCTCATAAAGTAGTGAACCCGAGCAAGAGTAGCCCACTTCTAATGGTCTTCACTATGGTCAACTTCAGTAATCGGTTCGTCCTACCTAAGTAGAGAATCTCGGGATAACGTAGCGATACACCATGTTGTAAGCTGGCTGAGCTCAGAACGACGGAGGTTCGACCGGAGTCTCGGTTATCTAGAATCCATCAACAACGCTGCCAACAAAGCATGGGCCTTATTCGACGGGCCAACGCTACCCGGCATTCGCAAAGGGCACCGTCGACCGGGGTACTGGAGGGTAAAAGAAGCTTTCTAAGCGCCCCAGAAATGGGGCTTAAGGCTGAGGTATGGAGGCTCAGCGTCGTGCATCTGGGCAATGCACCTCGGCATTTTGAGTGTTGAACGCCGAAACTACGGCCGCCGTGCTCGAGCGCTAACATATCTGAGCACAACACAGCACTGACAATGTCGAGCATTAGGTCTAGAACATGGTGGAAAAAGCTGGGGTAGCATGAATGCACTTGCATGCGGCAAGGGCATGGGCCGCTTACCAGCACTGCGGGACTAAGGAAGGACTACACGACTACACGCCAAATTTATAAACAAGGTCAAGATATTGGGGCTAATGCAAAGCTACTAATTCGGTCCCAGGTTTTTCTATCCCAAACGCCAATCGAAAGTACACCGCGATTACCACATCAGCCCATCACCCTCGTGATAATTGTCGAGGTGTCTGATACCCTTTTCAGGCTCCGAGTCGAAGAAGCGGGCAGACTTAGACTCGGCAAAATCTCGCAATGCATCCCAGTCATTGCACTTCTTTTCTTGACCATGACCCACATCTCGGTTACCATTAGTCCACAGAATCGTGTCGTCCACATTGCACATGACATATCGACGCAACGCGTCGAAGCAATGCATATCGTGAGGCCGCGACCAATTCCATGTTTGATTCTGTTCCATCAACACGTAGTGCTCGCGAAGCACTTTCTGGAAGGCGTGAGCAATGTAACAAGAGTGATGGCTGCATAGGACTTACGAGGCAGTGCATGGCGTGATACGCCTCAATCACGTACATGAAATTTCCACTGTCGTCTGGAAGAGCAATGCTCGGTGGAAGTTCCTTTTCTGCTACGAAATCGGCGTCGACAGCGATCACACCATGGCCAGCCAGTATTTCGTTCCAAGCCTTGGATGCAACCTGCTCGTTAGGCGACATATATTTTGAGTTGACATAGTTGATCCGTGACACAGTACGTTCAAGGCTGATACCAGCTGCCCGCTCGTCAGTGGTTGTCGATGGAATGTCCAGGTGATCATACTTGGGCCTAGGAGCCGCGTTTCCTCTCTCCGTAGGACATGAACCAGATACACACTTTCCAGGGTGATGACGGCGATGGCCACAGCCAGAAAGAACCACAAGGCGCTTGTAGTGAACCGGGATATGAAGCCTCTGAGCCTTTTGCGCGAGACCCTGCGTGGACCCTGCGTCCCTAGCAGCGAGTCGGAGACATCGAAATCGATCGACGAACCCTGATCATCGTCGTAGGATGCACTGATGGAAACCTTGCGCATGTAGCACTTCTCCGAGAATTGAGCCATGACGAAGAAAAGACAAAAAGTGACAGCCGTGTCAGATGGGCTCGTTGCGAGCGTTCCAGCTGATATTAGACATGTTGTTTCGTCTAGTTTGCAATTGTTATGTAAGTTGGTTTCCGGAAGGTCGCATGAGTGTGGTGCACCTCAGTCCCCGTCGCTTCAGCGCCGCCCATAGATTTGGTGATCCTCCGGGATATCCACTGGGGTTCCCGGCAGGTCGTTTAAACAGCCGCAAGCTCGCTCCTATGCTGTTGAGATTGCGCATATGCACTTGGAGTCGACAGATACACGAATGACCAGCCCTTGAGCAGGCCCAAGCTTGCACTTCACATCTGGAAAACCACGTTGTGTGCCTGACAGGCCGGGAACACGGCGCCGCGCGAAGGGTGCTGGTCCCTGGTAACGGTGAAACCGTCCTTGGACTACTGCTTGAGGAGGGCGTAGTGGGCTGCGGCCCTACACGGCCGCTCCAGCACTACCAGCACTACCAGCACTACCAGCGCTAGGGTGCCCCGATACCTCGCTCGTGTACGCGCCTAATGTTCCTTTCGGGAATTTGCCGGGCGCAGCGCCTCAGAACGATCATCCGCGCGGGTTTGTGGACGTTTGAACGGGTACCTAGCGCCAAAGGGTCGGAGTGCCAGAGGATTTCGCCTACATATGCGGGGCGGCGGTCGGTTGAGCAGGCCGTGGCCCACAGGGCATGTCCAGCGTCTGTATGTTGCTTGCAGGCGTTGGAGATGCGAAGGGGATGGGAGCGTGTTTGGTACAGCATGAGGGAGGGTCGTGGTTGACAAGGCCAACAGCCAAGCTGGAGGACGGTGGCACACAGACTCAGGCCAGCATGAGCATTGACGACGAAGTTAATTTTTGCCGCGTGTGCGCCGCCATGTCGTGCATTGGGACAACCACCGAATGACGTTAGCGGCGCCTTCGGTCCCCGAAGAGTTAATTGCATGCTCCCGCGCTCAGCGCACCCCCTGGTCCACAGTCACGCGAATCCCGGACGTCTATCATGTCGGATGGCGCCACAGAATCACGGGTATTCTGACAAAGATCGAGGAACCACGCTAGGCACCGTTCAACTGCCAATCTGACCGACGAGAACTAGATTGCGCCTCGACGATCAAAAGTGCCCGTGGACATTGATCAAACTTCGGTCGTGGAGCCCGTACGGCGACCGGGACAGAGAACCCGTTGCTGAGACGAGAGGCAGAGTGGAGCAGTTGAATGCGCCGCATGGCCGACAACAGACTACATATACTGTCGACGATGTATCTTGTGAGGAGCATCACATCGATCAGCATACAAATCGCTCAATCCAGCCGTCCATCAATAGACAGGCCTCCAACCAACAGAGACCGTCTTCGCATAAACTATATCCAACTGTGCCTCACCGCCCCTCGCGCCAGCCAGTGAGCATTCGTACTTCTGAGCTCGCTCATACGACGCCGCCACCAGCTTATACATCTCGGGTAGACTCGACTACTCACCCCCTGTCGCCATGCGTTCCATCATTGCTACCTTTGTCCTGGCCTCTGCCATGGTCCTTCACGCCGTCGCCGCGCCCCTTGCCTGGGATTATAGGACCACAGGCTCGATTGCGCACATAAATACCAACATTCATACCCCAGGGCGCCACATTACCGCATCACCATCATCGATCGCAAGCATTGCGTCTGATCTCTCGCTGCAAAAGCGATCGAGCATCGAAGCCGGGCTGAAGCATTGGGTTGTCGAACTCGTAAAGAAATCCAGCGCCAACTCGAAGCGTTTCACCTCCGACCTCTCGCCCTTCAAGCGGTTCGCCTCTGATCTTTCTCCCTTCAAGAGATTCGTCCCAGATCTATCTCCCTTCAAGCGATATGTCTCAGACCTGTCTCCCTTCAAGCGACATGCCTCCGACCTCTCGCCTTTCAGGCGAACAGCCTCCGACGTTGCTAGCGCGAAACGGGACCTCTCTCCGTTCTAAAATATCATCACCGGTCTCGGCAAGCCGATGAGCTATTGTCTTACGTTGACCAATCGGCTCCCGCCATAAGCCTTTCGGACTTTTACTCACCTCTCTCCGCCTCGTACTCGGCGGTCAACGCCGTCCCCTCGTCGGAAGGCCACGCAACCTCCGATGATTGTAGATAACGCCTTCTTTTTAAAAAGCCCGTCTTTCTTTCTCTTTAGCCATTATTCGGATTTCTGAACTTTCACATCAGCATTTTTAGCGCATGCATTGGGAGGCCTTATACCATAGACACGACAATAGAACGGGCTTGGGAGCGTTATTTCTGAATTTTTTTCCCATTGCATTGCATCCCGCATCGGCCCAGGGTGGGTCTCGGTGGCACTCTTAGACAGCATTGGCGATCAGGATTTTTTTTTTTCTCTGGTGTTCAGCATTGTTCATATAATCGCGACTAGAACCTAGAGGAACCTAGAGGAACCTAGACTCATAGACAAAACCGAATAGACGGCACGTGCCTTATCAGCTCGCAATGTCAGCCGCATGCATACTCAGTGTAACGAAAGGTAGGCTGGGGCCTGCGAAACGACTACCGAAAACGGTCCTAATGACAGGTCTCAGGTGATTGCCCGAACCACGACCGCCAGTTCGTAAGGAGCTCTTGGGTACAAACAGCCGCACACGAGGTCGCCGGTCGGCAATTCCAGCCTTACGGACGCGAGCGAACCTGTTCTCCCAAGCCTGCTTACACCCCGGCTCTTGCGGTGTGTGCCAGCACGCACGCGTTCCGCCAATGACGCAGCCACCTCCAAATGCTCCGCCAATCCACACTCGGCTCCTCGAGCCTGAGGGATCGAAGCGGCGCCACGATCGATTGTCGGTGCCGCCGCACAGGCATGCGTCGAGCGTTAGGCTACGGCATGGTTGGCTGCCACCGGGGCGTCTCCACTAAGACCACTGGCACCCAACAGGGGGTCTCATCCCGCCGCGTGTTGGGTGCAGCAGGCGGGATGCTCCAACAAGACAGCTGCATTTGCACTTTCTAGAAGGATTGGGAATGTGGGTATTCGCTGATTGACGCTTGCGCGACTGTGTGCTGGAATCAGAATGCCTTGCTGGCTAGATAAACTCTTCGGTCACCGCAGGCCTGCCTACCCGCACCAAAACGCACCTGCAACCCCCTCCCCACCCCTCCGTTTCCGTTACACCCAGACAGATGTCTACCAACGCTGCGGGTCTCTACGCTCTTAGCAGTATACTACCGGCATTGGCTACTCTGGCCGTCGGTGCTCGTTTCCATGTGCGGCATTCGAGGAAACAGGCCTTTGGTGTTGACGACTGGACGGCACTCGCAGGGCTGGTAAGGCAGTGCGACACTCTTTAGCAAGCCATGGCAGATGAGGCTGATGGTGCGTCCAGGCCGGTCTGTGGGCAGTTACTGGCGTGATAATCGATGGTGAGCTTCAATCGCCCAAGTCCATGATCATGTAGCAAGAAACTGACACTCTCCAAAAAGGCACAAGAAAAACGCTATTTGGAGGACATTCCACACTCGATCCCATCACGCATGCCCTGGTTCTCAGTTGGAGAGAGAGCCCAAATGTCAAAGTAAACATACATCACCAGCCGCTCCTATCCGAACATGTGCTAACAACCACAGTACTCGTGGATGGTCCCTCTGATCACCGTGGCAACACTCCTCCCCATAAAACTCAGCGTGATATTTCTCTATCGGCGCGTCTTCCACATCAGTCGATTCTTCCACTACTACTCCATCGTCCTGTGCACGCTCCTGATCGTGTGGGGCGTCGCCTTCTTCTTCGGCAGTCTATTCCAGTGCGGCAAGAGGCCAGATGCCTACTGGGCAGGGCTCAAAGCTTACATCCGATACTGCAGTGACACGGGCGGTGCTAATGTGGCTCTGTGTTTCTCTGACCTTTTCCTTGACGTCTTGATCTTGGTCGCACCCCTGCTCATGATTTGGAGGATGAACTTCTGCATCTGGAGGAAGCTGCAGATCCTGGCCGTCTTTGCTCTAGGCTTCTTGTAAGTCTGCATACTCAGATGAGGAATCGACAGTACGCTAAATTTTGACAGGTCCACAGCTGCAGCTGCTACACGTATATACATAGTGTGGCAGGACGCATACGGTTAGCTTCTTCAACTCCTCTTCCATGTGTCATTTTGCTAAGACCTCGTCAGATACCAACCCTGGACACAGAGACCTCCTCAACCAAAATACCCGTATCGTCCTCTGGTGCCTCGTCGAAGTTAGCTCTGCTCTCATCGCCTGCTGCCTCCCCGTCCTGCGCCCCCTCGTCTCCGAAGGCTGGATCGGCGGCGCCTTCTGCAAACTCCGTGAAGTTATAACTTCACGCTCCGGTTCCTCACGACAAACCAGCGCGCGGGAACTCGAAGAGGGCATGGCCATCCAAAGCATCGGCGGTACCGACTTCCGGCATGTCAGAAAACCAGATTCGGTGTACCGCAAAGACTCGAAGATGAATTCCAATGCTGAGTCCGTGGAGATGGACGCCATTTCCAAGGATTTCGGGATCTATATAACGAGGCATGCGGACGAGAAGGACATGGACGGACGGTAGGGTGGGTGAGGGGTACGGTTTATGAATTTCCTTTTGTATGTGTATGATATCATGGGATATGCTTGGTAATGACTCACGAAGTACATGATCAAAAGTTACGCTTTAAACTTATCTGATGGTGCATTTTGCCGTGAGATTGTGTGTCTGTCGATTCAGTGCCGTTCTCTTTGGAGTTCCGGGCTTGCTTGTCGTCATTTGTTGTGACTGGCCTTGGAAATGAACACTTATCTGCAATAACTGATAATACCGAGCATATAGGATCGAAACCATCTTCATCTCCTTTGCTATCTTTGGATAACCCGTTACCACGTTTATGGTGCTCCCAGCAGGCTCGCTCTGTTACCCAGCACCCATCCGCCTTCCTCATCACTACCGCAGTGAAAGTCGCCCACCGCGCACCCACCGCCTCCAACCTTTCACTTTAGCAACGCAAACGTAGCACAAGCTAATTTAAACCAGAACATGAACCCGCCTGCCATGTCGTCCTCCACCGCACACACCACCACCTTTGCGCCTTACCCCATCACCCCAACCTCTCTCCATAGCAAGGAAAGAACCCCCCGCGACCCTCCTCCAAGCGCTGCCCATCATGAACATTCAGAGAAACCTCTCGCAGGATTCCCATGCCTCCAGGGCTTCGGACACCTCGCGCGCTTCATCGACCACCATGTCTACCGGCCAGCCGTCCAGCTCCGGGGATTCCTTCCACACAGCCCACGGCAGCGCATCACCCGAGCCAGACACCATGAACTCTTCATCGAGCACTCTCCGCGCCGGCCTACCACCAAACACCGCCGACGTACGCCCCAGCTCCGGCGCTTCCTTCCACTCCGCCCACGAGACCTTCAGACACGGACCGCGCCGTCTCTCCAACCACGCCATGTCCTCCTCCCCGACCACCACCACCACCGGTCCCCTCTCCGCCAGCGACGACGACAACGACTCCTCGCGCCCGCGCCCCGGCATCCCACCCAGCCGCTCCACCCCTCCGACCTTCATCACGCCCGCCTCGCTCGCGCAGCACGCCCACGACACAACCCCAACGCACCCGCCCATCCGCCCCAAATCCCCCGTCTCCCTCCCCGCCCTCCCCCCTTCCCACCCCGCCTACCCGCCCATCCTCTCCGCCAAGAACCTCGTCCCGTGCCTCGCGGCCGCGCTGGACCCGCGCGCCAACGACCCCCTGACGCACAAACCCGTCGGACCCGTCGCGTTCCCGTCGCGGGAGACCGCGTGGGCGGCTGGGAATGCTGCGAAGCACA
>Ga0247757_10001889_pt1 | contig 12338 bp, 6 predicted proteins | sample UWRJL126311R4_FD_180929 | JGI IMG/M metagenome (GOLD analysis project Ga0247757, IMG submission 180929) | Plant litter microbial communities from Arlington Agricultural Research Station in Wisconsin, United States - UWRJ-L126-311R-4 | ecosystem: Environmental > Terrestrial > Plant litter >...
CCACACTGTAGTTGTGCTGGCTGATACTTACCGGTTTATTGAATATGTCGGAAATTATCTGAGCGCATAAAGGGATGGAAGCGAAGCTGCCGTTGATGGAAAGGCTGTTGATCGTTCTGTGTTCTTCCAGTATTTTGCCTATGCTGTAGATCTCGAAAAGAATGCCTTCAATGGTAGACCGGATAAAATGCTGTCTTTCGTGTTTGATGTTTACGCCAAAATAAACGCCTCTTGCATTGGCATTCCATATCGGCGCTCTTTCACCCAACAGGTAGGGGAGGAAGATCAATCCGCCGGAACCTTCGGGCACTTTACCTGCTTCCATAAAAAGTTCTCTGATGGTATGGTCCAGGTCAAAAGGACTTCTGAAATCACCGAACTGTTTGGCAAACCATTCAAAGATCACGCCGCCGCTGTTGGTTGGACCGCCTGATACAAAGCATTTTTCCGTGAGCAGGTAATTGAAGAATCGCTGTTTTTCATCGGCGAGTACTTTTTTTCCGATCACCCGTACAGCGCCGCTGTCTTCAATGGTGATCGTTGCTTTCCTTCCATCCCAGATGCCGGCGCCAAGGCTTGCCAGGCAGCCATCACTTGAACCAAGTATGATCTTGGTGTCTCCATTTAACCCGAGCGAATTCTGATAAGCTTTCTTGAGTTTTCCGGCAGAAGTAAAGATGGGTGCGGGTTCTGCGAGCATGTCTGCATTAATGCCCGCGTATTGCATCGATGCAGGTTCCCAGCTTATCTTATGGATATTCAGCAGCCCGGAAGCAGAAGCCAGGCTATAATCGATCAGGTACTCACCTGTCAGTTGCTGGATGATATATGTTTTCAGCTGGATGAACTTGCTTGTTTTTTTATACCGCTCTTTGTCATTGTTTTTGAACCATGCGATCTTGAACAATGGCGACATAGGATGCAACGGCGTACCGGTAGCAGTATAGATCACTTTGTTTACAGGATCTGCTTTGAGTTTTTCGGTTTCTTTTTTTGCACGGGTATCTGCCCAGGTAATGGCATTGCCGAGCGGCACACCGGTTTTGTCGATCGCGAGAACGCTGTGCATGGACGCACTGAAACAGATGCTCGCTACCTTGATCTTTTGAGGATGTATGTATTCATTGAGAAGGTTTTTCAAAACATACAACATGGTGATGAATATCTGCTCGGGATCCTGTTCGCTGTAGTCGGGTTGTGAGTGAAAAGTAGGATAGGACCCTTTCAGCGAAGCGATCGTATTCCCGGCAAGATCAAAGGCAACCACTCTGACCGCGTTCGTCCCGATTTCAATTGTTATAATGCAGTTTTTTCTGGAAGCCATGATATTATGATTTATGAATGTTATCTTTTCTGAACTGGCTGGGAGTGTATCCTGTCAGTTTTTTAAATGTGGTGGAAAAATGCTGCGATGAATAGAACCCGGTATCCAAAGCAATGGACGTGACATTGGGATCAGCGCGTTTCAACAGTTTGATCGCTTCCGATATCCTGATATTGATCAGGTAGTTCATCGGCGAAAAGCCGGTAAAATTCTTTACCCTGTCACTGAAAGCTGTTGTTCCCAGTCCCACCAATGCTGCCATTTCTTCTACTGTCCAGTGATGCGACAGGTCTTTTCTCAACGCCTCTTCAAGTCTTAAAAACGTTTGTGGGAAATCTCTTTGAGAAATAATTTGTTGGGATAACTTTCTCGTGATGATGATCAGTAATTCATCCAGCAATTGGTTCACACGCGTTAAATAGCCAACCTCCTGGCTGAACAATTCCTCTCGTAAAAGCGGGAATATGGCACCGGCCTCAGGTAGCCTGGAGATAACAGGTGTATGGTTTTGCAGTAAGACCTTTTTTATAGAAACCAGTTCCTGTGGTGAGATCGTGGTCCAGGGTTGTGCATTTTTCCGGTCTGTTGTTTCGTGAATGGGAAATTGCAAGGTGAGACAATACAACGCGCCGATCTCCAGGTAACCTTTTTGGGCAAGCAGCTCCTGTGAAGGAAGAATGATGGCAAGATCACTTGGGTAGAGCGAATGCCTTTCATTGTTGATGAGCCAGTCAAATTTTCCATCAACTATATAATAGAGTCGCAAATGCTGTGAGCGTGCTTCATTGAAAGAATTGAGCTTGATACTATTATTCTTTTTGAGTGCAAACTCGTCTATATGCGCAAATGACTGTAGTTCGGGTGAGTTCTCCTTCCGCAGTAGAAATTGGCCCATCAGCAATCGTTGTTAATGACAATATACAATCAGTTCCAGAATAAATATCTATTAAATAGAACAGTATTTTGTACAAAATCCTACAGCGTTTTTTATTGGAAGTTTTCTTGGCTGTTGTTGCGATATTATTGTACCCGTGATGCTCTTGCCGGACATTTTTTACTTATAAATCAATTGCCGTATGAAGAAAAAAACCAGACAGGCTTTTCCGCCTGGCTCAGCCGCATTTATTTTGTTGTTGTTTTCCTTCTTTCTTTGTGCAGGGCTCTCAGCCCAAACAGTAACAGGTACCGTTCGCGACCAGGAAAGCAAACCCATCAGCGATGCATCAGTAACAGTTAAAGGTAGTAACCGTACTACAATTACCAATGCAGCGGGTAGTTTTACCATCAATGCAGGAGCGAAAGATATCCTGATTATCACACATGTAAACTATTCTAACCAGGAAGTTGCCGTGAACAACAGCACTTCAGTTGCTGTTAGTTTGGTGTTACGCGATGCAACCATCAATGAAGTGATGGTAACCGCATTGGGCGTAAGACGCGAATCGAAAAAGCTTGGTTATGCGGCAACACAGGTAAATACCAGTGAACTTGTTAAGAACAGAACCATTAACATTGGTGAATCGCTGGAAGGCAGGGTGGCCGGACTGAATATCACACCACCCGCTGCCGGTGCAGGCAGCAGTAACCAGATCCGTTTGCGCGGACAGGTTGGTTTTTCGGGCGCTGATAACTCGCCGTTGATCGTGGTGAATGGATTGCCGATGGACCAGGGTGTGAGAAATGCCGAAGGTGCCGGGCAGCAACGTGACCGCGGCGACAACCTTGCGAACATCAATCCCGACGATATCGAAACCATGGTTGTATTGAAAGGTGCGACAGCTGCGGCACTCTACGGTTCGAGGGCTGCGCGTGGTGCGATTCTTATCACCACCAAATCAGGACAAACCAACCAGGGCATTGGTGTTGATTTTACTTCAAGCTATACTACTGCACGGGCGTTGAATTTTATGGATGAGATCGTGCAGACCGAGTACGGCCAGGGTCAGGGTGGTGTTAAGTTCACCACTGCCGGAGCGGTGCAGGGGAACGGACAGTTTGGTTGGGGCGCTAAATTAGATGGTCAGCCCACTATTAATTTTGATGGGGTGTCAAGGCCTTATTCCGCCTACCCATACCAACTTTTTGATTACCTGCAAACGGGTACAAATTTGACCAATACACTGGGTCTTTCGGGAGGTAATGCGAATGGAAGTTTCCGTGCGTCCATCTCCAGCACCAATGCAAAAGGCATTGTACCCAGTAATGAGTATAAACGCACGATCTTCAATGTAGGGATCAATTACAATGTTACCCGGAAACTTAACCTGCAGTTGAATGTGAACTATGCGGATGAAGATTATATCAATCCGCCACAGATCGGTACGCAGGGTGATGGCGCTGTTAACTTCTTTAACCGTATGCCTATTTCAACGCCTATCGAAGCATACCGCGATCATGCGATCAATGCCGCAGGGGCAGAGTGGAAAACAAGCGGGTTCCTTGGTACGGTAAACAATCCTTACTATCCTTTGCAGAAAGGGCAGAAATATAAGGACGACAGAAACCGTCTTCTCGGAACCGCTACATTACGCTATAATATCACCAGCTGGTTGTTTGCGCAAGGACGGTTCAACTATGATCATGGTACCAACTTTACAGAATGGTATGCATTGAATGGTACAGGCGCTGAAGTAACCACCAACAACGATGGAACCTATCGTGGAAGCTTTAATATCAACCAAACCACTACCACGGATATTAACGCGGATTTCCTTGTTGGCGCCAGCAAACAGTTCGGCAAATTCTCTGTTGATGCGAGCTTTGGCGGTAACACACTGCGGTCTCAGTTCAGGAGTATGAATCAGACTGCCACCAACTTCAGTGGTCCTGATCTGTATTCCATTTCCAACGGTACTGTGAAAACGCAGGACATGGGTTATTCCCAAAGCAGGATCAATTCACTTTACGGTACAGCCGAGTTTGGTTATGGGGGATTGTTGTTCCTCAATCTTACAGGCAGGAGTGATTGGTTCTCTGTGTTGAATCCAAACTATAACAACAAATTCTATCCATCCGTTTCGGGAAGTTTTGTGTTTTCCGAATTGCTGAAGAATGTGTCATGGCTTTCTTATGGTAAGTTAAGGGCTTCATGGGCCGAAGTGGGTAGTATAGCAGGTGTGAATCCATACGAAGGATTACTGACGTACACGTATAATCAAAATCCTTTTAATAACCAGACGCTTGCCAGTGTTGCGGGCAACAATGTTCCTAACCCGCTGCTTTCGCCATTTACGGTGAGGGAAACAGAAATAGGTCTTGAGTTGCGGATGTTTAAAAACAGGCTGTTGCTCGATATTGCCGCATTTGATAAGCGAACAAGCCAGCAGATCCTGGATGTGACGCTTTCCGGTGCCTCAGGTTATACAGGGTATAAACAGAATGAGGCTGCGTTAAAAAACACCGGCCTGGAAACATTGCTTGAATTCAAAGCGATACAGAAACGTGATTTCAGCTGGGTAACATCCTGGAACAACGCTTACCTGCAAACCAAAGTACTTGATGTAGGTACACCCAGCGGAACCAGGTTATTGCTTTATTTCAATGGTACAGGTAATGAGTTTCTTGGTGAGATCAGGTATACAGAAGGACTTGCAATGAACCAGCTGTACACAAGAACTTACAGAACGAATGCAAAAGGCCAGATCGTTGTAGGCAGCAATGGCCGTTTGCTTGAATCACAGGGCGGCCCGGTAGGTACCGGTTATTATCCTGTGGGCAGTTCCATCCCGAATTTTACCGGTGGTTGGAACAATACTTTCACGTTTAAGAACCTGAGCCTTGGTGTATTTATAGATTATAAATTCGGAGGCACGGTATTATCCTCTACACTATTGAACATGACCAGACAGGGGCATAGTAAATTGTCGCTGGAAGGTCGGGAGAATGGCCTGATTTTCCCTGCTGTATATGAAAGTTCCGGAGCGCCTAATACCACAGCCATTACAGTAGCAGGAAACGGTTTGCAGACTTTCTGGACCGATTACAGGAACCTGCAGATCGGTGATCCGTTCACATTTAAGTCAGATTTCATCAAACTGAGAAGCATTTCGTTGACCTACAATTTCACGCAGGCACTGAAGAAAATACCTGCGATGAATTTTGTCAAAGGATTGAGCTTATCAGCATCCTGCCGCAATGTAGCGATCATTCACAAAGATCTGCCTGGCCTTGATCCGGAAGCTATCCAGTCATCGGGTGATATCCGTGCGGGTTATGAAAATTCCTCCCTGCCAACAACACGTAATTACAACCTTACTTTAAATGTCAAATTCTAGTATATGAAGAAAATATTCGGACAAATCATGCTCCTATCCACTGTTTTCTTTTTTGCCGGATGCGATAAAGATTTTGTGGAGGTAAATACCAACCCGTATGCGGTGAATTCGGTTGACCCTGCACTTTTGCTTGCAGGGAGTCAGCGTAACAATCTCGGCACCTGGACAGCAGAGCATACCATCGTTCAGCAGTTTGTTGTTCCTTATAATACCGGTGCCAACCTGGGTTTTAATTTTAATGAAGATATCGACGGGATGAGTACGCCTAAATGGGATCAGTCTTATTCTGCCGCAGCCAACGGCAATGCGCCTCCTGTGAAAAATTTCATGCAGGCCATCAGTTTGCTTGGTGCTGGTACATCACGTATCAACCTGCTCAGTATGTTGCGTATCTGGAAAGCCCAGGTATTCATGGGATTGGTGGATGCATATGGAGATGTGCCATACTCTGAAGCGGGAAAAGGCGTAACAAATGGAATTTTTTACCCGAAATATGATGACGATGCCGCTATTTACGACGATCTGTACAAAGAACTCAAAGAAGCGACAGCTGCACTGAATCCAAGCGGCGATTTTGTTTCAGCAGATCTTTTTTTCGGTACAAATGGTCATTCCACAACGCGGACTACCACTGCTGCCGCACAAGTACCTAAGTGGAAGAAATTGGGGTATTCGCTCATGTTAAGACTGGGTATGCGTTATTCAAAGGTCAATCCCACAAAAGCGCAGGCCATCGTAGCCGAAGCATTTGCGGGAGGTGTGATGACATCCAACCTGGATAATGCGTTTGTAAAATATGACGGTACGCTTTATACGCAAGGTGATAATGCCGCGCTGCGTAACTTCTCCCAGTTTAACTATGCCGCAGAGCCATTTGTTAACCAGTTGAAATCGACCAATGATCCACGCGGAAAATTTATCGTAGCTAATTTTTCCAATCCGGGTAATGTGTCGGCGCAATCCAATCCTGATACGGTTTTAGCCAACCAGTTTGGTGTTCCTATTGGTATCACAGATGCGCAGATCACCGCCGCCGGAAGCCCATACAGGGGCGCAAGAGGATCAGGTCTTAACTATTCGCAGATCAATGTATGGACCGTTGCTTCTCCTGCCGCGCCGGATTTCTATGTGACTTATGCCCAAACATCTTTGTTGCTGGCGGAAGCTGCCAAAAGAGGCTGGATCGCTGGTGGCGATGCGCAGGCGAAAGTATATTATGAAAACGCGATCGTTGCAGATATTGCCGCTTACTCGCTCTACCCCGGTACATCCGCTGTTTCCGCTGGAGACGTTACCGCCTACCTGGCAGCGCCCGGTGTGGCTTACAGTGCAACAGACGCGCTGAAACAGATCAATACGCAGTATTGGATTGCGAGTATCCGCAATGGCACAGAAACATTTGCCAATTTCAGAAGAAGCGGATTCCCTGTCCTGAGCCCCAATCTTTTTAACAATAAACTCAATGGAGGCTTTGCACGCAGGTTGTCGTATCCGGATGTTGAGGCATCTGCTAATACAGCAAACTACAATGCTGCTGCTTCAGCAATAAGTGGTGATAAATTAACGTCACGGGTATTCTGGGATACCCCATAAAGTTTTCTCACAGCAAGAATAGCATAGCTAGAGAGAGGTTGTCGGCAGGCAACCTCTTCTCACTTTATAGATACAGGTGTGGCGATGAGCCAATGCGCATAACAATAACAGCGAAAAAAATAATCGGCAGCTATAACCGTTGCTCTTCGGTTAAAGAGCATTCTGATATGAAAGTTTTCAAAACCGATAAAGGCATTATCATTGAAAAAGACGGCAATGGCTACCAGTTACTGGGATACGAATGGGATAGTTTTATTAACGACGATAACCTGTATGAAAAGTTGTTGCGCCTTACGCAATCGCTTGCCGTAATGACCGGAATGGCGTTCACCCCAAAAGCGCCAATCGGCAACCAGGAACTATGGGCCTGCGGTGTTACTTATTACCGTAGTATGCTCGGGCGGCAGGAAGAGAGTAAGGATGCCGGTGGCGGTGATTTTTATGGAAGGGTATATGATGCAGAGAGACCGGAAGTGTTTTTTAAATCCACTGCGCAAAGAGTTGCAGACCCGGGAGGATTTGTACGGATCAGGAAAGACAGCAGTTGGGATGTGCCCGAGCCGGAACTTACACTGATGGTTACTTCGTCCGGGAAAATTGTTGGCTATACAATCGGCAATGATATGAGCAGCCGTAGTATCGAAGGAGAAAATCCGCTTTACCTGCCACAGGCAAAAACATATGATGGCTGCGCTTCAATTGGTCCCTGTATCTATGTGCCGGATAAACCGGTAGATCCGGGCACAGTGATCGCATTGACCATTCTCCGTAATGATATCGTTGTCTTTACTGCCAATGTATCTCTCAGCCAGATGAAACGCAGTCCGGAAGAACTGGTTTCTTTTGTGTACAGAGAATGCTCATTCCCATTTGGATGTCTGATCATGACAGGAACCGGCATTGTGCCCGGCAATGACTTCACCCTGCAAGCTGATGACAGGATTCATATTGAGATCGATCATATCGGCCAATTGATCAATACAGTGGCGTCTTAGGGAACATTGTTTTATTGCGATGTTCAACAACAGGATCGTTTTTAATCACGGGCAGGCAAAACGGAACAACCATTTGAAGGTCACGATCGCGTGGATGCCGTTCCCATATACAGCATAACAGTAGTACCGGCGCCCTGTTGGCTTTGTATCTGAGCCCGTATGCCTGTCAGCTTCAGGATATCGCGTATGATCAGGTAGCCGAGGCCAAATCCCTTGCCTTTTATATTTCCCGGTGTGCCTGTCATAGGATATCCCGGTTTTTCGGAAATAAGATTTTCCGCCTGTTCCTGCGACATGCCCACGCCCCGGTCGGTGATTGTTACTATCAGTTCAGTTCCGTCGGGTGTGGCGTTCACGGTAACCGGTTCGCCCGCTGAAAAATTGATGGCATTCATCACCAGGTTATACACGAGTACCTTTGAAGGTTCATAATACTGGAAAACAGTAAGAGAATCATCAACCTGGTTCAGCAGTTGTATATTGTGTTGCGCTGCGATAGGACCGAGTAGTTGAAATACGCCATCGGTGAGTTGCTTTAATGAAAAGACTTCTTTTTTCAGTTTGGTTCCCTCGTTATGGTACTTGATCCAGTTGAGGATGTCTGCGGCGAGTAACTGAAGTCCTTTTGATGTTTGGGTCATTTCACGCAGTGTCGCGTCATGTATGTTTTCGTTGATAACCCCTTTTTTCTCCAGCAGCATACTTCCGGTGGCAGAGAGGAATTTCAGTGGCGTAATGATATCATGGTTGATGATCGATATCAGCCTGGTTTGAACAGCATCTTTTTTCTCCAGTTTCCGGTATTGTTCTTTTATTTCGGCGGTTTGTTCTTCAACCCGCTTTTCAAGTCTGCGTCTTGCCCTGTGGATTCTCATCGTCCTGATACGCGCACTCAGGTAGATCAGGAAGATCAGGACAGCAAGCGATAACGCAACGAACCACCAACTGGAATACCAGGGTTGAAGTATAACAAAATGGATGATTTTCCTGGTCTGGTTGCTTTGCCCGAAGCCGTTCAGTTTTACCATTTCGAGCGTATGAGCTCCGGGGTTAAGACCAAAAAGCCTGATACTGTTATCCTCTTCCAGCCATGTCCATTCCGTTTGGCCATCCACACGGTATTTGATCAGCAGGTTTTCGGGATTTTCCCATGTAACAGCAGTTAGTTTGAAAAAAATATTGTTAGTAGAGTTGGGCAATGATGCCAGCAGTTTTGTATCAAACTCATATGGCCGATTGTTGATGAGCAGGCCACTGACCGAAAAGTCGGTCCAACTTGACACCGGCTTTACTTTAGCCGGGTTTACCCAGAGTAATCCCGACATCGTTGGAAACGAAATAGTGCTGTCTGGGAGTTCCACCGCACAGGGTGTACAGCCACCGTTCATCTCCGTATTATTCATCCCATCGGCATTACCGAAGTAATGATAGTAGAGTAGGGGATTGCCTGTTTCATACGCGGAGAGCAGATCAGCCATGGCAACTTTGAACAGTCCGTTGTTGGTACTGATCCAGCAGAAGCCATATGCATCGATCATAAAACAATGCGCAAATTTCAGGTATTGCATCCTGTCCAGGGGTATTGGTTTGGTTATTCCGTTCCTGGATAGGTAGATGCCGTCTCCATAAGTGCCGATCAGCAAATAATCTTTGTAAGCGCGTAGTGTGCGTATACAGGCTTGATTGGAACGCATCAGCAGCTTCGTTCTGCCGGTTACTACATTACAGGAGAACAGGTTTTTGCATGTAGCGATCCCCAACAGGCTGTCGCCTATCGGTTGAAAGGCTGAAGTAGTACCGTCAAGATCTTTTAAGGAGGTTCTTACAGGCACCAGGCTATCACCAGCTACACGCAGCACTTCCCCGGAAGAATGGGTGTATATATGATTGCCGATCCGGACAATGTTGGGGCCGAGCCCTACAGACTGTGGGTAAATAGTGGTTTTGCCGGTGACAAAATTGTATTTGCAGAGCCTGGTAATATGGTTAAAATCTGCAGTGTCCGTTACCCTGGAATAATACAGCACGGAATCACCGTCTTTGAAACTGCTGTAGGCAGCCTCGCGCATCAAAGGCACCGGTGCAGTGTAGGCCAATTTGCCGAATTGCTGGTTATTATGAGTCAGCACTGTTCCATTGGGCATAACCGCCTGTCCATAATACGCCGTTTCCGTTGACCGGTTCAAAGCGCTTTTGGGGGCATAACCGAGTAAATGATCCCGGAGGATAAAGAAACCATTTGATTCTGTTGCAAGGAACAGGGTTTTAAGAACCGGGCTGTATTCTGCGATCTTATAATTCTCGCCCGTTGGAACTTCCGTGCAAATAAGTTCTGATTGAAAACGCCCGTTCCTGTAATGCAGTACGAATGCCTTCTTTCCCGAAATAACCACAGGTGATGACATCCCGCTCTGCCATAGCATCACATCTTCTTCAGGGGTCACGAAAGGAATGATCGTTTTTTTGAACTGCCTGCCGGTCGTATCCCATTCCAGTATTTTTTGCTGTTTCGTGCTGACAAAAATATGCCCGTTTGCAGCAAACAGTTTTTTTATCGGGCCATAGGGGTGCTGTACTATTGTAGGCTCCGGCATAGATATGGAATAATACAGCAACTTACTGTCCTTCGAAATAACACACGAAGTATCTGATACCGGTATCACCGTTGCGTAACGTGTCTGGATGCTGATCGTGTATTTATTGGTAGGATTCACCGGGTGGCGGTACAGTTTTTCAGAAACCGGAAGTGTAAATACCTGGTTGAGCTGCCCGTTATTTATCTGTATCCTGTCAAAAACAGCAAGGCCAGCCTGATCGACCCTGTAAACAATATCATTCGCAGTGCCGATGAATATATCCTTATTCCTGTTTCGCGTTATAAAAATAGTCCGCTCATTGATCTTTTGCCCGTTGCACTCCATGGCCACAAACCCCGTTCCATCGTACCGGCTGATCCCAGCTTCAGAGGCTATCCATAAAAAGCCGGAATGATCGTCCAGCATCATTCCTTTTATGCCATTGGAAGGAAGACCATTTGCCGTGGAGAAATGTGTAATGGAATAGGTAGGTTGCGCATCACACAGGAAAAAGAAGCACAATGCCGCGATCAGAAGGGATATGCATCGGGTTAGAAAACCCTGAGCCGCTGCTGGTTTGCGCATTACTGCAGTTGGCAGGAATGAATCAGTAGTTGATATTGTATAATGAAGCGAGTTCAAGCAGCTCTCTGATATTTGATGACTGTGTTTTCTCAAATATCCTGTTTTTAAGTGTAGAAACGGTATTCATCTTAATGTTGAGTAAAGCAGCTATTTCTTTGGTGCCGGATCCCTTTAACATATAATGGAGGATCTCCAGTTCACGTGGTGAAAGTGCGGTAAACGGGTTATTGGGATTAACGCCTGGCAGGTTCCTTTCAGTTGTTTCATTTTGAAGAAATTTTGTCAGCCGCGTGATGATCTCTGTTTCCTCGGCGCTTTTCGAGAGATAATGATGGATTCCGTACTGCTGCAGTGCATTGGCATAGATCTCTTCAGGCTGCATCGAAAACACCAGTATCTGCAGATCGGGGTAAACCCGTTTGATGTTGGGGATGATCTCCAGCGTATTGCCATCAGAAAGCAGGATATCCAGTACCAGGTGGGTATATTTTTTCTTTACCAATTCACCCATTAGTCCCGAACAGGAGGAAACCTCATGGATATCAGAATAGCCCATATCGAACTGCATGTGCAGCATCAGTCCTCTGCGTATCAGGCTGTGGTCATCTGCGATCAGGATAACAGGTTGCATGGGTAGAGAGGAGGGTATGTGTTTACCCGGAGCAATATTACAAAGGAACACGGCTGTTTGTGTAGAACTAATTCTATGAAGCGGGAAGGCTTTTAGAATCAATGTCTTATTGTGCTTGAATGCGTTATTCCGGCATACTTCCTTCGTCGATAGAATTTGTTCTACATATATATTTTGATAAAGTCCACAATTTGTGCCCGTGAACCTACTGTTACCGGGTTATCGGCAGGCCCGGTTATACTATCGATCTGAAAAGAAATAACAGTATATGAGAAACATTCTGCTTGTTGACGGGCATCCGGTGGTTCGGAAAGGAGTAAGGGAACTGATTACTGAGCATCGTCTGTCAGACCATATCGA
>Ga0247757_10001890_pt1 | contig 12336 bp, 10 predicted proteins | sample UWRJL126311R4_FD_180929 | JGI IMG/M metagenome (GOLD analysis project Ga0247757, IMG submission 180929) | Plant litter microbial communities from Arlington Agricultural Research Station in Wisconsin, United States - UWRJ-L126-311R-4 | ecosystem: Environmental > Terrestrial > Plant litter >...
CGAGGTCGAGAAGGCCGCCTGATCCGATCGCGCTGCCGGCGCCGGCGCCGCGCGCTAGCCGACGTCGCCCTCGAGGAGGCCCTTCAGCCGCTCGAGGTCGGCGAGGACGGCCGCCGCGTCGTCCTCGAAGGCGTCGGCGTCCATGAGGTCGCGCCGGAACACCGTGAACACGACCTCGCTCCCGTCGGCGTTCGGCAGCACCCGCAGCGGATTGTGCACCGCGCTGCCGTCGGGCAGCGTCACGTCGTGATCGAGGACCCCGAGGTCGTTGGCCGCGGCGAACCGGACCGTCACCTCGCCCATCGGCGAGTCGGTGATCCAGGCGCCGTCCTGCCCCGGTCGGACGCCGCTGGCGAGGCCGGCCGCCCAGGTCGGGAGGTTCGCGGGGTCGCCCGCGTAGGCCATCACCGCGGCGGGCGGGGCGTCGATCGCGACGGACACGTGGCGTGCTTCCCAGGTCATGCGGCCACGGTACGCGCGGTGGGCGACACCGCGGTCAGAACCAGTCGGCGACCTCGGCGTCGTCGAGCGGCGCGTCGCCGGCGGCACGCCGGAGCAGGGCCCATGTCCCCTCGACGAGGTCGGAGCGATCGGGACTCCACCCGGCTGCCGCGACGCCGAGCGGATGCCGCGACCGGTTGACGACGATCGCGCGCCCGCGCTCCGCGCTCGCGAGCACGTACGCGCCGCGCGCGGCGTCGCGGAGCACGAGCACCTCCCGGCCGAGCCCGCGGAGCGCCAGGAGGGCGCGCGCCTCGGGCGCGGCGAGCGGAGCGCCGTCCGCCGAGAGCACGCCGCGCGGTCCGTCGACCTCGTACAGCGTGAGCGACGCGGCGCCCTCCGCCGCGCACTCGGCGACGGCTCCGAGCATCCACGCCGCCGCGAACTCGGTGCCCTGCCGCGGATCGACGGAGTCCGGCCCGCCGAGCGCCTGCCCGCCCGGCTCGGTCGCGTTCGGGTTGAAGCGCGGCCGCAGCGTGACGGTCGACAGCACGACCGGCAGCCCGAAGGCCTCGCGCGCCGAGCGCACGATCTCGGCCTGCATCGGCAGGGTCTCGAGAACCGGCGTCGACGCGGGGTCGTGCACCTGCGGGCTGATCGAGAAGCTCACGGCATCGAGCGCGGCCGGGTCGAGCGGACCGCGGTTCACCTCCGCGAAGTAGGCGTCGCTCCCGCCGCCGACCGGCGCGACGCCGTCGAACGCGGCGCGCACGAGATCGACCGCCCGGGCGTCGACCGTCTTCTCCCCCGGGCGGACGACGAGGAGGCGCGCGACGGCGATGGCGCGCTCGTCGAGGGCACGGCGCAGCTCGGCGAGCTCGGCGGCCGGCTCCCCGGTCACCCGGACGGCGAGCTCCACCGGGGCGTGCGTCGCCGCGGCCGCGACGCGCGCGACGGCGAGGTCGAGCGGGCCCGGCACGTCGACGTCCACACGGAGATGGTCGGGCGCCAGCGCGCGCACCGCGTCGGCCGGGGCGGCGAGCGGTGCGTCGGCGGGCGTCTGCAGTCCGATCGACGGCAGCACCACACGTTCGAAGCGCGCGGGAGGGAGAGCGGCCGCGCTCGCATCGACGCGCACCGCGAGCCCCACCGACTGCTCCACGACCTGCCCCGCCGCGGCCGTGAACGGCCAGTCGGTCGCGAGCGGCGTGGAGTAGATCTTGAAGGAGGCGTCGCTCCAATTGCGCTGATCCTCCATCTCGAACACGTCGCCCGTGAAGGCCGTGTCGAGCTCCAGGCCGGCACGGCGCATGTCGAGCCGGTCGAAGGGCGGGATGACGCCGCGCAGCTTCCCGTCGACGAGGAGCTGCGGGCCGATCCGCTCGGGCAGAGCGCCCGCGATCGCACGGTCGCCGGCGCCGCCGTCGTAGCGCGCTCCCGCGAACTCCGGGGGCAGGCACAGGCAGATGCCCGCTCGGTTGTAGCGGATCGCGCCCTCGAACGCGCCGCGGAAACCGATCGTCGCCCGCCCGTCGCGCGCGAGGCGCAGGGCGAGTGCGAACGTCATGCCCGGCGCGTCGTCGGCCAGCCGGCCGGTGAGCGTCAGGAGGATCCCCTCGCCGTCCTCCGCGCTCGTGCGCGCGAGATCGTGGACCGCGGGCGTGTCCCAGTTCTCGTCGCGCAGGACCGCGGAGACCGCGCGCGCGATCGCGACGCCGCGGAAGGCCAGGTGTCGGACGCCGCGCTCGTCGTCGTCCCAGGTCCAGTCCGCGAACGCGGTCACAGGGTCGCCATGCCCCCGTCGACGGTGAAGAGCGAGCCGGTCGCGAACGCGGCGTCGTCGCTTGCGAGGAAGACCATGATCCCCTCGACGTCCTCCGGCCGGCCGGCGCGGCCCATCGGGATGCGGCTCACGATCGACGCGCGCGCCGACGGATCGTCGCTGATCGTGCTCACGAGCGTGGTCTCGGTGTAGGCGGGAACGACCGTGTTGATGCGGATGCCGTCCGCGGCATACGCTGACGCCGCCGTGCGGACGAGCCCGTGAATGCCGGCCTTCGACGTGCTGTACGCGGTGAAGTCGTTGCCCTCGCCCCGCAGCCCCGTCGGGCTCCCGGTCGCGATGATCGACCCGCCGCCCGACGCGAGCATCGAGCGGATCGCGTGCTTGAGGGTCAGGAACGTGCCGGTCAGGTTGATCGAGATCGTCTTCTGCCAGACGGCGAGATCGAGGTCGGCCGCCTTCGCGTCGTGTCCGAACAGCTGCACGCCCGCGTTCGCGACGACCACGTCCGGTGCCCAGCCGGCGGCGGTCAGCTCGGCGAAGAGCGCCTCGACCGAGCTCTCGTCCGCGATGTCGACGGCGGCGTCCCATCGGGTGTCGGTCCGCGCCGGGGTCGCACTCAGGTCGGCGAAGACCACGCGCGCGCCCTCGTCGAGGAAGCGCTGCGCGACGGCACCGCCGATCCCGCCGTTCGCCCCCGTCACCACGGCCGTGCGGCCGGTCAGTCGTCCCGTCATCGCGGTCCTCTCGTCGGGACCATTCTATGAACCGGTTGACCGGTTCCTGGGGCGGCGGGACCGGGAGGCCCCGGGATCGTCGCGATCCCGGGGCCTTCCCACGTCCTGCGGTGCGGTGTCCGCGCCTACGGCACCGTGTACCCGGCCGCGCGGAACAGCTCGTACCACTCGGCGCGCGTGAGCGCGATGTCCGAACCCAGCGCCGCGTCGGTGACGCGCTGCGGCGTCGTCGTGCCGAGCACCACCTGCAGGTGCGCGGGATGCCGGGTCAGCCACGCCGTCGCGATCGCGAGCGCGGGCACGTCGTACTGGGCCGCGAGCCGGTCGATGACGGCGTTGAGCTCCGGGTAGTCGGGGTTGCCGAGGAAGACGCCCGTGAAGAACTTCGCCTGGAAGGGGGACCACGCCTGCAGCGTGATCCCGTTCAGGCGGCAGTAGTCGACGATCCCGCCGCCGTCGAGCGTGACCGACTGCTCCAGCGCGTCCATGTTCATCGCGACGCCCTGCGCGATCGCGGGCGCGTGGGTGATGGAGATCTGGATCTGGTTGGCGACGAGCGGCTGGGTCACCGCCGTCTTCAGCAGGTCGATCTGGCGCGGGGTGTGGTTCGAGACGCCGAAGGCGCGCACCTTGCCGCTCTTCTCGAGCTCGTCGAACGCGCGCGCGACCTCGTCCGGCTCCACGAGGGCGTCGGGGCGGTGCAGCAGGAGCACGTCGATGTAGTCGGTGCGCAGTGCGCGCAGCGATCCCTCGACCGAGCTCGTGATGCGCTCGTACGAGAAGTCGAAGTAGGCGCCGCCCTCGGCCGGCACGATGCCGGTCTTGGTCTGCAGCACGATCTCCGACCGCTCCGCGGCGCTCAGCTGCAGGGCCTCGGCGAACCGCTCCTCCGAGCGGTGCATCGCGCCGCCGTAGACGTCGGCGTGATCGAAGAAGTCGATCCCGGCATCCCGCGCGGCCGTCACGAGCTCGCGGATCTCGTCGTCGGTCTTGTCGGCGATGCGCATCATGCCGGCGATCACGTTGACGGCATCGCCGCCGCCGAAGGGGACTCGTCTCATCATCTCGCCGACGCTACGCCGTCGCGGCCACGAGCGGCACGGAGGCCGAGTGCTTCCCAGCCTCGAGCTCGACGTCGTCGGCACCCGGCAGGCGCAGGACCGCAGGGGCGCCCTCCGGCACCACCACGTCGACGGAGAACGTGCCGCCCTCGACGCGCCAGTCGACCGACACCGTGCCGTGCGGGGTCGCGAGAGACGCCGACGAGGAGGTGAGCCCGCCGCCGGGCTGCGGCGCGACGAGGATCTTCGCGTAGCCCGGCTCGAGCGGCGCGATGCCGCCGACCGTGCGGTGCATCCAGTCCGCGACCGCGCCGAGCGCGTAGTGGTTGAACGACGTCATCTGACCGGGGTTGATGGTGCCGTCGGGCAGCATCGAGTCCCAGCGCTCCCAGACCGTGGTCGCGCCCATCGTGACCGAGTACAGCCACGAGGGGTTCTGCTGCTCCATGAGGAGGCGGTACGCGACGTCGACGTGCCCCGTCAGCGTGAGCGCGTCGGTGATGAACGGCGTGCCCGCGAAGCCGGTCGAGATCGTGAAACCGGCCTGCTCGGCGAGCTCGGCGAGGCGGGCGCCGCCCCGGGTGCGGTCCTCGTCAGAGAGCATGTCGAACGCGATCGCGAGCGAGTACACGGTGGTGCAGTCGCTCTTCACGACGCCGTCGGTCACGTAGTGCTCGGTGAACGCGGCGCGCATGCGGTCGGCGAGGGCCGCGAACTCCGCCTGCTCCGCGGTCCGGCCGAGCACCGCCGCGGCGTCGGCCGCGATGCGCGCCGAGCGGTAGCCGCACGCCTGCGCGACGACGCTCGGGTCGGCCTTCGCGCGGTCGGGGAACTCCGGCGGCGCGTCCGGGTCCAGCCAGTCGGCGAACTGGTAGCCGGTGTCCCACAGGCCGGTCGGCGAGAGCACCGAGGCGATCTTGCGCACGTGGGCCGACATGAGACCGAACGACTGCTCGAGCACCTCCCGGTGGCCGTAGGCCTGGTAGAGGTCCCACGGCACCCACACGCCCGCGTCGCCCCAGAGCGCCGTCGGGGTCGTGCCGTCGCCGTGGTCGGAGTTCGGCATCCCGAACAGCTTGATCGCATCCGGCACGACGAACGGCACGATGCCGTCCTGGTGCTCCTGCTCGAGGTCGACATCGCGCAGCCAGTCCGCGAGGAACGCCTCGACGTCGAACAGGTACGCGGCGGTCGGCGCGAACGCGGCGATGTCGCCGGTCCAGCCGAGGCGCTCGTCGCGCTGCGGGCAGTCGGTCGGCACGTCGACGAAGTTGCCGCGCATGCCCCACACGACGTTCTGGTGGAAGCGGTCGAGCAGCGGGTCGGACACGTGGAGCGTGCCGATTCGCTCGAGCTCGGAACCGATGACGACGGCGGTCAGATCCTCCGCGCGGAGCTCGCCCGGCCATCCGTCGATCTGCGCGTAGCGGAACCCGTGGAAGGTGAAGGTGGGCTCGAAGACGTCCGCGCCGCCGCTCAGCACGTAGCGGTCGACCGCCTTCGCGCTGCGGAGCGGTCGGATGCCGAGCTCCTCGTGCTCGAGCACCTCGGCGTGGTGCAGCACGACCTCGGTGCCTGCCGGACCCTGGACCCGCACACGGATCCAGCCGACCAGGTTCTGACCGAAGTCGACGAGGGTCCTGCCGGACGGCGAGGTCCAGATCCGCTGGACGGCGACCTCCTCGCGCGGCGACACGAGCGGTCCCACGTACTCGGCGAGCGTGTCGAGGTCGTGCTCGACGACGCGCGCCGCGCCCCATCCCTCGCCCGCGAAACCCGGCCGCAGCCACGCGTCGTCGCGGCGGCGCGCGTCGATCGTCTCGCCGTCGTAGAGGTCGCTCGCGAGCACGGCGCTCGGGCCGGCGGTCCACGAGTTGTCGGTCGCCACGACCTGCACGGCGCCGTCCTCGAAGGTGATGGTCAGCTCGGCGAAGCCGGCGACCACGCCGCCGTAGAGGTTGCTCCTGCCGTTCCAGCCGAGGCGGCCGTGGTACCAGCCGTTCCCGAGCGCCAGGCCGAGCACGTTGGTCTCGGCGATGCGGTCGGTCACGTCGTGGCGGGCGACGCGCAGGCGCCACTGGTACGAGCTCCACCCGGGGGTGAGGAGCGCGTCGGAGACCGGAGCACCGTTCAGCTGCGGCTCCACGACCCCGAGCGCCGTGACGGCGAGCTCGGCGGAGCGCACCGCGCCGTGGCCGGTCTCGAGCGCGAACTCGCGACGCAGCAGCGGTGCCGAGTCGAGTTCCTGCGCGGGGGCGATGAAGCGGGCGTGCCAGGTCATGGCGTCCTTCCGGAGTGGGTGGAGCGGTGGTGGTGGGCGTCGATCGGGCGGAGCCGGGCTCAGCCCTTGATCGCGCCGGACGTCATGCCGGCGACGATCTGACGGTTGAAGAAGATGTAGAGCACGAGCGGCGGGATCGTGATGAGCAGGATGTCCATGAACAGCAGGTTGAACTGGCTCAGCGTCTGACTCTGGAAGTTGTAGAGCGTCAGCTGCACGGTCGCCAGATCGCTGCCGGGCAGGAAGTACAGCGGGTTCTGGAAGTCGTTGAACACCGCGACCGCCTGCACGACGATGACCGTGACGATGACCGGCCGCAGCAGCGGCAGGACCACCTGGAAGAACAGCCGGATCGGTCCCGCGCCGTCGATGACCGCCGCCTCGTCGAGCTCCCGCGGGATCGTCGCGACGAACGCGCGGAACAGCAGGATCGAGAACGACAGACCGAACGTGGCCTCGATCACGACGCCGCTGAACAGCGTCTTGAAGATCCCGAGCCCCTGGAGCAGCCAGATCGTCGGTACGACGGCCGGCGGCACGATGAGCCCGGCCAGCACGAAGAAGTTGATCACCGGATTCCATCGGGTGCGCTTGCGCTGCAGGACGTAGCCGACCATCGCCGCGAAGACGACCATCACCGCGACGCTGAACACCGTCAGCAGCACGCTGTTGATGAAGGCGGTGATGACGATGCCGTCGTTCGTCTGCAGGACGGCCGTGAGGTTCTCGAAGAACACCCACTTGGTCGGCAGCGCGAAGTTCAGGTTCGACGCCTCGGCCGGCGTCTTCGCCGCCTGCAGGATCACGAAGGCGAACGGCACGAGGAAGACGACGATGGAGACGAGGATCGCGATGATCCCGACGATCCAGCGCCGGGCGCGCAGACGGGTGCTCACAGCTCGACCTCCTTGCGGTTGATGAACCAGGAGATCGGCACCATGATCGCCGTCACGACGAGGAACAGGATCACGTTCCCCGCGGTCGACAGACCGTAGAGGCCGAACTGGTACTCCTTGTAGATCACGGAGGCGATCACGTCGCTCGCGAAGCCGGGGCCGCCGTTCGTGGTCGCCCAGATCACGTCGAAGGACCGCAGTCCGCCGATGAGCGACAGGATGATGACCGTGCCCATCGCGGGGCGCGACAGCGGGAGCGTGATGGAGCGGAAGATCCGCCAGCTCGAGGCGCCGTCCATCCGCGCCGCCTCGTAGTACTCCTGCGGGATCGCGACGATGCCCGCCATGAAGATGAGCGTCGCGATGCCGACGCCCTTCCACACGTCGACGCCCGCGATCGTGCCGAGCGCCATGTTGGGGTCGGTGAACCAGCCCGGCTTCGGCAGCCCGACGGCGCCGAGCACCGCGTTGACCATCCCGTGGAAGGGGTCGAGCAGGTTCTTGAAGATGAAGCCGACGCCGATCGTGGAGACGAGCACCGGGAAGAACACGACCGCGCGCAGGTAGCCGCGGCCGAGGACCGGCGAGGTCAGCAGGATGGCGAGCGCGAGCCCGAGGACCACCTTGATCGCCGAGGTCGAGAAACCGTACTCGAACGTGTGGATGAAGCCGTTGACGAGCTGCGGGTCCTGGAAGAACTGCACGAAGTTGTCGAACCCGATGAACGTCGAGTCGAACAGCGACCAGCGCGTGAACGCGAAGTAGAAGGACGCGAACGTCGGGACCGCGAAGAACACGACGTAGAGCGCGATGGCGGGGATGTAGAACCACGAGGGGTACACGCTGCGCCGTGCCCGGCGCGTGCTCCCCCGGCGGGAGGGTCCGGCCGGAAGGCTCTGGACCGGGACTGCTGTCGTCGTCACCTGATGCTCCTCACCGAGCGGGGGACACGGGGGCCGGTCGGTGAGAACCGGCCCCCGCGCGTTCCGTCGAGCTGGATTACCAGCCCTTGATGCCCAGCTGCTGGGCCTGCTTGGTCACGTCCTGGTCGTAGAGCGCCGCGCCCTGGGCCGCGGTGTTCTGGCCCGTGGCGACCGCGATCAGGATCTTCTCGAGGTTCGGTCCCTTGATGGGCGAGAGGAACTCGAGCGCGAGGCCCGTGTCACCGTCGTCCTGGTACTTCTGCTCGTCCTTGACCAGGGTCGGGACGTCCGACGGGAGCGTGCAGGCGCTCGTCGCGAACGGGCCGGTCGGGAGCTGCGCCTCGACCTGGATCTGGCAGCCCTCCTTGCTCGACGCGAAGGCGACGAGCTTCTTGGCGGCCGCGAGCTTGTCGCCGGTGGTCGACTTCGGGATGTAGAGGCCGTTGGGCTCCCACACCGTCATGTGCGGCGCGGTGCCGTCGCTCGTCGGCATCGCGAAGTAGCCGATGTCGTTGATCTTGTCGGGGTTCGACTGCTGCACGTTCGGCAGCACCGTGGTGATCATCGGGTACTGCGCGGCGGTGCCCTCGGCGAGCGCCTTGAGGCCGTTGACGTTGGTCAGCGACGCGTAGTCGTCGTTGACCAGCTTCTTGTCGAAGACCTCCTGCGTGTGCTCGAAGCCGAGGAGGCCGGGCTGCTTCGCGTACTTGGCGTCCGACTTGTTGGCCGTGTAGTCCTTGGCCCAGTTCTTGTCGGTCGCGTTGATGTTGGCGAAGTCCGCGAGCACGAACAGCTGGCTGGTCCAGGTGTCGCCGAAGGTCTGGAGCACCGGGGTGATGCCGGCGGCCTTGATCTTCTCGCTGTTGGCGAGGAACTCGTCCCAGGTCTTGGGCACGCTCAGGCCGAGCTTCTGGTAGACGGCGGTGTTGTACATGATGCCGCCGGAGAAGGTGGTGCCGAACGGCGCACCGTAGAAGGCGCCCTTCACGTTGCCGGAGACGCTGTCCTTGAAGTCCTGGGTGACGTCCTTGGCCCACGACTCGTTCGAGAGGTCGACGAGGCGCTCGTCCGGGTGGTCGCCCTGGATCTGCGAGCCGGAGTTGTACTGGAAGACGTCCTCCATGTCGCCGGTCGCGAGCTTGGTCTTCACCATGTTGTCGCCGTCCGCGCCCTGGGGTTTCTGCTGGATCTTGACGGTGATGTCGGGGTTGGCCTTCTCGAACGCCGCGACGAACTTCTTCGCCGTCGCCTGCGTCGCGGGCGCGTTGTCGACCAGGTAGCCGATCTGCACCTTGCCGCCGCCGCTGCCGCCGGCGGAGCAGCCGGCGAGCGCCAGACCGGCGGCGACCACGGCCGCACCGACGATGAGTCCCCGCCTCATGAGTCCTCGTTGATTCAAGGTCTTACCTCTCTGTAAGCCGCCGGCGACGACGCCGGCGTCGTGAAGGGATGTTCTGTAGAACATTCCACACGTGGTGTAGAACAGTCTACGAAGTCAGGACAGTACACGCGCACCGGGTCGTGTGCAAGGTCCGACTAGCATCCGACGAGGGAGGCCCGAGTGACGATCGACAAGACCGTGCCGAGCCGTCGCACCACCATCGAGGACGTCGCCCGTCACGCGCAGGTGTCACGTGCCGCGGTCTCGAAGGTGCTGCGCGACGCGTACGGGGTCAGCGACGACATGCGCGAGCGGGTCAACCGGTCCATCGAGGCGCTCCAGTACCGCCCGCTCATCTCGGCGCGCGGGATGCGCGGGCGCACCTTCACCCTCGGCGTCGCGATCAACGACCCCGCCAACGGGTTCATCACCGAGGTGCTCACCGGGGCCGCCTCGGCGGTCGAGGGCACGCAGTTCCAGATGATCCTGTCGGTGCTCGACGACCAGTTCGGCTCCAGCTACCGCGCGGTCGAGAGCCTGTACGACCGGCAGGTCGACGGCATCCTCGCGGTCTCGCCGCTCGCCGAACCCGAATGGCTCGAGGGGATGGCGCGCAAGGTCCCGCTCGTGCAGCTCGGGGTCCACGACCGCTCCGCCCACCACGACACGATCGTCGGCAACGACGTCGAGGGCATCCGGCTCATGATGCGCCACCTCATGGACCTCGGCCACACCCGGATCGCGCACGTCACGCACACCGACCCGAGCTGGATCGCGAATCCCAACCGCCCGCACATCATGCGCGAGCACGAGTACCGCCGGATCATGGCCCAGGCCGGACTGACCGACGAGATCGACGTGATCCCCGCGATGTTCGAGGACCACGCCACCTACCTCGAGATGCGCCGGCGCTTCGCGCACGGGCTCCGGCCCACGGCCGTGCTCGGCGGCAACGACGACGCGGCGCTGGGCGTCATGCGTGCGGCGGCCGAGTTCCCGGATCTCGACCGGCTCTCGATCAGCGGTTACGACGACGCGCACTTCGGCGGCCACCCGCGCGTGGGGCTCACGACCATCAACCAGGACGGCCGGCAGATGGGGCGCCGAGCCGTGCAGATGCTGCTCGAGCGGATCGAGGGGCGCACGGAGTCGCGCTACGTCGAGGTGCCGGTCCGGCTCGTCACGCGCACGTCGACGTTCGCACCGGGGTGAGCCGAGGCGGAAGGATGGGAGCATGACCTCCCCCTTCACCGCCGCCGCCGATCGCTACGAGACCATGCCGTACGCGCGGAGCGGGCGCAGCGGCCTCCTGCTCCCCCGCGTCTCGCTCGGGCTCTGGAACAACTTCGGCGACGACCGCACCTTCGAGAACCAGCGCGCGATCCTGCGCCGCGCGTTCGACCTCGGCGTGACGCACATCGACCTCGCCAACAACTACGGCCCGCCGGAGGGCGCCGCCGAGCGGGTCTTCGGCCGCGTGCTCGACGCCGACCTGCGCCTGTACCGCGACGAGCTCGTCATCTCGACCAAGGCCGGCTACCTCATGTGGCCCGGGCCGTACGGCGACTTCGGCTCGCGCAAGTACCTGCTGTCGTCCCTCGATCAGTCGCTGACGCGCATGGGCCTCGACTACGTCGACGTGTTCTACTCCCACCGACCCGACCCCGAGACGCCGATCGAGGAGACCATGGGAGCACTGGCGCACGCGGTGCGCTCGGGCAAGGCGCTCTACGCCGGCATCTCGAACTACGACCCGGAGCAGACCCGCGCGGCCGCCGCCGCCCTCGCGGCCGAGGGGGTGCCGCTGCTCATCCACCAGCCGCGCTACAACATGTTCGACCGGAGGGTGGAGCACGGCCTCCTGCCGGCGCTCGACGAGGTCGGCGCGGGCGCGATCGTGTTCTCACCGCTCGCGGGCGGGCTGCTCACGAACCGCTACCTCGACGGGGTGCCGGCGGACTCCCGCGCGGCGGTCGGGCGCTGGTTCACCGAGCAGGCGATCACGCCCGAGTACCTCGACCGCGCGCGGGCCCTGAACGAGATCGCGGCCGGCCGCGGGCAGACGCTCGCCCAGCTCGCCCTGACCTGGGTGCTCCGCCACCCGCAGGTGACGAGCGCGCTCATCGGCGCGTCGAGCGTCGCGCAGCTCGAGGACAGCCTGACGGCCGCGACGGCCCCGCCGCTGACCGAGACGGAGCTCGCGGCGATCGAGCCGTTCGCGGTCGACGGTGCGGGGCGCTGACGGGTCGAGCAGTCGCGAAGGGGCAGCGAGGGGGTCGGACCGTTCCGCTTGGCGGCCCGTCGAGGTCACGCCGATCCACGGATCCTGGCGCGTCGTTTGAGAGGATGGGCGCACGATCCGCCGTGGTGTAACGGCAGCACGACGGCCTTTGGAGCCGTGAGGCCCAGGTTCGAATCCTGGCGGCGGAGCTCGCACTTGCTCGTCGTCCTCCGTGGCGCCCTCTGGGATGATGGGCGGATGGTGGAGCCCGGTGCCGACGAGGTCGACCGCATCGTGGCGGACTGGTCGCGGGAGCGGCCCGACGTCGACTTCTCGCCGCTGCAGATCCTGTCGCGGGTCGGGCGGCTCTCGAAGCACCTCGATCGGTCGCGCAAGACCGCGTTCACGGCGTCGGGGCTCGAGGCGTGGGAGTTCGACGTGCTCGCCGCGCTGCGCCGGGCCGGCGCGCCGTACCAGCTGAGTCCGAAGGCGCTCCTGCAGCAGACCCTCGTGTCGAGCGGCACCATGACGAACCGCATCGACCGGCTCGTCGAGCGCCGACTCGTGGAGCGGCGCACCGATCCGCACGACGGGCGCGGCGTGCTCGTGATC
>Ga0247757_10001891_pt1 | contig 12324 bp, 12 predicted proteins | sample UWRJL126311R4_FD_180929 | JGI IMG/M metagenome (GOLD analysis project Ga0247757, IMG submission 180929) | Plant litter microbial communities from Arlington Agricultural Research Station in Wisconsin, United States - UWRJ-L126-311R-4 | ecosystem: Environmental > Terrestrial > Plant litter >...
CACACATCAAGCCCAGCCTCTCCAAAATCTGTGCCAGAAGCTCTATTTGGGTTGGTCATCTGCATGATGTGTGAAGGAGACGGATCATGACCGCTTTGTTGATGTAATGAAGGCGTTTGGACCCTTACGGGTGTAGCTAGGAGGTGTGCAGTCTCGACAAGTCCATCGGTGGAAGGATGGATACGTCGGTGTGGTGTCTCAGCATGGATAGTTTCTGAGGTACTTGGTCGATCAAAACCACGTCTGAGCGGAGTACAATGCAGATTTGAGGAAGACGGCGTGCCCCCAGCCATGTCCTCGTCGGCAACCAGAAGCGCAGCTTCTTGATCTTGCTGAGTCGGCTTGGGTCTGATGGGAAGCTGGAGATGACGAGTGGGAGGTGACGATGCCGGCTTGTCTTCAGCATCATCGACAGTAGCATGAACGGCTTGCTGGGGCCTTGGGACTGGAACATTGCTGGGCGTTGCAACGGCGTCATTGCGAGATCGCATAGGCCCGCGTCTGAGTCTCGTTCCATGAGGGATTGGAGGCCTTGTGGCCATGCGACGACGAGTCTCTTCGACATCTGCCGACGTCAATGTGATCTCTGAAGGCTTTAGGCGTAGCATGTTAATAGCAGTATTATCGTACCAAGTACAGAGATGCAGGGCGTAAAACAGAGGAGGCGCCAAAAGAAGCCAAAAACCAACCAACTGAGCTGCGCGTGCTCTCCCGTCCGGCTTGGGGTGGGCGATGTGGGAGCGGAGGCAAAGCGAGAGACGTAGGAGACTGTATGCAGACGACAACCTTCCTGCTCCTACGGTTCATCGTGCCTGCCCGAAGCAGCACGCGACAAGTACGACACGACACGACATGGCAAGGGCGATTTGCGCGGGGTTCTCTCGCAGCAACGACAGAGTCAGACGTGATATGATATTGATACGATAGAGTTAGACATGACATGATATTCATACGATAGTGCTAGACATGATAGGGTATTCATACAACGTAGTCAGACATGGTATGGTACTCATAAGGGGGTGGTGAGGAGGGAGGGCGGCAAGGTGGAAGACAGGACTATGAGGGGCCCTCATACAAGGAAGGGCTCCAGATAACAAAAGGCATCGCCTTTTTGTTGGTCTGCAAAGGGTGCTTTGCATGGTTCTTAGTTTTGATTTTATGATACCCCTTAGTTGAATCAGAAAACACCAACAAAAGGCGTTGAGGTGCCTTCGCGTAGTGGTACTTGGTCCCTCCCTTTCCACATTCAGCTTTTTTTCGTGCTTTGGCGAGGGGGACACGGCCAAGCAGTGCATGTCAAGGATGGTGTGCACTTGGACTGGGACATGACTTGACAACGGCCCAGGCGGCAGGACGAGCGGGCATGTGGAGCGTGTGGAGCGTGTGGAGGCAGGGCGGGATGCTGCAATATTGAATGTGCGTAACCTGGCACGCGGGGCTGGGGCCCGGCGATGGGGGTGATGGCATAGCATGCACGGCGGGTGGCACAAGCCGGGGAAATTCCCGAGGATGCAGCAGGAGGGCGTGCTCGGGCGAGGGCTGCTCGGGGCTCGGGGTGTTTTGTAGCAGTGATGGCGACGACGATGCGATGGGCGCGCGGCGAAGTCGTCAGCCCGCTGCTCGTTGCCATGGCTGGGGCTTAGCTCCATGTAGAGGCGCCCTCTCGGTCTGCCTGCCCTGCCTGCCTGGCGCCCGCCCACCGCCTCGCCGCGCCCGCGTCCACGGCCGCCCTGCCCTTGTCCTGCCCTGGCTTTTCCGTCCTGCCCTGCTCGTCTGCTGTCATCGTCTGCGTCTGCGTCTGCGACGCCTCATCACTCGCTGGCCCCCGGGCCCCACGCCATCACGCAGCTCTCGCAGCTCTCGCATCCTCCCCTCCCGTTTACTGAATTGGGACGCTGCCTGCCCGTCTGCACGCTCCTCCGCGCCCACGCCGGCTGGTCCTCGCAGCCACACGCTCTCTCCGCTCCGCTGCGCATCCGCCCAGTGCGAGTGCGAGTTGCGAGTGCGAGCCACGATGAATGGCGATCTGAGCCTCTCGCAGTCGCTCGGCGGCCTGCGCATCGCGAACCCAGACTCGTCGCCCTCGCCGCCTCCCCAACCAGCACAAGATGCTGCTGCCGACGACTCCTCCACCGCCGTCCGACGCCCCTCGTCGTCTTCGCGAGCATCCTCATCGAGCACAATCACCGACCACCCAAATCCACACCCGGCCCCGCAGCTGCTGCCAGAGCCCCAGGCCTCGTCTGGTTCGCTGGGCTTCAATGCGAACGCCTTCACCACCGCCGAGCCCTCGTCCTCCTCCGCCGGCCAACCTGCCTCATTGACCGCTGAGCCCTCCTCGTACCCCTCGACGCTCGCCCATAGGCAATCGATGCCCTTCGTCCACCAGGCCCAGCAACAGTCTTCTTACCCGCCATACCCACCCGGTCCCATGGCACAGCCCCGCAATGCTCCCCCCCAGCCCATGGTAGGATCGCGTCCAATGTCTACCAGCATGTACAACCATCCAAACCTGTCCTCTAGTTCCGCTACCACCCCTACAAATCCAGGCACATATCGCTACAACGACGACGCCATCACCGACATACGGCGGACCAGTAGCTCGAGAGTTGCTCCCAAAGGGATGCCGACACGAGAGCCTAGCCGATCCAATAGGGGATATCCTCCGGAGATGGCATCTGGAAATGGCCCTTTTCCTCCTCGTCGGAGCTCACGGCGCATTCCGATGGACGGAGTACACCCGTCTAGCGCCCCCGTTACCAGTCAGCTGTCCAGCTCGCCCTATGGTCTTGAAGGTGGTCCACTTCCCAGCAGCGAGGAGTGGAAAGAAAAAGGGGCAGCTACGGGTGTAAGGCAAGAGATGGACTCGAACGGCCGACCTGTGACAAGAGTGGTCAAGAAAGGCGTCAAGGATTTCAATTTTGGGAGAACCTTAGGGGAGGGCTCATACAGTACCGTCTTGGCGGCAACGGACCGGCAGACGCTGCGTGAATACGCTATAAAAGTACTTGATAAGCGCCACATCATCAAGGAGAAGAAGGTCAAATATGTAAACATTGAGAAGGACACTTTGAATCGGTTGACGGAACATCCAGGCATCGTCCGTCTCTACTATACGTTTCAAGATGAGCGATCGCTGTATTTCGTACTTGACCTTGCCGCTGGAGGAGAACTGCTTGGATTCTTGAAGAAGATGGTGACATTCGACGTTGAATGCACACGATTCTACGGTGCTCAGATACTGGACGCCATCGACTACATGCACTCACGGGGAGTCATTCATCGCGACTTGAAGCCTGAGAACGTACTTCTCGATGACCAGATGCACGTTAAGATTACGGATTTTGGTACTGCTAAGATATTAGATCAGAAAAGGTCAAACGGTGTCGGTAGTACATCCGGGGATCCATTGGAAGGCATGGATTCGGACCGGGCCCAGTCCTTCGTTGGCACCGCCGAATACGTATCGCCGGAATTACTCACGGATAAGAATGCTTGCAAAGCCAGCGACTTATGGGCGTTCGGCTGCATCATCTACCAGTTACTTGCTGGTCGGCCTCCTTTCAAGGCTGCTAATGAATACCAGACATTCCAGAAGATCGTTGGATTGGAGTATACATTTCCGGATGGATTCCCGCCACTGGCTAAAGATTTGGTCGAAAGATTACTGGTGCTGGACCCTTTGACTCGCCTGCCGATTGAGCATATTAAAAGTCATCCATTCTTCGAGGGTGTAACATGGGGCAAAGGGTTGTGGAAGCAGAAAGCTCCCCGTCTGAAGTCATATGTTCCACCTCCTCATGAACCCATTCGACTCAATGGTAATTACGGCCCCTATCCATCGAAAGAGATTCTTGCCGGTAACACAGCACCAGGCCCGTCAGCACCTGCAGCCCCAGCACCCAATCCACTGCGAACAACACCTCGGCTCATAACTGAATTGCCTCCACCAAGCCAACTAGACATCGATTGGTCTCCCGTTCTAACAAAAAGAGATGAACGAATTCTGAAGCTTGGCAATATGTTTGTTACCCATCATCCGGCGGGTCACCCTGTCGGGGGAAATGCGGATCATGCTCCCGAGACCCCGAAGAAGTTTTCGCGCTTTTTCGGCGGCAATACGGTTAAGAAACGACAGAGACTTGTGATGATCACTTCCAATGCCCGAGTACTCATGTGCGCTGCAGGTACAAACGATAAGAAGTTGAAGGAAGAGGTTTCTTTGATGGCCCCAGGCTGCTCGTGGAAGAGTTTCCAAGACTCAAAAGGCTTGACTGCCTGGCTCGTCGAAACAGTATGGACTATTTCATTCATGCCTTTTGTACTTCGCTAACACACCTGCAGCGAGACAAGCAGTACGTTTTCGAAGACCCGAAAAGCACAACAAGCGATCCAAATGGCAGTAAATTCTACACGCAAGAATGGCTTGATAGTATCGAACAAGCCCGTGACTACGCAATCTCACAGACTATGAACTCTTACCCTGGCGACTCGGCGCTCAGCGACCTAAATTCTACTCTTTCAACCCCTACTAGTACGTTAGGAGGCGACTCTGCCCTAGAGGGAGTCAACATCCCAACAACACGCATGCTTCGCAAAGAACAAGCAGATTCTGACTCGATGAAGGGCAGGAAGAGATTCAGCAAGCGCCACTCGAAAAATGGACTCGCAAACTTCTAAGACGAGGATCATCGTTTTTTGCTGAGGGTAGGTCGATTGCCGCAGTTACATAACAACATACTCGTTTCTTCGACGTTTACCTCCTGCCACGCTCTTCTGGCATTTGCATCTCTTACCCTGTTATATCGGATCCTATCATAGTATCAGCATCACTAGTCATCCATCTCATCTACTCCCATCCAGCGATCGGCGTTCGGGCGTCCTTCAGATTATCAGTCCTTCTCCGTTGGAACCATACATCCCTCTTTCTCTTACTGTACCCTCTTGGTTTCCTTCGGAGGATCTTACTTTCTAGTTCAAAGCTTGCATTGGCCGGCCTCAGCTTTCATGACATTTCATTGTTCTTCCTTGGTGGGTAAACGTATCTTGGAAGGGGCTCCGCTTGGGCTTACACGGTCCTCTGTATTTCTTTACAGAAATTCTCGTCACGTGGATCTCTTCTCTGCTTCCGCTGCTGTTATCACCTTTTCCTTCTGTTCGGCCTAGGCGCTGTTAAAAGACGATCGGACAAGATCCAAGATCTCATTTGTCGAGAAGCGTGTGGAGTGCCTGCTTTCCATTTTCCTTTCTCTGTTTACACTTCGTGTAGTTACTGGATGAGAAGTCTTGGTACGCCTGGACATAGAGGTACGGTCGAGTCTCTGGTAATCAGGTGGCTGCTTTTCTATCTTGCACCCTTCTTCATAAACGTTGTCGAAATGTTTCTAGGTATGTGAGCCTACAGCCAGCCTGCAAATCACAAAACGTTGTGCGGCACTTTCTGATGCGTTGCTTTTTGTTGCTGTTGCTACCACCCCATCATGTTTGTGTACTGTTTACCTCTAATTCTTGGCGTATAGCGAGCTACTGACATTGCATACGAAAACGTCCTTCCCCCCCTTTTTTTCCTTTTTCTTTTTTTTTGGGGGGGCTTGCCCCTGTAAGTATAGTTGCTTCAACATGTATTTGTATTTTTTTTTACAGCTCGAATGCTAGAAAAAATAATTTATGCAATACGCCATACGCGTAGAGAGCCCCTCTATGGCTACTTCAAATGTTACATCATAATACAAGACAATCCTTTTTGGCCCCTCATTTTACCGCAGTGCCTTGCCGCGAGGTCCGCCGACCATGACCGGCACTTGTTCGGGCATGTTCAGGGGCAGACTGTTCTCGACGATGGTTTTCCCATCAACCAAGCCCCCGTTGTTCATCTTGTAATCATCCGCCAGCAGAGCCTTCACCCTCTTTTCCTCCAGGACCTTCTTCTTTTCTGGCGTGAGGATCCACTCTTGCGGGAACTCGTACCGCGGCTTCGTCTTGTGGTGTCGGAAGTCGAAGGGCACGTCCTCGAACGTGTCCTTGGGGTCCTTTGCCTCGGCCAGCAGCTTCGAGATGGTGTCGCCGAGGAAGCGCTTGTTCTGGGCTTGCGTGTCGAAGTTTTCGCAGGACATCTTGATGATATCGGTGTCAGGATTGTAGCGCGGACCCGCGAGCTTAATCAGCTTCGAGGTCTGCACTTTAGTGAGTTTCATGTCACCAGCGGCGAACTCGACGACGACTTTGTTAGTGGCCGGGTGCGATTCGCCGAGGTAGGAGGTGTAGCGGAAACGGAAGGGGGTTGCGGCGGTGGGAGGTTCGAAGGGACGGGCGAGTTCTGCGTGGTAGAATCAGCGTTCTTCGATCCTTATCATGGGTCGAAACGTTGGGCTATGCATGTACGTACGGTGTAGCAGCGGCAGTTCCCAGGCAATTAACCTGGCGTACTCCCTCAGCTCCCTGTGCTGCTGCAGCTCTCCGTGACCCAACCCTGTCAAATCGTCTCCGTAGTAGTCCTCATCTTGACCCAGTCCTGGTTCTCCTTCCCACCAGAAGCCTCTCTTAGGTGCAGGAAGCACGGTCTCTCTAATGTCGACATCATCTTCGGTTTCTAAGTCATTGTCCTTGGTGTCCCAGGCGATGCCCTGTTTGCCCTTGCGGAGAGCGTCCTCTGCAGCCTGTGGATCGAGCATTTTCAGATCTTCAACAATTCTACGAAGCTGAGCCGCGGCGTCGGAATCTGATGTGGAAGACGTAGGTGCCGCCGCAGCTTGTGCGGAGCCGTCTTTGGATGGTTCATCGGCGCGCCGGGTGGGTGTCGTGGAGAGTGGCCGCTGCCATTGAGCCGTGTATTTTGGCGGTGCGCAGTGCGATGGTGTTCTCGATGGACAACGCCGCGACAGCAGCAGGAATCGCCGCGATGCTGAAGCCATTGCGTCGATGGGATGCCGTGCCTTCTTCGTTAACTTTTCGCGACCAGCGGACCCCCGAGTGCCAAGGATGGGTGGGAAGAAAGAACCGCCGACGGCCGAGCTAATGCATGCTTTCACTCTGTTGAGGCACCCAGTCTTGGACTTTCGACCACAATGAATACTTAAGTCTTGCGTTTGGGTCTGGAGACAGAATCAAACTTTTATACTTCTCTCTTTGGTTAAGTCGAAATGTCAGAGGGCGCGGCGACGAATAGAAAACTGGCATTTGTCACCACTGGCGCAACTGCTCCGTTCATTGCATTAATCGAATCCGTTCTCAAACCTTCGACATTGGATTGCCTGCTCCAGAATGGTTACACCCATCTCCTAATTCAGTATGGGACCGCCAAGGATGTTTTCAGTGTCGGTGCGGACACTGCACGAGAATATCTCAAGCAGAACCATATGGATCAGAAGTTCATTATTGATGGCATTGATTTTGACTCTGGAGGCTTGATAGATCAATTCAAGATGGTCATGGAATCTGGCGGATTGGTGATCTCACATGCCGGTATGTCTACTCTATCATAAGAGTTTGTTTTTCAGTTGCTGACGGGCACGGCAGGGTCTGGGACCATACTTTCAGCTTTGCGCCATCAATTCCCGCTCATTGTTGTCCCAAACACTACTCTATTAGATAACCACCAAGAGGAACTCGCCACGGCTTTGCAGAAGTCTGGTTATCTGCTTCAGGGGAATGTCGAGTATGTTGAGCCCGTTTGCCCCTAACAGGACGTGCCTTAACTTTTGGTTCCAGCGATCTCGCATCTGCAATTACAAAGTCCGAAGATTTTCGAGTCAAGATGACCCAGTTTCCTCCCATTACGAGCGGGAAGCACCGCGAAACGAAGAGTTTCGCAGCTGTCATGGATGAAACAATGGGCTTCATGGATTGAGGTCCATGTTCTACTCATTGCTTGCAACGAGAAAGAGAAAATCACGACTACGCTAATATCCACACCTAGATCAGTATGCAGTTGTTGTCTCCTAAAGAGAGAACTTTATCAAGTACTTTGATCGGGAATTTAACCCAAGATCTTCTAGATCAACGGATAACGAACAGACGGGACGTCTTGGGGCATTCTAGATTTGTTGCCCCTGTCTCTTTCCTAGTTAGGAAAAGGCCAATATCTGGGAAACACCTTACTCTGGCACCCTCGAAGGCATCATGGCTAATCTTGCAGGACTTCGTTTGGGTAAGATTGGATTGTGGTCAGATAGTTGCCCGGATATTCCAAGAATAATGTTGGATCAGAGGCGCGCTGTTACGGCGAAATGCCACCCATTGAGCATGTTCAGTGTGCGTTTGCTTAGTGCATTTGTGATTTGAGTATCTTACCCGATGTCTTCTGACGTGTTGAAGAGGCCTCCAATGAGAAGTCGATATCAAGAGATTTAGCTGGGCCTATGATGGGACATGTCATGAAAACGTGCTCGATATAATAACAGTATTCAGTTTTCTTTTGAATGCATAACCGTAAATGAACTTACGTCCTATATACAGAAACAAATCTGAAAGATAACAGCGTTTCCCTTATTCAGAAACCCAACGGAACGGCAAGGCAAACGATAACAGTCAGTCTCGCAGACAGTGAATTACGATATAACATATTAATACTAGTTACTAGTAAGGCCGATCTAGATCCTCGCAGAAGCAAGTGGCTGTTTTTAAGCTCCACAACGTCGCACGTTTTGAATGCTGCTTCATTGGCACATTTTCCATAACTGACTAGTAAATGCAACAGTTCTCTCATTTACATTACCAAATGTCAAAACTGCCGACCAAGCAAGGCAGGGTCTGCAAACAATAATTCCCCACCCTTCTCTGTTTCCTTGGAGAATGCAGGCGAAGGTGTTATCCCAGTATCGGCCCGGCTGGGGAGGTCGAATGGATTTAAAAAATGTGAGTTCAATCCAACGGAATTGGTAGGGCTGAGAGCGAGTGGCCGATCCCATGGCATAACGGAAGCACTTTGTGCACTAATAGAGCGAGAAGAAGCATGTGCTGCGAGACTATAGCGAGAATGCGGTGCAGTGTTATAGCGAGACCCACGAGAGGCAAGGCCTTTGGAGATAGAAGAAGATGTGACTGGCGCTCCAGCATCATCCAGTAACTTTGTAATAGTTTTGAGTGAGTTTCCAATAGTTCTTGACTCTTTGTTTCGTGATAGATCAAATTTTGTCGCAGCATAGTCGAGCGGTGTAAGTCCTAAATTGTCGGGAAGATTTGCTCGGGCACCGAGCGAGACCACAAGGGCCACTACTCTCATCAGAGACTCTTTTACGGCAAGGTGAAGAATAGTGCTGCCTGACCGGGAACGAGCATTGATATTCGCACCCCGTCGTACCCCCCGTGATATCCAATCCATCATGGTTTCCTCATCAGTACCAACTTTGATAGAACGTTCTATGAATAGCATTAGTGGCGTCCTGCCAGAGAGATCATATCGGTTTATATCTCGTCGGTCCCAAACGACAGTTGCGTAGTTTAGTTGCATTGGTTCAGTTGCCCAATAGTCGTGAAGCGCAGTTCGTCCATTGGCCCTCTCGTCTTCCACTACTTTATTATAAGAGTCTGCATATAGCGATAACTTTGGACGAACATGTGAGAACTGTACTTCATTAAATGAATCGAATATCGGATGCGCCACCAGGTAGTCGACGATAAAATGCCCAGTAGAATCTCTTAATTGGCATAACCGGTCCACGTAGTTCAGACCTGTATGGTATGTTCTTGCCTCCAGGGAAAACCATTCAAATCTAAAACCAGGTTCTGCACAGAGATAGGTAAGGAAACTTCGTCCGTCATGATCCACATGTTCGAAATCGAAGTGGCGTTGCTCCAACATGCGAATGAGGCATTCAAACTTTGAGGAATGTGGAGCCCCCCCAATACAGCAGGCACAAGAACTCTTGCAATGTTCCCATGTGTAGTTACAAGTGCATGTTTGGTTCCAGAATCTCGTTGGGTCCAGGAAAAACATGAAGTTCTGCCCATCGGCATCAACCTCGTTCATCAAATCATTCGAAGAACCCACAGCAGAAAGTATAGTGTCGGCAGGAGCGCCCGAGAAAGCGATGAAGAAAAGTGTTTGTGCGTCGTCAATTTCACAAACTGGGTTGGGTTGTTCCTCTGCTGGTACGTGATCCATTGAGATGGCTAGGTTAGTAACGAGTCGATGAATGCAGTCCGAATTCCGGGAACAGCATTTAGTAGCAATTTCTTTGTTTATTCCATGCTTTTTGGTCTGATGAGAATCCAAAATTGCTAGAACGGAGGGGCTAGGATCCTTATCTCTATCTTGTTTGCCAAATATCGAGGCAACATTGAGGGAGCGTTCCCCAAGAGTTCCTGCGGAGCTTGATGAAAACCTTCGACGCAAGATACTTAGCACGTCAGATATAGTAGAAGAACTATAACTAAGCCGCCGTAGCGTCTCTCTGACCCTGGAACTTGCCCTGCTTCCTGTCCTCGCACTGTGCCTTGATTCCACATGAATTATTGAGTTTTGTTTTTGGAGGGTCGTCGAGGGTATATTGGCTAAATGAGAAGAACCTAAATAGTTTGTATTATAAAATGATGGATTAGAAGGGCCGTTGCTTTCGCTCTGCCTAGTCCCGTACGAGTTGGTGGATGCATTGTTGAAGGCCGTAGAACTGTTGGGCATAGAGTCGGTTCTCAATTTGCAGTCTGACAGGAAAGAAATGCTGCCTGAAGAGGCTGGAAAGCCCGATGAGCAATGTTTTTGATTTTTACCCTTGTGTCGCATGGAACGAAAGAACGCGATGCGTTTACGCGCTTGTTCTTTGCTCCGGGGGAAGTGTCTGAAATCTCATAAATTAGGGAGAATTCCCTTAGGAAACATAGGTAGAGATCATATTCATATATCTTGGACTTACACATGATAATCTTGAGAGAGAACCTCTGCAAGGATCTGCTGTGCTCGTCTGGCCCTGTGGTAGTCCGTAAGTATTTGGGCCTGCTACCGGTGAAAATGTGCATACTTTGCATTGAAGTTACCTCCATTCATCAAATTTAATAATTCCATAATGGTTCCTACACTTAGGCCACAGAGACGGAGAACAACAAGTTGCATCTGCCATGAGCTAGACCAAGCTTTCGGCCTCCCCCTACCCCTTTTCGTGGCCGCATTCGAATTACACCGCCGTTTTTCCACTCTATATCTATATGGCATAGTGAGGGGAAGGAAGATCAATACAAGGTACGCTGATATACACGGTTAAGGGCACATTTGGTGCGCAGAGTCGCTTTATAGCCTTTACACTACACGGTAAGTAGACGCCAAACCGACATGTCAGCGGCAACGTTTCGCCCTGTCTTCCCCTCTTCCCCTCTCCCCGAAAAAAATTCGTGGGTCTTATTGGATGATTTATTGCGGTGGCTGTCTGAATCTGCAAGGCTGAGACAAAGGTGTCGATTTTAGCGACGCATGCATGCATAAGCTTGAACGAAAAAAATGCGGACCAATAGCCAGTCAGCCACGTCCAAAAGCGCTGAGCTGCTCGCAATGGCCACAGCACTGCCCCTTCCCAGTACGATTCAGCCCTAACGCTCACCGGAAAGCAACTACTGGAAGCAATTGAAGATGAGGCACATCTTAACAGACAGCGCAATAATTCCTCAGTCCAAATGCAAAAAATGCTCGATCCAGAACGCAAAAAACATGGCTAGAGACTTCTATTTAAACAATCCTCGAGGTACCCTATCTATGGACATTTCTATCACGTCCATACCTTACTCTTGCTTGAGACGTTCGATCATGGAACCCGGTAAGTTCCCTCTTGGTTGAGAAGAGTACACTGTTGATACTAAAGTAGCAGACCCAGTATCCATTTCTTCTTTGATAACAGGCATATTGCAAGTTCTGCTTCAGCTTGTTCTCATATTAATCGTCATGTATGCTCGCCCTCATCGTCACAATGATCACGGTACTACTACTTTCTCACTAAAGTTGATTAATATAATATGCTTAATGTGACAGGGGTTGGATTCGCCTAAATAATAAAGGCTAAGCAAAGTGCTTATGCTTGACGAAGGGTTTCGAAGCTCGGTATGCCTTACCAACCAAGTATAGATCGATGTCTGGTATTTTAGTTTTGTACGCTAGCCTCTATTGACTCTGGACGTCCAAGACATGATGCTTAGGTACCCTTTCTCTAAATGAGTATTGAATGAGCACTATTGGTTTGGAATTAAGCTTGATTTGTGTTTTGTGAACCGTTGAGGTTTGGTTTGATTCCATGTCTCAAAAACGTATGTTTTCCATCTCCATCCTTGCCTGTAAGTTTAATAACATAATTCCTGGTTATTTACAGACCCCATTTTACCAGGTATAACAACATCATCCATGTT
>Ga0247757_10001892_pt1 | contig 12323 bp, 15 predicted proteins | sample UWRJL126311R4_FD_180929 | JGI IMG/M metagenome (GOLD analysis project Ga0247757, IMG submission 180929) | Plant litter microbial communities from Arlington Agricultural Research Station in Wisconsin, United States - UWRJ-L126-311R-4 | ecosystem: Environmental > Terrestrial > Plant litter >...
AACAGCAACAGCAACAGCAACAGCAACAGCAACAGCAACAGCAACAGCAACAGCAACAGCAACAGCAACAGCAACAGCAACAGCAACAGCAACAGCAACTCCAACATCAACCACTACAACAGCAATCTCTGGCTCGGCGACAACAACAGCCACAGCGGCTGCAGGACTACCAGATGTCACTAATGCTACTCGAGCAACAAAACAAGAAAAGACTCGTCATGGCTAGGCAGGAATACCCGAGAGAGTCTGCGGTTCAGGCGCAACAACCAAGTGCAGGCGATCCCTTTGGCTCGCTCAGCAGCGGGATTGACTATTCATTGTCTTTTGATAGCTCAGAAGCAGGGCTCGAGAACTTCGATTTTGATTCCTTTTTACATGTTGACAACGCGGCCGAGTCTTTCGGAGAATTTGACTTCAAGCCACCACCACCGGCAGAATCAAAGCCCCGCATAGGAACCCCTTCCGGTCTATTTGGAAACATGGCCTTTGGTCAAGGTCTCAATCAGGCTCCAGGTAAAGATAGTAACTTGCCGCCACCTCTGCCTACAATTGGTCATGGGTCGAGTAGCGTATTTGGTTCCAGGTCAGTAAGCTCTCAGCAGCCTACTCTATGGTCCCCATCCGGCGTAGCACAGAAAGCTAATGTCTTCGGCAGCGCCGCTGCATTCGGGGCAGCAGCATCTACTGGAGCGCAAACGAGTGGTATCTTCGGCGGCAGTCTCTTCCAACAACCATTTCACCCAGCTCCTAATGCCACAGCCAACGCAGGACCATCCGTCGCAGTCAACAACGACGGCGCCGCCCTCGGAGCCTACCAAGCTCAACTGCGTGCCACCGGCCAGGACCATGAGACCCGCTCCGGCTTCGACAGCAACAACCAACTTCTGCCCCTCCTCATCGGGCTGCAGACGTTTGAGGGATCATGGCTGTGGACATCCGAGCTCTTCGCCGCCATCAACGTACCTGAAGAACGCGCCGAGGACGAAAGATTGAAACAGGGGCTCGAGAAGGAGGCATGGGCCACTGCGCTTGTGATTATTGTGTTTGAAGAGCGGTTGAAGGACAAGCGGGGAAGCTGGGAGCTGGTGGTTGAGAAGGCAAAGGGGTGGCTCGCATCCAAGACAAGTGGGCAGGAAAAGAATGTGATGGGAGGAGCCAAGAAATTCCTGGATGACTGTTCCGGAGGAAGATGATTTTTGTAGTAGAATGAACCATGGTACGGTCGTGAGTCACCCTCGTTAGGTTAGGATTGTTGGGACCCATTTCGGGTTGGTTTAATTGTCGGGGCCCCCATTTTCAATTTTTTTTCCCTTGGTCGTATCGTACGTATTGCTTTTCTTACAGATAATGACACCAAAAAACTGTTGATGGAAGATGCGGAAAACATTGGCACGTAGTTCATATTTCAAGATACATATACACACGAGACCGTTTATCCATGTTCCACTCAGCATAAAAGGAAGTGAGGTGTAACTCTGGTCAGCGCCAGGGAACTTACGATGCGATAACATTTCGCGACCGGAGGACATTTCGTCCATTCTAAAGTCTAACCAGTGTATGAAGCCTCATCATCACTCCATCTTTTGAAAATTTCCCAGTACCGTTTTGAAATACATATACCGTATACAGACGTTGAAGTTCAACGGACCGATAACAATGGCTACACACAGACCCAAAAAAAAAAAAAAAATTCTACTCGTTCCGTCCCAGTAATCCAATGTACCGTATTCGACACACGCTCCATTCAACCTAGTCAACGTGCACCTGACGCACGGACACAAGAACGAGAGCCACCAGAAAAAAAAGTGACATTAGCATTGTCCCTCCAAACGCCGATCGATGGTACAGTGACCAGATGCAGTGATAAATATGCGGACACTACAGGTACGTGATAGACACCTCCTTTGGAGAGGGTCGAATGCACTACGCAACCTGTTGTATTATCATGGAGTACAGGATAAAAGGAAAAAAAAAGCAAAGAAACACTACTTTTCCACCGCATTCGCACTCGCAACCACTCCAAAGTCTTTTCTAGATGTATGATAGGATGCTGTGCAAATATACTCATTGTCATAAAACCAGCCAATGTGAGATGGTAAACGCTCAGTGAGGAATGGGGGCCGAACGACAGCCTGGGACGCACCCACCCACATGTGAGACCGATTCAGTGTCATCAGGGCGATCAGTGATAATCAAAAAGCACGCTGATACTCTCGCCATGGTGCACGCGGCGAATCGCCTGGATTGGGGTTAGCTGCTTGACAGGGGAACGGCTTGGAGCACAGCCTACCTCAGCAAAGACATTACCGACTTCGAGGACCTCCAGCTTGGGACACCGCTCTTTGTGGTCTGCCTGATCCACGGTATTCGTCACAACGACTTTGTCAAGGGCGCTCGCGTTGATACGGTCGAGGGCATCTCCACTCAATATACCATGGGTGATGAGCGCATAAACCTTCGTCGCGCCTTCCTTTTTAAGCAGCTTTGCAGCTCGGGTAATGGTGTTCGAGGTGTCTGCCAAGTCGTCTATAAGAATAGCGGTACGGTTGGAGACCTCTCCCACAAGCATCATGGTCGCATTCTGGCGGTCGTTGATCTGGGTTGGGCGACGCTCCTATCCTTGCATTAGCTTGTGGTTGCACCCATGATATCCCATCATACCTTGTGAATCAAGGCAAAAGGCATGCTTAGCGAGTCCGCGATAGCCGTAGCTCGCTTGGCTCCTCCGGCGTCTGGACTGACGATAACAGCCTGGTGATAGTTCGGAATGTTGAATTGTATATATTTCCGGAGCAGGTGACGACCGTAGAGATTGTCAACGGGGATATCAAAGAAGCCTTGGTACTGTGGATCATGGAGATCCATGGTAATGACGTGGTCTGCGCCGGCGCAGGTGAGCAGGTCTGCGATGAGCGTGCCAGCCTGCGCAACCCACTGCTTGTAGCCGGGCTGGGGCTGAAACGGCGGAGGCTTCGATGAAGGCTTCACAATCCCATTGGTAGTGTGGGTACCGTTCACGCCGTTGGTGTGAAAATAGCCCTTGTCGGAGTTGTCTGACTTCTTCGACTCGAAAGTATCACTGCGCTTGACCGGGCTGATGGGCTGGCCTCCGTTTCGCTCCTCTGACATCTTCAAACGCTCGAGCTGCCTATCAAGCGAGGCGGTGCCATTGGCAAGGCTGGAGCCTTGCTGTCCAGGGCGTGGTGTCTGCGGCAGACTGTCGAATGTGTAGGTGCCCTGACGGCTGTGGGCACCCGCGGGCGGCTTGGTGAGGGGTGCGCCCGTCTTGTTGTACGGGATGTCGCTCTGTCGAGAGTATGGGAATAGCGGCAGGACAGCGGTGATGCGCTTTGCGGAGGCTGTTCTGCATGCCGAGATACAGATCAACTGTGGTGGGATGAGATTAGAAGCGCAGGTAGCTGCGGGCAACCACACGTACCAGTTCCATGAGGTTGTCGTTGACTTTTCCTCCTCCGCTCTGCACGATGAATACATCTTTTCCGCGCACCGACTCTCCGATTTCGACGCGCGTCTCACCCACGGCGAATTTGGACAGCTGGAGAGAGAAGAATCAGCCGGGAGGTCACATTGGGGCTGCGAGCAGGGTCTTACCAGGCGCTTTGCCGGCGGGATGCCGAGGTGATCGCATATCTGCTCTGCAAGAGGTCAGGAAGATTGGGGAGATGAAGGTGTCGAGGCGCAGGGCCTTACGGGTGAGCTGCGGGTGGCCTGGAGAGCGGGCAGGTTAGCAGTCGGGATTTTTTTCGAGGCAGGGTGGACTCACTGCTGCCGCCCAGGACGACGATATTACGCACCATGACGACGGTGGAGGCGGTGGTGGGGGATTTCTCGAGGGCGTGGCCGGAGCTGGTGAGAGGCTGGGGTGCGGACTGGAAAACGGGGAGCTGTCGCCTTTGTGGGGCGTGCAGTGGCGGGGGTTCAGCGATGGGGTGGCATGGTGAATGAATGAGGGTTGCTGCCGGCGACGGCGAAGTTTTCTACGCTTCTGCGTGCCCCAGAGCCCCAGGCCGGCGCCAGGGTCGGAGGGTCCCGCCTCGGCTGGCCTTCCACATTTCCGCCGAGCAGCGAGGCGCCATTTAAGCTCCGCGCTCGTCATGCTCCTGCACTGTCATCCCCATAACTAATGGCTTCCTTCAGATCATCCCGTCCTGCCACCGCCCTCCGCCCTCCTTCGTGCGACTCCCCCCCTGGCCCGGCGTGAACAGCTCTGCGCTCAGCATCAACACCGCCGGCACCACAGCAAGCGCATCGACGGTCCCACTCCGCCGGCCCCGGCTGGCCACATTCATCGCCGCTGCCACCTCTCTGCTCTTGACCTGCTTCCTGACCCTGGGCCACTCTTCTCCCGAGCCGCCCGTCGAGTCGCTCGACGAGCCCCTGCGGTGGAATGGCCGGAAGGAAGAGATGGAATGCGATTTTGCCCGCGGCTTGGCTGCTGCGCCCACGGCCCTTGGCTTGGGAATCGGTGGGAGTGGAATGTTGATTTCGGTGTAGAGAGGCTCCTCGTCGTCGTACTTTGGCTCGGGCGAGCTGCGCGACGACGACAACGACACCTCTCCCGTCCTCTTGACCGGGCTTTCGGGGGCCGTGGTGGGAATGGGTTCGACCGGCAGTTGGGCTAGATGCTGGCTCCGTTGTGAAGTGACTGTTTCGCCCACCATCGTCGCTGATGTTGTGATAGATGCGAGACTTGCGTCCATGGCTGATCGTGGGATTTTGTTCGAGTACCTCTCTTCGGTTGTTTGTGGCGCCGTCATCCGCTGATATGCCCTTTTCTCGTGCACAGCCCCTCCCAGCCTGCTCCTCGTCTCGTATCACGCGAACCCGAGCGCAGTCGCCAGCTCTTGGCCAAACGCAGCCACTATTCGCAATCGCTCAGCTTCGCTTCGGCCAGTCTGACGTCCGCGTTTGAGGCGGCGAGGCGCAGGACCGTGGATTGCGTAGTGGTCGCGTGCATCGTATGCCTTGCTGACATTGATTCACAAGAACACTGTACATGCACGCGGGTATAGTAAATAATAGCACATTATAGATTTTACGTTCGAACATATAACGATACAACGATAAATAACACAGAATAAAATAATAGATAGATAGAGAAAGCTCTACCTTGCATTTTACATTTTTTAAATAATCCTTCAAGTGCATGCACCATCTTAAAGAGTGGTGTTTTTTTATCATTTGGGTGGTTTGGTACAACCAACTTCTTGCTTCCTCCACCAGGACAAGTCACTGGAATACGGTGTGTCGAACCTGTTCTGGTTCAGCAACGTCAGCAACGTCAGCAGGGTAAGACAAGCTTACCCTTCAGAAATGGAGGCACTTCTCCTATCTGCCACCCGACTTAGGCAGGTCCACGCTCGCGCTGGTTGCTATTTTACTACCAGTACTCTACGATTGTTGTACCGCGCAATGTGAACGAAAAGTCTCCCAACAATGTAATATTCAGTCACTCTTCATTTGGCACAATTCGAGGAATAGATGCTGCATAAAAACCATGAAAGTTGCCTTTCCTTCCAACATTCAAATACATCACAGGACTTTTCCATAAAACACATTCCCAATCATATAATCACTATTGTAAGCATGGTAGATAGGAAATCTTGGCTCCAGCGAGATTCGACATACGTATAGTAAGTATATCTTTAAATTCATCGTTTCAGTTATCATACAGCCCGTGTATCAACATACACAACCACTCCATAACGAACCATCAGATGAACACCCAAACCGAAGCAATGCATTGATATGTCTACAAAAAGCCTAAGTGTACTTCGAGTACTATTTTTGGATCACTTGAACTGATCCTCGGTGACACCCTTGCCCATGGCCGCCGTTGAACTCACACCACCAGAGACCATCTTCAGCAGGTTGTCTACATAGTTCGCTCCGCTCCATTTTTGATGTGTCAATACATCCACTCCATTGTCTGCCTCGGGCTCCTGGATGATCTCTCCGTAAGCACGCATGCCCTGCTTCGCAAACGCCTTCGTGAACGTGTCCGTTATGAGTGCTGTCTGGTGCAGGCCTGCAAGGGTAATAAACTGCCAGCAGTAGCCAAGAGCCGCAAGGCGCTTGATGTATGTCTCCTGTTCATCGCGGGGCATGGCAGCTTTCCAGTTGAAAGACGGGGAGAGATTGTAGGCAAGTCTATAGAAGATCAGCATGTCACGACAGGTGGTTGGACCAGATGACGTACTTCTGCTCAGGCCATACGGCGTGAACTCCGTCTGCAAACTCCTTGGCTTGCGCATAGTCCGGTAGCTTAGACTCCATCCATATCATATCTGAGTACGGAGCATAGGCAATGGCACGATTGACTGCGCACTGGCATCCACCTTTGTACCTGTAGTATCCCTCACGGGTTCTCGGAGAATCCCAGTTGAAATAGATGTCCACACCAGTAAGGCCCTTAGCAATGGCACGTGCCTCGGTGTTGCTCTTTCCTTTGCTCTTCTCCAAAAACTCATTGATGAGACCTTGCTTGTTGACATGTATGCCAGCATTGATCGTGTCAACAACAGCCTCATGGAAGAGTTTCAGATTGGCCTGTTTGATCCATGCGTCTTCGATCGCTTGCAGCTCATCACCGGACTTACCACTCTGCTCAGCAGCAAACATAAGCTCGCCAAGAGATTGTAGGGTAGGGTTAGTACTGCCAAGAATATAGTGGTGATCGCGAGGATCGATTGTTGAAGTGATCAGGGTCGCAGCCTCGGAATCTGTACGGGCGATGGCGAGAAGATCGACGCCTATTGTCTCCAGTCAGAAGATATGTTTGAGAGGAGCGCCTCATCGTTGACTTACCCATAATGTCCGCTTGCGCTCGGATAGCAACCAGTCGGTTGATGTGCTCACTGATGGGTACTAGCACCTTGCCAGCCATATGACCGCACTTCTTAGTGCCAGGAGCTTGGTCCTCAATATGAATACCAGCTGCGCCCTTCTCAACGAAAAGTTTCGTAAGTTTCATGATTGCCGTGAGACCTCCGTGGCCAGTATCTGCATCAGCCACGAGCGGTCGCAAGTAGTCTACGTTAGCAACTTTCCCTCGGTCAGCTTTTGAGGTGGTCACACGCTCTTCACGCTGCTTCCGGTCGTGGAAAAGTTGTGCCATGAACAAGTGTCCTACTTTGTTGGGTACAGTGGTCTGTCAACCTTTAGCTCTAATTCCGGACTAGAAAATGAGGCATTACCATAGGATAGTCTGCTAGATCCGGCCCTGGCTCATCGGTGGACGATGCGGTCGAGGAGGATTGCCAGCCAGACACGTAGACAGTGTCTAGGTATTTGGCCATCTGAGTAACCATGACTGGGTCAAGGCATCCGTAGGTGAAGCTTGCATCGTTGTTCTAATACTCAATGAGCCACTCGTTCAAACCACCTCTCCAAGGTGGATATCTAACCTTAAACCTGTCCTCTACAATACCCCAAAGCTTCTTTGCTAGTGCATTGCTAGGGTATTGAATGCTCAAGTTTCCGCGCTTTGCTACGATCTGTTCGGCTGTGAAAGGTCTCCGCGTGAACCTCCACCTCGAGTCGGACCACCACCTCTTTACTTCCTCAACCTCAGCCTGAAACTGCTGGTCCTCGGCTTCGGCGTTGGCCATGTTGCAAGGTCAAGAATGTCGTCGTGAGCGTGCTGTCTGGTCTGGGGTCTGGACAACAAAGAAAGCGAGCTGGGTAAGGTGGGCAAAGGAAGAAGGGGACTCTTGCAGATAGACTGCTTTATGGAACCCTGGGAATGGCAAGATGATGGCACTTTTCCAGCCTTGGCAGAAGCAACAGACGGTCTCAATGGCGGCGGCTAAGCTTTTATTTATGAGCATCATGGCTGCCGACCCCGACCCCATACCCCAGGACAGGAAAGGCCAACATACCAACAGCTAACCAGCAGCTGAGGCCGGGAACATTCGGGTAACCTCACCATTGGTCCGACCAGAGCGCCGAGGGACTTGGGCTCCGGTGAATGGCTAAGAAAGCTGTGAGTGCGTTGCCCCTCGGCCCAAAGGGAGGCTTGATCCAAGGTGGATCGATTGGAGTGAGAGACCGCGACGGAGCCATGACGGGATGACGTTTGTCCTTGGCTTGTGATGGCCGTTGACTTGGGTTTGAAGGCTCTTGTCTCGGTGCTGTGGTACTCGCTGGCAGCAGCAATTGACTCATGGCAGGCAGTAGTTCTAGAGACCAGCACGGCACGCGACCTAGGCAAGCTTCACATGCAATGGAATAGGCAGCATCTACTGAAGGGTCGACGGCATGTGAATCTGGGGATGCGGATCCGAAAACAACGAAGGGTGGATCCGGTGGAGCGCTAGACGTGAATCAGTCGACCTCGGCTAACCGGCGCCGGCTTTTGGAAGGCTAGACGAGGCACTGGCAGCGCCCGTCACACCATCAAAATCGCGATCAGACAGCATCGTTGACGCATTGCTCCATGTGCAGACGGGCGTTGGGGCTCTTGGTCTTCCCGGCATTTGATGAACACACGCAGCAGCAACGTTGGTTTCTCCAGTCGCCCATCGCTGCTTCGGGCAAGGATTGCTGTTGCTTCGTAAATCGTCACTTGGCAGCCTCAACGTCCGTCTTCGCTGTTGCGTAGCATGACATAAGCCGGCCGTCACCTGTATCCCTTCACCAGTCCATACGCATGGCAGCTACACAGGCTCGCCGCAGTCAGCCACCACTGCCCGTCCATGGCTCCGCCCACGCTTGCATCCGCACGCTGCGTATGCCTGCCCAGTATCCACGCAGCCATCCAGCACAGCGCCATCCGCAGGCTAAGATCCAACATATCGATGACTTCCGGGAACCCGAGTGCATATCGTTGAGCGAGGAACAATTCGGTCACGATGCGTCTGTAACACCCCGCATAGTCCCGCCCACCCACACCTCGCACAAAGCGGTCCAGCTCCGAGAAGGGAAGCGAGCGAATGTCGTCGATCTCAAACCTGACCGACTTGGGTGTGATGGGATACGGTGGCTCCACAGGCGGGCATCGCAATTTTCTCATGACCGTCCACCGCAGCTCATCCATGTAGCTCCTTTCAACAAATCCCTCTTCTGCTTCTAATTTACCGGCGATGGACTTGCGTAGAATTAGCGGAAGAAGTTCGGGCTTGGAGATCCAAAGGGTCCGATTCTTCTCGTCCGTGAAAAGACATTCGCGATCAAAGCCTTCCGAAGTATACGCGTAGTGCATGAACCGGGAATAGAACGCTCCGGTCGTGATTTTTATCTCCAGGTCCTTCGATCCAACCGCACGACCTTGCTGATGCGTAGCCGCAATGACCCGTCTAGGCGCTTCCGGCACAGCTGTCTCATAAAAGACTCTGGGCGCATCGGGGGATTGGTTGACAAGGTATGTCAGATAATCCTGGAAGACTGTGTGGAGAAAGCTGTGCTTTGTCAGAATGGTCCCAAGAGGTGCGAGGCGCAAATATACGTTTCTGTGGTCGACGGTAGGCGACCAATGCCGGAGGAGAGAACCTCTGGCTTGAACCACACATGCAAACTCCGTTGAAAATACAAGGTATATGCTTCCCTCAAAATACGTGGGAAGGTCAGAAATCCTACCCACCACCACCCAGAGATGAACCCGAGAGTTTGAATCCAGCCTATTTGTGTTAAGGCTATTGGTCCACCTGTTGAATACAGACGCGCGACTATCTTTCCATGGTCTTTTGAAGATTTCAAGACAATGGTGTTGTCGATTGACGGGGATGAAAAGCTCGGAGTCGGAAACGGATTGAGAGCTTTCATGGTATAGGTGCCTTTTCTGGAATTAAAAGGCGAGACATGGAAGTCTTTTACCCACATGTCTGAAAACTTCAGCTTCCAAGGGTCTGGGGTCGGCGCTTCAGAGTCGGGTGTTCGCACGGGAGTTGATGGGCCAGACCCGTGAAGTAAATATAAACGTCTTTCGCCGAAAGTGTTGTTTACTTCGGTGATCATCTTCTTGAGCTCATGATCTCGATTATAGATATACCAGAAAGAGGCCGGGTTGAACGAGTATCCGAAAAAACGAGGAGCTGTGACTAGGTATGCGTAGGACCAATCGGACTCTCCAATTCCCTGTATATATCAGTCCCGTCAAGGTTGTGAAAGGGGGCCAAGGAACTGGAATACCTGGTCCCTTAAATATGCCTTCAATTTTCCGTAAAATCCTAGCTCTCCCTGACCTCGGCCCAGATAATCTTTGGCCCTAATCTGTAGCCACCAACTACCAAGTATTTTGTCTCTTCCATTCGCAATATCGTGACCGTCAGAGGTGGTGCTAGATGGTATGATGGGAAATCCGCAGAGGAGATAGTTGTAACCAAAAGAATGCTTGTTTGGGAACATGCGAGCGTGTGTAGTCCGGCATGGGAACAGAAGAGGTTGAGGATGCGGGAGGGTCCATGCATGTGCCCCTGGCGGCACTTGATCAGGCTCTAACTTTGGAGACTTGGGCATGCAGAACGCTAACAAAGCGGAGGCAGCCAAGATGGCACAGGTAACCTGCCCGAGTACTTTGTTCTCTGCCGGAGCCTGCCATGCCCACCAACTAGCTTGTAAAAAACCTCGCAAAGATAGCAGTATTCCACACACTGAGAATAGGAGGCAGTCCTGCAACACTGTCTGATCTTGATACCACAGCCTCATGCCACCAAGAAGGATCCATAGCCCAGACAAGGGCACGACAGGCCAGCCAGAAAGGATGGCATGAACCAGCGGGAAGAGAAGTAGGGCCAAGCCGCGTTTGAAGAGGCCATCATGGCCGCTCGCAGCAGATTTCATGAGATAATGTGAATGTCGAGGAACTTGTAGTGCTACAGCAGCGTGAGAATGCTGAACGGCACGCTAATCGCCTAACACGCTAACCCTTTCGAACATGTCTTTGTCGCAATGGTACATGGGCGCGGATTTAACCCCTGTACCTCTCCGGCCCATGGGAAGCCTTTTGACCATCGCATTTTCAAAACAAATGCCATGTCGTTGGGATTTGTAATGATGCACCACCAGGCTCTGGATGGAGCCTTTCCAGAAGCGGGGCTGACGAGCCGGCAGCCAAGGCCCAGCGTACTGTTCCTTTCCATGTCGCCGCCAAATGGGGTCCGTCTCGAAGCCTTCGAGACTCATATCCATCTGGCCCTCTGTGGTGTCACCGACCCAAGCTGTGAATGTGGACCAGCTGAGCCGAGCAAATAGTCCACCAGCGATCCCCGAGCCGACATCAGGGATTCCGCACGTGCGCTAAGCTAAGCGAATTTTAAAGCACACCGTTTCTTGACTCGGTGCGGCAGGGTGCTCCTGGAGTGTGTAAAAGGTTGAGACGCGCATTAAGCACCTGCTCGGTTGCATCGGCAAGGCCCCAGGGCTGACAGGGGCATTGTCCAGTCGGAGACACGGGCCGGTTTCCGATACAATGTCACCGCTCACCGTTTTTTGTAGCCGGAATACATTCCAGTGTCAATGGGACCAAACTTTTCTGCTCTCCGCCAGGAAAATTCAAAATGATTCGGTAGCTGAAATGCTGCCATTGCTATGAAGAACTACATTGAGAGCTTCACGGCCTGAGGAAGCTGGACCATCTGAGGGCGGGATGGCACACGATCGCTGCTCGTGGCCTCTAGCGAGATCCGTGTGGCTTCAGCGGATCTAACCTATCCCAGCCTTTAACGTGGGACTAAGTGGGATTTGTTCCTCGTGACATTCAAATGTGCGTGCCTGTAACACTTCCGCCAGTTGTGATGTCCACTTCATTGGCCACCTGTAGTCAGTCCCCGTCTTCGTAGTGGCACAATGTGCCTGCGTGGCGGGATCCCTATCTCTAGTTTCCGCTAGAGTATCAGATTAGATGGGAGCGCTCCCGGTGGAGTATAAGATCAGAGGGGGAATCTTCGGTAGAACGTTTGTCTGGTCGTTGTTATATCCCCCTGGCCTCCCCCAACCTGCTCGCCCCTTCGTCAAGTATCAATCACCATGTTTGAATCCAAGGAAGAATCCGTTGCCTCCATTGACGACGTTCTCAACCAGCTAGACCCTGTCAAAAACCTCCCCCTACCTTCAGATTTTATCTGGGGAACAGCAACAGCATCGTACCAGATTGAAGGCGGAGCTTTCCAGGACGGAAAAGGACCATCTATCTGGGATGAGTTCTCTCATCGCGAACCCAGTGTAACCAGCAACGACCATGGCGATGTAGCATGTGATTCCTACAACCGGCTTTCCGAAGACATTGCCTTGCTAGCCTCATATGGTGTCGATGCCTATCGATTTTCCATATGTTGGTCCCGCCTGATTCCGCTTGGTGGCCGCAA
>Ga0247757_10001893_pt1 | contig 12319 bp, 10 predicted proteins | sample UWRJL126311R4_FD_180929 | JGI IMG/M metagenome (GOLD analysis project Ga0247757, IMG submission 180929) | Plant litter microbial communities from Arlington Agricultural Research Station in Wisconsin, United States - UWRJ-L126-311R-4 | ecosystem: Environmental > Terrestrial > Plant litter >...
CGATAGTTTACCTGTCTTCACCGCCAAAGTAGCCAAAGAAGACCGCAGCCAGATGAATGCTGTTTTCTACCTTACCGATCCCGCCCTCGAAGCGCCGTTCCTCGACCGCTGTAAAAAAGAAGGCATGGTTGGCGTTAAAGGTTACCGCACTGTAGGAGGCATCCGGGTAAGCATGTACAATGCACTTGATATAAGCAGCGTGCAGCTTTTCTGCGACCTGATGAAAGATTTTGCCGCGAAGAATGGATAGATAATTTGAAAATGTGCTGATGTGGTCATTTGAAAATGATGTTGAAGCAAGCCTTCGCACGGGATGTTGCATGGCTGAATTGTTAAATTGTTGGATTTGTACAGAAAAAATTTCTGGTTATAACGCAAAGCAATTCAACAATTTAGCCATGTAACCGTTCATCCCGCTAATTTTCAAATTATCACATTATCACATTTTCAAATTGGTTTTTCCCTACTTTTGGACCGAAAAACGATTTTGGTCGAAAGATATGTCAGTGTCAAAAGACGATATTTTAAAGGATGATATCCTGCGTGAAGCGCAGAAGCTGTTCCAGCAGTTCGGGTTGAAGAAGACCACTATGGAGGATATCGCCCGTGCCCTGGGAAAAGGGAAAAGCACGCTTTATTACTATTTCGCCAGCAAGGAAGAGATCTTCGATGCAGTGGTGATGAAGGAAATGGAGGAAGTGTTTAACAACGTAAAGACCGCGGTACAGAAAGCGGGCAGCGCTGAGGAGAAACTGAAAGCGTTTACACTTACCAAGATCAAATCGGTACAGAAGAAAGCCAATCTCTACAAACTGGTAAAAGGTGAGATGCAGGATACGATCCGTTGCATGAAGCACCTCCGTACCCAATACGATATTCGCGAAATACAACTGGTGAGGGAAATATTATCATTCGGGATTTGCAACGGCGAATTCATGAAGCAGATACAGAACGACCTGGATATCCTCCCTTCTGTAATGGTTAGCTCTTTGCGCGGACTGGAGCGGGATATTTTTACGGAAAACAAATACGCAAAACTGGAATCGAGGATGGAGTCGATCATGACCATCATGATCCGCGGTATGAAAAAAGAAGCAACAATATTTGAAAAGCAAGCAACGGCATAAGTTTTATGCCGTTTAGATGACCAATAATTATCTGAATAACTAAAACAACGAACATGAAAGAACAAATTCAGGCTGCTGATGGGAAACTAGGGGTATTGTTACCAGGGCTGGGCGCAGTGGGTACCACGCTGATAGCTGGTGTGATTGCAGTGAACAAAGGATTGTCTCAGCCGATAGGCGCATTAACACAGATGGGAAATATACGTTTGGGTAAGCGAACGGAAAACAGGTACCCCCTGATCAAGGATTTTGTTCCATTGACCGAACTGAGTGATATCGTTTTTGGTGGATGGGATGTATACGCCGACAATGTGTACGAAGCTGCCACCAAAGCCAAAGTACTCGAATCCTCACTGCTCAATGCGATCAAACCCGAGCTGGAAGCGATCAAACCAATGAAAGCTGTTTTCGATAAATCTTATATCAAAAACCTCGATGGAGAGAATGTAAAAACAGCTGCTACCAAGTTCGACCTGGCAAAAGCAGTGATGGACGATATCGAGAATTTCCAGGAAGCAAATAACTGTAGCCGTGTAGTGATCGTTTGGTGCGGATCTACCGAAAAATACATCGAGGAATCTGCAGTGCACCAGACCATCGCATCTTTTGAAGAAGGGTTACGCAACAACGACCCTGCGATCTCTCCCAGCATGATCTATGCTTATGCAGCATTGAAACTGGGTGTTCCTTTTGCCAACGGTGCGCCTAACCTTACCGTGGATATTCCTGCATTGATCGAATTGTCTAAAGAAACCAATACACCGATCAGCGGTAAAGATTTCAAAACCGGTCAGACTTTGATGAAAACCATCCTTGCTCCTGGTTTGCACGCACGTGCACTGGGTGTGCGCGGCTGGTTCTCTACCAATATCCTGGGTAACAGGGATGGATTGGTGCTGGATGATCCGGATAATTTCAAAACAAAAGAGGTTTCCAAACTAAGTGTACTGGAAGACATCCTGCAGCCGGATATCAATCCCGAATTGTATGGTGATCTCTACCACAAAGTGCGTATCAACTATTATCCGCCGCATGGCGATAACAAAGAGAGCTGGGATAATATCGACATCTTCGGATGGCTGGGTTATTCCATGCAGATCAAGATCAATTTCCTTTGCCGCGATTCCATTTTAGCAGCACCGATCGTACTCGATCTGGCCCTGTTCATGGACCTGGCCAAACGCGCGAATATGAGCGGAATACAGGAATGGTTGTCATTCTATTTCAAATCGCCGCAAACCGCACCAGGCTTGCGTCCGGAACATGATATTTTCAAACAACTGATCAAACTGCAGAACACCCTGCGTCATATCATGGGTGAGGACCTGATCACACACCTGGGACTGGACTACTACCAGGACCTGGTTGAAGCACTATGATACAATTGCACAAATGGTTTGCCGGTTGCCTTGGCGTCGGCAGGGTAAAAGGTGGCGGTACGATTACCGCCATCCTTTGCTGTGCAGCCTGGTTATTATTACAAAAACTAGGGGTTGAAGGCAATATACTTGTTGTTGTTACGTCTTTGGTAACAGCGCTGGGTGTCTGGTCGGCCAGTATGGTTGAGCCATATTGGGGTAAAGACAGCAGTATGGTTGTGATAGACGAAGCAGCAGGAATGATGATCAGCCTGCTCTTTATCCCGGTAACAGTGGCGAATGTGCTCATTGCATTGGTATTGTTCCGGTTTTTTGATATAGCGAAACCTTTGTTTATCCGCAGAATGGAGGCATTGCCGGGCGGATGGGGTGTGATGGCAGATGATGTGCTGGCGGGTATTTACAGCAATATCGTATTGCAGTTATTGATCTACTATAATATCACCGGCAGATGAGATTTTTTAAAGCACAGGCATCATCACTCGTGGCTACCCTCGTCGATTTTTCGATGACCGTGATCTTAAAAGAATGGGTGCATTGCGCGAGGATGCTGGCGATCGTGCTGGGAACGATCAGCGGTGGCATCGTGAACTTTACAATGAACAGGCGATGGGTATTCGGTGCAGGAGATAAGGATATGCAATTACAGGCCAGGAGGTATTTATTGGTATGGCTTGGTAACCTGGGGCTGGTATCGGGCGGATCGTATTTACTGATACACTATAGCAGCCTGGGCTACCTGGGGTCCAAAGTACTCGTATCACTGGCAGTAGGGATTTTTTACAACTATACACTTCAGAAAAGATTTGTATTCAAATAGGTATTAGATAAAATGAAAAGTTTTCAGAGAGGATGGGTTTTAGTGGGGATGTTATTGCTTATGGGAGCAGTACATGGCTTTGCGCAAACAGTTGTGCAGGGTTTAGTAACAGATGTGATAAGCAAACAACCATTGCAATACGTAAGTGTTGTATTCAAAGGCGGACGTGGAACGGTTACAGACAGTCTTGGTCGTTTTACACTCCGTTCATCTGGTAATATCGCCACCGTACAGGTATCGTATGTTGGTTACCTCACGCAGTTGAAACCAATAAAAGTTGGCGCCACACAAACATTGGATATCGCATTGGAAACAGATCCGAAAGCGGTGAATAATGTAACGGTGACTTCCAAAAAACGCGCGCCGTACAAGAACAAAGGCAACCCGGCAGTAGAGCTGATCAAGCGTGTGATCGAGAACAAGCCGCTGAACCGTATGGAACACTATGATTATGCGGAGTTCCAGCAGTATGAAAAAATGCAGGTATCCATCACCGATGTGGCGGATAAACTGGAAAAATCGAAACTGCTGAAAAAATACCAGTTCCTTTTTCAGAACAAGGATACCACCAAACTGGAGGGGAAAACATTATTGCCTGTGTATATCCAGGAATTGATTTCTCAAAAATATTACCGCCGCAAACCCGAAAAAACAAAGACGATCGTTTTTGCGGATAAAAAAGTGAATTTCGGGGAATACATCGATATCAAGGGGGTAAGCAGTTACCTGAATCGCCTGTATATGGATATAGATATCTATGATAATGATATCCCGCTGTTCACCTACCAGTTCTTAAGCCCGATAGCCGATCTCGGTCCAACTTTCTACATGTATTATATCCGTGATACCATTACAGATGCGAACGGTACCAAGCTGATCAAGCTGTATTTCACACCGCGTAATACAAACGACCTTTTGTTCCGTGGTAACATGTACATCACACTCGACGGGAATTATTCCGTGCAGAAGATCAATATGTTCCTGAGCAAAAATGTGAACCTGAACTTTGTACGCGAATTGCATATTGACCTGGATTACGAAAAAACAGACGATAACCGTTATCGCCTCACCAAGAGTAACATCATGGCCGAAGCGGGTATCACCAAAACATCCGGTTATGGGTTCTTTGGTGAGCGGACCGTTTCGTTCAAAAATTTCAAAACAAATACGCCCCGGCCGGATAGTATATATGAGGGACTGCCAACCGTAACGCTGAAGGAAACAGAAATACGCCCGGATAGTTTCTGGGAAGCAAACCGGCACGAAAAACTGAAGGTGACAGAATCGAAGATCTATACCAATATCGACAGTCTTGAAAAAATGCCATCATTCAGAAGAACACTGGGCTGGGCTAAATTCCTGTTCTCAGGGTATACTTCTATTGGTCCTTATTTTGAAGTGGGACCTGCAGCAGCATTCTACAGTTTTAACCCGGTAGAAGGCTTCAAACTCAGGTTTGGCGGAAGAACAACACCTAAGTTCAACAAGCGTTTGTATTTCGAGAATTATGTTGCCTATGGTTTTGGCGACGAGCAATGGAAATATTTCCTGAGTACAACTTATTCGCTGAACAATAAATCGATCTATACTTATCCATTCGAATACATCAAACTCAGTTACCAGCACGATACCAAGATACCGGGGCAGGATCTGCAGTTTGTTTCGGAAGATAATATCCTGTTGTCGATGAAACGCGGGATCAATGATAAATGGTTATACAACAGCAACCTGAAACTGGAATATGCACACGAGTTACCCAACCATATGTCTTATTCCGTAGGTTTCAAGAACTGGAAACAGGAGCCTGCAGGATCGATCACCTATACAAAGATTGTGAACAGCGCTACTGTAAATGTGCAGAAACTGATCACGACCGAATTCATTGGTGAATTCCGCTGGGCGCCGCATGAGCAGTTTTACCAGGGAACAGTGTACCGTATACCTATTATCAATAAATATCCCATTTTTACTTTCCGTTTTATTGCAGGTGTGAAAGGGGTACTCAACAGCCAGTACAATTACCAGAACTTCAGCGGAAGAATGGAGAAACGGATGTATATGTCGCAGTTGGGGTACAGTGATGTGGTGGCAGAAGCCGGTTATATTTTCGGGCAATTGCCTTATCCGTTGATGACGATACACCGGGCAAACCAGACCTATGCCTACCAGCTGAATTCCTATAACCTGATGAACTTCCAGGAATTTGTGAGCGATCATTATGCAGCACTGAGTATCGATCACCACTTCAACGGCCTGTTCTTTAACCGCGTGCCCCTGCTGAAGAAACTGAAACTGCGTGAAGTGATCTCGGCCAAAGTATTGTACGGAGGCGTAAGGGATGAAAATAATCCATTGAAAAACCCCGATCTGATCAGGTATCCAATGCTGGAGGGGATGGCCACTACTTTTGCAATGGACAAAAATGTGCCCTATTTCGAAGGTAGTGTGGGGGTTACGAATATCTTTAAACTGATACGTATTGATGTGGTGAAAAGATTCACCTATCTCGACCATGCCAACGTAACGCCGATAGGAATACGCGCCAGGTTCAAATTTGATTTTTAATTTTGCTGCTGAAACATGAGTATAATGGAACAACGTTCCCTGAGAACAAGATTGCAACATGGGATTTACAAGATCATCGATCCGTTTGTAAAACTTTTGATCAAACTGGGTCTTACCCCCAATGCGGTAACCACGATCGGTTTTTTACTGAATGTGGGCGTAGCCATCGTTTTTGTAATTGGCGCAGAACATAGTGAAAGAGTAGATCTTTCTTATGTAGGCTGGGCCGGCGCATTGATATTATTTGCAGGTCTTTTCGATATGCTGGATGGACAGGTGGCCAGGCTCGGCAACATGAGTTCTTCTTTTGGCGCTTTGTATGATTCCGTATTAGACAGGTATAGCGAACTGGTGATGTTCCTGGGTATCTGTTATTACCTGGTGGCGCATCACTATTTTCTCAGCTCCATTTTTGCCTTTATTGCATTGATCGGATCGATGATGGTGAGTTATACGCGTGCAAGGGCAGAAGGCCTTGGTATCAAATGCAGCGATGGATTAATGCAGCGCCCGGAAAGGGTGATTACAATAGGGGTGGCGGCGATGGTGTGTGGTATTACATCGCATTATATCGGCGGTGATCATAAATGGTATATCAAAGGTGTTTCGTTTCACGTGTTGGAAACCATGTCGATCTTCACCATACCCATCGCTCTGATGGCGGTGCTGACCAATGTTACCGCTGTCAAAAGGCTGCTTGGCGCCAAGAAAACACTGGATGAACGTGATGGTATTGCCACGCCTGCATCCAACAAATTGCTGATAGCATTTGGATTGGTATTGCTGACAGGATTGATACTCGGCGTTGCACATAAAAGCATCGCCAGCAAAGGCAACATGCTGCTGAACAGCAAACTCGTCATCGACCCGCAGGATACATTCCCGGTACCCAGCGCCAACCAGCTTTTTTACCTGCAGCGCACCGCCAATACCAATACCATTATCTGCGAACTCAATTACGGAAAAAATGGTGGCCTCGATGAAAATGATCCCGTACATGTTTACTGGATACGTTATACCGAAGGCGGGATGAAAAAAGAGCTGAATTATATCCAGCGCACATTTGCCTATGGCATCAAATCAGAATCGCAGGGTGCGGGTAATTACATGCTTCGTTTTGTTTCCTATAAGAAACTGCCGCTTTTATTGATGCGTTCGCCCAAAGACAATAAGTACCATGTATTTGCCACCATCAACCAACGCCAGGCGCAGTTGAACAGGATATTCGTAAAAGTGGAAGGCGGTACATTCTGGTCGCCGAATGTGGTGTATATGGAAATGAAAGGCATCGATCCCATCACCGGCAAAGAAGTGATGGAAAGAATCAAACCGGTATGAGTACTGAGTTAGCTCCAGGGATAAAAAAATTATATACGGCCAGGCATTTGTTCACCGCAGCAGGTGTTACGGCTGCGTACCTGCTGTTGTCGTGGTGGCTGATCGGTTTTAAGCCGGAACAGGTTTGGCTGGCGTTATTCTTCAACAGTTTTTATTTTATTTCTCCCATCACACGGAAATTCATTCTCGGTTTTTCCATCTTCATTGTTTTCTGGATCATTTTCGACTATATGAAAGCGTTCCCGAATTACCGGTACAACGATGTGCATATCGGTGACCTGTATCATGCGGAGCAATCCCTGTTCGGTGTCAACAACAACGGAACGTTGCTCACCCCCAATGAATACTGGCTGCAACACAGCAACACCTTCCTGGATATTTTAACAGGCATTTTTTATCTCTGCTGGGTGCCGGTGCCATTGGCTTTTGCTACTTACCTGTTTTTCAGGAACCGGGAAGGATTCTTGCAGTTCTCATTGACTTTTTTACTCGTGAATTTGTTGGGTTTCGTAATCTATTATGTATATCCTGCTGCGCCGCCATGGTATGTGCAGGAACACGGTTTTGAATTTATTGCGAATACGCCAGGCAATACAGGCGGACTCGCAAAGTTCGATCTGTTCTTTGGTAGTGGTATCTTCCGCTCATTATACAGTAAAAGCTCCAATGTTTTTGCGGCGATGCCATCGTTGCATGCATCTTATCCCCTGATCGTTTTGTATTATGGGATCAAATACCGGCTCAAATGGTTCAATTTGTTATTTGCAACCATCATGATCGGTATCTGGTTTGCCGCTATATATAATAGCCATCACTATGTATTAGACGTACTGGCCGGGATCACCTGCGCCTTGCTGGGCATCACATTATTCCAGTGGCTGATCAAAAAAGAGGGGGCTGTTAAAAAATTCCTGGAAAAATTTGCTGCTGCAATTAAGTGATAATGGGAGCATTCGAGATTCTCTGAATGGTTTTAGCCGCAGATTCACGCGAAATAATCTGCGAATCTGCGGCTGAAAATGACTGGCACCGAACTGATCGGTTAAACTTATTCATTATGGCAAGCTGCTGATTATACGGGTTTACCTTTTTATTAACTGGATAAAGCGCTGAATATCATCCCGGGTGACGTATGTTGTTGCCGCATAAAAAACTCTATACACAGTTCACACGTCTTTTCTGATTAATTGCAGATATTTGTTTTATGGCAATCGTGAAACCGTTCAAGGCATTGCGACCGCAAGCCCAATTGGCAAAGCAGGTGGCAAGCAAACCCTATGATGTATTGAGTAGTGCAGAAGCCAAAACGGCCGCACAAGGCAATCCCAATTCTTTCTTGCATATCACCAAAAGCGAAATAGACCTGCCCGAATCGCTGGATGTACATGACGCTGCGGTATACGAACAGGCAAAAGAAAACCTCGCTGCATTTATACAGCGGGATATATTGTTTGTAGAAACAAAGCCCTGTTATTATATCTACCAGCTGGTAATGGATGGCCGCAGCCAGACAGGATTGGTTTGCGCGAGCAGCGTGGATGACTATGAGAAAGGCATCATCAAAAAACATGAATTCACCAGGCCGGAGAAAGAATTAGACCGCATCAACCATATCCGTGTATCCGGCGCGCAAACAGGTAATGTATTCCTGGCATACCGCAGCAATGATAACGTAGATGCGCTGATCGATAACTGGAAAAAAACCAAATCACCCGTATACGATTTTACGGCGGACGACGGTATCCAGCATACGGTTTGGATTGTGAATGATGATAAAACCATTGCGAAGATCAGTTCCCTGTTTGAAAAAGAAATTCCCTGCACCTATATCGCTGATGGTCATCACCGCGCAGCTTCCGCCGCCAAAGTGCGGGAGGTAGCGGGTACACCCGGTGCAGATAATTTTCTGACAACACTATTCCCTTCGAACCAGTTACAGATCATGGACTATAACCGGGTAGTGAAAGACCTGAATGGCCTCACCCCCAAAGGGTTTATCAAAGAACTCTCTAAACAGTTCAAAGTAGAACTGGTTGCACAGGGACCCTTTAAGCCGGAGAAACTCCATGATTTTGGTTTGTACATGGATAAAAACTGGTACAAACTCACTGCAAAACCCAATAGTTATACCACCGATCCCATCGGCGTACTCGATGTAACCATTCTGCAGAATAATGTGCTGGATAAATTGCTGGGCATTAGTGACCCCCGCGTTGATAAACGCATCGATTTTGTAGGCGGTATACGTGGACTGGCCGAACTGGAAAAACGGGTGGATAGTGGGGAAATGGCCGTGGCATTCAGTTTGTATCCTGTAACCATCGAACAATTATTTGATATTGCCGACAGCGGAAATGTAATGCCACCAAAAAGCACCTGGTTCGAACCCAAACTCCGCGACGGATTATTAACGCACCTGATATACGAATAGAAAAACATCCTGATGAAAATATACATATTGCTTATCGCAGGGTTGCTCTGCGGAAATATTTTATCCGCACAAACAACCCCAACCAAACAGCTGCAGGACAATGCGCGGACATTGTTGCAGCAGGGTGATTTTGATAATGCGATCAAAGCGCTCGAAACGGCCAGGCTACAGGATCCCAATAGCCTGGAAGTGATGCGCGATCTTTGTTATACTTATTTCCTGAAAAGAGATTTTGCAAAAGCCATCGAAACCGGCAAGATCATGGTCGCAAGACCTGATGCAGACCAGCAATCCTTCCAGGTGTTGGGACTTGCCTACAAGGCTGTTGCCGATTACAAAGAAGCAGGTAAACTCTACCGCCAGGCATTGCGTAAATTCCCCAATAGCGGCGTGATCTATAATGAATATGGCGAGTTATCGGCGATGGATAAAGATATGGACGAAGCGATCGCACAATGGGAAAAAGGAATTGAAGCAGACCCCAACTACAGCGGCAACTACTATAATGCAGCGATGTATTATTCCCGCGCAGGCAATCCATTCCGCGCAGTAGTATACGGCGAGATTTTCCTGAACCAGGAAAGTTTCACCACACGTGCGCTGGAATTCAAACAAACTTTGTTCGATACGTATAAAACTTTGCTGGTACCCGGAACCATCCGTTCGCTGCAAGGTGCAAAAGGGGCTACCGCATTCGAAAAAGCAGCTTTGGAATCGCTGGGCAAATCCGCCAATACTATGAGTGGTGTTGTGAGCGTTGAAAGCCTGGCCAACCTCCGTTCCCAGTTCCTGCTCGACTGGATACAGGAGAAACAGAAAAAATACCCATTCCGTTTATTCGACCATCTGCACTACCTGCTCACCAACAAACTCTTTGATGCCTACCATTACTGGCTCTTTGCACCGCCGGTAGCGAATGAAAATGCATACCAGGCGTGGAGAAACAGTCACACCAAAGAAGCAGATGCATTTAAAAAACTGCAGGAAAGCATGATATTCAAAATCCCTGCCGGCCAGTATTATTTTGGTCAATAGGATGGTGGATTATTGGGTATACACAGAAAGGGAATAATACTTTTGCCCCGGTCTTCAGACCGGGGATAAGCATGTAAAAATTGTTATATCCGGGACTTTAGTCCCGAGGTTCCAAATGCAACAGGCTTATAACCCTGGCTAAAGACTCCTTTATAGCTTTGTATGATTCACGGCCCCTGGTCTGAAGACCGGGGCAACAGAATATTTATTGATCTTTTCTTCCTACCTTAAGCATCTAAAACCTGCTATATGGAACCAAAGGATGAAAGACTCTGGCGTTTGGCTCAAAAAAGAGCCAATTTCCGAAAATCATTGTACGGCTACATCGTGATCTGCTCTTTTCTATGGGGCATCTGGTTTTTTAGCGGTGGCCTGAAGCACAGCCACTATCCCTGGCCTGTGTGGGTAATGCTGGGATGGGGCGTAGCCCTTGGATTCCAGTATTTCGGTGCGTACAGCGGTAGCAAAGATGATATGGCCATTGAAGAATATGAGAAGTTGAAAGGCGGACAGCCCTGATGTTTGATACCTGATTGTAAGACCACCAACGATTGCTATGACCATTAAGCGACTTTTTGATTGTATCGATTACCAGTTGCAGCATTTTCCAAAAAAGGATATGCTGAATGCCAAAGAAAAAGGTGTATGGGTAAACCATAGTACAGAGCATGTTGCAGCTACCGTGAACCAGTTCAGCGCCGGGTTACTCAAACTCGGTGTGAGCGGTAATGATATGAGCGCGGAAGGCAGCGACAAGATCGCCATTATGAGTAATAACCGCCCGGAATGGGTGTTTACAGACATGGCGGTGCAACAACTCGGCGCCATTCTTGTTCCCGTGTATCCAACTACCAATCCAATTGAACTGGAATTTATCCTGAAAGATGCAGCGGTAAAATATATGTTCGTCAGCAGTCACGATCTGCTCGAGAAAGCAAAAACAGTTGCTGCGAATGTTCCCTCGTTGAAAACCATTTACACATTCGATGAGATTGCAGGTGCTGCACACTGGAGCCAGGTAACCGCATTGGCGGATGACAGTTCTTTACAGCAGGTAGCCGATATCAAAAAACAGATCCCTGTTGAGCATGTTGCCACGATCATTTACACATCAGGTACTACCGGAACACCCAAGGGGGTGATGTTGTCGCATAAAAACATCTATACCAATGTTTTTTTCTCCAAAGAAACATTTCCATTTGAAGATGCGCCGCAAACAAAGGTGTTGAGCTTTCTGCCACTGAACCATATTTTTGAAAAGATGGTCACTTATATCTATCTCTATAGTGGTATCAGTATTTTTTATGCGGAAAGCCTCGAAACCATTGGAGATAACCTGCGCGAAGTCAAACCCGATGGTTTTACAACTGTGCCAAGACTGCTCGAAAAAGTTTTTGAGCGGATCATGCACAAAGGAAATGAACTCACCGGCATCAAACGCAAACTCTTTTACTGGGCGGTGGCTTTGGGCGAACGATACGACAACCGTGTAGGCGGTGGCCCCTGGTACAATATGCAACTGGCGATTGCCAATAAACTCATCTTTAATAAATGGCGCGAAGCGCTTGGCGGCAACGTTTCCTATATTGTTACCGGTGGTGCAGCCTGCCAGGTGAAACTGCTG
>Ga0247757_10001894_pt1 | contig 12319 bp, 12 predicted proteins | sample UWRJL126311R4_FD_180929 | JGI IMG/M metagenome (GOLD analysis project Ga0247757, IMG submission 180929) | Plant litter microbial communities from Arlington Agricultural Research Station in Wisconsin, United States - UWRJ-L126-311R-4 | ecosystem: Environmental > Terrestrial > Plant litter >...
TCCTAAGGGGCAACAGACCGGCTTCTTCGGCTTGAGCCGCGAACTCAATCGTATCTAGCCAACTTTCCAGCGGGACGTTGCTCAACTTCTAATGCCGAAAGAAGTTACCGCGCCGACGATGGCATTACAGTCTTCGATCCCGAAGGAGATGTCGGTTCGCATGAGAAAGAGTCGCGATCGCTGTTTGACGTAAGCGGCCGCTTATTATAAGTCAAGTCAATAGCGAGATGGCTACCACGCGGCGCGGAGCTTGAATATCAGCAAAGCAAGCCGCGTAGTTGCCGGACAACGGATGCGCGATCAACATGCTTTAGTTGTGGATCACTCTTGGTTGAAGGCGGAGAGAACGAATGATCGTGTCTTTGTAGTACGTGCGCGCGTCCGCCTTCCGTCGATTTCCAAGGAGATAAGAGATGAATAAAGTTTATCGATGCGCCCGTACGGCGCTCGATGGCCTCCTGAAGGACGACATGATGATCATGTCGGGTGGCTTCGGCTTATGCGGCATCCCGGAAGATCTCTCGGACGCGATAAGGGACTCTGGCGTGGCCAGGCTGACGATCGTTTCGAATAATGCAGGGGTCGATGGCGTTGGTCTGTCCCGTTTGCTTGAAACGAAGCAAATCAAGAAAGCAATATCGTCCTATGTCGGTGAAAATAAGCTGTTCGCCGAGATGTATCTCGCGGGCGAGATCGAGATCGAGTTCTCTCCGCAAGGGACGCTTGCTGAACGCATCCGCGCGGGAGGGGCAGGAATACCCGGCTTTTACACGAAGACGGGCGTCGGCACGCTGATCGCCGAAGGCAAGGAGACGATGGAATTCAACGGCGAAACATACATGCTTGAGCGTGGACTCTTTGCCGATCTGGCGATCGTACACGCCTGGAAAGGCGATACAGCGGGAAATCTGATTTACCGGAAAACCGCTCGCAACTTCAATCCAATGATGGCGACCGCCGCGAAGATCACCGTGGCTGAAGTTGAGGAACTTGTACCTGCCGGAGATCTCAACCCGGACCACATCCATACGCCGGGCATATTCGTCCAACGAATTGTAGAAGTTGGCCGAAGCAAGAAGCGTATCGAAAAGACGACGTCACGTCCACGAGCGGTCTGACGCGATAATGAATGGAGATGCTGCGAATGGCATGGACGCGTGAACAGATGGCAGCGCGCGCTGCAAGAGAATTGGAAGACGGGTTCTATGTTAATCTCGGCATTGGTATTCCGACCTTGGTGTCGAACTACATCCCACCCGGCGTCGATGTGCAGCTGCAAAGCGAGAATGGCATGCTGGGAATGGGACCGTTCCCGCTAGAAGGCGAAGAAGACCCAGATCTGATCAATGCCGGAAAGCAGACCGTCACTGAATTGCCGGTGACGAGTTACTTTTCTTCATCCGATTCCTTCGGCATGGTCCGCGGCGGCCATATAGACCTTTCTATCCTCGGCGCTATGCAAGTCGCCCAGAATGGTGACCTGGCTAACTGGATGATTCCCGGAAAGATGGTCAAGGGAATGGGCGGTGCCATGGACTTAGTGGCCGGCGTCAAGCGGGTCATTGTTGTGATGGAGCATACTTCGAAAGACGAGCCCAAGCTTTTAACGAAATGTGATCTTCCGCTCACGGGTGAGCGGGTCGTCGATATGGTCGTCACCGACCTGGCAGTCTTCGTGATCGACAAGAATGGAGACGGGAAAATGTCACTGATCGAGCTGGCCGACGGCGTCAGCCTCGAGGAAGTTTCCGCGAAAACCCAGGCTGAGTTCGTCGTAGCAATCGATAATACGTGAGAGGCGAGGGTGATGCGGGGTCTTAGCACCCGCCTCGTCGCTTACCGAACTACCTTTAAGCAGTAAAACAGTGTGCGTCCGCAGCAATTGCGCGGCGAGCTTTTCATTCCGCCGCGATGCATCTTAATTGAGTCCAACTAAAATAGCGCTTGCTCGTTTCTCCTGCTTATTATATCCAGACTCAATAACAAAAACATTGGTTCGTGGGAGCAGGAGGAACTCAATGCTCGAGCATCTAGAGCGTCAGGAGACGCTGACGGGAAATCAGATCAAACTCGTTGGATCGGCGATCGCGGGGAACATGCTCGACTTCTTCGATCTGTTCCTGATCGGATTCGTTCTCGCATTCATCGTCAAGCCTTGGGGATTGACCTTCGGCGAGTCTGCCACCGTGCTGCTTTCGTCGGGCATCGGCGCTATGCTGGGTGCGATATTCTGGGGGTGGCTCGCCGACCGGATAGGGCGACGTATAGTATTCTCGGCGACGATCGCTAACTTTGCCCTCGCCACTGGCGCCATGGCTCTCACCTCGGATGGAGCCTGGGTGTATCTCGCCATCATGCGGTTTTTTGTCGGCTTTGGAGCCGGCGGTCTGTACTGTGTTGATGTGCCGCTGGTGATGGAATTCGTTCCAGCTCGTCTTCGTGGTCGTATCGGTGGCTTGGTGACGGCGGCAATTCCCGTCGGGCTGCTCCTAGCGTCAGTCGCAGCCGCCACGCTGACTTCCATCATAGGCTGGCGGGGGCTGTTCATTGTTGGCATGGCCCCGGCATTCGTGCTGCTTTTTCTGCGCGTGTGGGTCCCGGAATCGCCCCGCTGGCTGCTATCGAGGGGCAGGCCGGAAGACGCCCGCAAGAGTCTTGCATGGGCGTTGGACGTGCCGGCGCAATCCCTTCCGCTCGTTTCGGGCGCTCAGGCGGGGGCCGCGCAGGCTCCGGCCCGGTTCCGTGATCTCGCCAAGTATCCCCGCAGCATGACGGTGAGTTGGCTTACGAACCTTGGAATTCAGACGGGGCATTATGGCTTCACCATGTGGGCGCCCACCCTCCTGGTTCTGATCCTGCAGATAACGCCGGCCTCAGCCGCGTGGTATATGGCAGCTATCAGCGTAGGCGGCCTGCTTGGTCGTTTCCTATTTGCCTGGCTCGCTGACCGCATCGGCCGGCGTTATTCCGGCCTGTTGTTGGGCATTGGGGCTGCTACGACCCTCATGACTGCAGCTGCATGTCATGATGCGTTTCTTGGACCTGTCTCGCTGTTCTGGGTGGCTTTGATCCTCGCGAACATGTTTCTCGATGGAGGCTTCGCGGTTGTGGGGCCGTATGCGGCAGAAGTCTGGCCATCTCAACTGCGCGCTACCGGCATGGGCTCGGCCTATGGCGTCGGAGGCATCGGCAAGATCATTGGGCCACTTGGCCTCGCTTGGATCGTGGGGTCATCGAACGTGGTGACTCCCCAAGCAACGGTCGGTGCGATCGTTCCTGCATTTTTCTATCTCGCGGCTTGGTTGATCCTCGTTGCGTTCGCTTTCATGGCCTTCGGAATCGAGACAAAGGGGCGCTCCATGCAGGATTTGGACGACCAGCTTCTTGACGACCAGTCGTTCTCAAGAAGGGCGAATGGCTCCGCTTCCGCCAGTCAGCCAATTCCCGGCAACTAAAGCTTTGTAAATCGAACAAGAAAAGGACTTCGGCAAATGTCCCGCAAAATTATCGATATCTCTATCGCGCTCGACAATGACACTCCGGCAGACCAGCCAGGCTTTGGCCCGGTGATCGAGTATCAGGATCCGAAAAGTAACGTCCCGGAGATCCTGCGCTTCTTCCCGGGCCTCACTGTGGACCAACTCCCTGGCGGTGAGGGATGGGGAAACGAGACCGTCAAGCTTAGGACGCACAGCGGTACCCATCTCGATGCCCCGTACCATTACCACACCACCATGGATAAGGGGCAAAGAGCCATCACCATCGATGAAGTACCGCTGGAGTGGTGCTTCCAGCGCGGTATCAAGCTGGATTTTCGTCATTTTCCGGACGGATACGTCGTGTCGGCGAAAGACGTGGAGGACGAGCTCAAGCGTATCAAACACGAACTAAGACCGCTCGACATCGTGTTGATCAACACGCGTGCTGGCTCGCGTTTCGGTCATCCCGATTACATCGATGTCGGCATTGGGATGGGACGCGAAGCCACTCTCTATTTGCTCGAGCGCGGAGTGCGCGTCACCGGAATCGATGCATGGGGGTGGGATGCTCCGTTCAAATTTATGGCGCAACGCTACGCAGAAACCAAAGATCCGAGCATCATTTGGGAAGGCCATCGCGCAGGAATGGAGATCGGATACTGCCATCTTGAAAAGCTGCATAACCTGGACGCGCTGCCGGCCAAGGGATTTCAGGTCAGCTGCTTCCCCGTGAAGATTCGCGGCGGGTCCGCGGGGTGGACACGCGCCGTTGCGATCATCGACGATGGACGGCCGGACGAGCTTATCCTCGATTGAAAACAGTTCACCGGAGCAATTTGAAAATGAACAAGAAAATCATCGTCACTTGCGCGATTACCGGCGCAATTCACACTCCATCGATGTCGAAGCATCTTCCTGTCCAGCCGGAAGATATCGTCGATTCCGCTGTAGCGGCTGCCGAAGCAGGTGCATCAATACTGCACCTTCACGCCCGAAATCCAGCTGACGGGCGTCCAGATCAGACACCGGAGGGATTTGCGCGATTTCTACCGCAGCTGAAGCAGCGAACTGACGCGGTAATCAATCTGACCACTGGCGGAAGTCCTTATATGCGCGTTGAAGAACGCGTGCAGCCAGCCCACAAATTCAAGCCCGAAGTTGCGAGCCTGAATATGGGGTCCATCAATTTCGGCCTGTATCATCTCCTGGCTCGGTATCGGGAGTTCGATCATCAATGGGAACGCGAGCACCTCGAGAACTCGAGAGATCTGGTGTTCCGAAATTCGTTCAAGGACATCGAGTTCATCCTAAAGACGTGCGGCGAGAATGGGACGAGATTCGAGTTCGAATGCTACGACATAGCCCATCTCTACAATCTTGCGCATTTTCTGGAGCGTGGCTTGGTGAAGCCGCCGCTCTTCGTGCAATCGGTATTTGGTCTGCTCGGCGGCATCGGCACCCATCCGGAAGATATCGTGCATATGAAGCGCACGGCGGACAGGTTGTTTGGCGAAGACTATCAGTGGTCGGTTCTCGGGGCTGGCGCATCTCAGATGCGAGTAGCCACCACCGCTTTGTCGATGGGCGGCAATGTGCGCGTTGGCCTGGAGGACTCGTTATGGATCGGACCAGGTCGCCTAGCCGAAACGAACGCCGAACAGGTACGCCAGGTTCGAAAGGTGATCGAGGGTTTGGGTCTCGAAGTAGCTACTCCTGAAGATGCTCGTGAGATCCTCGCCCTGAAAGGGGCCGACAAGACGGAGTTTACCATATGATGAATGAAGCGCAGGTTGTTGGTGATCGTCCGTTTGCGGACCGGCGCACGCCACTGGCGGGGTTGGTAGTGCTCGTTACGGGCGCGGGGCGTGGAATCGGCCGCGCAACTGTTCTTGCATGCGCGGACGCTGGCGCCGAAGTTGTCGCCGTAGCTCGCACTCAGGCGGACCTTGATGAGTTGGTCGCCGCAGCAGAAGCACTGCCGGGTAGAGTGACAACGTTGTCTGCAGATGTGACGTCCGACGCATTCGTCAAAGTGATCTCGAAGATTGAACGGCTCGATGTATTGGTCAACAATGCGGGCACCAACAAGCTTCAAGATCTCGCGGATATCGACGACGAGACGCTCGACCTCCTGCTGAATCTCAACGTTCGCGCGGCTTTTAAGGTTTCCCAGGCGGCTGCCTTGCGCATGCGAGAGCTAGGAAAAGGTGGCTCGATCATACATGTATCTTCGCAGATGGGGCATGTCGGGGCGCCAAAGCGAGCAGTGTATTGTATGACGAAGCATGCCATTGAAGGGCTGACAAAGGCGATGGCGATCGAGCTCGCCGCCGAGAGGATTCGCGTCAACGCAGTGGCGCCTACGATCGTCGAGACGGCCATGACGCGGCCGTTCTTGGAAGATCCTGCCTATCGCGCATTTGCGATGTCGACGATTCCTCTCAAGCAGGTCGCTACGGGCGCCGACATCGCCGAAGCAATTGTGTACTTGGCATCTCCGAGCGCTCGTATGGTGACGGGAACGAGCTTGCGCGTGGACGGCGGCGCGACCGCGCAATAGCGATGGCAAGATCTAAACGTTGCGGCGATCCTTTCGCACGTTCCGGACTTCGCTTGGAGATAGAAGTCTCTCTCGGAGCCCAGCCGTTGCTCTGAGGATGCCTGACAGGCGATCGGGACCTGATCGCCGGTGCTCTGATCGCCTGCTGCCGACGGTGCCTATTGTATTTCATGTCCTGGTGCATCTGCTAGTGCGGTTTATGCGATGGGCATTTCCCAGCGACGGATCATGCGGCGAGCTTGCGGATCACTGCTTGCTTCCCGGTCTCCGAAATTGAGAAGAGAAGCGCGCATCCCATGAGCAAGAAGCACAGTGAAGAGCCTGCTTGCTCTAAGCCGGCGGCGGGCAAAAAGCCGAAATCCGTACGCCGCCGCCTTGCGCCAGAGGCCCGAGCCGAAATGATAATAGATAGCGCTGTCACGTTCTTTGCAGAGCACGGCTTTGATGGGCAAATGAAGGACCTTGCAGCGCAGAGTGGCGTATCCCAGGCTTTGATATTCGCTTACTTCGGCAGCAAGCAAGCGTTGATCGAGAAAGTCTACGACAGGGTTTATGTCTCGCGCTGGGAGCAGAAGTGGCAAGTTCTGTTGGAGGACAGAACCAGACTGCTAGAGAATAGGCTCATCGACTACTACAAAGACTACCTTGCAGCGATCGATGAACCCATATGGATCAGGATCGCATTATACTCCGGATTGTCTGGAAACGAGCTGACTCGTCGATATGTTTCGGAACGGGTTGAAAATATTCTTCGAACAATCGCCAGGGAGACGTGCGAGACGTTCGCAATCGACAAGCAACATTGTCGCGAAAGCGACCTATACGAAATGGTTTGGGATCTACAGGCGTCGTTCCTCTATGGATTGATCAGAAAGCATGTGTGGCGGCTGCCGATGATGGAAGACTCCGACCGTCTGGTGCGGATCAGAGTGCGAGCTTTTCTCGATACCCTGACGGCGCGTCAACGTGAACTAGCGAGGCAACGGAAGCCGCGCGCAATAGAAGAATGAAGGGGCCGATCCGGACGGCTGTCCGTGGATGGCTTCGCGTGCGTGGCGTCGACGAAGCGTTGGCGGTAGGATAGCCCGGCGGTACAGCGGTTTCTGTCAGAGTGTCCGCGTCATTTACCGATGGCGTGGTTTAAATCGTGCAAGTCGGAAAGTGCGGTGGTCTCTCCGAAAGATCTTTTCCGGACATTCCGCTATCATCCACCCATTGTCGGTCACGCAGACGTTCGATGCGCGGTGTCTCCAGTGAGAGGCAAATGATGGCGGATGTAGAAAAAATGTCGTCAGGAGCAGCCACTCGTGATGTAACAGGCCGTTGGCGTTGGTTTATTGCGCTTGGCGTCTGCGAACTCATCCTGGGCGGGATCGCATCCACCGACTTGATGGTCGCTAGTCTGGCTTCCGTTTTGGTCATCGGGGTTACGATGGTATTCGCCGGACTAGTCCAAATAGTTCATGCTTTCTCGTCCCGCGGCGGAGGCGGGATATTATTCTGGCTGCTTGCTGGCGTCGCATATTGCGCGGTTGGCGGCATCGTTCTCTTAGACCCCGTACTGGCTTCGTTGACCTTGTCGCTTACCGCTGGCTTGATGTTGATCGCTGCCGGCGCAATGCGAATGTGGGCCGGCATCGGCATGCGACCGAGCGAGGGATGGCAATGGATTGTAACGGCTGGCGCCTTCACGGTGTGCGTGGGTGGGGTCATGGTTACGACTTGGCCCGCCATCGGACTATGGTTCCTCGGTGGCCTGCTAGTCGTTGATCTTATCTTTAGAGGATGGGGATTGATTGCTTTTGGCGTGTCTTTGCGGCGCGCGCGTCCCGGCAGGCGGCCAAAGCCGCTATGATCTAGACTTGTGTCGTAATCGTAGCTCTTGCACCTTGACGAAGTTGTCGTGCTGCGGATGTGTCGCTCGACTTTCTGCTCGGTTGCCGGAGGAGGTTCGCGCCGACCGTAACCGGTCGATACGGCGGGTTTCGTCCCTTTAGCGGGTTTCGTCCCTTTAAAGGTGGATGTGAGCTCGGCACTGTCGCATGTCTGACGGCACTGACGACGGCTGCGGAGGTCAGCGCCCATAACGCTGGGATTGTCGCGATTACTTTCGGTGGCGTGTTGCAGTTCAGCTTTCGGCCCATCGATCCCAGGCATGTGTATTGGTGACCTCAGTAGCAACATACTGCGGGCGGCGAGAAAACCCCGCCGGGGCCGAGGACCGTAAGGCCATGTACGTCAGGCGTCACGTATCTGCTCGGCGCTACCGGGTGCATCTTCATAGGGTGAATTTAAGCGCGAAAGGCTTTGCGCGCCAATTCTGTTGTTGACGCTGGCGCTCGGGCATTGGTGCGTGCAGCATGCAATTTCGCTACGTGACGTTCGTTTGCGAAAGCCCTGGCCCGGCCCATCCGATTAGCTTGTGTCTTATATTGTTACTTACCGGAGGGAAAAACGGCCCGACTGACGGTACCGCCGTGCTGCTTTCTCGAATGCGGATTCGACATGGATGCGTTTAACCGTAATTGCCTTCGCCATCTGTTCTGCGCGGCAGATCGGCCGCGACTGAGCTCGGTCGCGGGAGATCATCCGGCCGCAGTGATCGGTACCGCTGCAACTCGTGGGCCGATTTGTTGGCGACTACAAGCACAAGCACTTACTGGTTTTAGATGTGCCGCGATTGAAAATAGTCGGCCGGCAAGGTGATTATCGAACACCGGGCCGCGAGCTTCGAAGTCACGTATCTCGTCAAATAGCTTTGAAATACAGATTAATACAACCCACTGGAGTAGACTATGCCTTTTGTTAACTTCAAGGTCCCCGAAGCCGCTTTGACGCGCGCGCAAAAAGAAGAGATCGTTCATCGAACCACGGCAATGCTAGTGGAATACTTCTCAGAGGCTGCGCGTCCGCATACCATGGTCTTGATCGAGGAGGTCAAGGATGGTGGTTACGCGCGTGCGGACGAGGTGTTCTTAATCCCAGATCAATACCGGGCGAAGGGTTGATTCTGGCGGCATGCCAGCATCGGAGGACGCCATGACAAGCATAGCGAATAGAGTGGCCATCGTTACCGGTTCGTCTCGAGGTATCGGCGCAGCCGTAGCTCGCAGGCTGGCAAGCGATGGCCTTTTAGTCATCGTCAATTATACCGGCGGCGCTAAAGCTGCAGCAGAGGTGGTGCGTTTAATCGAAAAGGCGGGTGGCCGTGCCACCTCCTGCCAAGCCGATATCAGTGACCCGCAAGCTGTGAAACGGCTATTCGCTTCCGCCGAAGAAACCTATGGCGGTGTTGACGTGCTCGTAAACAACGCCGGCATCATGGAGCTTGCGCCCTTAGCTGAGTTTGATGATGCGGCTTTCGATTCGACAATAGCGATCAACCTCAAGGGCACGTTCAACTGCCTCCGAGAGGCGGCAATGCGTCTGCGCCATGGCGGCCGTATAGTAAACTTTTCCAGCAGCGTCGTAGGATTGTGTGAGCCTACGTACGGCGTTTACGCTGCAACTAAGGCTGCGGTCGAAGCTCTGACTCACATCCTTGCGAAAGAGTTGGGACCTCGATGCATTACCGTCAACGCGGTAGCGCCGGGACCGGTTGCCACTGAGCTGTTCCTGAAAGGAAAGGATCAAGCGACCGTGGATCGCATAAAGCAGGTGAACCCACTCCGCCGTTTGGGGGAGGTTGATGATGTCGCGCGAGTTGTTTCGCTTTTGGTAGGGCCGGATAGTGCCTGGATAAATGGGCAGATCATCCGGGCGAACGGCGGAGTGGTCTAAGATACCGCACCTTAAATATTGAGGCGTCGAGCGGCGCCTGAAAAACGTTACTTCGCGCTCACTCGGCAAGTAGGCTTGTCCCTCGTCGATGGCGAACTTGCGGGAATTTTCCACGCGGAGCCTCACATGCTTAGGGTGCATCTTCGAGTGAGGCGCGTTTCCCCAACGCCGGTGCAAGCTGTGTTGCGGCAGGGGCTGAGGCTCCAATATGAGAAAGAGCTTTGGCCGTTTCGCCTTTTCGTCGTTTTGCGGGATTGAATTTTCAGCGTACGTCCTTGCGGCACTGTCGGTAATCGGCGCTAATCGCTTAGCCTTCGTGTCGCCTGCGGCCATCATTTCGCTATATGTGGCATCCTGCACGACAAGAGAAAAGTGGTCTTGCCTGGCCGCGAATGTAGTAGATACGCTCATCCGAGCCAGAAAGCTCTGTGACGCGGTTGTAGGGCAACCCAGAACCATTCAAAAGACTTCAAACGGATCCATACGACCCTTAGCGGATCGAGACCTACGTGTTCGAAAGCGATATCTCGTGTACGAAGCTCAGGTCGAACGGCCGCGTTTCTTGAAAGCCGTCCCGATTCTAAGCTTGCTCTTTGACTCAATCGACTTTGCCTCGGCGCATGTGAGCGCGCAGGATTGTCTGAGCACATCGTCGTTCCGAGCGATTGAACTGCCGCTTTTCGGTGGAAATTCGAAGAGCTGAGTTCGCGGTCGGCTGGAAATACTTCGCGACGAATGGATGGAACCGCTACTACTACCGGGCGCGAAAGGCGCTCAACAAGCAAGGCGGTTGTCGGCTTGACCAGTTCGCTCTCGAGCCCTTGACGGTACGGAGACACGACGGTATCGAGCGATTGCCGTACTGAGGGCTATTTTGTACCCCGGCAGCTAATTTATCGATCACCATCTGGACGTAGATGTTGGGGCGCCACAGTAACCGCATGCGACTGCACCGAGGTGACGACTGGTTTCGTGGTGGATCCGACAGCTTTGATGTGCAGCTAGTTTCGGACTAGGCCGCGTTGCGTACGAAGTTTTAGCCTTTCGATCCAGTTGCAACCGCAAGTTAAAGAGACACCGTTGGCTTTCCCCAGCCGCCACAAGAAAAGCACTTGCTGAGATGAGCACGAAGATTATTGAAAAGCCTGCAAGGAGAAAGTCTCAGAAGACTGGAAAGCTGCGCTCAGTCCGTCGCCGCCTTTCGCCTGAAGCTCGGTCCGAAATGATTCTTGACAATGCTATCACGTTTTTTGCTGAGCACGGATTTGATGGTCAGATGAAGGATCTAGCCGAGCAAATCGGCATATCCCAAGCTCTAATCTTCTCGTATTTCGGAAGCAAACAAGTACTGATCGAGAGAGTCTATGACAGAGTGTACGTTTCGCGGTGGAAGCATGGTTGGCAAGCATTATTAGAGGATAGGAGCAAGCCCTTCGAAGTTCGATTAGTTGATTACTATAACGATTATTTCGCTTCTATCGACGAGCCGATTTGGATCAGGATTGCATTGTACTCAGGCTTGGCTGGGAACGAGCTGACACGCCGATATGTATCTGACCGGGTGGAACGTATCCTTCGAACAATAGTCAACGAAACATACGAAAACTTCGCATTCAGCAAGCGAGATTTTCCTGAGAACGATTTATATGAGATCGTGTGGGATCTGCAGGCGTCGTTTTTATATGGGTTGATCCGAAAACACGTTTGGCGGCTTCCTGTTATGGAAGACGCTCAGCGCCTTGTGCAGCTGAGAGTCCGTAATTTTCTAGATGCGATGGCTGCGCGAAAGAAGGGGTTGGCGACGCCGCAGAGGCCTCGGGTGAAAGTGAAATAGTCAAAACCGCAGCTTAAAAATACGGAGGCTTCCGTGCCGTTGACGGATAGTTCGACCACGGCGCCTCTCAGGTGACATAGATTAGTTTGCGTGAGCGATCCATGTTGGAAAGCCACGCAGCGAAGTCATGACCTTCCACACACCTGCGCTATATTAGCTCTGGCTGACGGAGCATGCCAAATAGTCGAGGGGCGGGTCGCGCAGATTTCGCTGGCGCAGTCCGCAGCCTTAGCCAGGGGCGCCTGATAACCCCCCTCGATCGAGGCCGTTGACCTATTGGAAGCCTTTCCATCATACCGGCTACGGGAGGACGGTGAAGCTGTGGCTGCGTATTACGCCCGTGCTAAGTTAGATAAGTTTCATCGTTTCAGCGGACGATCGAATATGCGGTGTCAGAGGGCTACGGCCTAGACATAGTCATCATTGGGCGCGCTCCAGCCAGGAATTCCTGGCATTCGATCAGAGGGGTTGATCATCCTCGCAAAGCTCGCATTTGGCGTGCTACTTGCATTCTGAGAACTCTCTGGGCGAAAGCGCAGCCCCGTTCTGCGATTGTAGGTTTCGACTTCTCAAGGGTCGGGTGAAGCGGATCGTCGTAGACGTGAGGCAGTTTGCGGCCACCAGCGAGTTCGAGGAGGGGTGGAGACGCCACGAAAGTCCGCGCTG
>Ga0247757_10001895_pt1 | contig 12307 bp, 8 predicted proteins | sample UWRJL126311R4_FD_180929 | JGI IMG/M metagenome (GOLD analysis project Ga0247757, IMG submission 180929) | Plant litter microbial communities from Arlington Agricultural Research Station in Wisconsin, United States - UWRJ-L126-311R-4 | ecosystem: Environmental > Terrestrial > Plant litter >...
CTACTTAATTCTTCCTTTTATAACTCTATTTAAAATAAGATTTTTAAGCTTTTTTTTTTTAATAAATTAAATAGTATTATAAATAGATAGAGATAATCTTTTTAAAATCTTAGAAATAATATTAATAGAAGTATTAGCTTCTAAAAGAAGGTTAATATTCGATTTAAGATTTAAAAATTAAGGAGCCATTTCGAGGATTTAAAAAATTAAAATTTAAAAATAAAAAAATTATTCTATATATAATAATCTTACTAATCTAGATTATAAATCTACTTATATAATTATATAGGTCTATTTTTAAATTTATAATAATTCTTTTAATACTTGATAGAATTACTAATAAAGCTAATTATAGAAACTTTACTATATAATCTATAATTAGTATAAATTATAGTTAAAAATAAAAATATCGAAAAAAGTAATCTATAATCAAAGTTTTACTTTTTTTATTTACTATATTTAGAAATTTACCTTACTTCGAATTTACTTACTAATTAATATTACTAATTATAGAATAAAACCACTAGGTTTTTACTTTAATATTCTAGTTTCTTTTTTATTATAGCATTTAGACTGATAGAGTTATAGCTATTTAAAAATAATATCTTTTTTAATTACTCTTTTTTTTTGTTACCCTACTATAAAAAGATATTAATACTTATATTACAACCTATAAAGCTTAGGAATAGAGTTATATACCTTATAATTAAATATTAGGACTACTTAAATTGCTACCAATATTAGAATAAGTATTATAAGATATTTTAATAGACTTTAAGTCTTTTCTATCTAATAAGAAAGGATATAACTACGCCTTTATTATTATAGAATACTTAAGTAAACGATTATTTTCTTTATTTTATTATAAAATAATAATGGTAAAATAAATAGTAGATATATACTATTATTATATCTAGTATATTTATAGCCCTCCTAAGTTAATTATTTCTAATTAAGGATCTTAGAATATCTTAGTACTTATAAGTAAACTTTATAGGTTAATAAAAAATAAATAGAAGCTTAAAATAGCTTATTACTTTTAAACTAATAGAAATATAGAGATTATAAATTAGTACCTTAATTAGTACTTTTAATCGTTTATTAACTTCTATTAAAATAACTAGTTAGACCTACTATTATATATAGACTAGGTATAGGCTATATTACTATATAAAACTACTAGTTTATTACTCTTTAAAATCGAATTTAGATATAAGCCTATCTATTATTAGGATTAGATAAAATATATATCTAAGTTCTTAATAATTTATAAATAATTAACTTGCGAAGAAGTATAGAACTATATAAAAGCTCGTTATAATACTATTAAACTAGCTACTAAGATAGCTTAATAAAGAATTAAATAAGTCTAAAAGTATTAAATATAATAAGTAAATAAGAAATATCGTAAACCCGACTTTTCTATAAGAAATTAAATATATATTACGCTAAAGGATTTTATAATAATATAAACTAGGTAAAAGCTTAGTTAATAGATATATAGCTCCTACCCTATTATTATAATAAAAGGATACTCTTATTAAGTAAAGTTACTACTATATATATTTATATATAACGTATTTTATATAGATTAAATATATAAAAAGTTTAAACCCTTACTAGATTAAGTAGAACTAAAGGAAGAACTAATTTAAATCGATAGTAACCCTAAGTAGCTAGTAGAGAAAATACTTAATAGTTATATTTATAGAGGTCGACTATAGTATAAAGTCTTATAGATAGCCTATAACCCTAATTATATATAATATAATACTTAAGGCTTCGTTAGAGCTCCTTATAATATTAGGAACTATTATAAAGCCTACCTAGAGAAGCCTAGCCTATTAATATAATTATTAGCCTAGCTAAAGGCCTATAAAGAAGATAAGAACCTAATAATAATAGATAAAGATAATAAGGTAGTAAGTTAAGGATGTTTAACTTAAATACTTAGAAGGAAGTAAGGAAGGAAGATTATAAGATTTAGGAATAAGCCTCTCTTAGAAGGGGGTAGTATAATAGACTACTTCGTTATATAATTACTTTTATTATATAGTTTTATTATATAATTAGGTTTTTTACCTAAACCCTTAGTAGAACCTTAGCTCTAATAGAATATTAGTATATTAATAAGTTTAAATACTATATAGTCTTATTAAATCTTTATATCTATTCTCTTTCTTATCTTAGTATAGCTAAAATAGAGCCAACCTACCTTATCTACTCTTAATACTAGAGTCTATACCCGTCTTTATAGTTTAAAAATAAGGATATTCCTTTATATCCTTATCCTGCCTATAGCCCTGATTTATATCCTATTAAAAATATCTAGGCTCTACTTAAAAAGAATCTAAATAAAAGATATAAAGGTTATTTAAAAATAGGAAAAAATAGAAATTTTATAAGGGGTTTTAAAAAGGCTATAGAAAAAGAGTGGGATCTTATACCTTAAGAAGCTATAGATAATTATATATTATCTCTTTCTAAGCGTTATAGAGACGTTAAAAAAGCTAAAAGATAGTATACTAAGTATTAGTTAAGAATTAATACTATTCTATAGTTAAAAAAGCCAAAATCCTTATATTCTTTATATCTTTATACTTAGTTAAGCGATTTTTTAATAAATTTTAGATATAAGCTTATTACAAGCTATATTATAGATTATAATAGATTATAACTAAAAAAAAGAATATAGAAAAAAGTAATCTATAGTTAAAGTTTTACTTTTTTAATTCTCTATATTTAGTAATTTACCTTACTTCGAAAATACTGACTAATTAGGATTAATAATTAAAAAATTAAATTACTAGTTTTTCTCTTTTATATTCTAGTTTTTATTTTTTTAGCGTTAATATTGGACAAGTTATAGCCTTTTAAAAATGGTATCTTTTTTGATTACTCTTTTTTTTTACACCCTACTATATATCTTATATTCAACAGAAACTTGAAAAAACGCTTCTAATTCTGTATTAATGCATAATACATTTCTATTTCGTAAGTTACCTGGCTGTACAAGTTCATACCTTCGTCTTCAAGTTATCGATCTGGAATCTCTCTTTATATCTTTCTGGTTCAGGTTTCAATCTAGGCTCTTTTGGCTCAATAGCTATCGTAGGAAGGTTAATCATACCTATATCATTGGTACTATTCATATTAGACATAATGATTCATATGCTCACACATACCTTCATTTCATTGTTACATGCATGACTGCTGAGTGTCCTGTTGACCAAAGATTGGATTACAGTAACGCTTCGAAAGTTAGCATGGCTAAATTCCTAAAGGTTTTCTACTGGATCATTGATCATTAGAGGTGTTCTTAAGTTGATAGTTTTCCTATACTACTTGATATTCGAGAATTGGACTTCGTTATAACGTTAGGAACTTTGTAACAATGTAAACATTCAATATAACATTCAGAATCTTAAAGGGAACCCGACAACTCACAACGCTATCATGAGGTAAAATTCCCGTAATACAATAGGAAGTCCTTTATCTATAACGCTGGGACAGTACCAAGCCAAGTTTCAGCATTTTACATGGCCTTTTATGCAATAAATGCTCCTGGAATCAACGATTCATATTGAAGAGTCTGCCATATATATAGTACATTAAGATAGTCAAAAAAAAGGGGGTTGATTGCTACTAGATTTAGTAGGCTAAGCGTGATCTTGAAAGATAGTGGCCAGATCATATCAAATTGAAACCACTGGTGATTAGTTCCGGGCCTAAAAGAAAGAATGTCGTAGTAGAGCATTATTGACTCCATTCAAGCTATATGGAGTATCTACTGGAAGAAAGAAAGCCACAAAATTTACATCAGAAACCAAGCTAATAAAGGAGGTTATATAGTTTATTGAACCAGCAAACCCATTGCATCACATAGTTGCTTCGATGCTGCATGCTTTGCTTTCTGAAAGCTAGACCCTGTTCCCTCTCCAGCAAAGTTCCCAAACGTCGCCGCGCAATGCCATGACACAGGGTCTAAGCTTATAGCTTTCCTTTCATACATCACGGCACTTCCATAAACATCAGCATGTTCTTTTAGCACAGAGGTATATCTATGGGCCGGAGGAGAAGCATGAGGGGCTGGAACGGAACTTCCTGGTGGCTGCACTGGTGGTTGGGTTTGCAGAGTTTCGTCTGCTGTGGCTGGATTGCTGGCGGATGATTGGCGATTTTGGGATACTAATGAGGATCGAGAAGAGGATGAAAACTCTTCCTCACTTTCGTTTGTCGTCAGAGCAGAAGCTCCAGAATTCCCGGGTGACTGAACTACCGAAATAGCGGGAAGTTCTGAAACTTCTTCGTTTCGAAGCCTGCGGTAACTGGTTGCGGTGTGAGACGACAATGTTTTAAGGAAATTTCCCCAATCATCGTCGGTCAACTTCTCACGAGTGCCGCAGATGTAACGACAGAAGCCAGCATAAGTGTTTTCTTCGCAAGCTTTTGTAATATCTAGAGCATAGGCTTGCATCACTAGATTCAGCGTGTCCTTAAGTATGTTTAGCTTGAAAAAGCAATGCGTGACTGTACTTGATACAACATACGAGCAAGCTGACAGCTGAGTGTCCAGAATGGTCTTTTTGGACCACCTCAGCCATTGTGCTCCCAAAGACCGACTTTCCAAACCAAAGGTCGAAGTCTATTGACCCGACAAGTCAGCACTCTGACAGTTACCAAAACAGCCTGGAGGTGTACCTTGGGAAAACAAACGTGCATCAGAGACCAAGTCTAGACCTGATGCTGTTAGTACTAGAAAGTGGAACAAACTCCTCATCGTTATCGTACTAATAGTAGGCTTGGGTTCTATTGAGTCTGTGAGCAGTAATCCTCCTTCCCCCTGAGATGGTTTACGAAGCATCTTCTTCATCTCTTTCGCCATTGTTGGAAAAGGTGAACTGCACATAAAACGGAGAACGAGCAGTGCTTGGATTAGGCACACAGCAGGATTTATGGTTTTATATTACAATACTTGCTCGGGTCTCGGTTTTTGGGGGTGATAAAAACTTCAATCATCTATCGCAGTGCTGTTCGGTCAGACAATACGATTGACCGGTTTCTTCCCATCTATTTAGTCACTTAACTGCAACTCAATGCAACGTGTGACTTTTTCTGTGGGCTGCATCTGCGTCGGCCCCCAAACTCTCACACAGTACAGCTGCAACAATATCACCTTAGGCAGTCATGGATGGTAAAGACAGGGACTTAACCGGAATGCTGGCTGTGAAAAGAGGGGGCTTGGAGACACCATGACAACATACATGTATTGGAAAAAAGGTGCATATCTGCAAGATACTTACTATATTTAAAAACTTACTCAAATAAACAGCAATGCAGGGCTGCAGGGTTGCAGGATTGGCGTCGCGCGGGGCTACCGGCTGCGACTGGCCAGCACACCGCGAACACGCGCCCAGTCTGCATCGCGCCATGGCCTACGTTGCTGCCTTGCGAGTTTGCCTTTCCGGTCAAGGTCTTCACCATCCTGCTGCATAAACGACTAGGATATTGAAAGGCTAACCTAGCCCAAAAAAGGCGATCGCAAATAACAGCAAAGAGAAACTGCTGACCGGTTGCGACAGATTCATGGTTGAGAAGTCGCCCAAGGACATCCCTGCTCCGACCTCTGAGACAAGGCTGGCATTTCTGCAGGTCTACGTTATCAATTGATGTCGGGCCTTAGGCTGAGAGACAAGCACCGTCCAGAGACAACTCACAATCCGGACCCTCCGGGTCTTCTCGTTTGCAAGGTTACGAAAGCCATAACTGGCACATTCCAATTCTGCAGTCATTTCTCTCGAGGAATCTAAGACTGACAAGGGCTACCGCGATCTCTGCTCCATGGGAAGCAGGCCTGCCTCTACCTCTGCCACCGACAGAGCGACAGTACGAAATCCTCTGATCACCGCCTGTGCTGTGGTCCTCTGCGACTGCAGTAGGAGCTGCTTCATTTCGTGCGTTGCGATCGGGTACCATACCGGCGACCCATGGTCCGCTACCTGCAGCACCGCGCTCTGCGTTTGGGCTGCTGTCCCTTCATCCTGCGCTCGCCTTGCCTGCTTTGTCGGCGAGATGCACATTGAACCTAAATTGTCTAGCGTCACGCCTAAGAGCTTGACCTTGTCTGTAGGCACGATACCCCGCCTTTTAAAACGTAGCGGTGTTTATCTTGTATCGCGTAAGATGGATGAAGCTCGTCTTGGCAGCCTCGAACTGCGCCCTGCTGGTGCGCTCCCACTTCTCCAGCATCGGCACCACTTCGTCTTGAAGTATCTGCGTGTTCTCCTCTGCAGACGGCCCCATGACCCACGCTGAGTAGTCATCTACAAACGCCATCGAGCTGCCGTGTCGTGGTGCACTGTGTACCTCCGTCGTCACGCCGTTGACGAGGATACGCGCCTGTCGCTCTGCAAAAGTCCTGCATCCACTGCACAATCGTCTCTAGTGCCTGTCGCTGCCGCAGTCTTCTGATGTCCGGCTCGGTGGCCCGTTATTGTACGCTCCCTTGACGTCGAACGACACCAGCGACAATGTCTTCTTCCCGCGCCACGCCCTGGACACGTCTTCACATAGGTATGACAGCACATGCCTCGTCGCCCGCTACACGCCTCTTCGACTTGCCCTGAAAGCGATGATTTGTGAGATTGCTCTAAATTACGCTAGCTTGAGTTCCCAGCTGAATTTCTCGTCCATCTGCTCTACATTGCAGTCCTTCACTTCCTCAAACAACAATTCCTCTAAATTCAATTCTAAATTTCTTGGCTTCATTCCTCGACTCAGTTCTTTTTTCACTGCACGATATACGACTTCTGCATAAGCTTCTTTCCAATCTTCAATGAATGCTTCTGCCTGGGCTTCCGTTCTGAATCGCTTGTGGCAAGCATTAGGGGCTTTGTCGGTTTCTTCCAAGACACCTTTACTTCCACTACATTCTATTAGTAAATCTATCGGTCGCGCATAGAATATGAATGACATACTACCAGAAAGGTTTGATGCCGGGTCTTGCCGACCCGTAAGCTACCGCATAATATGCTATACTGTTATTGGCTGGGGTAGTGTTTAGCGCTGTCTCTTTGATCACCTCTTTGCATTCTGAAACGCCCTTCTCTTTCATGTACTGACGAGCTTCTTCTATACTTGTGAATCCCTGGTTTACGGATTTACAGCCTGTCACCCTTGGATGCGCATCTCCCCTAGAAAGTGCATTAGTGTAAATCTACGACAAAAGATATTACTACACTCATTACCATGATGAGAATATTGTAGGCTCGTCGACACGGCCCAAAAACACCGCATAGTATTCCTTGTTCTTCTTTCTTGTCATCGTTATTTCTTTTTCTGGCTGTGATTACGACCGTCGTTTCGATAGTTAGATAGCCTTCAGAGCGCATGTGAAAGGGCCGTGGTTGAATTTATAGTCATAAGACCTAAGGTGTTGAAGCATGCGCGTAAGATTCATATTGACATGACATCACTTAATTAGTGGTGTTGGGTAGCATAAGCGGGGGGTGCTAAGATAAGAACTGTAGGCATTTATCAGCTGCAGAACCTCTCTTATACCGTATAAGCGCCGTAATGCAGAAGTCAGTAGTGCCTTGCCCTAATCCTGACAAGACGTTGTGTTATAGGGGAAAGACTCATCGCTCATTAGCTTTGCTAGCGACAACACTTGTTTTAAATAGCATCTTACGTTCAACCGATTATGGCAAGAAAATATTCTGGCGGTTATAAGCGTGGATCGGTTTGATTAAATACAAACTTGATCTAATTAACTACGATCTCACTATCTTGACGCGCAACTATCCCATTTTTCCCGGAGCCTCATCCAAGATTAGTTTACTCAGAGAAATCAAGAGGTCTATCAATCGGCGACTACAAAACAAGCGCCATGGCATTAGTAGACATGTGAAATCCTTCGGCTATTAATTATTGTCCACTTGTCCTGGGAAAACACTCTGTGAGAAGTTACTGTTCGTCCGCCTCGCAGCAAGCCAGATTTCAGAGCCCTGCATTGCGCTGTCATTATACTCTGCCCTGTAGTTCCCCAGCCTTGCGCTTTAAACCTAGAGTGCTGCCGATCATCTAGAATTAGATGACAGGGTTTTTGTTGCATCCCTTTTTCTAATCGTCTTTGTTTTGTTGCCAGATCTGGGGGAGGGTGGGGGAGGATTGCCACCAATAGTTGATGTTTATCCACCCATTATAGCATGGCCCCCACACCTTACGCCATCGCCTCGATCCCCGCAAATTAGGCCCAACTGGCCGGCTCTTGTTCTCTGCTATTATTCGTGATCGCCTACTGGCGATCGCCAGTCTTATAAGAACCCGAGATTACTATAATAGAAAAATCGATAAAAGTCTTCACCGGTAAGGAAGAATGGCTAGGCAGAACTGCTAAGATGCAGACTGCGCCGTAGTGCAGAATAGTATGCAAGTAGCAGCATCCGGTGAAGGTGCTTTGGCTTACAAACCCTCAGAGCCAAGTCCAGCCTTGGCTGCAAGCATCAGGGCTTCTTATCAACCCCATGCGTTGTGCTCGCCATGGTTACGACGTCTTTGTTTTTTTCCCTTTTCCGTTTTATGACCAAAGCACGTTGTCCTAGTTCATAATGGGCTTCAAAACAAAACAAATCATCTCTTTAGGACGCCCTCGTCGCCGCAACAGAGATACAGCCGTACAGATGACAGAAACAGCATACGCATCAGGTATAGTATCGATGCACTTGCAGTGGCTTCATATTAATACTTTCTTGCAGAATCTACGTCTAACATAGGAGTTTTGGATATGAATGTGGACCTCTTTGTGAAGGGTACTTTCGCCCAAAAATTTGCATCAGCCACGTGCATAAATTGACCAAGATCGAACCAGATTTCGACCAGTGGTTTGCGAAAGCGGTCGTCCAGTTTTACCTGGCTATGGCTATCCAAAAAGAGCGTATCGAACATACCTCTATCAGTCCGAAAGTAGTTCATGGCACCCATCTCTTGATTTCTTTATCTAAACTTAATCAGTGCGTTATTGAGCAAGTGGAAGCTTGCTATTGGCAATATCCTGGTCAAGATGAGGGGAGTAGCATCAACCCTTCCTATACAGGATCCCAGCTTTTCAGCTGCATCAAATCTGCTCGTTCGACCAAAGATGAGAAAACTCTACAGGCTTTCTTAGATGAATTGAATGTCAAGATTGTTCAAAGCTGCAGAGAATTGCGCAATGAAAAGGTAGTAGAACTCGATGCCGGTATACCACTAACCCCTGAGCATACCCATCGCGCCGCAACCCCAAGCTACACTGCGACCAATGAGCAATCCGCTGAAGATTCTTCAAAAGAAACGAGTATTCCGACTACATCGGATAGCTCCTCGCTCGATGAGGTTGAACAAAGCACGACTCTTTCTGCATCAGACGATCTCCCGTTGTATAGATACACTACAGCAATATATGAGCACGCTGCTCTGTCTGGGAAAGAACCTGAATTCAAGAAAGAATGGATATCGGATGATAGATGGCGATGCAAAGGCTACTATGGTGGCATCCATGAAGTAGGAGAGGCCCGGTCATGGAAGACTGCAAGACATGTTGCTTCCCAAAAATTATGTAAGAGTTTGGGAATTAGCGCCTGAACGCTTATTTTTCTGTTCATGGCCAGGATATATCTCGTAACGATTTGATAGTAACTCTAGTGTTACTAAATAACCGGACACTTAGATTTGTGAATTGCGATTAGTTATTTCATGCGAAACTATAAGAGATCAACAAACGTGTTTCGAGCAAATAGGGTAGATATATAGCTGCAGATTGTTGCCTATCATGCATGTAACCATAATATATTGCAGCAGTAAACCCCATAAAGTACACATCTGGCAATGTGTCAGGTTCCTTATAAGACTATCGAGAGCTGAATATTAGTCCTACGGTGAAACACCTACACAGTTACTAGTATTTAGTGAAATAACCATACTATATGTTAAAGTGTACATTTTACGTATCAAGAAACGCAAGACGTCGTAACCATGGCGAGCACAACGCATGGGGTTAATAAGAAGCTCTGATGCTTGTAGCCAAGACTGGACTTAGCTCTAAGGGTTTATAAGCCAAAGTACCTTCACCGGATACTACTACTTGCATGCTATTCTATACTACGGCGCAGTCTATAGTTCTGCCTAGCCATTCTGCCTTACCGGTGAAGAATTTTATCGATTTTTCTATTATAGTAACCTCGGGTTCTTGTAAGACTGGTAATCGGTAGTAGGCTATAGTAAGCTAGGTATGCGATCACGAATAATAGCAGAGAACAAGAGCCGGCTAGTTAGGCCTAATTTGCGGGGATCGAGGCGATGGCGTAAGGTGTAGGGGCCATGCTATAATGGGTGGATAAATAGATGAATACAAGGACCGAAACCCGCAAAATCCGGCGAATTTCTTTTAGATCTGACCCTATGTTGTATCTTGAACTTAAATACAAATACTAGTTACCGTTCTTCAACTTGACTAGAAGGAGCGTTCGATGATAAGCTAATGCTTAACACCAGAACACATTACGCTAAGCAACAATGAAGTCCAAATTCAAGAAGATCATCAAATGCTTTGTAAACCGTAGCGAAGACAGCGGTTCCACATCACAGCCAGCAGAATCTATGCTTCAGACAGGTAGTATTCCCTTTGAGTCGTATATGTGACATTGATTAACATCTCTCTGGAGACACTGCTCCAAACTTTGCCCCCTGTGTCGACATCTTCGAAACAGATTTATTCAACAGTGGTAACAATTTTCCCTTTCAGACAGGTAGAGCACATAACTAATTGGAAGCTTGTACAGACTTCGACATGTGGTTTGCGAAATCTATGTTCCAGTATTGCTTCCTTGAGGCTATCTTGAAAGAGCATTTGGGACATGCTGTGGTCAATCCAAAGGTGAATCTACTGTTTCGTCATTTCAAATATCTGTAAGTTAACCTTCTTTAGGCTGTACTAGAGCAAATAGAAGCTAGCTACTGGAAGAAACCTTCCCAAACTAGGCAGGGCAAGAACAATCTTCGTTATTCTGAAATCGAGATTTTCAGCCGAATCAAGGCCGCCCGTGCCACCAACGATGGCAAGACGTTGCAAGTCTTTTTAGAGCAGCTGTCAATTCACATTTTATCAAGTTGTAGAAGGCTACATAAGGGGAATGCTGCAGAGCTAGAAGCGGAAGTAGAATAATGATTTAAGTGCGATCGGTTGCTATAAAACCTGGACATCTGGTATTGTGCTTTGGAAAGAAAGCCCATAACGGATTCATAAACTGCGGTTCAATAAGGCAAGGCGACTGTGACTGTCATTGAATCGAATTACAAAAAGCGGCGTTGCGACTGGCATTTTTAGGCGACCTAGTACTACGTCATATTAAACAGAGTCGGAAGATAGGGCTAGGTTACTATAGAAATACTATTTTATAATATAATAGGGTTGTAACGGGCCTACCTTCTTATAAGGTGGTTCCTTAGGTTAGGTACTAGTTATTAATAACAGGAGTTGATATAGTTTTCGAATAAATAGATAATCGGTAATATATCAAAGTAACAATGATTCTAGGGAGGATATTAAAATATTGTTGTATAGTAGCTGGTTCACCCGATATGGCCAGATTTCCTGCCAGCTTTCCGCCGGCATGCCGGCGGAAAGCCGGCGGTAAACCGATGGCAAATTGGCGGTGAGCTGGCAATGCTCCAGAAGGATCCTTGGATTCTCAGAGAGGAAGTCATTCGATAGGGGGTCGGACCGAGGAATTCTCCGGAAAGATGTATATAACTAGTCTTCGACCCTTCGTCGAGACAGCAGTCAAAGAGGAACTCACAGAATTAAAATTAGAGAATAAGAATTGGAATTCGTCACTCATTTGAATTGAATCTACGACGTCTTATTAAATATTTATTTCCTTATTCTTCTTAGAATATCTTCCGATTGCGGGTCGCGGACTCACACCCACGAAAACCAATCCCAAATCCACCCACCCGATTCAGTATTGATACTTCTCCTCCCTTTTATATTCTTTTCTTCTTTGACCAATCAATACTCAACAATATATAATTCTTAATTAAAGATTAAATTAATAATAAGAGATTCCCTATAGGCGTCTCTCTTTCTAGCTATAAGCTAAGCCATATGGAGTTCGGCCACAGGGGGTTCTCGGCCACCTGGCCGAGAACCCGCCACCCTCACAAAAGACGGCATATTTTGAACAACATGTATTATGATTGCTACTGCGTACACATAGATTCAAGAGTTCGAGCAGTAGCAGCTATAGTAGCCCTCTCTGAGGCGTTCGCT
>Ga0247757_10001896_pt1 | contig 12304 bp, 9 predicted proteins | sample UWRJL126311R4_FD_180929 | JGI IMG/M metagenome (GOLD analysis project Ga0247757, IMG submission 180929) | Plant litter microbial communities from Arlington Agricultural Research Station in Wisconsin, United States - UWRJ-L126-311R-4 | ecosystem: Environmental > Terrestrial > Plant litter >...
AACACCCATGATGTGTTCTCCCCACGCCGTCCGGAGCCGGCCCGGTTCCGACACCGTGCCTGCCACGAGGTTGATTCCGGCGAACCGCGCCCCGAAGTCACTGCGCGGTGCGGTCAGCACCGACCGCACCGGTCCCCGTTCGGCGACCACCCCGTTCTCGATGACGACGGCGGTGTCGGCGAGGGCGAGCGCGTCGAGCACCTCATGGGTGACGATCGCGGCGGTCGTACCCTGCTCACGCAGCAGGTCGCGCAGGAGGCGCCGCAGTGCCGGCGCCGCGGTCACGTCGAGGGCGGCGAACGGCTCGTCGAGCAGCAACACCCGCGGTTCGGCCGCCAGGGCGCGGGCCAGTGCGACCCGCTGAGCCTGACCGCCGGAGAGCTGGCCGGGTCGGCGCCGCGCGAGTTCACCGACCCCGACGGCGTCGAGCCACTGCCGGGCCCGTTCGCGCGCCGCTCGCCGGGACAAGCCGCGACACCGCGGCGCGTAGGCGACGTTGGCTTCCACGTCGAGGTGCGGGAACAGCATCGCCCGCTGGGCGAGCAGCGCCGTTCCGCGCCGGTGGGCCGGCACGAAGATCCCGGTGCGTGTGTCGGTCACCACCTCCTCGCCGATGGCCACCCGGCCGTCGTCGGGCCGTACCAGTCCGGCGATCGTCTGCAGCAGGGTCGACTTCCCCGCCCCGTTGGCGCCCAGCACGGCGAGCACTTCGCCGTCGCCGACACCGACCTCGAGGTCGACCGCGCGCTGCCGCAACCGCAGGCGCGCCGAGACACTGCTCATGCCAGCGATACCGGTCGGCGCCGGGCTGCCGAGCCGATGACGATCAGGGCGGCCACGGCGATCAGCAGCAAGGACAGCGCCACCGCGGCGTCGGCGTCGGTCTCGCGCTGCAGGTAGATCTCCAACGGCAGCGTGCGCGTGACGCCTTGCAACGAGCCGGCGAAGGTCAGCGTCGCGCCGAATTCGCCGAGCGACCGCGCGAAGGCCAGCACCGCACCCGACATCAACCCGGGCCAGACCAGCGGCAGCGTGACGGTGCGCAGGACGGTGCCGGGCCGGGCGCCCAGGGTCGCGGCGACCTGTTCGTAGCCGGCCCCCGCAGAGCGCAGCGCCCCTTCGAGGCTCACCACCAGGAACGGCAGCGAGACGAACGACTGGGCCAGCACCACGGCGGTGGTGCTGAACGCGACCCGAACCCCGAGCATCTCCAGCTGGTGGCCGAGCAGGCCCTGCCTGCCGAACGTGTACAGCAGCGCGATGCCCCCGACCACCGGCGGTAACACCAGGGGGAGCAGGACCAGTGCGCGCAGCACCGACCGGCCGGGAAAGCGGCCGCGGGCCAACACGAGGGCCATCGGGGCGCCGAGTGCGACGCAGAGCGCCGTGCTGGCCGCGGATGTCTTGATGCTCAGAACGAGTGCGGTGCGGGCGGATTCGGAGGTGACGAGCGGAACGAAGTGCGGCCAGTCGATGCGGGCGATGATGGCCACCAGCGGGATGACGACGAACAGGGCGCCGAGGCAGGCCGGGAGGTACAGCCAGGCGGGCAACGCGACCGGAACGGTGCCGCCCCGGCCCTCGGAGGTCACGGCTGGGCGAAACCGGCGTCGGAGAGCACTTTTCTGCCCTCCGCGCCGGTGACGAGTTCGATGAACGCGGCCGCCGCGGAGCGGTCACCGGCCTTCTCGAGCACGGCGATGGGGTAGACGTTGACCGCGTTGCGGGCTTCGGGGAAAGGCACCGCGGTGACTTCGTCACCGGCGGTCGCGGCGTCGGTCACGTAGACCAGACCCGCGTCGGCCTGCCCGGAGGTGACCTTGCCGAGGACGTCGGTGACCGAGGACTCCTCGCTGACCGGCCTGAGCGTGACGCCGGTCGATCGTTCGAGCCGCGCGGTCGCGGCCCCGCACGGCACCTGGGGTGCGCACACGACCAGCTGCAGTTCCGGTGTCGCGAGATCGGCGAAACCCTTGATGCCGCGCGGGTTTCCGGGCCGGGTGACGATCGTCAGGGTGTTCGTCGCGAAGTTGGCCGGAGACCCGGAGACCAATCCGGAGTCGACGGCCTTGGTCATGTTCGCGGCGTCGGCGGAGGCGAACACATCGGCGGGTGCCCCCTGGTCGAGCTGGGCGACCAGATCCGATGACCCGGCGAAGTTGAGGGTGACTGTCGTTGCCGCGTGGGCTTTTTCGAAGCGGTGGGCAAGGTCGGTGAAGGGGGCCTTCAGTGAGGCGGCGGCGAACACGGTCAGCGTGCCTGCCGGGGGGTGTGCCGGCGAGCATGCCGAGCACGCTGCCGCGACCACGGCGACAGCAGCGAGCCACCCCCTCATGAGGGGTCGCCCGTGGTCTCGACGATGACCGTGGTCGCCTTGATCAATGCCACGGCGACGACGCCGGGTTCCAGGCCGAGTTGGGCGACCGATTCGGTGCTCATCAGCGACACCACCGTGAACGGGCCGCACTGCATCTGCACCTCGCTCATCACCCGGTCGGAGGTCACCTTGGTCACCAGTCCGACGAAGCGGTTGCGCGCCGAACTCGCGGCGCCGATCGGATCCGGTGGTGGGGACGCGTGCTCGCGCGCGAAGGCGGCCAGCGCGTCACCGGCGATGACCTTGCGGCCCGATCCGTCCTTGGACGCCGGCAGGGCACCGCCGTCGACCCACCGGCGCACCGTGTCGTCGCTGACGCCGAGCAGCACTGCCGCGTCTTTGATCCGAATCTCCGGCATGAACGGCTGCCTCTCCGCAGATACGGATGTATAGCGTAAATTCAACCACATCCACGGAGGCAGCTGCGCTCTTTGCACGCAGGAGAGCGAACTAGTCTTCGTCGTCGTCGAGCACCGAGAACGGTTCGGTCGGCGTCTCGACGACCATCAGCTGTGCCGCGGATTCCGAGGGGACGACGTTGCGGGCGAGCGCCTGCAGCGCCCGTTCTGTGCCGACGTCGTGGCCGGCTCGCTCCGACAGCAGCCAGCGCACCTCGAGCAGATCGCAGTACGCCTGGATGGGGGTCCCCGTGCCGCCGACCGCGGCGTGTGCGCGGTGCATGGTCGGGGTGGCGACCTCCATCACCCACAGCTGCGCGGCGGTGCGCTCGTCGACGTCGTGGCCGGCTTCCCGGCAGAGCTGGGCCTGATAGGCGTGCATGTCCCCGAGCAGGATGCGCGCCTGCCCTTCGCCGACGTCGAGGCCGGTCAGCCGCTGGAGCGCGGCGGCGTGGTAGCGGCGGTCCCCGACGGTGACGTGCAGACGCAGCTCGTCGGCACCCGAGGCGACCGGCTGCAGCGACACCTCCTCGACGGCGAAGCCGAGGCGGTTGAGTTCCCGGATCGTGCTCTCCACGCGGTAGCGGTCGGCGAACCCGAATGTCGGCGCCGCATGCAGCAGCGCCCACAACCTCTCGTAACGGGTCCGGATCGCCAGTGCCTCCTCGATGAACGAGTCCTCCAGGTCGGGTCGGTCGAGTCCCGCGGCGAGGTCGAGCAGTCCCGCGGCGACGTTCTCCACGGTGATGTCGATGTCCTGGGCGCGCTGACCGTTGGACAGCGACGGGTGCACCTCGCTGGTCTCGGCGTCGACGAGGAACGCCTGCAGCACCTGTCCGTCCCGGGAGAACAGCGTGTTGGCCAGCGAGCAGTCGCCCCAGAAGACACCGTGGCGATGCAGTTCGACCAGCAGGGTCGCCATGGCGTCGAACAACCGGGCCCGGTGCTTGGGCGCATCGGGTGGCAGCCGCATGAACAGCCGGCGGTACTGCCACGATCCCGTCAGGTAGCGGGTCAGCAGAATCGCCGTGTCGAGGTCGGGCTGGAACACCAGACCGGCGGGGCGCACGGCGTTGAGGGCCATGTCCTCGAGGCGCCGCAGCACGTCGTACTCGCGGCCGGCGATGCGCGGAGGCAGCTCCTTGAGTGCCCAGAGCTCGCCGTCGCACTCGACGAACTTCACCAGGTGCCGGCTGGGGCCGACCGGCAGCTCGCGCAGCGGCGTCTCCGGCGCAGTCCACAGCGCCAGCGGCCGTTCCCACGGCAGGGCCAGCAGCTGTGGACCCGACGCCCGCAGCCGCAGCTCAGGAGCGGCCATCGGCCCGCCGGCTCAACCGGCGGCCGCGGCGTGCCGCCCGTTGGACTGGGCGGCACGGGTGAGGTTGTCACCGGTCTGCGGGTCGAACAGGTGCAACCGCTGGGCGTCGAGCCACAGCGTGGCCCGATCCGACGGTTGCACCCGGCTCTGCGGATCCAGCTCGACGCAGATCTGGGTGCGCAGCTGCTCACTGTCGAGATCCTTGGCCAAATCGGCCAGCTGATCGGTGATCTCCTTCGTCGCCTCGAACGGGACGAATGCGTACTGCTCGTTGCCCAACCACTCGACCATGTCGACGGTGACGTCGAAAGTCACTCCGCGCGAGCGCTTGTCGTCATCGACGAACTGCGCGTCCTCGAACGCGCCCGGCCGGATCCCGGCGATGTACACGGTGTCGTCGCGCACCGCCGAGCGCCATTCGTCCCGCAGCGGCAGCGTCACGAACGGCAATTCGAGTCCGTCGCCGCGCACCCGGGCCGGCACGAAGTTCATCGGCGGTGACCCGATGAAGCCGGCGACGAAGAGGTTGACCGGCTGATCGTAGAGCTCGCGCGGGCTGGCAACCTGTTGGAGCACACCCTTTTTCAGGACGGCCACCCGGTCGCCGAGGGTCATGGCCTCGGTCTGGTCGTGGGTGACGTAGACGGTGGTGACGCCGAGTCGACGCTGCAGCCGCAGGATCTCGGTGCGCATCTGCCCGCGCAGTTTCGCATCGAGGTTCGACAGCGGTTCGTCGAACAGGAAGGCGTCGGCCTGGCGCACGATCGCGCGACCCATCGCCACCCGCTGCCGTTGGCCGCCGGACAGGTTGGCCGGCTTGCGGTCGAGGTGCTCGCCGAGTTCGAGTGTGTCGGCGGCATCGGTGACCCGCTTGCGGATCTCGTCGTCGGAGAGCTTGCCCGACAACCGAAGCGGGAACGCGATGTTCTCGAACACGGTCAGGTGCGGGTACAGGGCGTAGTTCTGGAACACCATCGACAGATTGCGGTCACGCGGCGCCTTGTCGTTGACCCGCTTCTCGCCGATCAGCATGTCGCCGGAGGTGATGTCCTCGAGGCCGACGATCATCCGCAGCAGGGTCGACTTCCCGCACCCCGACGGTCCGACCAGGATCATGAACTCACCGTCGGCGACGTCGAGGCTGATGTCGTTCACGGCCGGGTAGCCGTCACCGTACTTCTTGACGATGTTGCGCATCGTGATTGCTGCCATCGGGTTATCCCTTCACTGCTCCGGAAGTCAGGCCGGCGACGATGCGCCGCTGGAAGATGAGGACGAGGATGACGACGGGGATCGTGACGATCACCGACGCGGCCATGATGTAGGGGACCGGCGACTCGAAGTAGGAGGCGCCCTGGAAGAACGCCAGTGCCGCAGGTACGGTGCGGGCACTGTCGGTCGAGGTCAGCGAGATCGCGAACAGGAAGTCGTTCCAGCAGAAGAAGAACGTCAGGATCGCGGTGGTGAACACGCCGGGTGCCGCCAGCGGCACGATCACCTTCCGGAACGCCTGCCACTGCGTGGCCCCGTCGACCTGAGCGGCATGCTCCATCTCCCACGGGATCTGACGGAAGAACGCCGACATCGTCCAGATCGACAGCGGCAGCGCGAACGTCAGGTAGGGGATGATCAGGCCCAGCCACGTGTCGTAGATCCCCAGGCCGCGCCACATGTCGAACAGGGGCCCGACGAGGGCGGCCTGCGGGAACATCGCGATACCCAGAGCCAGCGAGAGCAGCACCTTCTTCCCCGGGAACTCCAGTCGCGCAATGGCATACGCGGCGAACATCGCGATGACCACCGAGATGACGGTCGCGATGATCGCGATGCCGACGGAGTTGATCAGCGCCCGGGTGAACAGCGGTTGGCTGAAGATCTGCGCGAAGTTGTCGAGGGTGAACGAGCTCGGCAGGAACGACGGCTTGCCCGACACGATGTCCGAAGGTGGTTTGAAGGCCAGGCTGATCATCCACAGCAGAGGAACGAAGCTGTAGATGACGATGACGATCCCGGCGATCGTCCACCACTTGGTGCTCTTGGTCACTGGTCACCCCTGACTTGCGACAGGTCGGTTTTGAAGACCTTGATGAAGATCCAGGCGATGGCGACCACCGTCAGGAACAGCAGCACCGAAACCGCCGATCCCATCCCCAGATTCACCAGGGTCACGTTCTGCCGGTACGCCAGGAAGGAGATGGTCTCGGTGTTGTTGGCGCCCGCCGTCATCACATACGGGTTGTCGAAGATGCGCCACGCGTCGAGGGTGCGGAACAGCAGCGCCACCATGATGGCCGCCTTCATGTTCGGCAGCGTCACCTTCCGCAACCGCTGCCAGGCCGTCGCCCCGTCGACCTTGGCGGCCTCCTGCATGTCCTCGGGTACCTGCACCAGGCCGGCGAGCAGCAGGAGGGAGATGAACGGTGTGGTCTTCCAGATCTCCGACAGGCAGATCACCACGATCGCCGACCAACGGCCACCGAACCAGTCGAAGTCGGTGAGGTGGAGCCACTGGTTGACGAAACCGGAGTCGATGGCGAAGGCGTAGCGCCAGATGAACGCCGAGACGACCGTGACGATGCCGTAGGGGATCAGGATCGCCGTCCGCAGGGGGCCGCGGCCACGCACGATGCGCAACATCACGAAGGCGAACCAGAAGCCGAGCACGAGTTCGACCGCGACGGTGACGATCGTGATGGCCAGCGTGGTGACGAAGTCGTTCCACCACATCGGGTCGGTCAGGATCACCAGGTAGTTTCGCAGGCCGACGAAGCTGCGGCCCTCGGGATCGGTGAGCCGGAAGTTGTACAGCGACAACACCAGTGCATAACCCAGGGGGTACGCGGTGACCAGGAGCATGACCACATAGGACGGCAGCGTGAGGTAGATGCCCAGCTTCCGTTCGCCCTTGACCCGCTCACTCATGGCGGGCTTGCCGCGCTCTTTCTGCAGTGGCGGATTCTCCAGCGTCGTCACAGCAGGCGCCTGCCCGCCAGCACGTCAGCCATGAATTGATCTGTCCTTTCCGGAGTGTCGGCATTCACCGAGGCAGGCGGATGCCAGGTCTGCTGAATCGCGCCCGAAATGTCGGTGTAGAACGGGCTGAGCGGACGGGGTCCACCCTCGGCAATGGATTCCCGAATCAGATCGGCGTTTTCGTATTTCTTCCGCACCTGCGGATCTTCGTAGGACGCGGCGTACGGCGACGCCTCGCCCTCGTCGACCATGTACTTGGTGGCCTTCGGCAGCGCGTTGATGCACTCGACGAGCGCGACGGCCTGGTCCGGATGCTTGGTGAACGCCCCGACACCGAGATTTGCCCCACCCAGCGGCGGGGCACTGGGACGGTCGGGGAGGACCCGCGGATAGCGGGCCCAGCCGATGTCGTCGACGACGGATTGGTCGAGTGTGCCCTCCTCGGCGGCAGTCCGGGCCGCCGCCAACACGTAGGGCCAGTTCAACATGAACATGCCCTGATCGGATTGGAAGGTGGTGCGCGCCTGTTCTTCTGACGCATTCGACAGGTCGGCGGGTGCGGCGGGAGAGCGCGCCAGCGTGCCGACGATCTCGGCGGCCTTCTCACCGGCCGGGCTGGCCAGTGACGGTTTGGCATTGCGGCCGGCCTGGACGTCGGTCAGCATCTCGCCGCCGCCGGAGAGCACCAGTGCGTTGACCCACACCGTGTAGCCCTCGTACCGCTGCGCCTGCACGGAGATCTTCTTCTTCTGCGCGACAGCGGCTTTGAGCATCTCGTCCCAGGTGAACGTCGGGCTCGTCGGGTCGACACCCGCTGCGGCGGCAAGCGATTTGCGGTACCAGAGCAACTGGGCGTTCGACTTGTACGGGGCGCCGTAGAGAGTGCCCTCCCATTTACCCGTCTCCGTCGGTGCCGGCAGCATCCCGGCCGTCAGGCGGGTCGCCTCCTCGGCGGTGTAGGGGCGCAGGAAGCCGGCGTTGGCGAATTCGGCGGTGAACACCACGTCCAAGCTCACCAGGTCGATGGACGAATCCCCGGCCGCCAGGCGGCGCACCATCTGCTCGCGCTGGGCGGTCGCCGTCGACGGCAGAGATTCGATGCGCACGCGGTAGGCACCGTTGGAGGCGGCCTCGCACTCCTGCGCCCGCGCGGCAGAGCCGCCGTTGTCGGGCAGGATGTACCACGTCAGCGTCGGGGGGCCGCCGTCGCTGCCGCACCCGGACAACAACGTGGCCGCCAGCAGAGGTGCGCTTGCCAGCGCGATTGCACGACGTCGTCGCCCCCGGGCGAACAGAATCCGTTTCATCCGTCCTCGCTTATGAAGTTGTGGTCTCCGATGAGGGCCACGAGCAGCACGTTCGGTACAGCGACGAGTGTGTCACAGTTCACAGAATCCCTGACGCAGCGGTATCCCGTCGGCGCGGCATCCCCGTTCCGAGCGTGCCTGCGGTGTCGTCGCGGGGCCGAGTTCACTACCGTGAGAGCACGTTCGCAGCTGACAACGACACGCTCACAACGACAAGGAGTGCCGTGGCCCCCGCCGAGTCCTCGTGGTGGCAAACCGCAGTCGTGTACCAGGTCTACATCCGTAGTTTCGCCGACGGTAACGGTGACGGCATCGGTGACATCGCGGGCCTGCGCGCGCGCCTGCCGTATTTGGCCCGTCTGGGCGTCGACGCGATCTGGATCAACCCGTGGTACCCGTCGCCGATGGCCGACGCGGGCTATGACGTCGCCGACTATCGCGACATCGAACCCACCTACGGCACCTTGGCCGACGCGCAGGCGCTGATCAGTGAGGCGCACGGCCACGGCATCCGGGTGCTGCTCGACATCGTGCCGAACCACACCTCCGATCAGCACGCCTGGTTCCGGGCCGCGTTGGGCGACGAGCCCGGTGCCCGGCGGCGCTACCACTTCCGCGCCGGCAGCGGCCCCAATGGTGCTGCGCCGCCGAACAATTGGCAGAGTGTGTTCGGCGGGCCGGCGTGGACACGGGTCGCCGACGGGCAGTGGTATCTGCATCTGTTCGCTCCCGGCCAGCCGGACCTGAATTGGGATCACCCCGAGGTGCGCGCCGAATTCGAGGACATCCTGGCGTTCTGGTTCGAGCGCGGCGTCGACGGCTTCCGCATCGACGTCGCCCACGGTCTGGTCAAGGAGTCGGGCCTTCCCGACACGGTCCGCCCCGGTGACGCGGAGCAGAGCCTCGTGCAGTCGCGGGAGGGGCACCCGGCGTGGGATCAGGACGGTGTTCACGACATCTATCGGGGCTGGCGGGCGGTGGCGCAGCGCTTCACCCCGGAGCGGATCTTCATCGCCGAGGCGTGGGTGCCGAGCAACGAGCGCCTGGCGCGCTATCTACGGCCCGACGAGCTGCACACCGCATTCCAGTTCGACTTCCTGCGCGCGCCCTGGCGCGCTGACGTGCTGCGGGCCGTCGTCGACGACGCGATCGCCGCCGCAGGCACGGTGGGCGCGCCTCCCACGTGGGTGCTGTCCAATCACGATGTCACCCGCACGGTCACCCGCTTTGCCCGATCACAGCCGCCCCACCTGATCGAGACGGAGTGGGAGCGTGGCCGCTGGGCGGCCGAGCATCCCGACCACACCGTCGGTCGGCGGCGGGCTCGGGCCGCAGCGCTGCTGCAGCTCGCGCTGCCCGGAACCGCGTACGTGTATCAGGGCGAAGAGCTGGCGCTCGAGGAGATCGAGGATCTGCCCGCCGAGGTGCGCCAGGATCCGACGTGGGTGCAGTCCGGATTCACCGACGTCGGCCGGGACGGGTGCCGGGTCCCGCTTCCGTGGACGGCGACCGGTGCCCCGTACGGGTTCGCCACTGACGCCGACGCGGTCACCTGGCTTCCGCAGCCCGGCCACTGGGACGAGCACAGCGTGCAGGCCCAGGACGCCGACGCGGATTCCACGCTGAACATGTACCGGGCGGCGCTGGGGCTGCGACCGCAGCTGTGGCGCGACGCCGGCGAGGTCAAGTGGTTGTCCGCGGCGCCGGGTGTCGCCGCCTTCGAGCGCGGCGGCGCGCAGTGCTGGGTGAACACCGGCGACACCGAGGTGGAACTGCCCGGGACGGCGTCGGTGATCCTGGCATCGGCGCCGGGCGTGGGCGACGTCTTGCCCCCCGACACCGCGGTGTGGCTACGCGCCTGACGTGATCGGGACAGGGCTTCCGCGTCGCCGCGGGAGTGCCCGGATTCTGTTGTTTGTCAGACGAGTTGATCGCGCCGCGGCCGCATCGGAATCAGCAACACCAATTCCCACATTCGCCCATTCGCGTCTGCGAGCGTGCCCCTGCGAGCCGGTCTTCGCGCCCTCTCGTGCGCGTCGTCACCGTGCCTCGGGACGCCGTGGCGACGCGCGCTGCGGCGCCTTGCGTGGCGGGACGTGCGGGATTGTTTGCGGGCCGGTGCGGCGCACGCGGGTTCGAGCGGTTTCGGAAGGTGCGATCTCCGGAGCCTGAGATTCACAGCAGAGTCAAAGGTTGTCGCCGTGTCGCCGAGCCGCTCGACATCTGCCCAGCTCACAGTGGTACGTCTGCAACGAGACCGCTTCTCCTTCGCAACGGTTCCATAACGCAGGTTTTGTCGCGCGCGTGATTTTCCAAATTGTCGGTTCAGTAAGCCCAGCAGGCGATCGGATTCGCAGGACGACGCAGAAAGACTGGGAGCGCATGTCACGGACCAAGAAGGGCATCGTCGTTGTCATGATGGGCAGCGCGGGGATGTTCTTGACCGCTCCGCTGGTGAGTCCGCTCGCCGCGGCCGACCCGAACCGGGGCGGCGTGCCGTGCGTTGGCATCCTCCAGCAAATTGTGAGCCATCCCGCGGAGATTCCCGAGGCGCTGCATAACACGGCGTCGTCGTTCACGGCCGGACCCGGACAGCCGGCGCCGCCCGTCGTGGTTCCGCCGGCCAGCTCGTCGTCGGCAGGCCTTCCGCCGACCCCGCCGCGCCCGCCCGCTTCGGTCTCGACGTCGTCGTCGGGCATGACGCCGCCGGTGCCCGGCGCACCAGGTGTGCCGGTGTCTGTGCCGCCCGTGCCGGGTGGTCCCGCGGGGGTCCCGGTGGGCGGCGGCGCGCCTCCGCTGCCGCCGATCCCGGGCACGCCCGTCGGCGCGCCGGTCGTCAACGCCGGCCCGCCGCTGCCGGGCGCGCCCGGTCTGCCAGTTCTTGGTGATGCGGGTGCGGTGACTCCGCCAGTGCCGGGTGGTCCGGGTGCGCCGGGTGCGGTTCCGGTGGGTGCGGGTGCGCCGCCGGTGCCGGGTGGTCCGGGTGCGCCGGTTCTTGGTGATGCAGGTGCGGTGACTCCGCCCGGCCTGCCCGTCCCCGCCGGTCCTGTCGATGGAGCCGCCGGGACGGTTGTTCCTGCCGGTTCGCCTGCGCCGGGCGCGCCGGTGGTCGGCGCCTCGGGTGTCACCGCACCGGCCGGTGCGGGTCTACCCGGAGTGCCAGTCGAGGGTGCCTCGGGTGTGACGGTGCCGCCGGCGCCGGGTGGTCCGGCCGCGCCGGTGATCGGTGACGCCGGCGCTCTGACGCCGCCGGCGCCGGGAGTGCCGGCGACGCCGGTGGGTAGTTCGGTGGAGGCTGTGGCGCCGCCGGCGCCGGGTGTGCCGGGTGCTCCGGTGGAGGGTTCTTCGGGTGTGGTGGCGCCGCCGGCGCCGGGTGTGCCGGCGACGCCGGTGGGTAGTTCGGTGGAGGTTGCGACGCCCCCGGCGCCGGGTGGTCCGGCGGTTCCGGTGGGTAATTCGGTGGAGGCTGTGACGCCGCCGGCGCCGGGTGGTCCGGCGGTTCCGGTGGGTAATTCGGTGGAGGCTGTGACGCCCCCGGCGCCAGGAGTGCCGGCGACGCCGGTGGGTAACTCGGTCGAGACCTTCTCTCCGCCGGCCCCGCCCAAGCCCTCGACCCCGGCTGCCGGATCCATCGAGACCTTCTCGCCGCCGGTTCCCCCCGCGCCCGCTCCGCCTGCGGTGGCATCGGTCGAGGCTGCGACGCCGCCGGCTCCGGGTGTTCCTGGTGTGCCGGTGGGTAATTCGGTGGAGGTTGTGACGCCGCCTGCGCCGGGTGTGCCTGGTGTTCCGGCGGGTTCGTCGGTGTCGGTGGGAGCTCCGCCGGTTCCGGGTGTTCCTGGTGTGCCGGTGGGTAATTCGGTGGAGGTTGTGACGCCGCCTGCGCCGGGTGTGCCTGGTGTTCCGGCGGGTTCGGCGGCGTCGGTGGGAGCTC
>Ga0247757_10001897_pt1 | contig 12298 bp, 12 predicted proteins | sample UWRJL126311R4_FD_180929 | JGI IMG/M metagenome (GOLD analysis project Ga0247757, IMG submission 180929) | Plant litter microbial communities from Arlington Agricultural Research Station in Wisconsin, United States - UWRJ-L126-311R-4 | ecosystem: Environmental > Terrestrial > Plant litter >...
CGTTTTGATGCTTGACTGATCGGAATTCTATGACTGAAGCATTTGCAGCAGTTACAAATAAGCAACAAACTATGAAGGAAAGTATTTTTTTCATGATTCTGATTTAATGGTCAACGTGGATTTTGTTGGATGCCGCTCAATTGAATTTCCGGATCAGGAATCAGGAAAGTGTACTTTGGGTCACCCGGTGAAAGTTTGTATTGCTGGCCAGCAATCGTTCGCTGAAGCATCGTACTGGTTAAAGGATCAGCATTTAATCTTCGCAGGTCGATCCATCTCAAACCGCGGAAGACCAATTCTTTCGCCCGTTCATCGAGGATCAACTTAAGGGCCTGGCCGGCTGTAGTTGCAGATAAAGGTGTGTAAGTTCCTGTTTTCCATCGTTTCAGCAATAAGGTGTTTAGGTCTTGCATGGCAGATGTGGTATTCCCCAATCTTGCAGCAGCTTCCGCACGGATAAGGTACATTTCGTCCGTGGCCAAACCACTGTAATAAGGCGAATTGCCTTCAAAACTGCCTTTAAAAAGTGGCGCGCCTGAACTTGTGTTGAAATACAGCGTACGTCTTAAATCATTTGCCGCATATGATCTAAATAAAACTGAATCTGCAATGGCCAATGTGTTGCCCATGATCGTGTAGGTGACAACCCTGCAATGGAAAATATCTTCCGCGTTAAATTTCGCGAAGGGGTAGGTTGCAGCAGCGCTGAGGGTATTGTAATCGATCAGGGTACCTTTTTTCTGAATGGCCAGATCCGCATACTTATAGGCGTTGGGGAAATCCCCCATGATGAGGTATAATCTCGCTAACAATGCCTTTGCCGCCATATGCGTGGGCAGGGTAACAATCGGAACGTTCTCAGGCAACAGGGAATCGGCGGCTTTGAGATCTGTTATTGCCTTTGTATAGCAATCCCAAGTGCTTGCACGCGTCTTTGGGTCATTGACGTCCGATGTATTCAATAGAATAATACCAGGTATATCCTGCGCAGTTTTCGAATCATAAGGTGCAGCAAAATGGGAAAGCAGTTTATAGTAAGCATAGCTGCGAAAAAAGAGCGCGGTGCCTTGTACTTCATTGAACAGGTTCTGTTCATTAGCGTTGAGGTTGTCCAAACGTGTAAGGCCATCCAGTACCACGTTCGCGTAATACACCTGTGTATAGCAATTGTTCCATTCGGCCACCTGTAAGCCGGGGTAAGGATTGGGATCCCATGTATAGATGTTGCGTTGGAGTCCCGCAGGAATGGTCAGCCAACTGCTTTCCTTTAAATAGAATGCTTCCCCTGCAATAAAGCCCAGCGAAGGGTCAAGGACATTCATCTTACCCTCATTCATCATCAGGGCTTTAAAATTCTGAAGGGTAGTGGGAACGACCAAGGCTTTGTCCGGTTTCACGGAGAGCCAGTCTGCTTCCTTCTGACAACTGAATACCAGTGTGCAGACGATTATTGACAAAAGAAAATATCTCATGTTTGTTTGTTTTAGAAATGAATGGTTAAACCGATGGCGAGTGCGCGCGGCAACGGCATAGCGCCTGCATACAGATCTGGATCAAGTCCTTTGTAGTTTGCTCTCCAGACTATGCCGACATTGTTAGCATAGAGGAAACAATCGACCGACTGGAAAGGCAGCCTTGGATGCAATGATCTCGCGTAGCGCCAGGAAAGACGGATATCCTGCAAACGGATATTGTCTGCTTTTTCCGTCACCACTTCTGAAGTACCGTAGAACTGTTCCCGCTGGGAATTCACCGGCGGATATTGAATTGAGGGAACATCTGTGAATTGTTCGTCACCGGGTTTCTGCCAACGCAGCAAATAGTCGGAGTGCATATTCCAGGTACTGTACAGGCCATTGTAGGAGAGGTACGATCTGCGGAACACGTAGTCGAACTTGCCCACAAAGAGGAAAGAGAGACTCCACTGTTTCCAGGAAAACTCTGGTCTCCAGGAAGCGGTCAAGGGAGGGCGTGTTCTGCCTTGAAAATTCATCGAGTCCACGGTTGTTCCCGCAATGATATTCGCATAGTCTTTCGATACTTTACCGTTCAGGTAACCCTGGGGTTCCCCGGTGTTCGGATCAAGGCCTGCCCACCGCAGTGCATACAGGCTGTACAATGGTTTGCCTTCGAGCGGATAGACATTGCTGGCGTTGCCGTAACTGTTGATAATGTAATTATTCGCTGTCCCGGTCACGGAGTACGCTGTTACTTTTTCCCAGATGCCGCTTACGATCACGGTGTTGTTTATCGAAAGAGAACGATTGAATGGAATACTATTGCTCAAAGTGATGTCGAATCCATCACCCGCTGTTTTCGCGTAGTTGCCTGTATAGGTGGCGAAGCCGGTAGACGGAGAAAGTGGAGATTCTCCTGCCAGATCGATGCCATTTTTGTGGTAATATTCCAGGCTTCCAGAAAGACGGCCTCCGTTCAAGGCAAAGTCAACACCGAAATTGATCATCCTGATCTTCTCCCAGCGAAGAGATGGATTGGCAGGGCTGGTAATGTTGGCAAAAGGAAGACCGGAATAGAAAATCGAACTCGAAGAATAGGTAGCTGTTGTATAGGCCGTGAGACTTGGGATGTAATTCGCATTGTATCCATAGCTTGCCCTGAACCGGAGTTTGGGCAGCCATTTGATGGGATAGAAATTTTCCTTGTCAAAAGCCCATACTGCGCCCGCAGACCACAAGGGCACTTTTCGGTTATTGGCATCCACACCGAAGTAATTGGATTTATCTACGCGCGCACTGGCATTGACGGTATACTTATCGTTGTAGGTATATGCCGCGTTTGAATAATAGGAAATGAAGCGGTTATCCGTCTGGCCAAGTACATCGCTGTTGGGAATCTTCGCAGTACCGCCGGTTACATATTGTTTGAACGATGTTACATAATCAACCGAAATGTGGGACGAGATATCATTGTCATAGCCGTACCAGCGGTGTGCAGAGCGGTCCGTTGTTACCTGGCTGATCTCTGCACCGGCGAGTGCTGTCACCTGGTGTTTGACTGCTTTATATGCATAATTCAATTGCGCGCGCCCACGGTGCGATCGGAGGGAGTTGAATGATTTATCCAGCAAACCGCCAAGAGGAACCGGCCTTGTAACCGTAGCTCCCGCGATCGAAGTAAAGCTGTTAATCAGATGACGGTCCTGATAAGTACCAGGACCGTAGTAGGACCGTGTGAACGATTCGGAGCCTTCGTACTGGTAGCGAACTTCCAGTTTAAGACCAAATGGGAAGGAATAACCTGCGCCCATATTGATCCTTGTATCCGTCAGGCCTGAGGTAAGATCGTTGTTTCGCTGTTCACTGAGCGGGCGATAAGACCAGTCCAGCAACTGGCCGGCGCCTGCCGTGTCCAGGTAGCCTTTGCGATAATCGTGCACCAATGCTGCCGGGTTGCCGGCGCTATCCCATAACGCGGCATAGGGAACCATCAGCTTGCCACTGTTCGCGTTGATGTTGGTTACGCCATTGTTGTGCGTATTTGATTTTGTGTACGCTAATCCAAAAGAAAGAAACAGGTTTTTCATAGGGAATATGGAGAACTGGGAGGTCATTGTCTGGCGTGAATAATCGTTGCCGACCACGTTGTTACGGTTGATGTCATTGCCAAGTGAGACTGCATAGGAACTATTTGCAGCCCCTCCTGATAAACTGAAAGCGTATTGCTGGTTCAGAGACGGACGGTACAGATTACTGGAGATATCATCGCGATAATCAATTGTGCGCAGTTTTCCCAACTGCGCGTCCAGGTCGGACTGGGTGATCAGGTTTGAGCGGCGACGGGCGAGAAGTTCCACCACCGGGGATACCACGGGTCGCGAAACACTTGCGAGATCGGCATCGTAATATCCGCGGCTGAATAATTCCTGTTCGAGGGAAATAAATTCCGAAGAAGGAATAAAAGCGGGAGAATAATAGAGATCAGGACGCTGTCCAAAGTTCAGGCTGGTGGAGAAGTTCATCGACAATGGTGCATTGCGTTTTCCTTTTTTGGTGGTGATCACGATCACACCATTGCCTGAACGAGCGCCCCAGATCGAAGCAGCGGCGGCATCCTTCAGTACCGTGATCGATTCGATATCCGCGCCATTGATATTGTTGAGATCGCCATCATACGGAAAATTATCCACCACGATCAATGGTTGTGCATTCGCAAAAATGGTCGACTGCCCGCGGATAGAAATATCGGGTTTGCCTGAAGCCGCTGCCGCTGTATTGCGATTGAAGACAAGACCGGGAACAACGCCTTCGAGCCGTTCGATGGCATTGGTGGATACGCGCCTGTTCACAAGCGCCTCATCAAGTTTGGCAAAAGATCCTGCCGAGCGTTCTTTGGGCAGCGATTCGTAACCGGTGCTCACCAATACTTCATCAAGCGCGCTGGCCATTGGCTGCATGTTTACTATAATGGATGGGGTAGCAGAAGCCGATCTGAAAGAACGGAAGGTTGTATAACCTGTGTAGGTTACCAGCAATGTGTCCGGCAGTTTTGTAACGGATAAACTGAATTTTCCATCGTTGCCTGCGATGGCGGTGTTGCGGCCATTGACCATTTTGATCACTGCGCCGGTTAAGGGAACGCCATTCTCACCAGTCACGCGCCCCGAAATAGTATGCTGGCTATACCCGAGGTATGGGCATAGGATTACCAGCACGCAAAAAATCGTTTTCATTTTGCAGTTGGGTTTTAAAACATGAAAAAAAATAGGGGGAAACAAACGCCGGGGGAACTACACGGGGTTCTTTGGTTTCTTGGCGAATTGGGTTTTCAACAGGCAGAGTGCTTTGCCACGGGGAGAGATGGCTATGGCACGGTTTTTCACCTGGAATGCCTTGTGGTAAGCCACGAGAAAGGAGCGATGCCTCGGGGGAAGGGCCTCGCGGTTTTTCCAGTCTTTGAGCCACTCTTTCATCAACCGTTCGAGGAGTATATGCAATGCGGGCAGAGGGATACCGCTTGTGCGGTAATGCCGGCCAATGGAATATGTCTGGTTGTCGATCATGGATCCCAGTGTTTTAGTGAATACTCTTAAAACGGAATCCTTGTAAGTGGAGAAGAAAACTGGCGTGGAACTCTACTTACCGCTTCTGGGTACCTAGGAGAACCCGCACACAATAAGAGAGCCCACGCCGTAACGTGGGCATTCGTCTTATCATCTTGTGTGCTTTGAAATTTCCTAGGTTTCAGAAACAAGACTCCAAGCGAATGCTTCAAATGATTTTTATGAAGTATCGCAATAATACCAAAATCAGTAACAATCAAATATAAGCAAAATACTTAGACATGTACTGGTAGTGCAAAAAAATTCTTTCTCGTCCTTAGTGAACTGATGGCGAAGCAAATGCAGAAGAATAAGATTGACCGGTATATCGTCGGCAAAGTGCGGGAGCTTCGCATGGAGTTGGGGTTATCCCAGGTAGACATAGCCGTGCACCTGGATGTATCCGAAGGCTTTATCGGCCAGATCGAAAGTCCCAATCACCGCGCCAAATACAAAACACTCCATTTAAACGACCTCGCGAAGCTCTTCAAATGCTCGCCCAAAGACTTCTGGCCGGAGAAACCGCTGTAGAATATCGAATATCGAACAGGGAATGTCGAATGTCGAAGGGAATTGGGAATTGGGAGGTGCGGTTTCACGCAAAGGCGCAAAGTTGAGTTGCTGTAGCCGATTGAGCACAAACATTCCTTTGCGCCTTGTGTTTTAAACTTTGCGCCTTTGCGTGAAACAATCCACGATTTTCAATTTTGTCTCCGTGCAACTCCGTGCACTCTGTATCTCTGTGTTGAATCTTTGCTTCGATCAATTGGGTTTCTTAGATACTTTCGGGATATTACCAGTATAAATACGCTTTTGCCAGCTGTTGGTGTTACATAGTTTCAGGTTGTTGTTTTTTTTAAAAAAATATAAACCTGGCGATGCAAGAATTTATTATTGATAAGTTAACCAATAGTATTGAAGAAAGAATTACTGGAAGAAACTATGAAACTGACATTGTATTGATTGGCAATGATGAGATTAAAAAAGTTCACAAAAAAGATGGTTGGTTCTTTAATTGGAAAAAGGAGTTTAAAGAACGACACCGTTTAGTATACAAACTGACGCTGACCGGCGGACACCGGATCCAGGGATTGTTAAGTCTGGAGCCTGTATCGTATCATTCGTACATTGAGCTACACCTGATAGAAAATGCACCCCACAATTACGGTGAAAGAAAAGAATTTATTGGCGTGACAGGTAACCTTGTTGCTTTTGCCTGTAAAATGAGTTTTGATCTGGGGTATGGAGGATTTGTAGCATTCACAGCGAAAACTGAGCTGGTTGATCATTATGCGGAAACACTTGGAGCCCGCGTTATTTATAGTAGCAATCGAATGGGAATATTTACGCCCGATGCCAGGAAATTGGTAAATTTGTACTATAAAAACCATGCCGATAGTGAATAAAAAGAGGTATCATAAATTGGATGATATTGGGTTTGTAGGACGGCAGGAACAAAAATCACCAGCCTCCAAGTCATATCATGCCCGTAAAACAGCCGCTGTCTTCCAGGCAGTCCGCTCTTCCCCATATCATGAATCAGTTTTAACCGGCAAGAAGCAATCTGATCCGGCTCATAAACTTTGATTCGAATATCCTGTCAGGGATTGGCTATCATTGCTCGTCATATTAAAGGCGCAACGATTTATTCTTTGCCGCTACCTCCGTGTATCTCTGTGCGCTCTGTGCCTCCGTGTTGAAGCCTTCGCTTCGATTGAGCCCAAACACCTTTAGAATATTGAACAAGGAACAAGGAATGTCGAATATCGAATGGAATTGCGAATTAAGAACTGCGGTTTCACGCAAAGGCGCTAAGGAAGCAAAGGCGCAAAGTGGCATTGTTGCAGTTGATTGAATCCAAAACATCTTTAGAATATTGAACAAGGAACAAGGAATATCGAATATCGAATGGAATTGAGAATTAAGAACTGCGGTTTCACGCAAAGGGGCTAAGGAAGCAAAGGTGCAAAGTGGGATTGTTGCAGTTGATTGAATCCAAAACATTCCTTTGCGCCTTGTGTTTTAAACTTTGCGCCTTTGCGTGAAACAATTCTCAATTCCATTCGATATTCGACATTCCTTGTTCCTTGTTCGATATTCAATTTCCCTTGTTCGATATTCAATCCCCCGGAATAAGATACAGCTTGTGCCTGATCGCATAAACAGCAACGCCTGCTACTGTTTTCACATTCATTTTATTCAATACTGCGGAGCGGTGTTTTTCGATTGTGCGTTCGGAGAGGAATAATATTTCAGCTGCTTCCCTAACGCTTTTGTCTTCGCACATCAGTTGAATGATCTTTTTTTCCAGTTCGGTGAAGACCAATTGCGTTTGCTGCACGCAGGGGTTATGAAAGTTATTGTTGATCAGCCGGAAAAGTTTGCCTGTTGTTTGCCTGCAATAATAGGGTTGGTTGAGATACACGGCATTAACTGCTTCGAAGATCTCTTTTTTCGGCGCGTCTTTCAATATGTATCCATTCGCGCCAGCCTCCAATGCCTGTACGATCATGTATTCATGGTCCATCACACTCTGCGCCAGTATGCGTATCTCCGGCAATTCCCTGTGCAGGATGCGTATCGCTTCAATGCCATCGCACCCGGGCATACGCAGATCGGTGATCACCACATCAGGCCGGTGCTGCCTGGCTGCACGCAGCAACTGTTCGCCATTGGTGCATTGCGCCATCACCCGGTATTGCGGCTGTTCGGAGAAATACGTAGTCAGTCCATCCAGGTAAAGCTCGTGGTCGTCTGCAATAATGATCGATATATGATTGGTGTTGTACTTCATCGGCAGGTCCTCCACAATTTCCGTTACAATCGGTGGTAAACTTCGTGTTGCGGAAAATAGCCAAGTAAATACGTGTGACTAATACTTGGGAATCCCTCTGTGTAACTCTGTGTCCTCTGTGCCTCTGTGTTAAAGCCTTCGCTCCGATCAAAGAGACGTTACACCGTGACGGACACTGTGCAGAGAAAAGGGAATGGGAAATTTGATTAGTTTAGACTAATATTTTGATGTAGCGTTCTTGATGGAATATTTGCTCTAGTGATTCATTTTGATGAATGCTTGCTTCTTCATAACGGGCACCGTGTAATAAAGAAAAAGAGATATCCGTGTTGAATCTGAAAAATAAATAGCACATGAGATCAAATAGATTCCTGATAATTCTGTTTGTGGCCGGGATTTACCTTTGTTCATGCTCAGATGAATCAAAAAAACGCGAATATTTTGTTGTTGAACTTCCGCCCAGGTATGAAGGCTATATCAATATTGTGTTCATGAACAATTCTACTGCTCCTGAACAAATACACAGTAAAGGAGTATATCTTTCAGTTAGGGCAGATTCGTCCGGACTTGTTTTAGTTAAAGATGAGTACAAAGATTGGATCTCCAGACTGCAACTATCTTTTATTGACGGAGATACCAGGCGTAGTGCGCCGATTTTCAAGTCCGGCGGCGATTCGTCGCGTGTCTTTGTTGCAGGTATTATAGATATAGAGAATGCCAATAAGAATAAATGCTTTAGAGCTTTTGTGACAAAAGATTTAGTGCCCAATTCAGATACTTCCTCTTTGCTGCCCAAAAGAGTTTTGAAAGCCTATCAGATCCAGAAATTGAATCTCCAGTTATAAAGTCACAGATGTCAGGTTATTTTTACCTATTTGCAGCCGGCGGCAAAGTCCTTTCGTTCGACGGGAGACGTTGGGGGGCTTTCTGTGTTTTTTTTGCACAGTGGACACTGTCCGGAGAAAGAAAGGAAAGACATGTGGAAGTTTTTTTTAAAAGAAAAGAGCGTGGCTGCGGAACAGGAAACCTGTTACCTCTGTTTCTTAAATTAAATGATTATGAGAGTTACAGCACTAGTTAAAAATAATTCAGATGAAGTCAAATGGCTAACTATCGAGTCAGACGAAGCTGATACGACAGGATATTTTTTGTATTATTACAAAGACACTAATACTGCTTTTGATACTTGGTTTGAGCGATTGGAAGATGCGTATGAAACGGCTCATATAGAGTATGGGATATCAAAAGATGATTGGAAACAAGAATCGTGAAACAGGCTGTTTTTTTTGCGTAATGAGCGCTGTTCGGAGAAAGGAGATCTTCTAAACCTGATGTTTTATCTTTCAAACCGCAATGTCCCCTGCGGGAGACATGCGGAGAATGATCTTTTTTTAAAGAAGGGAGAAACACTCTGCGGAGAATGAAGCTATCAATACAGGAAGGGACAGTTTAGTAATATGTTTTTTTCATTTCCTCCTTTTTTGCAAACCGCTGCGGGTATGAGTTCCACTGCCACAGAAATGGCCTATTGGGTAATTGCATTGCAGAAAAACGACTTACTTAATGAGCAAAGCATGACTGCTCTTTGGAAACCGGCGGTACTGAACAATGGAAAAACAGCCGGCTTTAACGCATTGTTGAATGGCTATGCCGCAGGTTGGCCTGTGATCGGCAGGAAGGATCACCCTGCTGTTGCACCGGTAGGAGGTGGCCGGGCTGCGCTGTTTATTTATCCAAAAGACAACCTGTCCATTATTGTACTGACTAATTTATCGGGCGCCGTGCCAGATAGTTTTATTGACGAACTCGCCGGTTTATTCATACCTGGAATGAACAGATAGAGGGAATATTGAACAAGGGGTATGAATATCGAACAAGGAACAAGGAATGTCGAATGTCGAATGTCGAATGTCGCGGGGAATTGGGAATTTGGAATTTGGAATAGGGACAGCCGCGGGCACCTTTTCTTTATCGGAATCCTCTGTGTAACTCCGTGCCCTCTGTGTCTCTGTGTTAAAGCCTTCGCTTCGATCTTTTTTCAACACAGAGGCACGGAGGGCACGGAGGTACACAGAGGGCCTTACAAATATTCAATCCCTCTACTGCACATTCAACATCCACGCTCCATCCTGGAACCACATTTTCTCTAACTGCTCCAGCGTGCCGGCGAGTTGCAGGGTGAGTATGTAGTTCTGAACCAGGTTCAGGAACTGCGGATCATCGGAGGGGAGGGCCATGCCGATGGGTTCGATAGATAAAGGTTTGTCGGTGATCACGAGGTCTTTGCCCTGGTTTTTCATCAGGGTAACCACGCAGATGGGCTTATCGGCTACCATGGCATCTGCTTTTCCGCTCAATAACATCGCAACGGCATCATTGTAGCTGTCGGCGGTAACGAGTTCCTGTTTGGTCATGATGTCTTTCACAAAATCGGCGCTGGTAGAGCCTTTGAGGGTAACGATCTTATATTTCTTTTCGTTACCAGGCGTGGCGGAAGCAAATTCGTTCACCAGTGCTGACTTGGTCAGGATGGTTTTACCGGAAAGCGTATACGGACCGGCAAACAATACCTGGAGATTGCGCTCCGGGGTCATGGTCATGCCCGACATCACCGCATCTACCTTACCCGATTTGAGGGCGGGTAACAGTTCGGCAAAAGGCAATTCTACCAGGGTCAGCTTTACACCCATCGTCTTGGCGAGTGCTTTTGCCAGGTCTACCTCGTAACCGATCAGTTCACCGGTCTTTGATTTCATGGAGAAGGGAGGCTGGTTGCCGGTGGTGCCGATGCGTATCTCTGATTTTTTCAGGATCGCGGAAAGTACTTTCTGACTGCTTGCGGGCAGGGCGATCAATACCACCAGGAAGCTGAACAATACATACACTGATAAACGTCTCATAATAGCTGTTTGGGTTTGGTGAAGAGTGGCGGAAACTATTTTCCGATTAATAAACACCTGCCAAAGGGTGTTTCTGCCATAAAAGCGGATGAATATCGAACAAGGAACAAGGAATATCGAATATCGAAGGGGAATTAGGAATTTGGAATTGGGAATTAGGACAGCCGGGGACACTTAATTCTTTGTCGGAATCCTCTGTGCAACTCCGTGCCCTCCGTGTCTCTGTGTTAAAGCCTTCGCTTCGATCTTTTTTTTCAACACGGAGGCACGGAGGGCACAGAGGTACACAGAGGGCCTTACAAATTCCCAATTCCCCTTCGATATTCGATATTCCTTGTTCCTTGTTCAATATTCAACATCCTCCCGTATTCCTACGCATCCCGCGTACCACTACTTTCTCCTTCCGGTGTTTTCCTCTTTTTAAATACGGTGTTTTTTACATTTTGATTTAGAAAAACTGCTGTCTACCTTACATCCGCATTCTCCCCGATTGCGTTGATTGTATCGAACCTTTCCCCAAGTGGTAGGTCCCCCCCTTCGACTTTGACAGTCTATACAGTTAATACGCAAGTATCCTGCTTTACATTTTTGTGGCTGTTGTTCTTGTCTGTGGTTCGCCAATACAATTGCGGACTACCTGACCTTTTTATCACCAAAACGGACTGTTTATAATGCCCGGCAGTTATAAAATAACCGTTCTATCATCCGGAACATGGATTGTTCCTTCCGGATCACCCGGCCCCGACGCGCCGGCTGATCTTGTATTTACCATCAATGGTATCAATGGCCCCGGCTTAACACCCAATACACCCGCACAGAATATCACAGGCACCATCACCCTTGAATGGATACCGGCCACAGCTCCGGTACAGGCAAAGATCACTGTTCCCAAAGACGTGCTTTTTACCGACCGCAGTAAACTGCCAGCCGCATGGGAACAGTTCCTCGGTAATCTCGATGCGCAGCAAAATGCCAGTCAATACATGCTGCCCGGCGGCGCAAGGATCACCGCATCATTGCTGGGTGAGAATATGCCGATGCTGCTGACAGATATCGCCTATTACCGGCTCCGTTTCAGTTCCTCGGCAAGCAATTATTATATAGACCTGCAACCTGGTATGCGACTCGTATTCACCAATGGCAATTATTATAATGAGTCGCATTCGGGTAGCGGGCAGCAGTCGAAGAGTTTTTCTGCAACAGGTTACTCTTTTGCAGATATGCAAACCTGTACGGGAAGCAACGGGTTGGGCTTTAATAGTTTTATGGCATTGCAGAATACGATGGTGCAGCCAACACTGGGAATGCCGGCAACTAATGTAAAGATCGCATCGGGTATCCTCGACCTGGCAGGCCAGCCTGTTAAAAATTATCATCGTGTATTTTATCCCAATACAAATTACAGCGGAACTGATACGCCGTCCCTGGCTGTTACAAACAGCGTGTCGCTTGTAAGCAGTTATTGCTATGCAAGTTTGGGTAATACACCCAATGCAACGCCTGTATCCGAATCATGTGATCCATTGTTACCTAAAGTGTATCCCA
>Ga0247757_10001898_pt1 | contig 12291 bp, 7 predicted proteins | sample UWRJL126311R4_FD_180929 | JGI IMG/M metagenome (GOLD analysis project Ga0247757, IMG submission 180929) | Plant litter microbial communities from Arlington Agricultural Research Station in Wisconsin, United States - UWRJ-L126-311R-4 | ecosystem: Environmental > Terrestrial > Plant litter >...
CATGGTCCAGGATGTTAAGATCGAGCCACTGAGAGTGCCAGATACATAATACAGCGGTTACATGTCTGAGGCGCAAGGCTGCATCCATTGCGAATTTCCGAAGCAACCACCAAATTCAACTGGCAGATGCATCGCTCCCAAAATTTTCCACTCCGTGGTTTCTATTTTAAAACTGACTGTGTGTGCGTGATACTATATGTATCAGCCCGCTGTACGCGATTTAGGATGTGTAAATTTAAATACCTTTTTGAGCTTCATACGAACTCATCAAATTCAACATCAGAGAAATTTACAGAATGCACAGAGAAACGAAAGGTAAGCGCGCTGCGGTCCGTTACTAAGGTATCTTTGAGACTGACGAGATATACAAGGACACCAACAAGACTCGGCTGCGCACGAGTCACAGCCCTACAGCGATGATGTTCAGCACGCAGCCTCAATCGAGTCAAATGGAACTCAATTAAAACTCTCTTGGAGACAGAGATTTGTTGGTTGGCGAGGCGGAGTTGCTGCTTGTATCGCCATCTCAACAGTCGTACTCGTTCTTAATATTATCCTTGCAATAGTAGCTACCCAGTGGGAAAAATCGCATGATGGACTACCAACTATGTTCACTGGAGACTGTACTATTTCCGGTCGATCTACAAAGGCAATACACTTGATAATTAACTTGCTCAGCAGTCTACTCCTGGGAGCATCAAATTACTGCATGCAACGCCTGGTAGCACCAACAAGGAAAGAAATCGATATCGCTCATGCACAGAATAAGTTTCTAGATATTGGTGTCCCAAGTACGAGGAATCTATTATTGATCAGTAAACACAGAGTAACGGTTTGGATCCTCCTAGCATTGAGCAGCATGCCCTTGCATTTTCTGTAAGACCTTTAGAGAATCAGCACATATCTGAACTGACGCCGCTAGTTATAACTCTGTTATATTTGAGACCATTAGTTCAAACTTGGTTTCTTTCCTGGAAGTAACTCCCGAGTTTTTTACACAGAGAATGAATTATACAACCCCACTATGTAAATACGATAAGGGCCCTACGAGTCCATTTAATTGCAGTGATTTTGGAATGTATAAAGAGACAGTACGCAACCTACAGGAATCACTCTTGGGTGGTAAATACCTTGATCGCGCTTTGTTCGATAACATAACTGCCGATGAGTGTAAAGCACGGTATAACAGCAATTTTATAACAAGTGGCACTGCATTTGCTGTATTAAAAGAGCCAGACATTATCACGCCTGGAATCAGCACTTTCCATCGGTATTGTCGAGGCACTAGTCCCCTTTTCAGCGGTTTTGACAACCCTCTATTTATACACTTTTCGGAGTGGCGCAACGAATGGAACTACCGTAAGTGACTATTCTCGAGAAGTGTTTGGAACTATGAGTCAGCTGATGCGGTTGACTAACTCCCTTAAGACAGTTGCTTGAGCCAAAAATTACCAGAGCTCTGTAAGGTACAAATCAGCCAATCTATACTTGCAATTGTTATAGTTTGCAATTTAGTTAAGGTTTGCTTGATGGTTTTCATCTTCTGGTACTCGAACGAAAAAACAATTATCACGATTGGAGACGCTATCAATTCGTTCTTGCAGGAGCCAGACGCTGCAACAGACAAAGCCTGCCTCATATCAAGGGAAACAGCAAATCTGGCTCTGAAAGCACCAAAACCCCAGTATAGTCGACGTTTCGAACAAATCAAAAAGCAACAGTGGCGTGCTGCTTGTAGTAAGAGACATTAGTGGGCTTCCCTCTCAGTGTAAGATCCCTTTGCTTGTTTTGTAGGCTTGTATTCATGTGCCAGGTATTCATCCGCGCTCATTGCAGCAAGCATTCTTGTCGGCGTCACCGCGCATAACTACCAGGCCGATATATTCAATGGGTTCGGCGAGGTCACATCCGGTAAACCTCCCCCAGTCCCTTTCCCTAGGGGCAACCAGTTGTCAAGTATGCACTCATGAATCGGCAGATCACTTCCTCGAAATTGGATTGTCGGACACTGAGGTCATGCCAAATATTTTAGTAGCGAATCTACCGCAGGTGATAATATCTTTCACATACATTATGTACAACAGCCAGTTCACGGCCATGCTCGCACAAAGAGAATGGTCAAATTACGCAATTAAGCGCGCGCCTCTCCGCGTCTCTGAACCCTCATCTGGTCAACGTTCAACCCATTTTTTGCAGCTACCTTACACGTTCAGTGTTCCCTTGCTTTTGGCCTCCGCTTTACTACACTGGTTCATTTCGCAGTCTCTCTTCTTAGCCCGGATCGCGATATACAATGACGGCATACCGACTAGGGCGTTTAATGGCATGCTTGAAACACGCGTTTCCAAACACTCGGCAGTAGGGTTTTCGTACGCAGCCACGACAGCAAGTATATGCTTGGGAGCCCTGCTCATTGTGGTCCTTCTAGCGCTTTCTTTCTATCTAAAGTATCCGATAGGCCTCCCTATTGGAGGGACCAACAGTGCGGTCATCAGTGCTGCATGTCATGTTCGCCCCGAAGAGAAAGATGACAACGAGGTAGTAAATCGGCCACTAAAGTGGGGCGTTACCAAACCTGGCAGTGCGGAGACGGTCGGTCATTGTGCTTTCAGTAGCATGGAAGTGGCTCAGCCGGAGGTAGATCATCTGTATGCCTGATATACGTTAGAACATATTCGACAAGGAGACCTCGACACCGATTTAGTAGTTGGGTATGGGTGGAGGAGGATGACAGAATGGCCAACGCTATATAGAGTACTCTGAAATTCTCCAACGTTTTAGAGCGCCTCGGCTGGTCATTCTGTGGCTTCATGCACGCTGCACGCTGGCTAGCACCTCTACGTCTCCCCAACTGTAAGGAAGTATGAAGAGTGAAGAATTGAATAGTATTGTATGTATGTGTAGGTCTGTGTAGGTGTCCATGTGTAGAAGACATGTATGACGCTCTTATATAGCGAGAACCCGTCATGTGGCATAGTTCTAGCTGCTTACACCAACAAACTAATTAACTTATCTTTTATATATTCGCGACCTCGCAAGGGTGTGCCCGGAGTGGGTCGGCCGTCCTCCCTGCTAGCGGTGGTGCGTTGAAGTATTTATGTCTTAGCTAACTTACTAGCAGTAAATACCACTAATTAAGTTGCTGCTGAACCTGTCTTGTGTAAAGACGAAGTGCATTGCCGAGTATGTGGCAAAACTACGCAGACTCACTCAGGTAGCGGTCTTGGCAGTGCGCTTTACTCGCAGTCAAATCGCCATACAGGTAGACGAAGCTATTAAGAATGCCAAGGAAGACGTCGGACGCCTCTAGAAGAAGGTTAGGGGCATCAGATATATCCTTAAAGAAGTTAAGCGACTATTTTATGAGAAGGACAAAAGCGAAATTGGATTAGAATACAAACGACTAACGCAAGGCAAACTCCTGCTCCTTGAGTCCTTCTATCTCCATTGCTTCTCCGTCCATAAGTCCGTGGACGTAGCATTCCCCGACGAACGTGAAGAACCCATTGTCGACGGGGCGTATGACGTAGAGGACACTACCGCCATAGAAAATGCATATCAAGTCTCCGACGGCTGCGCCGCGGGGAACCTGTCCGAGACGCCCACCGCTCGTAGCGCAGAAACGACGATAACCAGCATGGGCGTGCAGCGATTGCTCGACCGCGATGATGCCCTGCACACGGTCCTTATACCAACTCGAGTTTTTCTCCTCAGGTTCAGCATTCATGACGTCGGAAAACTGTAGAAAGTAGCTGGCATACTCCGCTGTTGCACGCTCGTGTGTATCTGGTAAGCCTTTCGCATCGCATAGCATTGTCCGCCAGAATTCTTCGAACCGTTGAGAAGACATGGTCACATCGTCACCCAGAGCGATATCTTGGCATTCAAGGAACCACAGCTGTTGCCGGCGGAATCTGGTAACCCTGTTCGGATCTGCGGTCCCTGAGAAGGTGGTTCCAGGGAATAATTTTGTATCTTCGAACGTACTCGCTAGAATATGTACTCGATCGATAACCTTTCCACTTATGTGTAGGATACTGTCATTGTAAGAGAGCCGCACGATCGGGGATGTACCTGCGGTTGCCTTATATGGACAGACCTCATACGAGATCAAAGGGTTTACCCGATCAAGCCGAGTAAAATCTGGTACCCACGATGGCAAATCTAATTTTGACTGCTGAAAGGGATCGGTAGGCACTGAAAATAACCGTAGACTGCTCTTCCCAAAAATGCTCCAGGCCGCAAACCTACGGTACGTTTCTTCCGCGGCTTGAGTATAATCGATAGGGAAGTTATGCTCGTGACTTTCCCATTCAGAGCAGAAACTGTGTATTGCGAATATGTGGTCTCTAGGGTCAGTACACTTGAATTGTCGGACCAATACTAGTAGATCGAGCAGGGTAGGGTTAGGAGAGCCGTCTGGTTCCTGCATGGCCCGGAAAGCCCTCATTATGGTAACATGCTGATATGCTATTTGCGCCTCGTCATTGACACATCCAAGATCCGCGGAAACCGTGTGTGCCATGCTAAAGTAATGCAAGCGGCGAGTGAGATCGGCGATGGAATCCCACGGGAGGGTCTGATGCCCACACATAAGCAACGCTTGACGTGCGTAAGCTACCTCCTGAATAACCCATTTGCGTTGGAACCAGGCCCGAGCAAGCAGATTTCCGAGCGGAATCCAATTAAACGAAAATAGTTTGCCAAGTCTACTGTGGGATGTCGTTAGGGTATGCGCAAGCTGCTGGACTGGATTCGCTTCCACTTGTAAGTCCTCGCTTTCGGGCGGAAAGTAAGATAGCGCTCTTTTTATTGACCCAAACGCGTCACTCACTTCTTCTGTTTCCTCGCCCAGCCATATCAGTACTCGGCTAGCATGCGAATAGATTTTGGCCATAATTGCTACTTGCTGACTTGTCTCTGCACAGTCACTTTGATTGATGCAGAGTGCATCAATCCATAATACCCTATCTTTACATTGATTGCCGATGTGTAGCCTTCCTTCTCCATGTGACTGTAAATTCGAAAATGGCGGGTACCGAAGATGGCGCAAGGCAGTTTCAAGGTTTGCTGTGACCTGGAAAGGAACGCCATCTAAGATAATAGTGCGTAGGTTCGAATTATCTCCCCATGTGTATGAGAGCGCCTCATACTCTGTGTTGTCCGTGAGGTTGTAATGACTCAATGTGGAGCTGATCTTATCACCGTCTCTTCCAGGATGAAGCGTAAGTAACCGGATCTCGTCCGTTGAAAGATCCAGTGGCTGATACTCGTGACCACTTTCTGCGTTGGACATCTGAGATTCATGTACCGGTTGAACCTTGATTTCACCTCTCAGTGGTTGAAAAACCAAAAGGTTAGTGTGAATGCGGTAGCATCATCAGAATATATAGTCGAGATGAAGCGAAGGCAGTCTATTCATTCTCGAATATGCTGTTACCTACCACTCTTTTTAATTTTTCCTAGCAAGGCAGTTGAGGTCGACAAATCCCTCAGAGTGAACGATGGAAGTGGATTGCCTGGCGGTCGGTTTTATGCATAGGGTAATGTAATGAAGTGGCAAGTATGAAGAATTGAATGTATTGGTTAAGTGTGTAGTTCAGTGTAGAAGTCTATGTGTAGAAGACATGTTTGACGCCCTTATATAGCGAGAACCCATCATGTGACATGGCCTCAGCTGCTTACAGGTAAATATTCAGCAGTACCAAGACGTATAGCATACGAAGTACCTCCAAAGGAAGGATTTCGGATTCTTAAAATATAAACTTTTAAAGTTTTGCATAGCCCATTCTATGAATAGTAGTGTATGGTTGACGTGGCAAAACGCTAGGCGACACTAAAGATTCCGGCAAAAGACCGTCTTACCACTACTTGGCGTAATAATTCCCCAACTACTACTGTTTCTAATACACTACCTCTGATGTGGCCGTGCATCGGGAATAAACTGAAATACCACCGTTTCCGACCTGAATGCTACCATTCCTATAGTAGGCTTTGTGCCTCCCTTAAGGGCTCTTGGGTAAGAGAATAATAGCTCCAGACTAACATTAGGTAGGATAGGCCAATATCTATTTTATAATGTATGTATTTCAAAATGTTAGTAGTAGAACTTCTTGTTATTCACGTTAAAATGCGTCAAGTCTCAAATAGCATTATGCGCACAAGGGCTGTCGGCCACCTAGCTGCTAGGGAGCAACTGTGCAAAGGCTAGTTAGAGAGCGCGCAAAAGCGACTACTTATACGCCAGGGAGCGACCGCCCATAAGCTAGAGATCGACCGTACACAAGTGAAGTAGTGACCGCCGAAAAGTTAGGGACCGACCACAGGGAGCGCCTGCCCAAAGGTCAGGGGGCAGCCGCCTATAAGCTATGGAGCGACCGCCTAATTAGCAGCATTTATAGCATTCGTGTGAGAATACAAAATAATTTCAACCCGCCACCGCTAGCAAGGAGGGCGGCCGACCCGCACCGGCCAGAGGGTTGCGAGGTGGCGAATATACAAGAGGTAAGCTGGTTGTTGGTGAGGCAGTTTGAATGACATAAGTAAGATGACACTTGATCGTGTAATGAATCTAGCCCAAGTTGGAAGCTGTTTTGTTCAGAAGTACCGACCAGGGGTGTCCGAGATCGCATGAATCTGCGCACCACGCCAGCCTCGTGCTGATAAGGGCTTCATATTCTCGAACTTTCTTCTTTAGGTTCAGAAGTGACGATCTGTGAGTAAATTGGAAGGCCAAAGCTTTGTTGTAGTAGTATACTAGAAGGACACAATTTTGCCATAAAAAAAGGCTTCGCATGCCTCGGCGAAAAGGAGGGCATGCGATTGTTCTCTTTGGACTGAACAGTACGTAGGAGGTCTTAAGAAAATACAAAAAAATATTCCGTAAGATGTGTAGCAAAAATTAGCTACCCTGACAGATATTATTGTTTAAAGTTAAAGTACCCTTGCTTTATCTCGTCAAACCGTGCGTCTCACGACGCAGGGATTAGCCTTACAAGTTTCTCAAAAGTGGTGTATTGGAAGACGTCCGCTAACCTAGTCAACCTGACACCAAACCTATAGAATCAAAGTAGGAGGCCAAAGATATAGAAGTGCGAGTACCGTCGATAAAACGAATAGAGTAGAAGCATCCAGATCCCTATTAGACTATGAGTAGCCCCACATTGACATTCACATTCCTGAATTGTAATAAGAAGGCCTATTTCAACTTCAAGCATGGAAAGCAAGAGATATTAACACAAGAACAACGATAACTGGAGTTAGCTAACTCCTGCAACTTTATTTCCCGGTGACATTTAAATCAAAGTAAAAGTGCTTCAGTCATTCATACGATGACAATGTAAGGATTCGTATGCCTTTCCGAGTCTACCCGAGTCGAGCATGTTTCACAATGATCCTAGAGCTTCTGCTTGGAGCAAAAAAACGCCATAGTTAATTCGGTCGGTTCTGTCTATTCATAATCTCCCCCAGAAGACCGACAAATTGTAGCCTCCGACGGATCGCCTTTTGCCCTAACGTTCATGCACCACCATGGCCCCCCATCTTCCGAACGAAATCATCTCCCATATTCTCTCCTTCCTTCCATGGCGAACTCTCTTGGAAGATTTCCGTCCTATGTTCCCCGACCAGGTCGATAGCATCATACTCCCTCGCCTGACCATCACCATCGACTTCCCGCATTGGAGGCTCCAGTACAAGTTCCAGTATGTGCCTGGTTCAACTTCAATTAGATGCGGTGACGACAGAAATATTCCAACACTCTCTAGGACAACATTTCCAGGCGACCCTTGGTCACATCTTGTACGCGCAACTAAAGATTATGAGAGGAATAGTGAGAGATATATCAGGAGCTTTGGGGATGACAGTTCGAGGGGAGCAGAATGGGAAAGGGTTCGGAAGAGCTATGCATACAGTAGTTGGCTGCGCATTTGCGTCCGGGACCCCACCACCGGAATAGAAAACTAGACTACCTTTCAGATGAACACGCCTACCCTGGATCTACCGATACAGTGGTGCGAGGGTCCACCTTCGCAAATATGGTTCGTTTGCGGTCTTCCCTGTGATGCGAGAGCTTGCCGGAAGACATAATATTTGGGGTGGAAGACCAGCATTGGAACCGCACGGCTTATTCTATATATTCACTAGTGTAGGTAATGAAACTAGGACATGATATAGGCTAAGACGTTCGAAACAAGAGTGATGGTCCTCAGCCGGTGGAGCAAACTGGATGTATAGCTGATCAAGATGGTTAACCATATGCATCGCTTGGTTAAGTTTCATATAGCAGTGTTTCGGAAGACCAGCCTAAAGATTCGCAAGCTCGTGAATAGTAGCAACAATAATAAAAATTAATATCAATGATTCCATTAGTAGGCTGTTCCGTTCGTATACAAAACTAAAGACTTTTACAAATTATCATTATCATTGTGCATAAGAAGGTACAAAGTCTTGCAGAACTCTGGGTAACGTTCATAGGCACCAGTTTTACGGACCATCATATTTGAGGAAGAATCCCAAATGGTAGTTTACGTATAGGCATTTCGAAGGATTTGCAGCGTTTGATGTTGCTCCCATGCTGCAAGTCGTCGCGATATGTTTTAGCACTCTTTCCTGCTCTAAACCTCGTCAACATATCATAGAAATTTGACCTTATTTCTTTCAAATAATAATACATTGAGAATAATCAAGATGCGATAACCTTTCCCTGCGTTGGTCTAAATTCCCTAGTTGATCAAAAACACTATGGTGGCCCTTGGTTTCATTTCGTCGCCTTGAAATCTGTATTGATACTTGATGAATTATGACTTAAAATTGACTGCTCATTACTGTTGTTGAATTTGAGGAAACAATAAATATGACGTTTCAAGTTATTCGATGTTTCCCTTATCACATCGGGGTCTGTGAAACTCTATATGATAAATAAGTCACGTGAGTTTATTGTACATAAATAATATATGAAGTATATAAAACCTACTGTCGTGGCCTGAGCACTCCAAGCAAACGTCACAATTATATTAACAGACCGAAGTAATTTATCTATAGCAACGCCATGCTAAAATCACTACTCAAAGATGTCGTTGCGTACTTCCTCCTCAGCATGATGGTCGCATGTTGCATACTGGGCCCATTCTCTGCGATCTACGCACTATCCTTCGTGATTTTCGCAGATGAAAATATTGCTTGGAACTGTGCGTTCACCGTCTTCAAGATGGTTTTCTACACCGGCTTGGCGATCGGCGCCGCATTTGTCTGGATATGGATGATTGGAGGTATTCAGACGGTAGAGTCGGGGTCCGAAGAAGCAGCGTTAAAGGAGTCGATTGACCTTAAGGTCTACAAAGAAAAGCTCAAGCAATCTTCATCACGGCCTCAACTACCAGAGATGCCTTCGGATGTGGAGCGATCGCCACCTGGAACGTTAGTGAATCTGGGACACTTTGATTCAGCCAATATCAAGATCGAAATCGAGGAAGAGAAGAGAGCTCGCAGGGAGGAGAACGAGCGGTTCCTTAAACGTTGGGAAGAGGAGCGTGCAATGATGGAGCTGTTTCCATCATACCCGTCGATTAAACAGGAGCCAGCCCCGGAACCAGCCTCGGAGCCCAACGAAATACCTTCTCCGTTTCTAGATTTTAAGTCGCAGCATGGATTCTAAACCGAGGATAGCAGGCTCCTTGTGATGGTAATAGCGCACGTGACACCAAGGAGATGGCACTGAGGAAGGTCTTAGAGTAGTTGCCCTGTAGCTTCCCCACTCTTTTCTCTAACGTCTCTCCCTACATGGCGAAAAACCCTACGTGACGAAAACCTACTAGTACTTTCTAGTATAACGTCCCTCACTGTGTAGCGAGACACACTGTGTGGCGAGACAAACGAGGGGTACTTTAACTTTCAACGACTGGAAAGCTTATGCGCACAACAGATGTTGCTACACTTCTATAAGAATAATCTTCTATAGCTAATTCTAAATATATATAATCCCTCGTACCTAAAAATTACGCTCGCATTATCGTTTCCTTAACTGATCTGTACAGCGCCTTCTTTCGTGGCGTAAGGAACTCCCCTTACTACAGCGCCAACCTTACGCCTCTTTTAAGCCAAATCTTATAGAATAGCCTTGTCTGTGCCCTAGAACCTCCTTCTAATGCTAAGAAGTCGTTATCAGCCCTATGCGCGCTGCGCGACACCATCTCATGCAGGGCCGCCGCGTTAATCGGTACCTCTAGCGGAAGCGAGTCAATTCGCGGGTATTTTTGCCCGTATCATATATAGTTGTGTAAATTGCATAAGCGTTCGGATTATCTTCAAATCTGACTTAAGATTGGGAGCAGTGATATGACATGGCCTGGTGCTTTGTTAAGTCAGTCGGCGCGTTTTAAGCGTTAAAACCGACTCTGACACGGCGATACCTATACTCTCCGAGATGCAGCACTACGCACAATTATACCTTTTTTGTGATGTAGAGCTATACTCTTACAACACGCGCGAGCTCTGTTGCCTATTGTTGTTCTCTCCTGTGACTAAACGAAAGACCTGATTAAACCTGAACTTCGTTGTTTATCGTGGCTAAGGAACGAATCTGCTCCTGAAGGCCTTATTTTAGGCCCTGACTGGTAGCTTTGATGGCGGGTTCTGCCACGTGCCCGCCGGCACTATCCATGGCTATCGCCGCTCTCGGCACCAAGTAGGTGGGGGGTGGAACTTGCCGAGGCAGATGTGAGAGTGCCAGTGTTGAGAAGCGATTGATAAGACCGCCACGTGATGGAACACACCATTGCGCATCATTCGCCGGCCGAATGCGTGTGCCTGGTGCCCAAGCTCGAGCAACGCTGGGATGTGAAGTGCAAGGCTAAAGAAGAATAACCACAACGGAGTTGAGCCTCGCAGCAACCTCCACGAAAGCTCTTCTTCGCCATTTGCATTATTTCTCGACCTTATTCAATCTCTGCTGAAGAGCTCTAACTCAGCGTCTGTGGGGTTTGATGGCGTGGCTGGTTCAATCGGTTGTATGAGCCTGTAGCTTGTCGCTGCGGCTGCTGGCAAGGCTGAAGACAGCACCTCAATCCCCATATCCAGATAGAATGAAAACCGACACTGATTCCACTTGCGCCACCTATTCCGCATTCCACCTGACCCTAACCTAAGTTAACCACCGCTACCAACGCTACACCCAAATATGGCCGACCCGCTTTCTATTGCTGCGGGGATTGCTGGGCTGCTTTCCCTTGGCCTCCAAACGACCGACACTCTCGTCAAATTCTACACCTCATACAGAGGCCGAGATGACCATATCGCGCGAACCACGCAACGACTCGAGGCTCTGCAGGGTGCATTTCAAGCGCTTCAGACCGCTCTACAACAGCGCAAGTTCCAGCCTGGTGAGAAGACGCTGATCCGCCAAATCGAATCGTCCCTCCAGTCGTGCGCCGAGCTTATCCAGGAGCTGGAACAGGAGTGCGCGAAACTCACCGGAGTATCATGCGACTCTTTCAAGCAGACAGTTAAGGTTGCTGGACGGCGTGTCGCCTACCCCTTCCGCGAGAGCACGTTGAAGAAGCTTGAAGAAGATGCGGGCGAAACGCGAGACCACCTGTCGCTCGCACTCGACATCCTACAGCTTCGAGATCACAAGACGACCCAAGATGAGCTAACCGAGATTAAGTCCCTTGTTGAGCTGATGAGAGCGACCCAGATCTCGTCAGCAATCCAAGATTGGTTCAAAGCCCCGGACGCGTTGATCAACCACAACGCGGCCTCAGCGAAACGGCATCCCGGGACGGGCATGTGGTTCGTAAAAGGGCCCGTCTTCTACAACTGGATCAACCAGGCTAACTCATTCCTATGGCTCTATGGCTTTGCGGGGTGTGGAAAGTCGGTCCTTTGTTCCACCGCTATTCAACACGCCTTTCGGCAGAGACGCGACGCCAATATTGGAGTCGCCTTTTTCTATTTCACATTTAACGACGAGTCGAAGCAGGACCAGTCAGCAATGCTCCGGGCCTTGCTCTGGCAGTTGGCCAGCCAACTTCCCGATGGTCATTCCCGACTTCAACGCCTGCACGATTCCTACAAGACTGGGCCACCTCCGGCAGCAGTATTGAGCGAGCAGCTCCGAGAATGCATCCAGCGCTTCCATCAAGTGTACATATTAATAGATGCTCTAGACGAGAGTCCTAGAGGACACCGACGAGACGATGTCCTGAAATCAATCACGACCGTGCGGGGTTGGTCGATGCCTGGGCTGCACCTCTTGGTCACCAGTCGAGATGAGCTTGAGATCCACGAATCTCT
>Ga0247757_10001900_pt1 | contig 12273 bp, 16 predicted proteins | sample UWRJL126311R4_FD_180929 | JGI IMG/M metagenome (GOLD analysis project Ga0247757, IMG submission 180929) | Plant litter microbial communities from Arlington Agricultural Research Station in Wisconsin, United States - UWRJ-L126-311R-4 | ecosystem: Environmental > Terrestrial > Plant litter >...
CGCGATCGGTGCGAGTGCGCTCCTCGCGCTGAGCTGACGACGCGCTCAGGCAGTGGGCCGCCAGGATCGTGCGATGACGAGCACCGCGACCGCGACGACGAGGAGCACGAGCGCGAGCGCGATGGCCGTGCCCTGGGAGACTCCGGCGCCGTTGAACGCCGTATAGATGGCGAGCGGCATCGTCCTCGTCGTACCGGGGGAGTTGCCCGCGAAGAGCGCCGTCGCGCCGAACTCGCCGACGGCCCTGGCGAAGCACAGCGTCAGGCCGGCCGCGAGACCCGGGCCGGCGAGCGGAATGGTCACCCGGAGCAGGGTCTGCCACGGCGTCCCGCCGAGATCGGCCGATGCCTCCGGGAGCGCCGGGTCGAGACCGCGGACCGCACCCTCGACGGCGAGCACGAGGAACGGGAACGCGACGAAGACCTGCGCGAGCACGACCGCGGCAGTCGTGAACGGAAGCTGGATCCCGACCGTCCCGAGGCCCTGGCCGAGCCAACCGTTGCGGCCGAGCAGGTAGAGGAGCGCGACACCGCCGACCATCGGCGGGAGGATGAGCGGGATCGTCGTGATCGCCCTCAGCAGTCCGGCGAGCCAGGGCCTCGAACGGGCAATAACGATCGCGAGCGGAATCCCGAGCACCGCGCAGATCGCCGTCGAGACGAGCGCCGTCCAGATCGAGAGCCAGAGCGCCTGCAGCGTCGCCGGCGCGGCGACGTCCGCCCAGATGGTCGACCAGTCGACGCGTCCGACGAGCGAGGTGAGCGGGAGGACGAGGAACGCGACGCCGACGAACGCCGGGACGACGAGCCAGACCGGCACTCCGCCGACTCGCGAATCGGCCGGGGCAACGCCAAAGGTGCTCATGGGGCCCCGAAGCCGAGTGCCGCGAGGATCGCCTGCCCCTGAGGGCCGATCACGAACTCGACGAACGCCGCTGCCGCGACGGGATTCGCACTCGCGTCGAGCGCCGCGATCGGGTACCTGTTGATGACCTCGCTCGCGTGCTCGGGCACGATCCATTCGATACCCATCGTGCTCGCGACGTCGGTCGCGTAGACGAGCCCGGCATCGGCCTCGCCGGCGACGACCTTCGTGAGCACCGCGGTGACGTTCTGCTCGAGGCTCGCGGGTGTAACCGCGACCGCGTTGAGGTCGAGGAGCTTGACCGCGGCCTTCCCGCAGGGAACCTCCCCGTCGCACAGCACCACGGTCAGCGCCGGATCGGCGAGATCGGCGATCGTCTCGACGCCGCCGGGGTTGCCATTCGGGACGACGATGACGAGCGTGTTCGTCGCGAACAGCACCGGGTCGCTCGTGATGAGCCCGGCATCGACGACCTTCTGCAGATTCGCCTCGTCGGCCGACGCGAAGACATCCACCGGCTTGCCCTCGATGATCTGCGTCGCAAGCGTGCTCGAGCCGTCGTACTCGACCGGGAGCACCTCGACATCGGGGTACGCCGCCTCGAAGGCGGCGACGATCTCGTCGAAGCCCTTCGTCAGCGATGCCGCGGCGGAGACCGACAGCTCGCCGTCGACGGGGGCAGCGGCCGGAGTCTCGATCGCCGGGCCCGGCGACGGAGCGGGCACCGGCGCGGCGCAAGCCGCAAGAGCCGCGGCGAACGCGACGACGACCGCACCTCCGACGACTCGAGCGGGACGCATGGTCAGCTCCTCGGCGTCTCGACGATCACCGTCGTCGCCTTCACGACGGCGACGGCGAGTGAGCCGGGCTCGAGGCCGAGCTCGCGGACGGCTTCGGATGACATGAGCGAGACGACACGATGAGGGCCGGCCTGGACATCGACCTGCGCCATGACTCCGTCCGCGACGACCCGCGTGACGATCCCGACGAAGCGGTTCCGGGCGCTGCTCAGCCGATCAGTCGGATCAGGCGCGGTCTCGGCGCGGTCGCGAGCCCACTGCGCGAGGGCGGGGCCGGGGATCTCGGCGGGCGTCGCGCCCGTCGTGGACAGGACGCCCTGCTCGACCCAGCGGCGGACGGTGTCGTCGCTCACCCCGAGCAGTTGTGCGGCCTCGGCGATCCGGTACGCGTGCATATCCTGAGCCTATCGCCGCATTCGCGGACCTTTGTACCCGGATTCCCCGTATCCACGGTGTTCTCTCGCGGACATGGGCGGGGATTAGCCTGGGACCATGACGTTCCCGCCGCTCGTCGAACCGGTCGACGCACTCAGCGCCGAGGAGCGCGCCCGCACCGCGCGGCACGCCGCCCTCGACGGCCTCGGCGCGCTCGGGCAGCGACGACTCGCGGCAGCCCGGGTCGGCGTCGTCGGCGCCGGGGGTCTCGGCTCGGCGGCGCTCCTCGCACTCGCTGCCGCCGGAATCGGAGAACTCGTGATCATCGACGACGACGACGTCGACATCTCGAACCTCCACCGCCAGATCATTCACGGCGTCGCTGATGTGGGCCGGCGCAAGGTCGAGAGCGCGGCCGAATCGATCGCCGGGATATCCCCGGAGACGCGGGTCATCCTGCAGCCGGTCCGTATCGATGCGTCGAACGCGATCGACCTCCTTCGTGGCTGCGACGTCGTGCTCGACGGCTCCGATACCTTCGCTACTCGCACCGTCGTCGCCGCGGCGTGCGAGGAACTCGGCGTCCCGCTCGTCTGGGGGGTCGTGCAGGAGTGGCACGGCCAGCTCACCGTGTTCTGGTCGGCACCGCCGGCTGGCACGGAGGCCGTCGTCCTCGCCGACCTCCACGACCCCGCGCAGGTCGGCGAGCCCCCGAGCTGCGCAATGGTGGGCGTGCTCGGCGCGCTGTGCATGCAGCTCGGCTCGCTCATGGCGGCAGAAGCCGTGAAACTCGTGGCCGGCGTCGGCGAGCCGCTGCTCGGGCGGGTGCTGCTCGTCGATGGGCTGCGTTCGAAGACTCGCGAGGTCGAGCTGCGGGGGGCGAGCGCGCGGGTCCCGGTGCGGGTGTGAAGCTCGTCGAGGACCAGCTCGCCGGAGTGCTCGAGGCGACCCGCCCGTTGCCGTCAGAGCGCGTGCCGCTCGCGGACTCGCTCGGACGCACACTCGCCGATGGCGTTCACGCGACCGTCCCGATCCCCGTCTTCGACAACTCGGCGATGGACGGATTCGCGGTGCGACGCGCTGATCTGGAGACCGCGAGCAGGGAGAACGCGGTGCGGCTGCGAGTCGTCGCCGACATTCCGGCCGGCTCGGCGCTCGACCCGACGATCAGGACGGGCGAGACCGCGCGCATCATGACGGGTGCTCCGATGCCGACCGATGCCGACGCCGTCGTCCCCGTGGAGGACACGGTAGAAGGCTTCGCCGCCGAGATCGGCGGGTCCGTCACGATCCAGCGCACCCCGTCGATCGCCGCGCACATTCGCCGCGCAGGCGCCGACGCCGCGATCGGCGACGAGGTCGTCCCGCCCGGCACGGAGATCACGCCGATGCAGCTCTCGGCGTTCGCAGCCGCATCGGTCGCCGAAGTGGTCGTCGCGCGTCGTCCGCGGGTCGCGGTCGTGTCGACCGGCTCCGAACTCGTACCGCCCGGCCGGCAACTCGCGCGCGGACAGATCCCCGAGTCGAACTCGCTCGTCCTGCTCGGACTCGTCGCGGAGGCCGGTGGGCAGACGGTGCTCCGCGAGTCCGTTGCCGATGATCCGGCCGAGCTCGTCGCGATACTCCGGCGAGCCTTCGACCTCGGCGTCGATGCCGTCATCATGTCCGGCGGCGTGAGCGAAGGCGCCTACGAACCGGTGAAGCAGGCCCTGTCCGCCGGCGGCGCGATGGAGTTCTCGAAGGTCGCGATGCAGCCGGGCAAGCCACAGGGTTTCGGAGTCACGGCGAGTGGAGTGCTGCTCTTCGGGTTCCCCGGGAATCCGGTGTCGGTCGCGGTCTCCTTCGAGTGCTTTGCTCGACCCGCCCTCCTAGCGATGCAGGGGCGGACCGAACTCGATCGCCGACGCATCGTCCTCCCGGCAGCCGTCGAATGGCGGACGCCGATCGGCCGACGTCAGTACCTCCCGGCGGCGATCGACCGATCCGACCCGTCGCGGTGGACCGTCCGGCCGGCGACCGGCGGAGGATCCGGATCCCACCTCGCCGGCGGGCTCGCCCGGGCCGAGGCCTATGCGGTCGTCCCAGCCGACATCGACGCGGTGCGCGCCGGCGACCCCGTCGATGTCATGCTTCTCCGATGAGCTCCGACGGATTCACGCACCTCGACGCGGCCGGTCATGCCCGCATGGTCGACGTGACCGAGAAGGCGCCGACCGTTCGTTCTGCGACGGCGCGCGGCTTCGTCCAGTGCTCGGCCCAAGTGGTGGCAGCGCTGCGCGACGGGACCGTGCCGAAGGGCGACGTGCTCGCGGTCGCCCGCGTCGCCGGCATCGCCGCCGCGAAGCGGACCCCTGAACTCCTTCCGCTCGCGCACGTCATCGGCGTGCACGGCTGCGTCGTGAACCTCGCGGTCCTCGACGAGGGCGTCGAGATCGAGGCGACCGTCCGCACCGCGGACCGCACCGGGGTCGAGATGGAGGCGCTCACCGCCGTCAGCGTCGCCGGACTCGCCGTCATCGACATGGTCAAAGGTCTCGACAAGTCGGTCTCCCTCGACGTCGTGCGCCTCATCGCGAAGACCGGCGGGAAGAGCGGGGATTGGCACCGGGCGGAGTGAACGGCGTCACCGCGATCATCCTCGCGGGCGGCCGTGCCGCGCGGCTCGGCGGCATCGACAAGTCGGCGCTCATCGTCGGAGGTCGGACCCTGCTCGAGCATGCGACCGCTGCAGCCGAGTCCGTGGCGGAGGAGGTCATCGTGGTCGGACCCGAGGTGCAGGGCGGTCCCGTCGCCGCGCTCGCATCCGCCCTCCCGCAGGCGCAGGGGGAGCGGATACTCCTCCTCGCCGCCGACCTGGCGTTCGCCGACCGCCTCGTCGCAGCGCTCTTCGCCGCCGCTTCCGAGACCGTCGAACTCGGCCATGCCGACGGCACGATCGTCCTCGACGGCGGTGGACGCGAGCAGTGGCTCGCCGGCGTCTACCGCGTCGAGTCGCTCCGCTCCGCGCTCGAAGCACTCGGCGACCCCGTCGATGCGTCGATGCGGCGGCTCCTCGGCGGGCTCGACCTCGCCCGCATCACGGTCCCGGTCGACGATGCCGCCGACATCGACACGTGGGAGGATTACGAACGTGTCCGAGCGCAACGCGATTCCTGAGGGTCTCACCGAGTGGGTCGACACCCTGCGCGGTCGCTTCGGGCTCGCCCCGGAGGACGTGCCGATCGAGAGCATCCTCGCACTCGCGACCGATGCGGCGCACGGCGTGACCCGGCCGGCTGCACCGGTGAGCGCCTTCATCGCGGGACTCGTCGCCGGCAGGACCGGCGGCGACGCGGTCGCGATCGACCAGGTCGTCGAGGCGATCCGAGCACTCGCGACCGACTGGGACCCGAAGGCCTGATGACACGGGTCCGCTATTTCGCCGCTGCGGAGGAAGCCGCGGGGCGGGAGGAGGAGACCCGCACGGAGGCGACCATCGGGGCGCTCCGCGCGGCGCTCGCGTCCGAGTACCCCGGCCTGCGCGCGATACTCCCGAAGTGCTCGCTCCTCGTCGGCGGACTCCGCGCCGACTCCGACGACCTGGCCCTCGACGCCGACACGGTGGTCGACGTCCTCCCACCCTTCGCAGGAGGCTGAGTTCATGGATCAGAACGCGATCGTGTCGGCGCTCGCCGACTGAGCGGACCTCAGACGCGGGGCATGATGGACGAGTGATCGCCTTCCCCGCCGCAGTGCTGTTCATCTCTGCCGTCTTCAACGTCCTCGCGTGGCCGACCTTCTTCCGAAGGGTCGCGCGCGATCCGCGGGCGCGCGACGACAACGGCAAGCACACCGCGTTCTACCGGGTGCACCTCGTGCTGCTCGTCGTCGCGCTCGCCATCGCGGCCGCCGCGATCGTGGCCGGGGTGCTGCTGCTGATCGGCTAGCCGCCGACTTCGCCCATAGATCGGCTAGCCGCCGACTTCGCCCATAGATCGGCTAGCCGCCGATGGCCGACATGGGGCGCTGCGGCTGGAGGAAGCCGGGCTCGTCGATGCCGTGACCCGCACGCTTGCCCGCGATCGACGCGACGAGCACCCGCGCGATGTCGTCGTCCGCGGCACCGCCGCGCAGCAGTGGAAGGAGGTTCGACTCCTCGCGCGCGAAGAGGCAGTTGCGGATCTGGCCGTCGGCCGTCAGGCGAACGCGATCGCACGCTCCGCAGAACGGCGCGGTCACCGACGCGATGACCCCGACCGTCGCGGGACCGCCGTCGATCGCGAACACCTCGGCCGGCGACGAACCTCGCTCGCCGACCGGCGTCAGCTCGAACTCTGCCGAGAGCGCCGCGAGGATCTCCTCGCCCGTCACCATCTCGGCACGGTCCCAGGTGTGACCGGCGTCGAGCGGCATCTGCTCGATGAACCGGAGCGACGCCCCCTTCGACATTGCGAACCGGACGAGCTCGACGAACTCGTCGTCGTTGACTCGGCGCATCGGCACTGCATTGAGCTTGATCGGCGCGAACCCGGCCGCGACCGCGGCGTCGATCCCGGCGAGCACGTCATCGAGCCGGTCGCGACGGGTCAGCGCCGCGAAGCGGTCAGCGCGCAGCGTGTCGATCGAGATGTTCACGCGCGCGAGCCCCGCGTCGCGCAGCGGCCTCGCGAGTTCGGCGAGCCGGAGGCCGTTCGTCGTGATGGAGACCTCGAGGTGGTCGGGTCTCGAGGTCTCGATACCCCCGCCTCGCGGGCCAGTCGACCCGCGTACGTCGGCTCCACCGACATTCGACCCGCGGGAGAGGGGGATCTCCGCCATCCGGCGGACGACCTCGACGACGTCGCGACGCAGCAGCGGCTCGCCACCGGTCAGGCGGACCTCCGTGATCCCGAGCGAGGCGGCGACGGTCGCCACCCGCAGGAGCTCGTCGGTGGTGAGAATGCTGTCCTTCTCGAGCCAGGGAACGCCGTCGGCCGGCATGCAGTAGGTGCAGCGCAGCGAGCAGCGGTCCGTCAGCGAGATCCGGAGGTCGCGGTGCACGCGACCGAAGCGGTCGACGAGCTGCGTGGGGAGGTCGCCCGCGAGACTGGTTTCGAGACGGCCTTCGGCCTCCTCAACCAGCGACGACGCAACACTCGGCATCGGCAGATCGATCAGTGTCATCCGCCGAGCCCCTTCCACGAAGTCGTCCCGTCGGCCTCCACCTGGCGCTTCCACACCGGGAGGTCGGACTTGATCGACTCGATCAGGCTACGGCAGGCGGCGAATGCCTCGGCCCGGTGCGCCGACGCGACCGCGATGACGACGGCGGGATCGCCGATGCCGAGACGCCCGATCCGGTGAGAAACCGCGATGAGCAGGTCGCCGTCCACTTCCTCCGCGAGTCGGCGCAGCGTCGCTTCCGCATCCGGATGCGCGGAGTACTCGAGCGCGACGACTTCCCCGGCTGCGTCCGGATCAGCGTTGCGGACATTGCCGATGAACGTCGTCATCGCCCCCATCGCCGGGTCCGACACGGCGGCGAGATGCGCGGCGACATCGAGCGGCTCGGCACTGATCGAGGCGATGCGCACCGACATCAATGGTCACCCCCCTCGAGCTGCTCGAGCACGTGCGCCGCGACCGACAGCACCACCGGCATCCCGTCGGAGACACCGCCGCGTGAGCCGGGAAGGTTGACGACAAGAGACTCGCCCACGACGCCGGCGATGCCACGGGAGAGCACGGCGGACGAGACCTTCGCGGCGCCCACCCGGCGGAGCGTCTCCGCGATGCCGGGCAGCTCGCGTTCGATCACTCGCCGGGTGCCCTCCGGAGTCTCGTCCCGTGGAGCGACGCCGGTGCCGCCCGTCGTGACGATGAGCCGGGCGCCGTTCGCGAGCGCCGACCGGATGGCCGCCTCGACGCGATCCGCGCCGTCGGCGACGATCGCCCTGCCCACCGTCCACCCGGCGTCCTCGAGTGCGGTGACGGCGATCGGGCCGCTCGAGTCTTCGCGCTCGCCGCGTGCACTCCGGTCGGAGACGGTGATCACCGCCGCGAGCATCAGCGCCGTTCGATCCGCACGATGACCGCCTTCGACACCGGGGTGTTCGACACGTCGGCGACCGACTCGAGGGGCACGAGGACGTTCGTCTCCGGATAGTAGGCGGCCGCGTTGCGTCTCGGGGTGTCATAGGCGACGACCCGGAACTCGCGGGCGCGGCGTTCCTCGACGTGGCCGTCGCGGGCCGTCCACTCCGAGACGAGGTCGACGATCTCACCATCGGCGACACCGGCCGCCGCGATGTCGTCCGCGTGCATGAGGATGACGCGCCGCCCGTCGTAGATGCCGCGGTAGCGATCGTCCTTGCCGTAGATCGTGGTGTTGTATTGATCGTGCGATCGCAGGGTCTGGAGGAGAACGCGTCCCTCTGGGATTCGCGGGTACTCGAGCTTGTTCGCGGTGAATCGCGCCTTGCCGGTCACGGTCGGGAAGGTTCGAGAATCCCGTGGTCCGTTCGGCAGCGTGAGGGTCCTGCCCTTGTCGACCCGGGCCTCGAAGTCCTCGAAGCCGGGGATGACGTGCTCGATATGGGAGCGGATCGCCGCGTAGTCGGTGGCGAGCGTCGGCCAGTCGGCGATGGGGTAGTTCGGGCGGGTTTCGAGACGGCCTTCGGCCTCCTCAACCAGCGATGAGCCGAAGAGGAGCTCCGCGATCCGCGCGACGATCGCCACTTCGGAGAGGAGGCCATCGGATGGCGGTGCGAGGCGCCCGCGCGAAGTGTGGACCGCGCCCATCGAGTCCTCGACGGTGACTCGCTGCTCGCGGACGGCGCCGTCCGCGGCGACGCGTCGGTCGCGGTCCGTGCGGCCGAGCGTCGGGAGGATGAGCGCGCGCCTGCCGGTGACGGCATGTGAGCGGTTGAGCTTCGTCGAGACCTGCACGGTGAAGTCGACCTCGCGCATCGCCGCCTCGACGACCTCGGTGTCCGGCGTCGCGGAGACGAAGTTCCCGCCCATCCCCATGAAGAAGCGCACGTCGCCGTCGCGCATCGCGTGGATCGCTTCGACGACGTCGGCGCCATGCGTGCGCGGTGCCGTGAACGAGAACTCGCGGTCGAGCGCTGCGAGGAATGCCTCCGCCGGCTTCTCGTAAATGCCCATCGTGCGGTCGCCCTGCACGTTCGAGTGGCCGCGCACCGGGCAGACACCGGCTCCCGGCTTGCCGACGTTGCCCTGGAGCAGGAGGACGTTGACGACGTCGCGGAGGGTCGCGACCGCATGCTTGTGCTGGGTGAGACCCATCGCCCAGCAGACGATCGTCTTCTTCGAGACCAGGAGCTTCGCCGCGAGCTCCTCGATCTCGGAGCGCTCAAGTCCCGTCGCCTCGGCGACGTCATCCCAGGACAGCTCGCGGACGGCGGCCGCATACGCCTCGAAGCCATCGGTGTGCTCGTCGATGAACTCGCGGTCGAGGACGCCCCCGAGTCGCTCCTCGCTGTCGAGGAGGACCTTGCCGAGCGCCTGGAACAGCGCCTGGTCGCCGCCGCTGCGGATCTGGAGGAACTGGTCGTTCATGGCAGTCCCGCCGAGGAGCATGCCCCGTACGGTCTGGGGGTTCTCATAGCGCATGAGCGCCGCCTCGGGGAGCGGGTTCAGGGCGACGATGGTCGCACCCCGCGACTTCGCCTTCTCGAGCGCCGTGAGCATGCGCGGGTGGTTCGTCCCCGGGTTCTGTCCGGCGACAATGATGAGATCCGCGTCGTAGATGTCCTCGAGCGACACCGTGCCCTTGCCGATCCCGAGCGTCTCGCCGAGTGCGGAGCCGGACGACTCGTGACACATGTTCGAGCAGTCGGGGAGGTTGTTCGTCCCGAGGCCGCGGACCAGGAGCTGGTACATGAACGCCGCCTCGTTCGAGGTGCGGCCCGAGGTGTAGAAGACGGCGTCGTTCGGGTCCTCAAGATCCCGGAGCGCGTCGGCCACCATCGCGAGCGCGGCATCCCACTCGATCGGCTCGTAGTGATACTGCCCGACGTCCTTGAACATCGGCGTGGTCAGTCGACCCTGCTGGCCGAGCCAGTACTCGTCACGACCCTCGAGGTCGCTCAGTGAATGCTCGACGAAGAACTCCGGCCCGACGCGGCGCAGGGTCGCCTCCTCGGCGACGGCCTTCGCGCCGTTCTCGCAGAACTCCAGATGCTTGCGCTTGTCCTCCTCCGGCCATGCGCAGCCGGGGCAGTCGAAGCCGTCCTTCTGGTTGACGGTGAGGAGCGTCCGCGCACTGCGCACGACACCCATCTGCTCCTCGGAGATGAGGAGCGAGTTGACGACGGCCGGGATGCCGACCGCGTGCGTCTTGGGCTTCCCGACGCGGAGCCTCGACTCGTCGATTCCGTTCGCCGGTGCCTTCCTCGCCATGACACCATGGTACGGACAGGAGGTGATGTCGATGGCCGGACCGGTCCAGCTCGGCTCCGTCCTGCGGAGCCCGGTCACCAGGGTCCGCCTCCGCGATCATTCGTCAGGCTCAGGACAGGCGACGGTATCGGCGGAAGTCGTCGATGATGACATCGCCGTCGAGGAGCCGCTCGAGATCCGGATCGACGGGCAGTCCTGGTCGATCACGATGCGAACGCCGGGCGACGACCTCGATCTCGTCGCCGGGTTCCTCGTCGGCGAGGGCGTGATCACGGAGCCGGGACAGCTCGCTTCCATCAGTCACGTCGCTGGCGCGCTCGACAGCAACACCGTGAACGCCGTCCTCGGCGACGGCGCGACCCCGCCGTCGGACGCCTCGGCCCGTCACTCCGTCATGACCTCGGCCTGCGGGATCTGCGGCACCGAGTCGATCGACGCGATTCAGAAGCAGGCCCGCTGGTCGCTCGAGGACGACGGCACGCTCGTCACACCGGAGGTGCTCGCGGCGCTGCCGGATCGGCTCCGCGCGGCGCAGACGCTCTTCGACTCGACCGGCGGCGTGCACGCGGCCGGCCTCTTCACCGCGGCCGGCGACCTGCTCTGCCTCCGCGAGGACGTCGGGCGGCACAACGCCGTCGACAAGGTCGTCGGCTGGGCCCTCCGCCAGGGCATGCTGCCGCTGCGCGGCACCGTGCTCCAGGTCTCCGGCCGGGCGAGCTTCGAGCTCGTGCAGAAGGCGCGGCTCGCCGGCATCCCGATGCTCGCTGCCGTCGGTGCACCGAGCTCGCTCTCTCGCGACCTCGCCGACTCCTCGGGCATGACGCTCATCGGGTTCTCACGCGGCGCCGGCTTCACCGCCTACACGCACCCGCGTCGCGTCGCGCTCTAGATCACCCAGGCGAACTGCTCGGACTCCGCCGCGGTGCGCGCCCGGGCCTTCGCCGGGACGCCGACGAGGCTCGATCCCGCCGGCGCGCTCTTCAGCACCACGGCGTTCGACCCCACGACGCAGTCATCGCCGATCGTGATCGCTCCGAGGATCTTCGCGCCCGCTCCGACGATGACCCGATCGCCGAGCGTCGGGTGCCGCTTGACCGGGTCCCACGTCACGCCGCCGAGCGTGACACCGTGGTACAGCATGCAGTCGTCGCCGACCTCGGCGGTCTCGCCGATGACGACGCCCATGCCGTGGTCGATGAAGAACCGCTTGCCGATGGTCGCACCCGGATGGATCTCGATGCCGGTCAGGAATCTCGTGAACTGCGAGACGACCCGACCGAGGAAGCGCATCCGATGCGTCCACAGCCAGTGCGCGAAGCGGTACCACCAGATCGCATGCAGGCCCGAGTAAAGGAGCCAGATCTCGAAGGCCGAACGCGCGGCCGGGTCCCGACGCTTCGCGGCCGCAATGTCTTCACGGACGCTCATGACGTCAAGCCTGTCAGACGATTCCCTCGTAGAGGACCGTCGAGAGGTAGCGCTCGCCGTAGGAGGCGACGATGACGACGATCGTCTTCCCGGCGTTCTCCGGACGAGCCGCGAGGTCGAGGGCCGCCTTGACCGTCGCACCGGAGGAGATGCCCGCGAGGATGCCCTCCTCGGTGCCGAGCTTCCGTGCGATCTCGACCGACTCGTTGATGTCGACGTCGATGACCTCGTCGTAGATGGAGGTGTCGAGGATCTCCGGCACGAAGTTCGGGCCGATGCCCTGGATCTTGTGCGGGCCGGGGGCGCCGCCGTTGAGGATCGGGGACTCCTTCGGCTCGACCGCGACGATCTTGATGCCCGGCTTCTTCTCCTTGAGGTACTTCCCGGTACCGCTGATGGTGCCGCCGGTGCCGACGCCGGCGAC
>Ga0247757_10001901_pt1 | contig 12260 bp, 16 predicted proteins | sample UWRJL126311R4_FD_180929 | JGI IMG/M metagenome (GOLD analysis project Ga0247757, IMG submission 180929) | Plant litter microbial communities from Arlington Agricultural Research Station in Wisconsin, United States - UWRJ-L126-311R-4 | ecosystem: Environmental > Terrestrial > Plant litter >...
AGCGTGACCTCGAGGACGTATAGCGCGCCGGCCGTGCCATCGTCGTACGACAAGAGAGGGTCATCGAGAATTTCAAGACTCATGGGGTACCTTGCGGCCTCGCGCCGATTCGTCAGTCCGGTGAGTGTTGACCGATCGGACCGCGGGAATTGGCTAAGGTTGATGCTTGCACACCTATTCTGGAGATTTCCTATGCAACCGGTCAAGGATTCGGTCGGCAACTGAGCATCATGCCAACCTAAGCGTCGTCACCGAGTCTGGAGGTGGTCGATGTGGGCAGAACCCGCCGACCGGATCCCCGCGGACACCGCCGCCCTTGCCGACGAACCACGGGCTCAGAACGTTGATTAGGGTTCACACATGGCAGGCAACAGACCGAAGTACATGGACACTGCGTTCGGTGACTTCGTCATCAAGTGGATGTCTCGGATCAACACGTTCCTGTACCGGCGTAGCGACGGGAAGGGTTTCGGCAGTAACTTCCAGGGCATTCCCGTCGCCATCCTGACCACGACGGGCCGCAAGTCCGGGGAGCCGCGCGACAGTCCGCTGTACTTCCACCGCGACGGCGACAAGATCATCGTCGCCGCATCGAAGGGCGGCAGCGACAAGCACCCGATGTGGTACCTGAATCTCAAGGCTGATCCGAAGGTTCGCGTTCAGGTCAAGGACGACAAGCTGCAGCTGGTCGCGCGCGAGGCCACCGACGCCGAGCGCGAGCTGTACTGGCCCAAGCTCGTCGCGATGTACCCCACGTATGAGGACTACCAATCGTGGACCGACCGCAAGATCCCGCTGGTGGTCTGCGAACCGGAATGAGCACGACGGCTCGGGCGGACCTGCACTTCTACTTCGACCCCGTCTGTCCGTTTGCGTGGATGACCAGCAAGTGGGTCCGCATGGTCGCCGCCGAACGGGACTACGTCGTCGACTGGCGGTTCATCTCACTGCGAATCCTGAACGCGCACATCGACTACGCCTCGCACTTCCCGCCCGAGTACGAAGCGGGGCACACCGCCGGACTTCGACTCTTGCGGGTCGCCGCCCGCGTCAGGGCCGAGCACGGCCGCCCGGCCGTGGGTCGGTTCTACGAGGCGACGGGTGCCGGCATCTTCGACACGTCGCGGACGATCGACGCATTGTCGGCGTCCGACCAGGGGGCGCGGCACGTGCTACAGCCGCTACTCGCCTCGCTCGGCTGGCCCGCAGACCTGGCCGACGCCCTCGACGACGAGTCCTGGGACGACGTCATCCGCGCCGAGACGGAGGAGGCGCTGGCGGCGACGGGGCGCGACGTGGGCACTCCGATATTGCACTTCCAACCACCCGATGGAGTGGCCTTCTTCGGGCCGGTCATCAGCAGGCTGCCCAGCGCAGACGAGGCGACCGAGCTGTGGGACCACGTCGTCGCACTCGCCTCGTTTCCGGGGTTTGCAGAACTGAAACGCTCACTGCGGGAGCGCCCGCAGCTGGCGAGCTTCGGCGTCGACACCCAAACGGCAGGCAAGCAGGAGGACTGGCACGGAGGCAGCCGACGCACGAAGAAGTAGGCGGTTTGCGGATGCGCAGGTTCGGATACGTAGGTGGCATGGTCGGTGTCGGCGAACGCATCCGCAACTCGGGGGTGTTGGCCACGGCGCTCAAGTACTTCTCCCGCGCGCACATCGCCGTCTACCGCCGCACGAACGGCAGACTGGGCGCGAAACTCCTGTGGTTTCCTGCTGCTCTGCTCACTACGACCGGCCGCAGGTCGGGGCAGCCGAGGACCACCGCGACGCTGTGCCTGCGCGACGGCGCGAAGGTGATCCTTCCGGCATCGTTCGGCGGTCGCGACGGCAACCCGATGTGGTATCTCAACTTGAAGGCGAATCCCCAAGTTGGGGTGCAGATCCGGGACCAGCACCTGGCCATGACGGCCCGCGATGCGACCGACGAGGAGCGCAGGCGCTACTGGCCGGCCCTGATCAAGATGTACCCGCCGTACAAGAACTACCGCGACGCGACCGACCGCGTGATCCCGCTCGTGGTGTGCGAGCCGGCGGGCGCTCAGGCGCCGTAGACCTTCACCGGCGGACGCGCCTTGGCGAGCAGATCGTTTACGACGGGCGCCAATTCGGCAGGATCCCACCGCGCGCCCTTGTCGATCTGCGGACCGTGCGCCCAGCCCTCGGCCACCCGGATCTTGCCGCCCTCGACTTCGAACACCTGGCCGGTGACGTCACGGGACTCCACGCTGCCAAGCCACACCACCAAGGGCGAGACGTTCTCGGGCGCCATGGCGTCGAATTCCGCGTCCTGGGTCGACATCATCTCGGCGAACACGGTCTCGGTCATCCTGGTTCGCGCCGAAGGGGCGATCGCGTTGACGGTGACGCCGTAGCGTCCCATCTCGGCAGATGCCACCAAGGTCATCGCGGCGATGCCAGCCTTTGCCGCGCTGTAATTGCCCTGTCCCACACTACCTTGCAGGCCCGCGCCGGAACTGGTGTTGATGATGCGGGCGTCGACCGGCTGACCGGCCTTCGCCAATGCACGCCAATGGGCAGCCGCGTGCCGCATGGTGGCGAAGTGCCCCTTGAGGTGCACGGCGATGACGGCGTCGAACTCCTCCTCACTGGTGTTGGCCATCATCCGGTCGCGGACGATGCCCGCGTTGTTGACCAATACGTCGAGGCCGCCGAATGCGTCGACGGCGGTCTGGATCAGCCCCTCGGCCTGCCCCCAGTCGGCAACGTTGGCTCCGCTCGCGACGGCTTCGCCACCGGCGGCGACGATCTCGTCGACGACGGCCTGCGCTGCACTGCCACCGCCTGCCGGCGAGCCGTCCAGCCCGACACCGATGTCGTTGACCACCACACGGGCGCCCTCGGCGGCGAACGCCAGCGCATGGGCGCGTCCGATCCCGCCGCCCGATCCGGTGACGATCACGACGCGGCCGTCGAGCAAGCTCATATTCGTTGTCTCCTGGTATTCGATGCGCTATTTGATGGCGGATGTCGTTGCGAGGTAAGGCGGCGGCTCGCCGCCACCGTGCACTTCGAGCGATGCGCCGCTGATGTAGGACGCTGCCTCGCTGGCCAGGAACGCAGCCGCCCAACCGATGTCGGCGGGCTTGGCCAGCCTGCGCAGCGGGATGTTGGCCGAGATCGCGGCGACGGACTGGGCATCGCCGTAGAACAGCTCGGACTGCTCGGTCTCGACCATGCCGACGACCAGCGAGTTGATCCTGACTTTCGGCGCCCATTCGACGGCGAGGGTGCTGGTAAGGCTTTCGACGCCGGCCTTGGCCGCGCCGTAGGCGGCGGTACCCGGGGTGGGCCGACGGGCGCTGACACTGGAGACGTTGATGATCACTCCGCCAGCGTCCTGGGCCTGCATGTGCTCATTGGCATGCTGCGAAACCGACAGCGGACCAAGGAGATTGAGTTCGATGATCTTGGTGCTGAACTTTGCCGAGGCGTCAGAGGCCAGCACGTAGGGCGAGCCGCCTGCGTTGTTCACCACCACGTCGATGCGGCCGTGACGCTCCACGATCCCGTCGACGAGCGCCTTGACCGCGTCGTCGTCGCGGACGTCGCAACGGTGGAACTCGTACGGCAGGCCGTCGACGGGGCGCCTGGCGCAGGTCACCACCGTCGCCCCCTGACCCGCGAAGACGGAGCTGATACCGGCCCCGACTCCCCGGACGCCACCGGTCACCAAGACGATGCGACCAGCAAGTTGGAGATTGATTCCGGCCGCATCGGTCACTGTGCTAGCGTACCAAGCAAGTGCTTGCTTAGGTAGCCCACCGGGAGTGACTAGGATTCCGCATGACGATCACCACCAAGACCGTCGAACCGGGCATCGTCTCGGTCACCGTCGACTACCCACCCGTCAACGCCATCCCGTCGCGCGGCTGGTTCGAGCTCGGCGACGCGATCACCTCCGCCGGGCGTGACCACGACACGCACGTCGTGATCCTTCGCGCCGAGGGACGCGGCTTCAACGCCGGGGTCGACATCAAGGAGATGCAGAACACCGCCGCGGACGCGAGGAGCAGAAATGCCCCTGCGTTCACTGCGCTGATCGATGCCAATCGCGGGTGTTTTCACGCCTTTCGTGCCGTCTACGAGTGCGAGGTACCCGTGGTCGCGGCGGTCAACGGCTTCTGCGTCGGCGGTGGCATCGGGTTGATCGGCAACGCCGACGTCATCGTCGCCTCCGACGACGCGACGTTCGGCCTTCCAGAGGTGGAGCGCGGCGCCCTTGGCGCGGCCACCCACCTGTCCCGGCTCGTCCCCCAGCACATGATGCGCAGGCTGTTCTTCACCGCCGCCACCGTCGGCGCCGCGACGCTGCACCAGTTCGGCTCGGTACACGAGGTGGTGCCGCGCGCCGAGCTCGACGAGTCCGCGCTACGGGTCGCCCGCGACATCGCGGTCAAGGACACCCGCGTGATCCGCGCGGCCAAGGAGGCGCTGAACTTCATCGACGTACAGCGGGTCAACTCCAGTTACCGGATGGAGCAGGGCTTTACGTTCGAGCTCAACCTGGCGGGCGTGGCCGACGAGCATCGTGACGCGTTCGCGCAAGCGGCGAAGGGAGGAAAGTCTTGAGCGACAAGCGGACCACCTTGGACGAGGCCGTCACGTCGATCGAAAGCGGCATGACCATCGGCATCGGCGGCTGGGGCTCACGGCGCAAGCCGATGGCGTTCGTCCGCGCGCTGTTGCGCACCAACGTCACCGACCTCACGGTGGTCAGCTACGGCGGACCGGACATCGGATTGCTGTGCTCGGCGGGCAAGGTCAAGCGCGCGTACTACGGCTTCGTATCCCTCGACTCACCTCCCTTCTACGATCCGTGGTTCGCCAAGGCCCGCACCACCGGCGCGATCGAGGCCCGCGAGATGGACGAGGGCATGCTGCGCTGCGGACTGCAGGCGGCCGCACAGCGGTTGCCATTCCTGCCGATCCGCGCCGGCCTCGGTAGCGACGTGCTGGCGTTTTGGGGCGACGAGCTCAAGACCGTGACCTCGCCGTACGCCACCGACGGTGGCTACGAGGAGCTCGTTGCGATGCCGGCACTGACACTCGACGCCGCCTTCGTCCACCTGAATGTCGGTGACGAACGGGGCAATGCCGCGTACACCGGCATCGACCCATACTTCGACGACCTATTTCTGATGGCCGCCCAGCGACGCTTCCTGTCCCTCGAGCGCGTGGTACCCACCGAGGAACTGATCAAGTCGGTTCCGCCACAGGCGCTTCTGGTCAACCGGATGATGGTGGACACCGTCGTCGAGGCGCCCAACGGAGCGCACTTCACCACTGCTGAGCCGGATTACCGCCGCGACGAGCAGTTTCAGCGGCTCTACGCCGAAGCCGCCGGCTCCGACGAGACATGGGCCGAGTTCGTCTCGACGTATCTGTCCAAGAGCGAGGCCGACTACCAGGCCGCGGTGCGGAAGTTCGCCGCGGACCGCACGGCGGCGAAGTCGGCCAAGGAAGGAGGGACCAGGTGACCTCCGCGACTCGCGCCGAGGTGTGCGCCGTCGCCTGCGCCGAACTGTTCCGCGACGCAGGCGAGATCATGGTGAGCCCGATGACGACGATCGTCTCCATCGGCGCCCGTCTGGCCCGGCTCACCTTCTCGCCCGACATCCTGCTCACCGACGGCGAGGCCAGACTCCTGGCGGACACGCCTGCGCTCGGCGCCGCAGGCGCCATCGAGGGGTGGATGCCATTCGGCCGGGTCTTCGAGACCCTGGCCTGGGGTCGGCGCCATGTGGTGATGGGCGCCAACCAGATCGACCGCTACGGGAACCAGAACCTCTCGGCGTTCGGACCACTGCAGCATCCGACACGACAGATGTTCGGCGTCCGCGGCGCGCCGGGAAACACCATCAACCATGCCACCAGCTACTGGGTGGGCAATCACTCCAAGCGGGTGTTCGGCGATTCCGTGGACATCGTGTCCGGAATCGGTTGGGACAAGGTCGATGTCGACAACCCGGCGTACCGGTTCGTCAACGTGTACCGCGTGGTGACCAACCTCGGTGTCTTCGACTTCAACGGCCCAGACCACCAGATGCGCGCAGTCTCGCTGCACCCCGGTGTCGAAGCGGACCAGGTGGCGGACAACACGTCCTTCGAGGTGCACGACCTGGCATCGGCGGCGATCACCCGGTTGCCAACGGATGACGAACTGACGTTGATCCACGACACGATCGATCCAAAGTCGCTGCGGGACAAAGAAGTCAAGGTCTGAGCCATGAGCAAGTTACGCACCCCGTTGACCGATCTGATCGGCATCGAGCATCCGGTGGTGCAGACCGGCATGGGCTGGGTGGCGGGTGCGCGATTGGTGGCCGCGACGTCGAACGCGGGAGGCCTCGGCATCCTCGCGTCGGCAACCATGACGCTGGACGAATTGGCTACCGCGGTGAGCAAGGTCAAGGCCGCCACCGACAAGCCCTTCGGCATCAACATCCGCGCCGATGCGGGTGACGCGAATGAGCGGATCGAGCTGTTGATCCGCGAAGGGGTGCGGGTGGCGTCGTTCGCCCTTGCCCCCAAGCCCGACTTGATCGCGAGACTCAAAGAGGCTGGCGTGGTGGTCATCCCGTCGGTCGGGGCGGCCAAGCACGCCAAGAAGGTGGCCGGTTGGGGCGCCGATGCGGTGATCGTGCAGGGCGGCGAGGGTGGCGGCCACACCGGTCCCGTCGCGACGACACTGCTGCTGCCATCGGTGCTGGATGCAGTGGACATCCCCGTCGTGGCTGCGGGCGGATTCTTCGACGGTCGAGGCCTTGCCGCCGCACTCTCGTATGGAGCCGCGGGGGTCGCCATGGGCACGCGTTTTCTTCTGACGTCGGACTCGACCGTTCCCGAGGCGGTCAAGCAGCGCTACCTGGAGTCCGGGCTGGACGGCACGGTCGTCTCCAAGCGCGTCGATGGCATGCCGCACCGCGTACTGCGAACCGGCCTGGTCGAGAAGTTGGAAGGCGGCTCGCGGGCACGGGGTTTCGCGGCCGCCGTTGGCAATGCGCAGAAGTTCAAGAAGATGTCCGGCATGACCTGGCGGTCGATGGTCAAGGACGGCCTTGCGATGCGACATGGCAAGGAGCTCACCTGGTCGCAGGTCGTGATGGCCGCCAACACGCCGATGTTGCTCAAAGCCGGCCTGGTGGAGGGCAATACCGATGCCGGCGTCTTGGCGTCCGGTCAGGTCGCGGGCATCATCGGCGATCTACCGTCGTGCGCCGAACTCGTCGAGTCGATCGTCGGCGACGCGGTCAAGCACCTGCGCGCCGCCGCAGGACACGTAGTCGACTGATCAGGCCAACAGCTCACGCATCGGCGCATAGAGAACCTCCGGCGATGCACCCAACTGCGCCTTGACCTCTCGGGTCTCGTCGTCGGCGAGGACCTCGTCGGCTCCGGCCGCCAGGCCGTCGAGTGCCTGGCGCACGACGTCGGCCGGGTCGTTCTTCGGCAGATCCCAGCCCGCCATCATGTCGGTGTCGGTCGCCGACAGATGCAACCCCAGCACCTGGGTGCCCTGCCCGCTGAGTTCGAGACGGGTGCTGTTGGTGAGGTGCCACTGCGCGGCCTTGGCCACGGCGTAGGCGCCGTTGCCGGGGTACACGCGGAAGGACAGTATCGACATCACGTTGACGATCGCGCCGCCTCCGTTGCGGCCGAGGATCGGAGCGAACGCGCGCGTCATCGCCAGCGTGCCCCAGAAGTGCGTGTCGATCTCCAGGCGGATCTCGTCGAGATCGCCGGTGACGAGATTCTGCATCGTCGCCACCCCCGCGTTGTTGACGAGGAGGTCGACGTCGGCGGTGCGTGCGGCGACCTCGGCGACGTTCGCGTGATCGGTGACGTCGAGCCGAAGTGGGTGGACCCGCGAATCCGAGGCGTCGATCGTCTCGGGTCGTCGGGCGGTGGCGTACACCTTGGCCGCACCACCGGCGAGTAGTTGACGGACGAACTCGCGGCCCAGCCCCCTGTTGGCCCCGGTCACCAGTGCGGTCGCATTGCGAATCTCCATGGCGACCAGCGTAGAATCTGACATCAATGTGAGGTTCAAGTGGCGCGGGCCGTGACGTGGAACACATCGGAGGCCGAGCGTAATTGGGGGCAGAGTCAAATTGGAGGCACAGTGAGGATCGGCGACCTGGCGAGGGAGACGGGTGCGAGCGTCCGCTCGCTGCGCTACTACGAGGAGCGCGAGATGTTGTTGCCCGAGCGCACCCCCGGTGGCCAGCGCATCTACGGCGCCGACGCCGTTTCCCGCGTCACCTTCATCAAGGAACTCTTCGCGGCAGGCCTGAGCAGTGACGACGTCGTCCTGATGCTGCCGTGCATCTACTCGGGCACGACCACGCCCGCCATGGTCGAGCGCCTCGTCACCGAGCGGGCGCGGCTGGATGCGGAGGTCACTCGGCTGAGCGCCACCCGTGACCGGCTCGACGGCATCATCGTCGAAGCGCGCTCGCGACTCATCTAGTGAAGTCAAGTGCTTAAGTTTTGCGAAATGAAGCTACAGTCTTCATATGGTGAAAGTTAAGCCTCAGACTTCATCGAGGGCGATGCTGATCGGGGACGTCGTCGATTCCCGCCACGCCGTGGACCGCCGAGCCCTGCACCGCGCTCTCACCACCCAGCTCGGCAGCATCGCCGAAGGCGCCGTCGACGCGCCTGCCATCACGGTCGGCGACGAGTTCCAGGGCAGCTACCCGACCGTCGGCGGGGCGATCACGGCAGCCCTGTCGCTTCGCCTCGCCCTCGCGCCCGCGGTCGACATCCGCTTCGGCATCGGCTGGGGACCGGCGACCGAACTCGACCCCGACACCGGCATCCAGGACGGGCCGGGATGGTGGTCGGCACGCGAGGCCATCGAATGGACGGCCACCGCCCAGAAGCAGTCCGGACTCGCATCGGTGCGCACGTCGTACCGGAGCGCGGAACCGTCGGGACCGGCTGCCGACCCGATCAACGCCGCCCTGATGTGTCGGGACCACATGCTTGGATCGCTCGATGAACGGTCCATCCGCATCCTGAGAGGTCTAGTGAACAACCGGTCCAAGCGTGACCTGGCCGCCGAGGAGGGCATCAGCGCATCGGCGGTGTCCCAGCGCGCGGCACGCGACGGGCTCGACCTCATCGTCGCTGCGTCGCAACGCCTTTCGGATGTCCGATGAGTTCCCTCGCCATCCTGCTGATCGCCGTCGGGCTTGGCGACGTATGCAGGCGCCTGACCCGTCCCCGCTGGGTGTCGCCCACCGTCGCGGTCGCGGTCATCGTGGTCTTCGTGGTGCTCGGCGGGCTCTGGCACGCTGGTGACGTCCCGCTGCTCGTCGTCGCCATCGCCGCGGGCGTCGCTTGGCCGCTGCTGTGTGAGCGCGCCGAGCGCACCGGCAAGCATCAGGCGCTGCCGCTCGCGGTGTTCGGCGGCGCGGGCGCGGCGCTGATCCTGTTGTCCGGGTGGGCATCCGACGTCGACGGGCTCGTCGCACGCTGGTCGGACTGGGTCGACCTGGCCGATGCGGACGTCTCGCCAACCCGGCTGCTGATGATCGTCGGCGTCATGCTGACGCAGGTGGCGACCACGAACCAGTTGGTGCGGCTGATCCTCGGGTCGGTCGGCGCGGTGCGACCCGTCGGCCAGCCACAACCGTCGGACCGACTGAAGGGCGGCCGCCTGCTGGGCCCGATGGAGCGCCTCCTGATCGTCGGCCTCGGCTCGGCGGCCAGCTGACCATGGCGACGGCAGTGGTCGCCGCCAAGAGCATCATTCGTTTTCCCGAGCTCAACGCCCAGCGCTCGGAGGCCGGCAGAGCGCCGTCCCCCGGCATCGGCATCGATGACGTCACCGAGTACTTCCTCGTCGGCAGCTTCGCCAGCTGGATCCTCGCGTTCGGCAGCCTCGCGCTGATCGGCGCGACACCCTAGGACGAGTGCGAATCTGGCGGCGCCCCCGGGTTCGGGAGGTGCCCGGGAGGGACTAGTGCCTAGAGCCGCTCGATGATGGTCACGTTGGCGGTCCCGCCGCCCTCGCACATCGTCTGCAACCCGTAGCGACCGCCAGTGCGCTCCAACGTGTTCAGCATCGTGGCAAACAACTTCGCCCCCGTCGCCCCCAGCGGATGACCCAACGCGATGGCACCGCCACTCGGGTTGACCTTCGCGGGGTCGGCCTTCGTCTCCTTGAGCCACGCCATCACGACGGGCGCGAACGCCTCGTTGATCTCGATGGTGTCGATGTCGTCGATCGTCAGGCCCGTCTTCTCCAGGGCGTAGTGCGTCGCGGGGATCGGCCCGGTCAACATGTAGACCGGATCCGCACCACGCGCACTGATGTGATGGATGCGGGCGCGCGGCTTCAGGCCATGGTCCTTCACCGCCTGCTCGGAGGCCAGCAGGACAGCGCTGGCTCCGTCGGAGATCTGGCTCGCCATCGCTGCCGTCAACCGACCGCCGTCGACCAGGGTCTTGAGTCCGGCCATCTTCTCCAGCGACGTGTCGCGCGGTCCCTCGTCGGTGACGAAGCCAGCGCCATCGGTCTGGACGGGAATGATCTCGTTCTCGAAATACCCCGACCGGATGGCCTCCTGCGCGCGCTGATGGCTGGTCAGCGAATACTGCTCCATCTCTTCACGCGAGAGACCCCATTTCTCGGCGATCAGCTCGGAGCCGCGGAACTGCGAGATCTCCTGATCGCCATAGCGGTGCAACCAACTCTTCGACTCGTTGGTGGGCGACGTGAAGCCGAACTGCTCGCCGACGACCATCGCCGAGCTGATCGGGATCTGGCTCATGTTCTGCATCCCGCCCGCGACGATCAGGTCGGCGGTACCCGACATGATCGCCTGGGCGCCAAAGGAAATCGCCTGCTGACTGGATCCACACTGCCGGTCGACGGTCACCCCTGGCACCTCCTCGGGGAAGCCCGCGGCCAGCCACGAGAGCCGGGCGATGTTGCCCGCCTGTCCGCCGACGGCATCCACGCAGCCGGCGATCACGTCGGCGACGGCCCCCGGGTCGACGTCGTTGCGATCGAGCAGACCGCGCCACGCGGCAGCTCCGAGATCGACGGGGTGCAGACCGGCGAGGGATCCGTTGCGCTTGCCGACAGCAGTGCGTACGGCATCGATGACATACGCCGGCGTTGCAGCCATGATTCAGACTCCTTGCATCGTGATGCCACCGAGGACGATGGCGAGGTACTGCCTGCCGACCTGCTCGGCGGTCAGCTGCCCGCCGGGCTGGTACCAGCGGACCGACACCCAGGTGGTGTCGCGGATGAAGCGGTAGACCAGGTCGACGTCGAGGTCGGGGCGGAAACACCCCTCGGCGACGCCTTGTTTGAGCACGTTGACCCACATCGTCCGCTGTTCGCGATTGCGCTCGTCGACGAAGGCGAACCGCGGCAACGACGACAGCCGCTTGGCCTCGTCCTGATAGATGACGACCTGAGCGTGTCGGTGCTCGATGGCCTCGAAGGACGCCATGAACAGGCCCGTCACCCGGGCCAGCGGATCGGTCTCGGTCTCGACGATCTGGTGGTAGCGCCCGAAGAGCCAGTCCAGGAAGTCGCGAAGTACCTCCTCGACCATCTGCTCCTTGGACTTGAAGTGGTGGTAGAGGCTGCCGGACAGGATTCCCGCCGAATCCGCGATGTCGCGAACGGTGGTGGCGCGCAGGCCGCGTTCGGCGAACATCGCCGCGGCGAGGTCGAGCAGCTCGTCGCGGCGGCTTGGAAGCGCCTTGTCCACCCTGACAGGGTATCAACCAAGCGCTTGCTAGGTAAATCGGGGAGCTACGGATATCCCCAATAACCCGCGCAAGCGTCCGCCGGTGGCGTGCCGTCGTGGGTCGCGCGCGAGCGCGACAGGTTGAACTGATACCAGGCATCGGCGTCGTCGTCGCGATACCTGGCGCACAGCCGCATCGATTCTGGCAGCCGGACGAGGGCGGGCGCGACGTCGGAGGACAGGCCCAAGAGGTACGACGTATCCAGCTGCCCGGTTCGTTGGTAGCGGTCGACGTTGCGCTCGGCGATCAATCGCTCCGGATTGACCGCGGCGAGCCCCAGCAGCGCCACCACACCAGCGATCAGGACCGCGCGGGGCAACCAGCGCGCCGTCATCCCGATACCAGCCACGGCGACGAGTACGAACACCGCACCGAGCCAGAGTTCGATCGCAATGACCATCACCCGCTGCACGCTGAACCCGTACGCCTGCTGGTACAGCCACATCCGATGGA
>Ga0247757_10001902_pt1 | contig 12249 bp, 11 predicted proteins | sample UWRJL126311R4_FD_180929 | JGI IMG/M metagenome (GOLD analysis project Ga0247757, IMG submission 180929) | Plant litter microbial communities from Arlington Agricultural Research Station in Wisconsin, United States - UWRJ-L126-311R-4 | ecosystem: Environmental > Terrestrial > Plant litter >...
CAACCCTACGCCGCGAGAAAGTCCGTGGAGGAGGAGTGACGCCCTCGACACCTGCCTATTCGCATTACCATGCACGCCCCAGCCCAGCGTAGCCACCATGTGCTATCCAGTGCCTTGCGAGGCCGCAATCGTGCCGTCTCTGAAGCCATACCGCCGCCCGATCGCGAGCCAGAAAAGACGCAGATCCCAAAGGCTGCGAGCTACACATATTTCCCACGCGTGAAGGATCTGGACGACCCGCAGGTGCTCGAGTTGAAGGGAACTATTTCTGAAGATGAGCTGAAGAACGGCTTTGGTCCTGACGGCACGTCATACACATCGTCAGACGCCTCGAGCCCCGATTCAGAGGATGGGCCACAGGCAGAGCAGATGCCACAACTGAAACACAGCAACTCACGCCGGTCGTCGAGGTTTCTCTCCTTCTCCAGTAAGAGCCGCGAGCCTTCGGTGGAACGAAAGACAGAGCGTGGTCATGGCGATAATGTGAAGCAAACAAGGAGTTCGAGCTCCATGTCCCCAGCACGATCTTTGACACGACTGCGGCGGAAGAGCTGGGTTGCATCGTCGTCGAGGTCGTCTTCACCCACCAAGGAAACAAGCAGTGCGAACAACGAGGCTGGATCACGCAAGAATTCTTTGAGTGTTGAGGCCAGCAAAAAGAAGTCACTTGCAACGGCAGCCAGCATTCCAGAAAACTCTGCATTGAAGGACACAAGCGAAAGTCCCAAACACAAACATCGTACTCTTTCCAAGGCCAACAGGCGTCTGAGTGGCCTCATCAATGCCTCAAGCACCGAACCAGTACCGCCACTGCCGAGCGTGGAGGACCCTACAGCGTCTGCCCTGCTCAAATCTTTCTCTACAGATAAGCTGCCTTCGTATGTGCAGTTACCAACCAGCCCCACCAACATTCCTCCTTTGCCACAACACATATCTCCGGATAAGCTCAAAGGCCTCAAGACGGAGCCTCGCAAGAAAGACGAGCTCTGGACAGTGTTCCGGACGCTTGAAGCGGATCTCCGCAAGTGAGTTTTCTTGCACACTGTGGTTTCGCTCGCTGATTGTTCCTCCAGGTTCCAGTCTAAGTCGATTGCACTCAAAGCCAATGTTGTACGGGTCACGCTTCTCCCGTTCCTCCGCACGTACGCTACACACCCTTCGAACCACAAACTTCGCCCCGAAGATCTGGACCGTCGCGCAAATATCTTGAATGGGTGGTGGACCAACCTACTGGAGCTCTTAGCGGGGCGTAACAATCAATCTATATCTGGCACTGACCGACCTGCCATATTAGAAGGAATTGCAGGGGTGATGGAGAGACCTGAGTGGAGAATGTCGCCTTCACCATTTTGTGCACTTGCTGATCGCGCAGAGACCTCGTCAACCACGACTACAAAATCAGCAGGTTCCGCCTCTTCTTCTTCTTCCGATTTTCTCGCCGACTCTGTCTACCACAATGTGCGAAACATCTTCACGCAGAATCTTCTGTCACAACTGTCGTTCGTTATTGACAAAATGGCGTTGCGTAATGCCGCCGCAAGTTTGGTAACCTTCAGCGGGAAGACGTGCGCCTATGCCTTTTGCTTTTGCCCCGGAGTTGCCGATATCTTGGTGCGGCTCTGGACTCCTTCGCACGACACGATGAGGCGGGTGCTGGAAGAGTCGGGTGTCACAAGGCATGAGAGGCTTGATGCCGAGTCCGATCAGATTATTTCCGCTTTCCCGCCACTACTACGTTCGCTCAGGTTTCAGACCCTTACTGCGCTGGCGCGGTCGCTACGGCGCCCTGCAGCAATGCCACTTGGAACGGTCAACTTGGATTGGTACGGCAATTGGGTGAAGCGCTGGTCTGGTGCAGAAAGCGATCTGTTTTACGTCTTCGTAAAACATTATCACATTCTCATCACAGAGTTTCTACCTTCGAACCCGACAATGACCCAACGCATCTGCGCCCCTGGCCTAATTATGATACATGCTCAAATCCTGGTAAACTTAGATGCCACAATCAACCGACACAATAACCCACTACAGCCTGATGATACAAACGGTGTGTCTACGATAACTTTTGACGATGTCTTAGGGGATGCAGATACTTCAGCAACCACATTGCCGATACCACCTGCGAACGCCACCCGACAAATGGCTGAGAACCGCCTCATCATGTTACTTCGTGATTTTCTTTCGGAGAGAAATTCTCACATCGCACCTGCTAGGCAAATGTTTACCGAAAGTTTCAGTTGCCTCCTAAGGGCGGCGGCCCGAAGAGTCTCTCTTTATGACAATAACGCCTGTTACACTCTTTGCGACTTTTTAGAGGAAGCCTTCATTATCTTAGTTCGTTATGAGCAACTTCAATTACGAAGCCGCCAGGTATTAGACTGGCCGTTCTGGTTAACCGTCTGGAAACAAATGGCTTCCAGTCAAAACACGGCAACCGAGATCAAACTCTTCTCTTTCCTCTACACTACCTGGTCTACCTTGACCTCTGATAAGGAACGCAAAGCGAGCCTTTGTTTAGACTTTCTCTTAGAGCCTAAGTTCTTTGAAAGTAGGTTTAACCACTGGTGCCCTATGGTCCGTTCCTACTTCATGCGCCTGGTGTGTTGGAGAGTGGCCCGGTTCGACGGCGAAGAGTCGCCTAATGAGTTGTAAGACTCCTTTAATCCCCCTTAATGAGATCTGCTGACGAGGAGACAGAAGTATCATGACAGCACTGAGCGACCGTCTAGTTTCTGTGTGGTCTCACTATCTTTGGATTCGCGAACAGGCTGAAAGTCGACGAACGCTTCCGCCATCCACCCAAGCTTGTAATCCTGCGCCTGGTCGTCGTTTCCTTATCATACGTAATGATAATCCTGTTGTGACAAACGCTCAACCATTCCTTTCCTTCGACGGCGTGGTCCAGTCACCCATATCGAGAAGATCCTCCGCATCCTCAAACACTTTACCGGAACGCCCGCTTTCTTCAGCTTCGATCGATTCTCAAGACTTTCCAGACGAAATTCCTAATAAAGGCCGCTGGAACATCCTACGCAGTTTTATTGGAGGGTCATCAAAACAGAATGCAAAGTCCAAGAGTTCTGACCCACCAAGAAAGGATAGCGAAAACACGAAGGTCATAGCAAATAAAGGGATACCAGACCCTACTCCTTCAACTGAAAAGAGCACCGTCGATGAGACCCCTTCTCAGCAACCTACGCATCGCAGCTATAGCTTTCGGTTTTCCCTCGAATGGGTTGACAAACGTTTTGGCACCTATCAAAATATGCGGCTCAGTCCTCCACGGTTACCCATGGCCGCTCAAATACTACTTCAGAGCAAATCCATTAACATCACTCCAGTATCTAGCTCACAGCCTATTGGATCTGCGGCAACATCCAGCCGCTACGCCGGACGTGCTCTCGCTGAATGGACGTTCGTTGTGCACGAATGCCAAAACTTCTTCGACCGCCGCAAGAACGAGGGTGTTCCTTCCAACAAACTTGTCGAGACGCCTACACTCGCTGTCGAAGCATTCAGGCGCCCTGGGTAGTCCTCTTCTTTTCAAAGACCCATCTGCATGGCACTTAGCTGCCACTCTCCTGCGCCTCTTCATTGCATTTACAACTGTATAGATAGGCGAAGTTATCTCATGAGATACGACCTTCAATTACACCTGGTGTCTTTCTTTGGGTTTCACTAGGGTCGCGGGGATATACACGGTCCTCGGTTTCTTTCTTGTTCCACTGTTCTTTGCATACGAAGCTCATAAGCCCGTACACGCCGGGTAGCTCGTATGGACACTCCTGTCTGGTTCGCCGTATTGCTGGTCTGCACATACACATGATTGCGCAAATTGCTTCTGTGCTTACGTCCTCTTTTCTCTGTGGAAAGAGTTTGCCGACTCCAGGTACATAGCGGCACGGCACGGCATGGCATGGCTAGGGTTGGTAGAGTTGGTTGGGTTGGTCAATTGGGCGGGTTTGAAGGAACGGATAGTGCATAGATATTTGAAATACACACAACATTCTCTATTTTGACCACATACTTAACCGGCATGGGGCGCATTTTCTATTTTCTCCGTATGGTTGTGCTCGAGGTTACACAAGTGCCTATTGGCTCCCAGGGCGAGGCTGGCGAGCATTGTCCTGTTGCTGGCTGGCGAGTTGCAGCGCCGTGCACCAGCACCAACGAAGACCGCGCCTGCCGTGGGAGAAAGTTTTCGCGCCGGCATACAGCCCGGACGGCAGCCTTCGAGTCCTTCGAGCTTCAACTGCCGTCTTCAGCATCCCCTCCGCGCCCATTACGAGTACAAATACTTGAAAGCTGCGGGCCCACCCCAGCAGCGTCACCCGCCTGCTTCCCTTTCGGGTCCGATGGTCTATTAACGTCCCGCGTGCCGCTCTTCATCTTTCCCGCGCCGCTTGGCATGCTTGCTTTTAAGAGGGGGTGCTTCGCGTCCGGGAATAGTCGAGATGAAAACGCATGGAAGATGCCACAGTTCAGTCTGGCTGCTGGCTTAACGGTAGAGATCGCCTGGAACGCGTACCCAGAGAGCCTCACGCCAATCTCCAACGGGAATCTCTTGGCCGTCGAGATGTTCGGAAATTGGCTGGTTTAGGTAAGCGTTCAAGGCGAGGGCAGCACTCAAACGCTCAAGATTCGATAACGAGACAGTCATACTCATTGAATTTAGCAGCAATTCGCGAAGTGGAAGTTTCTCGTCATCTCACATAAAAGAGTCGCCGGCCCCGTCTTCGACAGGATCCTCCGTCGACCCGCGGAGCCCAAATGTCTCTACGACCCATATTCGCCAGATATCATCGTATCCGGCCCAGTTTGCAGCACCAGACATGGCCCGTGTCCAGGTAGCTCCCGAGAACCTTCCATTAATGGCCCGTCGTCTCGAGCTTGGTCTCCAGACCTCCCTTTTGTTCGACCAGAGGAATCCTTCGAGGAGTACTGGACTGTCATTCAAGGCTTTCATTTGGCCCCCACATTCACTTGGCTTTAGCATCGCCTATGCCTCCTCAGACCGTTCTATAATTAGGTTCGTACGACACACTTTCGAAACGGCAAAAGAATACGGACGAACCAGATGTCATGTGCGGAATTCCGACGCCAACCGAGGGAAACTCTTCTCCTTCCCTAGTATACCCGGAAAAGCAACCACACTCTTATACGAAAGGATAGGGGACTGAACATTACGACACATTTTCGATGGGTTTTAAACTTACTTTTAAATCGCACTAAAAAGGAAAACAATAAGGAGCTGTGGGGAACCTTATGATGGCAGTCGGTGATCGTGAGTTTCCGGCCTTCTCTTCTCCACGGGAGCGTCCTCTTTACCGAGTAGAACATTACTACTCGAGTCGTGGCGTACCCCAACATAAGATGATGTCGTTCTTTTCCAGCGGCTACGCCGGATTGCATCCAAGAACCCGCCGATGCCGGACGCTGCTTGACGATCCTAGTTCGGACCACGGAGTTGTTAGATCGCAGATGCACTCAAGCCTCGCTATACGGAAAGATGAACGCATTCCCAAATTACCACTATGCTCCTAGAGAATACCAACCGGTCCTCGGTCCCGTAACGGTCGCAAGACGCAGTAGTGTAAACACAACCACCTTTTAGTCTACACAGTACACAACCCAAGTCTGCTTCTGCCTATGCAGGATGTGTGTTCCTCTGGGGGCGGTATCCAACTCACTATTGGAGCAGAGCTTACTCCATGAACCCTGCCCCAGGATAAGTCAATCAAGGGTACAAGCTCACGAGGATCGTGACTCGCGTGGCCCTGTGCGACGCGCTGCTTAATTCAGGGGAGAATATGCGACGCGCCACGGCGTTCGGTTATCGTTACTGCTGCAAGAATGACTTTCTAGCTATCTTTCGCCGTGCTGCAGTTTGGCAGCACGGGGCGCTGAGTCGAAAGCGTTGAGTTCTCGGACTTATGCTAGATGATACATAGGGCAAGAGACCTTCGAATGAGGCTAACAAGATGAAACAGATGCAAGCAAGCACATATGGGCGCCTCTACGCGGGTTCAGCTGCTTATCTCATCTTTCTAGCCCCCGTTAATGCAGAGGCCGTTACCCGGCCCGGGGCTTTAAAACGAGCTGCGCGACGAGACCTAGGCGGGGCGTCTCAGCAAGGGCCACATAACGTTCCCCCTCAGATCCCTCCGGTGCTGGCAATCGCCGAGTCTACCATGCTCGCGCATTACGGTTTATCTAGCACATTCTGAGACGCAATGCAACGTTCCTCTCGGCCTTGACTACCGTAGCAACTGTTTTACAACTTCTCGTGACTATGGACGAACACCAGCTACGTCAGCTTGAGCGTCAGCACAAGCTACGTGTGAAAACAGGCTGCGAGACTTGCAGGTGGGATTCATAAATTATCCGGAACAGAACACGGCAGTAACGTCATGACAGAACCCGCCGTGTAAAATGCGATGAGTCGAAACCAGAATGCCTACGCTGCACCAAGACTGGGCGAAAATGTGAGGGTTACAAACACGTCCAAGTAGCACGGCATGGCTCGCCTTCAGCGGCTGCATCATTCCGGAATTCATCATTCCTCGTCGTCCCCCAGAAGCCGACTTCACCTAGCATACCTAAGCCTCCTCCACGAACTCTTTCGCCAGGCGCTATGGAGAATCGCTCTTTCTTTTACTTCCAAACACACACCCTTCCCAAGTGGACGGAATTCTTTGATTCAGATCTCTGGAGCCAAAAAGTCATGCAGTTGAGCCATGTTGAGCCAGCAATCAAACATGGGATACTTGCATTGAGCACTATGCATGAGCGCTTCGAGAACACGACGCCAATATTCAGCAGCAAGTCGAATGATTTTGCTTTCGTCCAGTATATGAGAGCTGTCAAGCACTCCAACGATTTACTTGCAGCCCATAGCCAAGGCAAGGTGGATGTCGAAAAAGTGCTCATTGCTTGTATTATATTCACCTGCTACGAGAACCTGGCGGGCAATTATAGGGCTGCAAATATGCACTTGCGGAATGGTCTACTGATACTCAACCAGCACAAGCGGAGTATAGGTCCGGATGTGCAGACGGAATCGCAGGAATCTATCGGAAATGTTTTGTATCGATTTGACCTGCAAGCGATGACGTTTTCTGACAACACATCTCCTTACGACTACGGCTTTGATAATCCCCCGGAATGTCCACAGATCCCAGGCATGTATACAAAGAATTCGGCAGCGCGCAATGATTTGGTGGCACTTATGAGGTGCATGCTATGGGTATCCGGGATTGCCAACATCAATCCCAATGCGACAGACAACCCAATTTGGCTCCAGTTATATACTCAAGTGGTCAAGTCGTTTGAGCCATGGGAAAGGGCATTCGATCTTTTTCAAAAGAACATGCCTCCACACGAGCAAGGCGATCCAAAAGTCTATGCTGGCAATACCCTTTTGAAGATGTCCTTCATCATGGCGCGTATAATAATGGGTTCAGGTGCTGGAACAAGAACAGAAATGGCGTGGGACATGTTCAGTAACTCTTTCAAGACGATTGTCGATTTGGCCGAAACACTGCCGACCCTAACACCAGGCGCACCGCAAAGTTCACCCCAATCCACCACGCCTCCATCACGCGCTGAAACACCTCAACCGCATGCACCAAGACATCGCTCAATTGCTCCAAGTCCTGCCACTCCATCCGCGCCTTCGCCGACTGGGCCATCGACTACGACTTTTTTCTCCGATCCTTCTCCCCCTACATCGTCGCAGGCCGCAAGCCCGTCTGAGTACGCCATACCATCCACGCCGAAGCGGAGGCCGCCTTCGTTCTCGCCTTCATTCGAACTATCTCCTATCGTGCCCCTTTTCCTTACAGCCTGTCGCTGCCGCGACCCGGTACTTCGCCGTCGTGCCGTTGCTATCCTGCTCAACTGTCGGAGACGCGAAGGAGTGTGGGACTCCTATGGCGCCGGACTAGTTGCACTACAATGCATCAAGATAGAGGAAGGAATAGACCAGAATGTGGAAGTGGGGACTGACAACTGGCTCCGATTCTCACCCAAGTGCAAAGATAGCAGTGACGTAGAAGAGAGGAGACGTGTTCAAGAACTGTTCGTAAGCGTCAACATGGCTGACCGCCAGATTGGCGTCAACTATCTGATGCGCAGCGGTGATGCGTTCGACCGGTCTGTCAAGTTCTAACGTATCCACTCCTTTCACAGTTCACTCGCACACAGGCGGTGTTCGGTTCTGGAGGTATTGTGAAATTGCATAGCGTGTGGCTTTTCGATTTGATTCCCTTTGCTACATTTACTTTTTCCGGGATCCCCCGTATTATATCGCCAGCAGTACCTTTGATTAACCTGAACCATTTGTCCTTTTACATATTAGTCCTAAGTCCAACCCCGACCCCAGCCCTTAGCCCCCTAGATACGAACAGTCGGATATGAAGCACATGGACTGACTTCTTGTCTAATCAGATGCTTCTGCGTCCGACTTTCCAGCTCTGATGATCATTGGCCAGGCGCATGCAATGTCGATCTTTACCCAGGGCTGTTTCACAAGGCCATGACGAGCCGTTACATATCTCGGCAACAGACATCCGAGGTAAGTCTGGACATTGATTCTTGAACATTGGAAGCCGTCTTGTCTGAAATATACACTATTATACAATCCCTCGGTTGAGAATACCCCGACCGTATAACTACCGAGTATATTGAAGCCATTTGGGTGCATAATGGACAAGGTATGTTAGTGCGCGAAATGGCTTAGAACGTAATATATACGGGAATACTATTCCACTATGCGCTAGCACTATACTATCTATCCATCAACCACACTTCAACGGATAATTTACTTCAGAAAAGTAGAGGGGTAGTCTCTTGGTTTGAACTGATCGATATTCATATAGATGGTATGATGTGCTACTCCGACTTCTCGCAGCCCTGCGTTTGTTCTCTACCTGGATAGAACACAAGTGAAAAGCGCAGCACAACATGACATCAATCCTAGGGCTTTAAGCCTTATGGGCTATGCAGTGACTGTAATTTGCGCCCCAAATGCACAAGTCAAACGCGCTCAAACCGTCTACCTAGCGGGCGACTCCACCATGGCGAAAGCCACCACCAACATCCAAGGCACGTATCAAAAACAGCCATCCGTGGGCCCCCCCTCGTATCGACCTCCCACGCTAACCATGCCACAGGGTGGGGCGTCTACATTCCCTACTCGCTCAGCCTGCCTGTAGTCAACAAAGCCATCGGAGGGCGCAGCGCACGTTCCTACACGGTCGAGGGCCGCTTCGACGAGATCATCAAAACCGTGCAGGCCAACGACATTGTGATCATCGAATTCGGGCACAACGACGGCGGCAGCCTGTCGCCCACGGACAACGGGCGCACCGACTGCCCCGGCGCCGGCGACGAAAAGTGCACGTCGGTGTACAACGGGCAGACGGTGACGGTGCTCACGTATCCCGCGTACCTGATCAACGCGGGCAAGGCGCTCGTCGCAAAGGGCGCAAAGGTCATCATCTCGTCGCCCACGCCCAACAATCCCTGGGAGGGAGGCTCCTTCAGCTACGCGCCGTCCCGCTTCACGACGTACAGCAAGGACGCGGCGGCGAAGATCGGGAGCAGCGCCATGTTTGTGGATCACGGCTCGTACACGGCGAACATTTTCAAGCAGATGGGGAAACAGAAAGTGGATGCGCTGTATCCGAATGATCATACGCACACGAGTCCTGCGGGAGCGGACGTTGTAAGTAAGGCTTTTGTGAAGGCGTTGCTGTGTGGAGGGACGGGATTCTTGAATGGGTTTGTGAAGAATAGTACGAGTGGGGTGGAAGGGAGCTGTCTTTGAGCAGAGAAAAAATGAGCAGGGTGGTGCATTTAGATTGAGCCGCATCATCATTTGTATCTTGAACGAAGTGGACTCCATTTCTGTGCCCAGAAAGGGGGATGTGAATGGGATGTGCTTGGTGTGTTTCGTGTCATCGTCAACCCCCACTTATCCCTCTTGAAACTTCCGTCACTCGCGGGCTGTGTACTTCAATGAGATGCTGGATGCAGATGTTAGTCCACCGACACGCTCAGTATTTGTGCTGCTAACGTTGCAGTATATATCTACCTATGTCCGATCCGCTCTTCATTTGTTCGTTGTTCAAATAGTCCTGCCAGATAACAAGAGTAGCGATATCGCAGCAAGGCTTACTTATAGTTCTAGTTAGTTGAGCGCGCAAAGGCCCCGAGCATCTGGGTGCACATCGATTTAACTATTTGCCAAGTTGAAAAAACAGTTATCTTCTGGTTCGTACAATCAGCATGTGGTCTCTTTCGAACTAGGTCAGTTCTATTTTTAGTTCGTCGTTTTTTCCTCATCTTCCTCTTCTTATTCAGATTTTTTGTCGTTTTGTTTGATTCTTGTTGTGTATGTGGTGCGCCTCCTGTTCCACTTCGAGATGAGTTCAATAAACAAGTTTGAGTTGGATTGAATTCAGTCGAGCTGAAAGATAGATAGAACTGAGAGCACATTTAACTGCGCATAATGGCCTTCCTTCGATAGTGTCTCGGTACTTTTCAGTGCATTCTTTCGACATTCTGCAGAGTACTAATGCCGACCAGGCAAGACTTGTGTCAACGGCCAGCGGTAGTTGCCATGGGATCATGGTATTAGAAAAGATGATAGTTTTTTTTAAACTTGGGATGAAACGAGCTATGGCCGTGTGTATGAGAAAACACATAACACCACTTTCTGTACTATTGACTCGGGATTTATGTGGATCTGATGAACGACCATGACTACCAGAGGCATATCAAACGAGGAGGATCGCAGTGTGAAGTGTACCTAATAACAATCTACTTCATTACTTCTAGCAATATTTATCTTGAAGTGAAAGACATGGTATATAGTTATTTCAAAACAGCGATTTTTTTTTTGACTTTTTTTGAACAAGTAGTTAGTAAGGGGGTAATGTGAATTCGAAATGCTAATAACGTTATAGAATAAAGTCAAAGCAAGCTCGATGTTATTTCCTCCTTCACTTCTGTTACCTAATTCAATACACAACCTAGGCGAGAGTAGAATGCCTTCATATGATCTCGTACTGTGTGCGTTATTGCAGGGTGCTGACCAGATTGAGCTATTTGTTAAGCTGTCTCCATTTGAGTAACTCGCCCATGCACTGAACCTAAGTCTGAGCTGATCATGGATACATGTTTCTGCAAACTGTACTCAATCTAGCACCGATGACATCTCCTAAGCAAATACATCTTGGCTTAAGACATTCGGCCGGCCTGGCCAACCCCAGCACCAAAGCGGGCCGTTTATCTCGCAAGGCACGTGTAGTCCACGCGATATCTGTAAGAAATTACCAACAGGCCCCCTACGGACTATACCTGTCTCACCAAAACCGAATATAATAAGACAACGTATACTCCCATCATACGATGTCGGGATTTTCCACGAGGCTCCATGTCCACCTTCTATTTACGGTCGACGAGGCTGACGTACATACGTGTCTGCAGCATGTACATTCGCGCTTGCGACGTCCGTGAAACGTGCGTGTGCAGGGAAGCTCGGGGAGCGCTAATTCAGATTCTCTTGCATTCACCGACATACATGCATGTGCGCCACACTTCAGGGTCTTTGCTCGATGATGGTCATTCTTGCATTGCATGCTGTATGTACATGCAGAGGCGCAAAGCACGCACGCATGCAAGCACCCCGCGCACTAAGCAAAGTAGCAATGTGCGATTAAGCACCCTTGCCATCCCACGGGGCGAAAAGTGGAGTCGAAACCCGGACCCTCGGGATCCGAGTGCGACATCGACGTTTGAGCGGAGCGACGTGTTAGAGGCTAGGTTGGTCTGTGGTTCTCCCTGATGGGTAGAGCGTGGACGGAAGGGCCGGGGCTCGGGTTGGACCGATAGTTCTAGAATTCCAGAAGCGTACGGTTTCAGATCCACTCTGTGGCATGCAGGATAGGATAGGACGGGGTCAGTTATATTGATCACGCTTGCTTACTCGAAACAGTAAAGCTACACTGCATATAAGCTGCACTGAAGGAGCTGCATATCTGTCGTTGGATGTGTGAGGTTTTCCTTGTTGTGGATGGTTCTTGGCTGCATGTTAGCCGGTGGATCTATTGTATCGGAGCAGCAGGGACACGATGGAAGAGTTTCTGCTTTTGAAGAATGGAGGATCATGGAGTCCCGTTTCCCATACTCGTCGTTTGTGTCCTAGCTTGGAGCTAGTGTCCAATGTGATATAGAACGCACGTA
>Ga0247757_10001903_pt1 | contig 12246 bp, 12 predicted proteins | sample UWRJL126311R4_FD_180929 | JGI IMG/M metagenome (GOLD analysis project Ga0247757, IMG submission 180929) | Plant litter microbial communities from Arlington Agricultural Research Station in Wisconsin, United States - UWRJ-L126-311R-4 | ecosystem: Environmental > Terrestrial > Plant litter >...
CGCAACCGGTGGAGACGATCGGCGCCGCGGCCGATAGTTGCTCCCAATCGGCCTTCGAGACGAGGGAGCGCACATGACGGCATCGACAGACAGCATCGACTCGGCCCACACCCTGCGGCGGGAGTTCTCGCTGTGGTCGGCGTTCGCTTTCGCGTTCGCCTTCATCTCGCCGATCGTTGCCCTCTACGGCATCTTCGGGCTGGCGCTCACCGCGGCGGGCCCCAGTTTCTGGTGGGGATTCCTGCTCGTGTTCGGCGGTCAGCTGCTGGTGGCCTTCGTGTTCGCGACCCTGGTGTCGCGCTGGCCGCTCGAAGGGTCGATCTACCAGTGGTCCCGCCGCCTGATGGGCACCGGTTACGGTTGGTTCGCCGGCTGGTTCTACATGTGGACCCTGGTGATCGCGATGGCCACCGTGGCCCTCGGCGCCGCCGGGTTCATCGCCAACATCGCCGGTGTCGAGGCGCCCTCGGGCGGCCTGCGTGCGGGCATCGCCCTGGTGATCCTGTTGTGCGGCACGGTGATCAACCTGATCGGCCGTGGCGCGCTGAAGGTCTTCATGACCGCCAGCATCGTCGCCGAGATCCTCGGGTCGATCGGGCTGGGCACCTGGCTGCTGTTGTTCCACCGCAACAACTCGCTGTCGGTGCTGTTCGAGGGCGGCGGCGCGGGCAGCGGCACCTGGTCCTACCTGTCGGGGCCGTTCCTGATCGCCGTCGCGTTCATCGGGTTCTCGTTCGTGGGGTTCGAAAGTGCCGGCGCGATCGCCGAAGAGGTGCACGAGCCGCGCCGCGATCTGCCCAAAGCCGTGCTGTTCTCGCTGACGTTCATCGCCATCGTCGTGGCCTACTCGAGCCTCGCGATCATCCTGGCGATCCCCGACCTGGACGCGGTGGCTGCCGGCTCGGTCGCCGACCCGGTGTACGACACCCTCACCGCAGCGCTCGGTGCGGGCATCGCCCGGCCGGTCGAGGTGCTGTTCGTGATCGGCTTCCTCGCCAGCTTCCTCGCGCTGCAGACGGCGGCGTCACGGGTCATCTGGGCCTACGGCCGCGACGGTGCGCTGCCCGCGGCCGGCGTGCTGTCCCGGCTGGCCGGGGCCGGGCGGATGCCGGTGGCCGCGATCGGGATCACCACCGTGGTGGGCGGGGCGCTGTTCGCGTTGTCGATCGTGGCAGGCGACATCTACTCGCTGATGGTCAACTTCACCACCGGCGGGTTCTACCTGGCGTTCCTGTTCCCGCTGGTCGGTTTCCTCGTCGTGCTGATGCGCCGGGCCTGGACCGCGCCGTCGTTCTCGCTGGGCCGTTTCGCGCTGCCCGTCGCCGCGGTGGCCGTGGTGTGGGCGCTGCTGCAGATGCTCAACATCTCCTGGCCCCGTGCGGTGTACGACGAGCGCTACCTGGACTGGTCGGTGTGGATCGGCGTGGCGGTGCTGGCGATCCTCGGCGCGGTCGTCTTCGCCGCCGTTCGCTCCCGCATCACCGCGGCCCACGATGAGTGAGCGCCCCGCGGCGATCGTCACCGGCGCGGCCAGCGGCATCGGCGCCGCCGTCGTCGAGGTGCTGCGGTCGCGCGGATTCGCCATCGGCGCCGTCGATCTCGCCGCCATCGATCTTGCTGATGTCGACGGCGCCGACCACGCCGTGCGTGCGGATGTCTCCGACGCCGCGGCCGTGCGGTCGGCCGTCGACGAGGTGCGGGAGCGGCTCGGCCCGGTGTACGCGGCGGTCAGCGTGGCGGGCCACTACGCGATGGCGCCGGTGGCCGAGATCGGCGCCGACGCGTGGCGGCGCATGCTGCGGGTGCACCTCGGCGGCTTCGTCAACCTGGCAAGGGCCTGCCTGCCCGACCTCAGCGCCCACCGCGGCGCGCTGGTCGCCGTCGCCAGCGAATTGGCTGTCGGGGGAGGCGATCACGACGCGCACTACGCCGCCGCCAAGGGGGCGCTGCTGGGCGCGGTGCGCAGCCTGGCCGCCGAGGTGGCGCCGAGCGGGGTGCGGGTGAACGCCGTCGCTCCTGGCCCCACCGACACCCCGCTGCTGGCGCACGACTCACCCTGGCGCGCAACCGAATACCTCGAGACGCTGCCGCTGCGGCGGCTGGCCCTGCCGCGCGAGGTCGCCCGGTGCGTCGAATACCTGGTGTGTGACGCCGGATTCAGTGCGGGAGACGTCGTCAACGTCAACTCCGGAGCGGTGATATGACGACCTCGACGGACCTGACCGGGCGGGTGGTCCTGGTCACCGGTGCCGCGCAGGGCATGGGCGTCGCACACGCCCGCCGCCTGGCCGCCGCCGGTGCGACCGTCGCGGTCAACGATCTGCGCGACAACGCCGCGCTGACCGAATTGGCCGCCGGCATCGGCGGATTCGCGGTCCCCGGTGACGTGTCCGACCCGGATGAATGCCTGCGCATCGCCGACACCGTCGTGCGCACCGCGGGCCGGCTCGACGTGCTGGTGGCCAACCACGCCTACATGACCATGGCACCTCTGCTCGAGCACGACGACGCCGACTGGTGGCGGGTCGTCGACACCAACCTCGGGGGCACCTTCTTCCTGGTGCAGGCGGTGCTGCCGCACATGCGGCGGCAGGGGGCTGGCCGCATCGTCGTGATCACCAGTGAATGGGGTGTCACCGGCTGGCCCGAGGCGACGGCCTACGCGGCATCCAAGGCGGGGCTCATCTCGTTGGTGAAGACCCTGGGCCGGGAGCTCGCACCCGAGGGCATCATCGTCAACGCGGTCGCCCCCGGCGTCACCGACACCCCGCAGCTGCAGGTCGACGCCGCCGCAGCCGGTGTCGACCTCGCCGTCGTGCAGGACCGCTATGCCGCAGCGATTCCGTTGGGCCGCATCGGATCTCCGGCCGAGATCGCAGCCGCGGTGGAACTGCTCGCCGACTTCGAGGTCTCGGCCGTGGTGGGACAGGTGCTGTCCTGCAACGGTGGATCCACCCGGTCGCGGGTGTGAAAGGAGAGCACGACATGGCACAGGGAACCCATGTGCGCACCGAGAGCGGCACGGTCGGGCAGATCGACGCCCAGCAGGTGCCCCGGTACGCGGGGCTGGGCACCTTCGCGCGGCTCCCGCAGCGCCACGAGGTGGACCGGTACGACATCGCGGTGGTCGGTGTCCCGTTCGACGGCGGCGTGACCTACCGCCCGGGGGCGCGGTTCGGTCCGGCCGCGATCCGGCAGGCGTCCCGGCTGCTCAAGCCCTACCATCCTGCGCTGGACGCGACACCGTTCACGGCGGCGCAGGTCGTCGACGCCGGTGACATCGCGGCCAATCCGTTCGACATCACCACCGCGGTGGACCAGATCCGCGAGGGCATCGCCGACCTGCTCGTCGAGGACGGCCGGCGGGTGGTGCTGCTCGGCGGTGACCACACGATCGCGTTGCCGTCGCTGCAGGCGATGCACGCGGTGCACGGGCCGGTGGCGCTGGTGCACTTCGATGCTCACCTCGACACCTGGGACACCTACTTCGGGGCGCCGTGCACCCACGGCACCCCGTTCCGGCGCGCCGCCGAGCAGGGCCTGCTGGTCAAGGACCGCTCGGCGCACGTCGGTATCCGCGGATCGCTCTACGACCGCGCCGATCTGCTCAACGACGCCGAGCTCGGCTTCACCGTGGTGCACTGCCGCGACATCGACCGGATCGGTGTCGACGGCACGATCGAGCGGATCCTCGACCGGGTGGCCGACCACCCGGTGTACGTGTCCATCGACATCGACGTGCTCGACCCGGCATTCGCCCCTGGCACCGGCACGCCGGAGATCGGCGGGATGACCAGCCGTGAACTCGTCGCCGTGCTGCGGGCGATGCGCGACCTGCCGATCGTCGGCGCCGACGTCGTGGAGGTGGCTCCCGCCTACGACCACGCCGAGGTGACCGCCGTCGCGGCGGCCAACCTGGCGTACGAGATGATCACGCTCATGGCGGGCCGATGATCGAGTGGCCGGACGGCAAGACCGCGGCGGCGGCGTTCACCTTCGACGTGGACGCCGAGTCGGCGGTGCTGTGGAGTCCGTCGGGCGATTGGCAGTCGGTGGGCGCGCGGATGAGCGTGATGAGCCATCAGGCCTACGGTCCGCTCGTCGGTCTGCCGCGCATCCTCACGCTGCTGGAGCGCCACCAGATCGCATCGACGTTCTTCGTGCCCGGCCACACCGCCGACCGGTACCCGCAGGCCGTGCGCGCGATCGTGACGGCCGGTCACGAGATCGCCCACCACGGTTACCTGCACGAGCAACCCACCCAGCTCACGCTCGAGGGTGAGATCGACGCACTGGACCGGGGATTGGCCGCGCTGGCCGACGTTGCCGGTGTTCGTCCGGTGGGGTACCGCGCGCCGATGTGGGATCTGTCCTGGCGCACCCCCGAACTGCTGGTCGAGCGTGACTTCCTCTACGACTCCAGCCTGATGGACGCCGACGCGCCCTACGAGCTGGCGGTCGGCCCACGGGCGAGCCTGGTGGAGATCCCGATCCAGTGGGCGCTCGACGACTGGGAGCAGTACTGCTTCCTGCCCGACGTGTCGGGCAGCGGCCTCATCGAATCCCCGCGCAAGGCACGGGAACTGTGGCAGCTGGAATTCGACGCGCTGCGCGGTGTCGGTGGGTGCTGGGTGCTGACCAACCATCCTTTCCTCAGCGGAAGGCCTTCGCGCGCAGCCGAACTCGACGAGCTGATGGGTTATGTCGCCGGCCACGGCGACGTGTGGACGACCAGCCTGGGCGAGATCGCCACGCACGTGCGCGCACTGGGGCTGGCGCCGCGGCGCATCAGCCCGCCCGACGTCCCGCGCTAGCACCGCGGCCGGTGGTCAGGCTTTGCGCGCCCGCTTGTAGACCTTCTCGAGTTCCTTGCCGCGGATCCCGTTGCGCTGCGCCTTCTCGACCTTGTGCAGCACCACCGGACACCGCTTGCAACGCGGCTTGCTGCGGCAGCACTTCGCCTTCGGTGTGAGCTCTGTCGGCTTGCTGGCCACGTGACGGGAATCTCTCGTTTTCGCGATCGGTGCACCACACTGCGACAATCACGGGCGTGACTGCTCGCCCCGAATTCCGCAACGTCGCCATTGTGGCCCACGTCGACCACGGCAAGACCACCCTGGTCGACGCGATGCTGCGCCAATCGGGGGCGCTGCACCACCGCGGCGACGATGCGGTGGAACGGCTGATGGACTCCGGTGACCTGGAGAAGGAAAAGGGCATCACGATCCTGGCCAAGAACACCGCGGTGCACCGGCACCACCCCGACGGATCGATGACCGTCATCAATGTGATCGACACACCAGGCCACGCCGACTTCGGCGGCGAGGTGGAGCGCGGGCTGTCCATGGTCGACGGCGTGCTGCTGCTGGTGGACGCCTCGGAGGGCCCGCTGCCGCAGACCCGGTTCGTGCTGCGCAAGGCGCTGGCCGCGCACCTGCCGGTGATCGTGGTGGTCAACAAGACCGACCGGCCCGACGCCCGCATCGCCGAGGTCGTCGAGGAGAGCCACGACCTGCTGCTCGACGTCGCCTCCGACCTCGACGAAGAAGCCCAGGCCGCCGCGGAGAAGGCGCTCGACCTGCCCACGCTGTACGCCTCGGGCCGCGCGGGCATCGCCAGCACCGCCCAGCCCGCCAACGGTGAGAATCCCGACGGGGAGAACCTCGACCCGCTGTTCGACGTGCTGCTCGAGCACATCCCGCCGCCGCAGGGCGATCCGGAGGCGCCGCTGCAGGCGCTCGTCACCAACCTCGACGCGTCGGCGTTCCTGGGCCGGCTCGCACTGATCCGCATCTACAAGGGCCGCATCCGCAAGGGTCAGCAGGTGGCGTGGATGCGCGAGGTCGACGGCCACCCCGTCATCACCAACGCCAAGATCACCGAACTGCTGGTCACCGAGGGTGTCGAGCGGACGGCCACCGACGAGGCGGTCGCGGGCGACATCGTCGCCGTCGCAGGCATCCCCGAGATCATGATCGGCGACACCCTGGCCGACCCCGACCACGCGCACGCGCTGCCCCGCATCACCGTCGACGAGCCGGCGATCTCGGTGACCATCGGCACCAACACGTCCCCGATCGCGGGCAAGGTGTCCGGGCACAAGCTCACTGCGCGCATGGTGAAGAACCGGCTGGACGCCGAACTCGTCGGCAACGTGTCGATCAAGGTCGTCGACATCGGCCGCCCGGACGCGTGGGAGGTCCAGGGCCGCGGTGAGTTGGCGCTCGCAGTGCTGGTCGAGCAGATGCGCCGCGAAGGTTTCGAGCTGACCGTCGGCAAGCCGCAGGTGGTCACCCGCACAGTCGACGGCAAGCTGCACGAGCCGTTCGAGGCCATGACGATCGACTGCCCGGAGGAGTTCGTCGGCGCCATCACCCAGCTGATGGCCGCCCGCAAGGGCCGCATGGAGGAGATGGCCAACCACGCCGCCGGCTGGGTCCGGATGGACTTCATCGTCCCCAGCCGCGGATTGATCGGGTTCCGCACCGACTTCCTGACGCTGACCCGCGGCACCGGCATCGCCAACGCGGTGTTCGACGGCTACCGGCCGTGGGCGGGGGAGATCCGCGCCCGCCACAGCGGTTCGTTGGTGTCGGATCGCAGCGGTCAGATCACCCCGTTCGCGATGATCCAGCTCGCCGACCGCGGCCAGTTCTTCGTCGAGCCCGGTCAGGAGACCTACGAGGGTCAGGTCGTCGGGATCAACCCGCGCGCCGAGGACCTCGACATCAACATCACCCGCGAGAAGAAACTCACCAACATGCGGTCCTCGACGGCCGACGTGATGGAGACGCTGGCCCGGCCGCTGGAACTCGACCTGGAGAAGGCGATGGAGTTCTGCGCCGAGGACGAGTGCGTCGAGGTCACCCCGGAGATCGTGCGGGTGCGCAAGGTGGAGCTGATTGCCTCGCTGCGGGCGCGCGCCAAAGCCCGCGCCAAGCAGAGCAACCAGCAAGCTGGGGTGTAGCTCACGGCCATCGTTACCCTGAACAGCGTGCCGACCGCCCGCCGCGTGCTGTGTTGCGCGCTCGCGATGGCTGTCCTGCTGGCCGGTTGTACCGTGAGCCCGCCGCCCGCCCCGCAGAGCACCGACACCGCCGAGTCGACGGTGCCGCCGGCGGCCAAGGCGACGCAGATCATCATGGCGATCGATTCGATCGGCCCCGGGTTCAACGCGCACCTGGTCTCCGACCAGTCACCGGTGAACGCGGCGATCAGTTCGCTGGTGCTGCCGAGCGCCTTCCGGCCCATCCCGGACTCCCGCACACCCACCGGTTCGCGCTGGGAGATGGACCCCACCCTGCTGGAGTCCGCCGAGGTCACCAGCCAGGACCCGTTCACCGTCACGTACAAGATCCGGCCCGAGGCGCAGTGGACGGACAACGCGCCGATCGGCGCCGACGACTTCTGGTACCTGTGGCGGCAGATGGTCAGCCAGCCGGGCACCGTCGACCCGGCGGGTTACGACCTGATCACCGGCGTGCAGTCGGTCGAGGGCGGCAAGACCGCGGTGGTCACGTTCTCCCAGCCGTATCCGGCGTGGCGGGAGTTGTTCGACGACATCCTGCCCGCGCACATCGTCAAGGACGTCCCCGGCGGGTTCGCGGCCGGGCTGACGCAGGCGCTGCCCGTGACGGGCGGTCAGTTCCGGGTCGAGAGCATCGACCCGCAGCGCGACGAGATCCTGCTGGCCCGCAACGACCGCTACTGGGGGAAGCCGGCCATCCCGGATCAGATCCTGTTCCGCCGCGGCGGCGCCCCCGCCGCGCTGGCCGACTCGATCCGCAACGGCGACACGCAGGTGGCCCAGGTGCACGGCGGATCGGCGGTGTTCGCGCAGTTGTCGGCGATCCCGGACGTGCGGACCGCGCGCATCGTCAGCCCCCGCGTCATGGAACTGACGCTGCGCGCCCAGCAGCCGGCGCTGACCGACACCCAGGTGCGCAAGGCGGTGCTCGGGTTGCTGGACGTGGACCTGCTGGCCGCGGTCGGCGCGGGCGACGACAACACGGTGACGTTGGCGCAGGCCCAGGTGCGGTCCCCGTCGGACCCGGGGTACGTGCCGACGGCCCCGCCGGCGATGACGCGCGAGGAGGCGCTGGAGCTGCTGGACGGGGCCGGGTACCGCCTGCAGCCCGCGGCGGCTCCTCCCGCGACCCCGACGTCGGCGCCACCCGGTCCGCCGGAGAGCAACCGCGGGCAGCTGACCAAGGACGGCGATCCGCTGACGCTGGTGCTCGGGGTGGCCGCCAACGACCCCACGTCGGTGGCGGTCGCGAACACCGCCGCCGACCAGCTCCGCAGCGTGGGCATCGCGGCCTCGGTGTCCGCCCTGGATCCGGTCGCGCTCTACGGCGATGCGCTGACCGACAACAAGATCGACGCGGTGGTGGGCTGGCGACAGGCCGGCGGCGACCTGGCCACGGCGCTGGAGTCGCGTTTCGGCTGCCCCGCCCTCGAGGCGACCGCGGTCCCGACCGCGACCGCGGTGCCGTCGTCCACCTCAGCACCGTCCACCTCGGCACCGTCCACGTCGGCTGCGCCGTCGCCGTCCAGCACCCCGGCCCGGCCCGGCCCGTCCCCGTCGGCGACCCCCACGACCGCGCCGACGTCGACACCGGCCCCCGAAGCCGGCCAGCTGGTGCAGGCGCCCAGCAACATCACCGGCATCTGCGACCGCAGCATCCAGCCGCGCATCGACGCGGCACTGGACGGCACCGCGGACGTCGGAGAGGTGATCGACGAGGTCGAACCGCGACTGTGGGACATGGCGACCGTGCTGCCGATCCTGCAGGACACCACGATCGTCGCGGCCGGTCCCAGCGTGCAGCACGTCAGCCTGACAGGCGCGGTGCCGGTCGGCATCGTCGGCGACGCCGGTCAGTGGGTCAAGTCGCCGCAGTGATCCGGCGCCGAGGCAGGTGCGCCAGACCGTAGGCGGTGAACGCGGCGATCGCGAAGACCGCCATCAGCCACCACGGCGGGCGCGCCAATTCCCAGACGAACAGCGTCGCGAACACCGGTGAGCGCTGGGTGATCGCCAGCACGCCCGCCGCGCACGTCAGCGACACCGCCGCCACCGGCAGGTCCACCCCGGTCACGGCGCTCAACCCCAACGCCACCACCGACCCGGCCGCCGCACCGGTGGCAAGCGCAGGCGTGAGCAGACCGCCCTCGGCGCCCGCCCGCAGGAACAGCGCCGTCAGCAGCGGCTTGGCCAGCAGGATCGCGGCCGCGGCGGTCAGGGTCAATCCGCTGTTCACGCTGACCTGCAGAACGCTGCGGCCGTTGCCGGGCAGTTCAGGCAGCCAGATCGAGCACACCCCGGTCATCAGCCCGGCCGCCGCGATCGCCGGGATCAGCTCCACCGACCGAGGTGCGCGCGCCGGCCGGGCCGCGGCCGTCAGGTGGTCGAAACCGACGCCGATGACGACGGCCACCGGCGCCAAGGCCAGCGCCAGCAAGGCGAACAGCGGGGACAGGCCCGCGTCCGGCCACACCAGCGGATGCTCGAGGCGGGTGACCGGGGCGGCCACGGCCACCGCCAGGCTGGAGGTGATCAACGCGCAGCCCAGCGCCCGCGGCTGCCAGGTGCCCAGCAGGATGCGCGCGGCGAACAGCGCGCCGCCCAACGGCACGCTGTACACCGCGCCGAGACCCGCCCCGGCCGCGCACGCCAGCAGCATCTCGCGATCCTGTGCCGTGAGCACCCACCGCGACATGCCGAGATGGCTCCACGCCAGGGCCGTCTGCCGCGGCGCGCCCTCGCGGCCCAGCGACGCCCCCGACCCGACCAGCAGCACCTGCAGCCCGGCGTCGAGCGTCAGCGCCAGCGGCCGCACCGGGCGTTCGCCGGCGATGACCGCGCTCAAGTGCGGTACCTCCGTGCGGCGGCGCAACAGCCACCAGCCGGCCCCGGCGAGTGCCCCGCCCAGCATCGGCCCCAGCATCCGGCGCAGGACGCCGCTGTTCTCCACACCGGTGAGCAGCGTGCCGAAGTCGTAGCGGTAGGTCAGGTGCTCGACGGCATGCAGCAGGACGGTCGTGGCGGCGCCTGCCGCCCCGGCGAGCAGACCGACCAGGACGATCGCGCACCCGAACTCCACTGCGCGGCGGGACACCAGGCGAATCTAGGCGACATCGCACTCCGACCGACCCCGACCCCGACCGACCCCGACCCCACTCCGCCGACCGCCCGTCCGAGCGGGCAAGCTGATCGCATGGAGACGCCGCGGCTGCTGTTCGTGCACGCCCACCCCGACGACGAAACCCTCACCACCGGCGCGACGATCGCCCACTACCGCGCCCGCGGCGCCCAGGTCCAGGTCCTGACCTGCACGCTCGGGGAGGAGGGCGAGGTGATCGGCGACCAGTGGGCGCTGCTGGCGGCCGACCGGGCTGATCAGCTCGGCGGCTATCGGATCGCGGAACTGACCGCTGCGCTGGGCGCGCTCGGTGTCGACGGGCCGCGCTTCCTCGGCGGTGCGGGCCGCTGGCGGGATTCGGGGATGGCAGGCAGCCCGCCCCGGCGCGGAAGCCGGTTCAGCGACGGCGATCTCGACGAGCAGGCGGCGTCACTGGCGGCCGTCGTCGACGAGCTGCGCCCGCACGTCGTCGTCACCTACGACCCCAACGGCGGCTACGGACACCCCGACCACATCCGGGCCCACCAGGTCACCATCGCCGGCGTCGCCGCCGCGCGCTGGCGGGTGCCCAAGGTGTACTGGACGGTGATCTCACGCAGCGCCGCGATGACCGCGCTCGCCGGCCTCGCCGAGGTGCCGGCGAGCTGGTCCGTGGTGGACGCCGAGGCGCTGCTGCCGACCATCAGCTACGCCGACGAGACGATCGACGCGGCCATCGACGCCACCGCGGCGCTGCAGGCGAAGGTGGCGGCGCTTCGGGCGCATGCGACCCAGGTGCAGGTGTCCGAGGACGGGACGGTCATCGCGCTGTCGAACAACATCGCGCTGCCGGTCTGGGCCGAGGAACACTACGTCCTGGTCGACGGCGCCGCGGGGGAGCGGGACGCCCGCGGCTGGGAAACCGATCTGCTGGCCGGCGTGAGTCTGGGATGACGACGGCGCGCGCGGGGTACGCTGCCCCCAACTGGACGCGGCGCGGAAGGGCAGCACATGGATCAGGACCTCGATCCCAACCTGCAGCACTGGCAGGACCGCCTGGACAACTTCCAGTGGGTGCTCGGCTCGCTGGTGTCCGTGCTCGACAGCATCCCGACCTGACAGCGCCGTCGGTCGCCACCCCGGATCGGCTCAGCTGGTTCGTGCTGGCCGTGCTCGCCGTCGACGGTGTGCTGTCGGCGTTGATGGCGGTGTTCTTCCTCAATCTGCGCATCGGTGCGGTGCCCGTCCCGATCAGCCCGGTGCTCGCCGGTGCGCTCAACGCCGCGCTGGTGTGGGTGGCGTTGCGGTGGACGCCGTCTCCGCGGGTGGCCGCGATCCCGTTGTGGGCGTGGCTCGCGACGGTGCTGGCGTGCACGTTCGGCGGTCCTGGTGACGACATCATCCTCGGCGGGGTCGGCCTGCTGGAGTACGGCTCGATCCTGCTCATCGCCGTCGGGGCGCTGCCCGCGGGCTGGCTGCTCACCCGGCGCCGGGCGCTGCCGCCGAGGACCGGGGCGACCTCCGGCCGACGCGTTCGTTGACTACTGTGGCCCCTATGCCAGGCGCCTTGGTGAGGAAAAGTGGGACATGCGGATGATCGGCGACCCCGCCGTGGTTATGCGGAAGTGGCTTTGAACCCCCAGCACGGCACCGATCTGCCCACCCCCGGCGTCCCCGCTCCCTCGACCGCCCCGTCCCCGGCCGCGTTGCGCCGGGTGTTGCGTCGGGCGCGCGACGGTGTGGTGCTCAATGTCGACGAGGCCGCGATCGCATTGACCGCCCGTGGGACGGATCTGGCGGATCTGTGTGCCAGTGCGGCCCGGGTGCGCGACGCGGGTCTGGAGGCCGCGGGGCGGCGCGGAGCGGCGGGCCGGCTTCCGGTGAGCTACTCGCGCAAGGTGTTCCTGCCGATCACCCATCTGTGCCGCGACACCTGCCATTACTGCACGTTCGTCACCGTGCCGGGCCGGCTGCGCGCGGCGGGCAAGGGCATGTACATGGAGCCCGACGAGATCCTCGACGTGGCGCGCCGCGGTGCCGAATTGGGTTGCAAGGAGGCGTTGTTCACTCTCGGTGACCGGCCCGAGACGCGCTGGGACGAGGCGCGTCAGTGGCTCGACGA
>Ga0247757_10001904_pt1 | contig 12221 bp, 5 predicted proteins | sample UWRJL126311R4_FD_180929 | JGI IMG/M metagenome (GOLD analysis project Ga0247757, IMG submission 180929) | Plant litter microbial communities from Arlington Agricultural Research Station in Wisconsin, United States - UWRJ-L126-311R-4 | ecosystem: Environmental > Terrestrial > Plant litter >...
GCATGGTTTCATGGGATTCAGCATTTTCAGGCTCCCTATATCTGGTATAATTAATTTGATTTGGTGGGAGAGAAGTATCGAAATGTGCTCACCCTACGGACATTGGCACTTTCACCCCCACCTTCTCGCTACTATTTTGTATTCTTCTAGTATTGAGATCTACCGCGAAAGATGCTTTTTCAGAGGGCACAGCTGAACACTCTGGAATCTCTGAATTCGGATACAGTAACAAGTCGGGTCTGTCAAACAATAGCGGATTATCCTGATAACCTCCGGCCGTATTGTTGAGGAGAAGCAATCCATTGGATGATTTGGAGTTTGAGTCACTATCAGCTGCTCGAAATGAGCTATGATCGTCCCGGGTTTTCAGATCCGGCGCATGATTTTTGAGTGAAGTATCTCTTCCAGGCTCGGTATCTTTCTTCAAAGTATCTGCACGCCAATTCTGAATCTCTTTATTTGAAGAATACGTTTCAGCCATCACAGAAGATGGGATTGACCTGAAATCAACTAGAGGGACTGAATCAAACACAAATTTAGCAGTCGCTCCTGTGGTAGGTGGGGTAATCAAACCGTTCTCCAGGTGATCACCCTCTACATTTTCAGGTGTGCCCTTGCTTCTAATATATGTTCCTGGTGGGGACAAAGCTGTGTATTCAGGCCCATTCGGGTGGCCATGAGGAGTGCCCGAAATCATCGCAACATCATCAATACCGCGACCAAGATCAAGCTTCGATAGAAGACCCTGGAGCTGTTCTAATGAGCTCGATATATCGCTTTCCTGTCGAGGTTGTTGTATCGCTGATGAAGTTTCCAGAGCTTCCACAACAGGGTTTGTTTTTGCTATTTCCTTGTTTGTCGACGAGTCCATATCGCTGAAACCTTCTTGTTGATTTAGCTCACAGGGAAGCTCTATGGTCGTGGCCTGCCTCAGAATGCACTCTTCCCGTCCTGTTTCAGACAAGCTCTGTTTTTGGTCCAATGTTGTTGCCGAGACATCTTTCTGTAGATCCCTTTCTTCTATGTCTCGTTCTTGCCAAGTATTACCTTCCAACAAGATTTCCTTCAACGGCGCCTTTGAGATAGGCACATTTCCCTCGCTGTTCTGGGCACTCCCCCCAAGGCCTGCTAGCTCTTCAAAGTGCGCCTTCCAATTTTGACCTTGAGACATCTTTTCGAGCGGTGCGTCCCACTCAAACTCTTCGATTGCCTTAAGCCCATCCTCCCAGGCGAGCTCGTCGAATGGCATCCCTTGCTGTGTATTGAGGAACAACTCCAGAAACTCCAAGTCGTCTTTACCGCTGCCCTGAGTGGCGAGAAGGTCCAGGACTGATGGTAGCATCTTACTGATCCATATATCCAGGTAATCCTATGTAGGGTAAGATATGCTTTTCGGAGGCCTTAGCTTGTGCTGTGGTATGGTTTTTGTTTCTTTTGGGTGAGACGCGGCGTGAGAGTGCAACTGTTTGGGCAAGCAACAAAGCAGTCACTGACGCGTCCTGGGTGTGAGGTACCAGCCACAGCTAATTTCAACGAGCCGTCAGGTATAAGCGCGGAGCCACAGACCGGGCACTCACTTTTCTATCACTTTACTTGTAGAGAGGGAAGAAAACACTTCCAGTCATTGACGTGAACAAAGGAAGGGAAAAAGCAAAAGACTTGTGATAAGGTGACCGGGAGGCGCCAGTTACTACTGTCACAGCTCTAGCGTTCTATGGAGCAAGATCGAGGCATGTCCCAAAGCCTGTGGTGTGGGTAGTAAATTCACGTGACATTCCATGCCCTCAGCTGCAGCTATCCGTTGTAAACACATAGCGCTTGAATTTGACTTTGGGAATGCCCTCGTTAAGTCTTATAAAAACTACCTAAGGAAATCTTGTTCAAAGTGTGCCTTTGAAGAACCCCAAAACCCCATTCGCACAACCAAAGCAGTCTCTTATTCGACAGGTCATATCATTGCATCATATTGGAATTGCGTTTGATATCGCATTTCCCGTATCAACCGGCAGGGCGAGTACTCTGTCTCCTCGTCAATGCCTTTCCAGGTCTTTGGATTAATGACTTACTTTTTGCCGGTATCCGTTGCGCAGCAGCAACATAACAAACTGGCAGGCCAGCAGACTATCTGAATCAGGAAATGAGCAAGTCTGCGCATGGGAAGCCGAAACATGAGACGGGTACGTACCGCCATACCCACAGTCACAAAGAAGCCAAGAGTCGGCCCCACAACTTTACAGTGACAAGGATTCTGGTCGCTTTCTGGGATCAGTCTTTGTAGGAAAGAGTTGTGGTGGGAAATCCTACGTTCCACACTGGAAGCAAATTATGGGTAGGCCCACGCAATCCATGATATCTTTCACGATTCCGTAAGGATTTCAGAGAGTTAAGGATAATTACCGACGCTTTATAGGAAGGACACAATGGAAGGAGGATGGGAGTGTTTGTGTAGCCAACTGTCAATGGCGCCAAGCCCGCGATGACTAACGTATGTGTGACGTGATGTGCTTGACCGCCACAAGTCACAAACAACTTCTCAGCTATAGGAATTGAAGCATGGTAGATATCAATACAGGTATTCAATCTTCCTCTGCGATGGAAAACAGACATTGAGCACCCTAGCCACCTCATTTACCTCGTCTGGTCGCCTTCATTGGCGTCACAGGCCTCATCAAGGCCAGGGCATTCTCACAATACTGTGCATTGCCAGGAGCAGCACAGTATGCCACAAAGACGATGGATCCACGCCAAAAACAATATTCAGCCTTCATCACTAACGTGGGGACCGGCTTCTGCGATCCTACTTAACATTGTCATAGCCTTGAACCAATCTGTTTTTGGAACTGGGTATCCACCCGCGACGGACATTGACGTTACATGCCTAACCATTTTCTTACATTCGTTAGCAGAATCTATCCCGCTATTGGTTCATCCAGACTGTTATTGCCCGTTGTTTCAAGCAATTAAGATGCGACGAATCCTGACTGCCAAATCGGGCTCAGATGCTACCCACCCTTGGCCTACGAAAATTAGACATGTAACTTCGGTGGCAGTGTAGCGCATATCTCAGTGATGATCGCAGGTGCATATATCACAGAATACATGGCAATCTGCAATCTCCTAGCTCGTTGCATCCTCTCTCTTTTGCCTTGCCATTGCTACCATGTATCTTATACCCAAAATTCTCTCAACAGCCACTTTCCTGGTCGCGGCCACCACCGCTCAAAGTCCAGTTAAAGACGGTGCGCCCGTCGTTTTTGGCACTTCAGGCACATACCCGCGCGCTACCCGCCTCGCCGACAACTCGCTTCTTGGTGTCTACACAAACAATGCGGGCGGCAACCATACTATTACAACTGTAAAATCCACCAATAACGGCGTCTCGTGGACACCCATCGGCATTGTTGACACAGGCCCCGCATCGAAGCGCGAGCTCGACAATGGCTTTGTGCACCAGATGCCCAATGGCCAAATCCTGTGCGCCTTCCGGAACCACGACTACGGAAACGGTCCTGGGAAACCACCCACCTACTTCCGCATCACCGTGTGCGTAAGCGACGACGGCGGCGCGAACTGGCGCTTCCTTAGCCAGGCCACCGAGTTCCCTGCCGGGGCCGATGGGGGTGTCTGGGAGCCCTTCCTGCAGACCGCGCTCGACGGGAGTGTGCAGCTGTATTATTCCAAGGAGACGGGGTCGGGCGGACAGGACAGCATCGTGAGGGAAACGACGACGTCTGGAAAGTCGTGGACACCAGAACGCGTCTTTACAGGCAGCGATACGACTGCGCGCGACGGCATGATAGGCGTTGCTCGCACGGCTGCGAACAGCGCGAGCAAGGTCGCCATCTTCGAGTCCGGCGTCAACGGGCACTTCGTGGTAAACACCGTCATTTCGCAGCAGGACGGCCGGACCTGGGAACCTACACGGTACACGGTGGCCAGTAATTCAAGATTTAATAACGGGGCACCGCAGATTATCCGTGTAGGCAATACACTCGTTGCTAGCTTTGGGACCAATGAAAACGGAGGAGTGTGGCCGCAAGGCGCGATGGCGTTGATGGTCAGCCGTGACGGAGGAAAGACTTGGAAGGATAAGACAGTTGTGCATGAGCTGCCCGCCATGTGGGCCGGTCTCGTGGAGCTGGACGACACGAGTTTCCTTGCATTGTATGAGACTGACAACATAAGCTATGCACAAAGGATGCGGATTCCGTAGGGAGTCTAGAGCGTATACTTGTCTATCTTTCCGCTCAATGGTTCATACATACCCCTTGGTTGTGCGACTTCGGATTAAAGTACATAGTAGGACCTATCAACATGTTGAGCTGGCTGAAGCATTATAAGTAAGCCCACCATTATCTTGGCCGGATACTATAATAGTCCCAGACGAGCAGGCATACATAAAAATAGAGGCTGGGACGAGCACTCGGAGTTCCGTGACACTCACTCATCTTCAGCAGGAGAAATGTCGAGTGTTTTCTCCCCGAGTTCGGTTCCAGCAGCTCGTGTCTGGAGCATTGATCCAAACTTCAAGCCCACACGCTGATCTGACCATTACGGGACCGCCTTACCGACGGACCAGGCAAATCACCCTCGTGTTTAAACAAAAAACAAAAAAAAGAAAGAAGCTGAAAGCGAGTCATCACCCTGTTTTATAATTTAATACGGCTCGTCCCTCGAACGGGTCCTATTATTACAGCGCTTTTGAAGGCCTCCAAAGGCGATAAGCAGAGCAATGTCCGTTGCTCAGCTGGGTTTAGAGGGTCAGATTTGCAAAAAATCTCCCTATGACTCTTGGGCTTGCAATGCCAGGGGAACAAGCGAGGCCGAGCCAAAATGTCACGCCTCGCGCCCTATGACCGAAGCGCCGGTGTCTGTGGGGTGGGTGCAGGATGAGGAGGCGGGGAATAGAGCGGCGGAATAATGCAGTGGAGTGACCCGGACACCCTTGTGCGCCCCGCTTCCGCTGTGTGCGGTGACTGTAGGCGTAGCAGCTACGGAAAGGACCTACTCGCCCCCGTACTGATCTCCGAGTGGGTGTAAGAATAGACCTCATATGTCTGGCTAGGCACCTATGCGACACAGGGCCGATAGAGAAGCGGGAGCAGCGCGCCCCATGGCAACGAGCTGAATAACCATCAGCATCGCATGTGCTGATGCCGCCGACAGACAGGCCAACCTACCGAAACCTGTCGGAGGGTATCGATGGTGAAGCACGATGTTGAGCATCGTGGGCTGATATGGGTGGGCTCTTGGGAGAATAGGCGACTTAGCCTTTCGTTGGACCAAGGATTTTGCTCCCCATGCAGGATGCCGACATAAGCTAGGTTCTCACCGGTCTACGATCCCTGTGCTTTACGCCCGGCGGGATCCCCACAGCCTTATAGCCTTGTGATGTATTCGGCCGGACCTTCTAGAGCACGCCTTACGAAGTTCCGGTCCTTTGGGTTGCCCTGGGTCACCCTGTGATGAAATCAAAGGTGCGAAAGTGGTGGATTGAGCCTTGACATTACTCGGCATGCCAAGGTTGGTATCGGTCTGGTTCTTGTTGGCAGTTGCCGGAGGGCTATATTCCCTTGAGGCATCACCGCCATTTGTGCTCGTCGGGCATGCCGTCTTCTCCGTCCGACCAAGGTCGGAAGCGGAGTAGAAAGCTTCACAAGGCTGTGCGGCATGAGTATATTGTAGAGTACGAGCCGCGGGCGGTCGGGGTAGCCGATGATGTGGGGAGCAAGCCAGGAACGGCATCGTTCAGCGTGCCAGGGCATTGCACGGTTCCGCGAAGCTGGAAGTGTGGCTCAGTTTCCTCGCTTAGGCATTCTCATAACCTACCAAGCCTGTGGGAATTGCATGTGGTGGGAGCCTATTGGTCTGTGTCTATGTCGATGGCGTTCTTACTAAGAACTTTATGTATGGAATCGATGGGAGGGAAAAGGCCCATGGTCTAGCATCCGCATGCAACGCCTGTGGATGCAGTTGGTGTCATCATCATCATCGCCGACGCAGGCTTGTCGACTAGAGTTGGCGCATGGATACGCTCCCTACAGGCTCGGTCGGTAATTACCATCAGGACAATGGGTTGCTGATCCGTCGCAGAAGCTGCTGCACCAAGAGATAAAGTTGGTGCATATCGTAGTGTTGCCGTCACTGCGGCTGAAGAGCGTGGGGTCCGAGGATTCTGCGCTTGGTCAAAATAGGCATTCGACTCGTAGAGCACCACATTCACAGTGTGTAAAGTTTGGTAAACAAGACTATGTTTTAATACTACAACCTTGAATGAAGAGATGCTCCGGTAAACAAGGCACATCATCGTGAGAATTCGTCACAACTCCAGGAATGCCCACCCATGGCTTCTAATGATGCTACAGCCTTGCAATCGTAAAAACAAGGAGATAATAAGGAATCGACTCCTACTATGAAATTGCTCTTCTCAATCCAATCAAATGCTGAACCTCTAGCATGGTCCTTTGAGCCTCTACATTAGCCGTAGCGTTATAAAAGTTATCCGATATCGACGATCGTATTGCGTTGAGTGCGAATGATTTTCTAATCCAAGCCGTGGGTGGAGCATGTGTGTCTTGCAGGTCCTCGAATGCAAACTGGGAAGACGACCAGGACGCCGCGCCACCGACCAGGCAGACCCACATGAAAACGCCTCCAAGGTCTCCCCAGAATCTTTCCTTGTCTGTTTGCTCTACGGCATGATGCAAGGCAGAAATGACAGTGGTTGCTGTGTTTGCACCGGAGCTGCGTGCATGCATAATGTTTGCTGAGTGTGCAAGGGGCATGCCTTGAACTATAGAGCGGCAATAGATCAGTGCTGTGATACGACAACTCTCGTATATCCAGTCTGGCGCGACACTGTCTTCGGTTGATGGACGATATAACAAGCGTGTATAAATCTGTTCCATGCGCGCATCCACCAATCCAGCATCAGACGACGGATAACTCCACCGTGTGATGAATGTGTGCGTTAAGTCGTACATGTCGTTTATGATTTCGTATGTCCCACTAGAACAGCGTCCGTATAGGCTATACAGGTCTCCGTTGGGTGCGTACAAGGGAGAGAAGGGTAGCGTTGGGGCGGCAGCGCTCCTGGAGGTCTGGATTGGTATAAACCCTCTTAGCACGGGAGGTTCGGAACGTCCTCTTAATATTGTGAAGCAAAGTATGACCCTACAAGGGTTAGTAGAAGATCAGAAATGACCAAGGTGATGACTCACACAGATAAGAAAGCAGCGATGCTTCCATCCATGCCTAGATTGTCTATTCCTCCTCGTTGATCGACAATTCGAATCAACGCTTCCTGATGTACATCAAAGACATCTTCGTTTTGGCCTCCAATTTCGCTGATAAGTAGATGCAATATGCTGCACAGAGTAAAGTCATCTGTCTGGGTATTCAGGCTGTCCGTGATCATCCTCATCAGCTTTGTTTTTGCGTAAACAGTGAGGGCTGTGTCGTCGGAGTAACCTTCATTGACATCTTGAAACACACAAGCAACGCTGACAACGCCCAGGAAAGACATGCAATTGCTGCACAACCATCTCATCCAGTCACATGCAGCCAGGTCTTGGGCGACTAAACAGCCTGTCATGGTGATCCATTGGTCCCTAAGATCATCCAGACTCTCAGATCCAAGAACGTCTCCAGCTGACGGAAAGGGATATTCGGTTTCTTCTTCAAAGGCGGGCGGTGCACTTCTCGGCGGCTTGGCCGTGGTAGCCGCTATGATTCTAGCAGCTAAATGGCGTGAGGGATCGACCGTGGCAGACTGCGACATATCCTGATAGAATGCACTGTCCCAGATAGAGTTACGCCCTCGAGTGCCTGGAGTAAGGAAGTTAGATTCTTCGAGAGCTCCATCAGAACTGGTAGTCATCGGACTGGGCGTGCGTGTCATCGTTATCGATCCATGCGTTCTCTCCCCACTCTTGGATCTTTCAACAGGAGAACCACCCCGAGTGTCTCCACGATGTTTGTACATGACATGCGAGCGAACGTGCCTCATGGTGTTCTCGGCTCTGAAGTCGTCTGGGTGACTGGCTACAACGAACTGCAAGGCAGGGCCGGGAGCCAAAGGTGGTTGACGTTTCCTGCCAACTCGCTTCTTCGCTGACTTCTGCTCGTTTTTGGATGCCATGCTGTTGAAGTCGAAGGATATCAGGCCGTAGTGAGAGTCGGAATCTATAAAAGAGGCGGAAAAGAATAGGACTGCTTTGTTGCTTGAGAACCAAGCCTGGGTCTGCTAGATGAGGTTTCAGGAGATTATAAAAAGGCACCTGCTAGTCGATAACGTAAGCTGGATATGCGGTATGGAACGTCCTTTGCAAAGGACTGTCTAGTCCGGAGCACCAGCCACAGCTACTGCAAGTGGACTACCGGGACTCGATGCAAACGCTATAGTAGAAATATCTAACAATATTTTAGTCCGTGTACAAATACTCCCTATACTTGAGTGGGTGAATGCGCTCTCCTAAGCGCGCAATCGTGCAGTGTATGAGTGCACATACTGCTGTGTCCGCCCTCTGCTTCGTGAATGATGGCCGGCCTCCCCGGTCAAGGATGGGGTGAAGTCAAGACCGACTTCGACTCACTCCGCAGCGGAGTCAATCCAATCTACAGTTGGAAAATCTATCATAGCTGAAGTGCATCCGCCTTGACTCGAACAACAACGGCTGGCTTTCGGGTTGGTCCGATGGAACGGTAGCCGAAAAGCTTGGTACCGCAAGCTTGGTGCCTTAAGTGGCTGATGGGTTACCTAGTTGGAGAAATTGAGGGTGGTGCTGATGGGGCCGATTGATCTCAGTGGTGAAGAGCCTGAAGTCTGCCTGAGGATCCAAGGTAGTGGGTAAGTCGGTCATGTCACGGTCTAGCGTAGGCATAACACGAGAGTGGGCAGGTTGGCAAAGCAAGCGTAAGCCTGGCACCCATAGCTCAGCTGTCGCTGTCGGCTTCATGCTGCCTTGCAAGAATTGTCGAGCCTTCGTACGTTAGTGATGCCCATTTCCCCAATAAAGTACTAGCGCCCGCCATACCCCTGCCTCTTCTCATAAGCGCAGCTGGTGACGGCCGTTCACGCTATGATCGTGCTTGACTTGAGTTTTGACTGCTCTTGATTGGTTTCCCTTGAAATGCTGGAGACTATTTTGAGCACCCCAGTCCTCTGCTGTCAGCTGAGACGGTTCCTAGACGATAGTCAGACGTCTCCACCGTGTGCGTCATGCCCGTAGATGCAAGGCGGAATCGCCAAATAACGTAGAGGAGCCAACGGTCGCTTCGCAGGTATATTGTTCGACGTGTGAATTAAACGCAGCATTCATGTAGCCGGTACTTTAGCCACGCTCGGCTTCATGATTGCAGACGAAGGATGATCAAGGCCGCGCTTTCACCTCGAGCAACTCCTGTTGGAGATTTATTTTCTTCATCTTTTTCACAGTTCATCCTACGCGGGATGGCGGAAACGGGAGGGTGACAAAAGAACCGCCCATCGGTCACCTTGAAACTCAATTTTCCCGTCAATCGCGGGAGGGTGCTAGGCGTTTCATTGCCGTTCAACAATGTGAGCCTGGTAGCATTCATCCACGCTGTTGGCAGAAAACACAGGGGTCCCAAAGCACGGTGGAACTTCTGTGCGGATCATGTGTTGGCTATATCTTGGTTAGGAGATCGGATTAAAGCGACAGAAGGAACGCGGTCATTTCCGACGCTTTTCGCTCGTTCCACTAGCCTCAATGCGCGGGAGATAATGAGAACGTAAAAGACCTAGCAGTAGTTAATATCTCACATGTAAAGTAGAGGGGAAAGGCTTTATACTGATAGTGCCGCAATAGTTTGTTAATACAGTAGTAGCCATTCGAATCTCGGCGCAATGACGTGTCTCGCTGGCGGTCCCACCAGGCGAGCAGCATCAATTGCGACATCGTAATCAAGTAGCGAGAGCAATGATCTATGGCTGCACTTGTGCACAATTAGTCAATGTTATCGATTTCGTAAGGCAGGAGTACAATTCGGAGTTTGAGGATGGTGGCATGGAGAGGGAACTTTAGTCGACGCCTAGATTTGATTGGGACGTGAACCATACTATTGATACACGTGACCTCTTTGCTAGCAGTGATCATTGGTCAATATATTTGGACACCGGTTAGTAAGGCATTTTATCATAACTTTCGTAACTATGGATATAGTTAGATACTTTGGGAGCTCAAAAGGCGCGTGCTAGCTTCCAACCGGGAGCAACAGAGCCATTATTTTGGTGTTATGATGGGGTGAATAAGCACAATACTCGGAGCTACGACACGGCAGAGCGCTAATTCTATAATCTTGAGATATCATGGAAAGTTGGAGTATAATTGACAGAGAACCCAACAACCGTTCCTCTTTCCCTGCCTAAGGAACACGTTTCCGACCCACACAACAAAACATACTTAGTGACAGTAGGAATAGCATGAGTACATGTGCAATCGCCACGGTCAGAGTCAACCATAACTTGGGTTCGATGAAAGCCTCAGACTCCAGTACGTTCGAATCTGACGATCTCCCTCTGCGCACTATGAGACCATCGTCTCCCACACACCCCGCAGATCAAACAGTTCGGTATTGCTCCTACAAGATGTCATACCCTGCGACCGACCGCGGCTCTTATGATGCGTTCGCCAATGGATCGACGCCATCGCCATCATCGAAAACCGCGGCTTTGCTTGGGTCGTTGCGCCTCATGATACCCTCAACAGGGCCTAACAATCGTTGGAAGCCGTTCTTACCCAAAGTTGCAACCTTCACTTCGGTAGTACTGACAACAGAGGCAGCACGCGGAGCATCATTAAGAAGTGCCAATTCGCCGAAATAATCGCCTTTATGGTAACTGTTGACAGGTTTCTCTACCCCTCGTTTGTACACCTTGGCCTCACCGGACTCAAGAATATAGAAGGATTCGCCCACGTCACCCTCCTGGATAATAGTAGTTCCAGGAGGGAACTTTTTCGTCTCGAGAGCGTCTGCGATTTTGGAGCGCTCGTAAGGTGTTAAAGAGGCAAGTAGAGGAACCTCTTCGAGAAAGCCTTCATACATACGGCGACGCTGGAAGGCACTGTCCATGAGGATGCGACGGAAAGTCACACGGTCCAGAGCCCACAAGGTAGACTGCTCGGCGGACACGACTGTGGCAGCGCGGGGCGCGTTGTACATCAAGGCGAGCTCACCAAAGGAGCCGCCTGGACCTACCGCGCCCACCTTGGAGCCCAGTCCATCCGGTCCGGCTTCTAATTTGCCGGACTTGTTGACATAGATGTCGAACTCGCCCTTTTCGACGACGTAGAAGTAGTCGCCCACATCACCCTGCTGAATGACTTTGATGCCCTTTGTTGGTATGGGCTTCTCCTGCAGGGCGCCGAGCACCTGTGCGGATTGCTCATCGTCGAGGTGCGAGAAGAGGAAGTTGCCAGCGACGGCTGACTTGAGCCGTGCTTGTTGTTCGTCTGATTTCGGGTGGAATGGCGGGGTCCAGTTGTCGTTGGCGGAAGATGCGGGGTTGAGCGACTCGGCGGACACAGAGGTGCGTCGGTTCAGGTTGTAGTTGCTCGGAAAGCTCTGTGGATCTAGGGCGCCGAATCCGGCTGAGGGAGGGGGGCGAGCGCTCCTCATGGAGTCGCTAAAGCCAGTGAAGTTGCCAAAGGTGTCTTCATCCACTGCAATGGTCTGAGCCGTGTCCATGGCGGAGGGCGGGAAGGAAGCTGCCGTGGGGGAGGCAACGTTGTCGTTCTCGTCCTCTTCGTCGAGACGGTGCATGTAGCTATGGGTGGCAGCGCTAGGCGAGGTGCCAAAGGGATTGCTGCCGGGGAAGCTGCTCTCGGCCATGCCACGGCCCTTTGGGCTGGAATGCTGTTGCGAGAGAAGGAATTCGGCGCGCTGGGACTCGAGACGACGCAGGAAGAAGTTGGAGCAGAACTGGAGGACGTCGTACGGTTGGTGCTTTAGGATTTCGCGGTTGAGGGCCGAGATTTCATTGGAGTAGTCGGGAGGGAGCGACATGGAGAGGTGAGGTGCGGGGGTTGAGCGCCCGCAGCTCTTTGACGAAAGACGCAGGGATGATGCAGTTGTGCAACAAGCGAGCAGACGGTGCTCAGGGCAGCAGGCGACGCTGCAGGAGGCAGAAGGACCAAGGAGCAGAGACGACGGAGAACCAGACAGCGCGAGGAGCGCAAGGAGCGCGGCTGGGGTTGCAG
>Ga0247757_10001905_pt1 | contig 12219 bp, 9 predicted proteins | sample UWRJL126311R4_FD_180929 | JGI IMG/M metagenome (GOLD analysis project Ga0247757, IMG submission 180929) | Plant litter microbial communities from Arlington Agricultural Research Station in Wisconsin, United States - UWRJ-L126-311R-4 | ecosystem: Environmental > Terrestrial > Plant litter >...
TATTTCTTTCTTTTTTTAAGATTTTTTTTTAGATTATAATTATAATCTAAAGACTAAAGAGGAGGTATTCTTATATGGCTGTATATCACTGATAAGGGCGAGATGGGGCCCTTATTCTTGTTAAAAAAAGTAAATATTATAGAAATATATGTAATAAGTTTCTATAGCTCAACGGTAGAGTATAATACTGTTAATAATTTTGTAGCTTGCCCATAGCTTACGCATCATGCAAGCTACAAAAAAAATAAAAATAATAATAAAATAAGAGCACGTATACAGCGCCTTAAAAAAAAATAAGAGCTACGGCAACGTTTATGACGTAGACTTCGAAAATAGTCTAGTGGTGTTGGAAAATACTAGGTACTAGAGTAATATAAAGGGCATATAATATATTGTTTATATAGTCCTTTTCTTTTTAAATAGCACCAGTACCTTTCCTTTTTACTTTATTTACTATTATTATGTACGTAATACTAGGATAGTCGTAAAATATTTTATCTTTTTCTGACATAAGTTAGATAATGCATTTGCATTACTTTTATTTTTACTATAAATGCCTCAATTAGTACCATTTTATTTTATAAATGAAATTTTTTTTACTTTTAGTATTCTTGCTATTACAGTTTATATATTATCTAAATATATTTTACCAAGATTTGTTCGTTTATTCTTATCAAGAACATTTATATCAAAACTCTTTTAAGCATACAGGCTAAAAAAAAAGGATAAATTAAAGCTAAAACTAAAAGAGCTCCTTCCTTGATTTATTTGAAAAAGCAGAGTGAAAAAGCAGAGATATGGTTGTACTTATTATAATTGTAATCAAATAATTATATTAGAATTTACGTTATTAAAGTTTCTATTTTTTAGAAACTTTAATTTAATATATATAATATTTTCAGAAAAATAAATAGTCTTAAAGAGCATCCTTTGGATTCTTTAATTTATAATCTTGCTTTAGAATTAGAAAGACAGGTTCTTAGTCCATTAAGTCAGTTTGAAATTAGAGATTTATTAAGTATAGAGGCACCAATATTAGGTAATATATATATTTCTGTAACTAATATAGGATTTTATTTAATAATAGGTGCAAGTTTTATATTAGTTATATCTCTTTTAAGTACAAATTATAATAAAATAGTCAATAATAATTGATCTATAAGTCTAGAAGCTTTATATGCTACTATACACAGCATAGTAATAAATCAAATTAATTCAAAAAAGGGTCAAATATATTTCCCTTTTATTTATGCTTTATTTGTTTTTATTTTAATTAATAATTTAATAGGAATGGTTAACAGGAGCCTTTGCATTTTATCGTTATTTATCTCCAACATACTTGAAGCATTAAGATTACAGAATAATCTAATATTTCAAATACAAACATATTCTTCTTTTAACTCTGACTCCCCGTTATCCTTAGACACATCTAAGGATAGTCCTAGATATAGTTTTAACAATAAAAATACCTTCTACCTTAATCCTGATTATCTTACAGGATTTGTAGATGGAGAAGGTTGTTTCTCTCTTTCAATATATAAACAAGGTAAAAACTTAACAGGTTGACAAGTTAAGCCTATCTTTAGTATATCTTTACATAATAAGGATATTAAATTATTAGAAGCTATACAAAGAACTTTGAAAACAGGAAAGATATATAAACATGGAGTTGATTCTATCCAATATCGTGTAAGTTCTTTAAAAAATTTACAAATAATCATAGATCATTTTGACAATTATCCTTTAATAACTCAAAAGAGAGCTGATTATCTTCTATTTAAACAAGCTATAACTATCATAAAGAATAAAGAGCATTCTTCTATAGAAGGGTTACTTAGGTTAGTAGGGATTAAAGCTACCTTAAACTGAGGTCTATCTGACAAGTTTAAAGAGAGTTTCCCCCTTGCCAAACCAGTAGCAAGACCTTCAGTAATATATAATTCTTTAAATATTAAGATTAAGAACTTAAACTGAATAAGAGGATTTATAGAAGCTGAAGGAAGTTTCCAAGTTATAACTCAAAATAATCGAAACGTTAGTTTAAGATTTTCATTAACTCAACATATTAAAGATGAGGAATTGTTAAAGGATATCGTTACTTACCTAAACTATGGTAGATATTACAAATCACCAACGCGTGATGAAGGTCAATACTTAGTAACAGTCTTTTCAGATATAAGTGATAAGCTAATACCTTTCTTAAATGAGTATCCCTTATTAGGAGTTAAAAAAGAGGATTATTTAGAATTTGTACAAATAGCCGAATTAATTAAATCTAAAGCTCATTTAACGGACGAAGGATTAGAAAAAATAAAACTAGTTATGAGTAATATGAATAGAAAAAGAGTAACAATAAAAGAAGAATAAATGTTTAGATAATTGTAATATCATAGATAAATAATAATAAAATACAATAAATTTCACTATATGCTGGAAACTTCTAATGCCTTTAGGTACCGATTATCGGTGAAAATCTTAAAGGATGAAACAATGAACAATCAGCCGGAAACCAAAATAACAAGCCATGTTATGAGTAGGTTCCTCAGAGACTACACGTGAAAAATCACTTAACACTGTTTTACAATAACAACTGAGTGATTAAGATATAGTCCACCGCGGCAAGTCTATAAGATTTGTTGTGCTGTCCTTACAGTTTTGCATCTACAAGCCATTTTGTCTTAACATTTGCTATTAGTTTTACAATAGTTTTAGGTTCAACTATCTTAGGATTTCAAAAACATGGATTAGAATTTTTCTCTTTATTAGTTCCTGCTGGTTGTCCTTTAGCTTTATTACCTTTATTGGTTTTAATAGAGTTTATCTCGTATCTTGCAAGAAATATATCTTTAGGTCTTCGTTTGGCTGCGAATATCTTATCTGGGCACATGCTGTTACATATCTTAGCGGGATTCACTTACAAAATTATGTCAAGTGGCGTAATCTTCTTTTTTTTAGGGTTAATCCCTTTAGCTTTTATTATAGCTTTTTCGGGTTTGGAATTAGGGATTGCTTTTATTCAAGCTCAAGTATTTGTAGTTCTAACAAGTGGTTATATAAAAGACGCTTTGGATTTACATTAGGCACATCTTCTTCACTCCTTTATTGTTTATTTCCAATCTTAACTTTACCGAAACGCTGTAGTTTCTCTACTATCTCTGAGCAAGCTATAACCAATACCCCCCCCCCTTTTAGATTTACTTATAGATAGATAGCCTGATTTCAGTTTTTTGGCGTTCGCCAAAGGGCTTGATATCAAGATAAGCAGTTCTGAACGTCTACGTTTTTTTTTTATTTTTTTTTTTTAATATAAGCTTTTTTATAGCACAGCACTAGAGCACAGCAGAGCACAGCTCAGCACTTTTAGGACTGACTAATATTGAAAGGTCTTTGGTCATTTATTGGATATTAACTAAGCTAAGGGGATCAAACAAAAAAAAAAAGAGTTATGAAGTATACGGTAATACAGTTTGGTTGCAAACCGAATGGCTCTATGTCGGGGTTCAATTCCCCCGTAACTCTTTTAATTAATATTTTTAATTTCTTTTTTGTTATATGTTATATGTTATATAAATATAAATTATTATAATAATTTTATTTATTTGATGCTTATCCCCCCTGTTAGAACTTTTGATAATATCCTTACTATCTTAAATTTAACATGATGTATATTTATATACTATCTGAAGATAGTATACTAAAATTCCTTAACTATGCACCCCCATTCCCTTACCCAAAATATCCCCAGTACGAGCAGCACGAGCAGTAGGAATTTTATGTCAACCATAACTATCTGAAATGAACGTTGATTTTTTTCAACAAATGCCAAAGATATAGGTACCTTATATTTAATATTTGCCCTATTCTCGGGATTATTAGGTACAGCATTTTCTGTATTAATTCGGATGGAATTGAGTGGACCTGGTGTACAATATATATCAGATAACCAATTATATAATAGTATTGTAACTGCACATGCTTTATTAATGATTTTCTTTATGGTCGAAAATATAAGATTATCTAAGTGTGATTCTCATATAAGTAACCAGACAGCCGATATTATAATCTCAAACGGCGGAAATAATAACAACAATGCTAATAATAATAATAATAATGGCAATAAATTACCTAGATATACAAAGGTATTTATAGAAAATCCTTTTAATAACAGAAATCATATACTTAAAGTAAGTAAAAATCAAAGAGGAGTTTATGTTTGAGAAGATGGTAATCATGCTTATGTAGGACATTCTATTAATTTATATAATAGAATTAGTTCTTATTTTATGCCCTCTATACTTAGTACTAAAGCACGGAGAGTCTTACGCTATTTTAACAAACATGGTTTCCATAATGTGAATTTAACTATTTATATTGTGAATGAAACGGCTAGTTTAGGTGAAGTAGTTAGATTAGAACAATATCTTATTGATACGTTAAAACCAAGCTTAAATGTAGATTTAGTGGCAAGTGGATCGGGTTATCATGGACCAATGAGACAAGAATTTAGGGATAAATTACGGAAAGAAAGAGGTACTCCTATTTACGTATATGATATCCAGGATTTTTCTTTATTATATCTATTTGAATCTAAACAGCATATGTATGATACAATAAACATTCACCATAAAACTTTAAGTAATTGTTTAGATACAGGGGATACTTATTTAGATGCTTTTTTCTTTTCTCTTGACCTTATTGAAGATTCTGATAAATTAAATTTATTAAATCTGGAAGAAATAAAAGAACTAGTTTCTAATAAAAGAGACTTATACAAAGTTAAACATCCTGCTGCTAAAAGTATATTGGCTGAATTTAAAGACGATTCAAGTAAAAATTTAGAATTTCCGTCTTTAAATAGTTTAGCTAATCATTTAAAAGGAGATCGCCAAGTTATTCGAGAATATTTAAAAGGCGATAAGTCTGGTTATTATAGAGGAAAATGAAAATTTACATACAAAGTTTAAATCTAAGGGCGTGGCCGGGTAAGATAGAAATGTTTTACTTTCTTTTCACTGTATGCTGGAAACCCTTTAGAGTTTTTAGAACTAGTACCGCGGACTATAGGTTAGCAGTGGAATACAGTAACATTTTAAAAAATTAGGCAATCAGCAGGAAACCAAAGCTAAGAAACTTTATTCTTACTAAGTAGGATCCTCAGAGACTACACGTGAAATATCTTAGTAGATACATTAAGTATCTAAAGATAAAGATATAGTCCAGCTATATTCGAAAGAGAATAGGTAAACGTATGCCCGCTTTAATTGGAGGTTTTGGTAATTTCCTTATGCCACTTATGGTAGGTGGGCCTGATATGGCAAACGATCGTCAGGTCCTCCTTTTTTCTTCTACTGTTGATGTAGCACCTAAGCCTAACTATACTAGTTATGTACCTAGTTGCGCTAGTAATGACTACAATGAACCCTATAAGATTTTTGGCTCGTATTTGGCTGGTTTATTCGAGGGTGATGGGCATATCTGAATTCAAAACCAGATAGGTAGTAAAGCTCATAATCCTAGATTTTGTATTACTTTCAGTTTAAAAAATGAGGCTTTAGCTAAAAATCTACTCAAGATTATAGGATCCGGGTTTATTAGATATAAAACTAAAGATAATGCTTGTGTTTTAGTAGTTTCACCAGTAGTAGGTTTAAAAAAAATTGTAAATCTAATAAATGGAGAATTAAGGACTCCTAAAATTCATCAACTTCATAGTTTGATTGATTGATTAAATAAAAACCACAGTACTCAATTCGTAAAATTACCTTTAAATAAAGGTAGTTTAGAAAATAATAGTTGATTTAGCGGTTTTGTGGATTCGGATGGTAGCTTTTCTGTACAATACACAAATACTGATAGCGGAGCAAAAAAAAGAAAGATTTCTTGCCGATTAAGAATTGAACAAAGGGTGTTAGATCCAATAACTAGCGCTAGTTATTTTGATATTTTAAATCAAATATGTTTATTCTTAAATTGTAACTTGTTAACCAAAACGCAGAAATCAACAAATAATACATACTATACTCTTGCTGCATCAAGTAAAGTATCTTTAAGTATTATAATTAACTATTTTAATAAATTCCCTCTATATACAAGTAAATACTTGGATTATAAGGATTGAGAAGAGGTTGCCCATTTAATTATTAATAATAAACATCTAACCGTTGAAGGTATAAAGACGGTAGAATTTGTAAGAAGTCGCATGAATACTAAAAGAACTGAATTTAATTGAGATCATTTAAGGGGGAGCTTGCTAGATTCACCGGTACATAAGAATATGTTGTAGTAAGGCAAAAGAATACAAAGCGCTAGAGGAAAAAAAAAAAAAATCAGGGAATGCCGTTAAAGAGTGCAAACTCTTTAATTATGATTTCGCTATATGCATGTAATCTCTCGAATTTGGTATAAATTTCCAGTTAACAGATACATAGACACCTAATTGAAGTTATTAATTTAACTTATAAAGTTGTATTTTCAATCAACTGAATTAGTCGTAACACTTATGTATACATGGGAGGATTATGCAGGAAACCAAAATAAAATTTAATTTTTTATGAGTAGGATCCTCAGAGACTACACGCGAAACTCCATTATATTATTTGTAATGGATGAAGACATAGTCCTTACGGGTAATAATTTACTTGATGACACGTAATATTTAGCCCTTTCGTCTATAACTTATACAAAAGGAGCTTTGTTACTTTATGTAGCATAAGATTTACCCTGATCGTTTATAGCATAGACAAATGGGTTAGGTCTTTATTACTTTTTTTGTTTTTTTTATTTTTTATCTTGCCATTATTTTCCGTAATAGTGGTATTTATTTGTTCTTTTTTCAGCAGTATAGGCTCATTTAATATTCCGGATTGTTTTGCATCAGGGTCTGGGGGTTCTTCTGGACCTGGACTTCCTTCAAATTTACCTGGAGGGGGTTTACCTGGACCAAATGATTTCAAGCTAAAACTTTCTTATATTCTTTCCAAGGATACGGATAATTTAGCCGATTATATGGAAACGGGGTTGCGTGGGTGATATTATAATAGTGGGCTGCGGGCTCTGCATTTTAATCACGTTCCCCTTAGTTTAAAAGAACTAGGTATGCCAGCAGCTGATATAAGCCCAGTTACGTGAAGGGATATTGCTCATGAGAGTGAGGTTTTTCGTTTTATTACTAACAATGGCTATATACAATTAAATATAAATAGTCCAATTAATGCGTCTATGATTGATTCTGTTAGGGCACTAAAACTAAATTTGCCTCGCGCCTAAATAATGGCAAGATTTTATTTATATTAAATAAAAAAACAAAACTTATAACTTATAATATAAGATTCCCAAGACTTAATAATATAAGTTTCTGATTATTACCACCTAGTTTAGTCTTATTAATATTTTCTGCATGTATAGAAGGTGGTGCTGGTACAGGATGAACAATTTATCCTCCTCTTTCAGGAGTACAAAGTCATAGTGGACCTAGCGTAGATCTAGCTATATTTGCTTTACATTTATCAGGAGTTAGTAGTTTATTAGGTGCTATCAATTTCGGCTTACAGCTGCCGCTATTATTAATTCAATTAATGATTTATTATATTATTTATATTCTTTACCGAGTAAATATATTAGCAATCTCTGTTTATTATTTCAGAGTCTTCCAATTTTTATTTATTAAAGATAAAAGTTTCACTGTGCTAGCAAAATCTAATGGTTCTGATCTAGAATCTAATGGAGATACTGATGAGGAATTTGATAATGAAAATGACCAAGAAAAGGAGTTCTCGTTAGATAATGATAGCAAAAATGATAATGAAGAAAATAAATCATACCCTGATGAAGATCCTGAAGAACCTGAAAAGAATTCAGGTAAAAAGCTGGATTGAGGTCTTATTTTAGGAAAAAAAGGTAGAAATATTTTTGTTCATCAATTAGCGAATTCTCATGTTAACAGTAATAAACCTGTAACTTTAAAGGTATTAAATGAAATATTAGCGTATTCTAATATTTTAGTGAGCGAAGATACTTTAAATTCCTTATTGGCTATACCTAGATTAGTCTTTTATGATTTGCATAAACAAGAAACCTTAGATTTAATTCACGAGAAATTGGGAAGACCACATAGCAAAATTCAAGCGCAAGGTGTTTATATTTTTACCTATTTAAGTACTGGTCAAAAGTATGTGGGTTTATCTTCTCAATTAGCTTTTAGATTAAAAGGTTATTTAGATCAAACCCATAAAAGTACTGGTAAGCTCCTTCCTTTAATGAAAGAAGTAGGTTTATCTAAATTTAAATTAGAAGTAATATGCTTACCTTATTACCCTGAATTTAAATCAGAAATAGTCTTAGAGCAATACTTTTTACTAGACCCTTCCTTTAATTTAAATACTATAAGAGTTTCAAATAACCCTAGTGGATCTAACTCTAGAGCTTTATTTATGTATAATCGAGATAAATCTGTACTTTATTATTCTACTACGCAACAAAAAGATTTTATATCTAAACTTAATATAAGTCATTTTACATTTACTAAACACCTTATACAAGGTACTTATTACTTAGGTAAATATTTATTTTCAAGAGAAAGTAATAATACTGCTATACAGTCTAGTGTGACTTTACCTGAAATAGCTTTAATGTTAAAAAGGGACAGAGTTAAATTTAATAAGGAAAAACCTATCAATAGTTTAAGTAAAGGTATAGAATTAATAGATGTACAGAGTAAGGAGAAACTTTTCTTTGAAAGTTTAGGGCAATGCATTAGTTTCTTGAAAAGTAAAGGATTTTCTGCTTCTCATACTACATTAGTAAAACGTTTAAATACTGATCTATCATATAAAGGTTATCTTTGTAAAACTATAAATAATAAATAAATCTTAATTTTTAAGGGCCGAATCGACGTCCTAGGATTAATAATATATTAGCACGCTAGCCTACAAAAAAAAAATGAGGTTGATATAAAATAAAAACTATATGCTGGAAGGGCTCAGTGTCTATAAGTACTAAGAATAAAAATTCTAGTGAAAATTTTATAGGCTTATGCATAATCAGCAGGAAACCAATCATAAAAGTATTCACATTACTTTTGTGTAGTAGGATCCTCAGAGACTATACGTTTTACGCCAGATCGAGTTTTCGATTTGCTGAAGAGATAGTCCACAAATTTTACAATGTAATTTTTACGGTGCATACTTCGTACGCACACACAGACTACTTACCCTTTTACGGGGACGTAAGCTCTGGTGATTAATAAAATTACATCTTTATAATGTGTCATAACTACAATAGTTAATATGAGAACACCTGGAATTAGACTCCACAAATTAGCTTTATTTGGATGAGCTGTAGTTATTACAGCAGTATTATTATTATTATCTTTACCTGTGTTAGCCGGTGCAATAACAATGCTTTTAACAGATAGAAATTTTAATACATCATTCTTTGAAACAGCTGGTGGAGGTGATCCTATTTTATTTCAACATCTTTTCTGATTCTTCGGTCATCCAGAGGTAAAAGTAGGCCTCTTAATGTTGCTGTATGCTGGAATCGCTTCGATATCAAGTTTTAAATACTCCGCCTTTAATGGTACAGTAAAAAAGTTAAAACAATGAAGCCAATCAGCAGGTAATACTTTTATTTTAAAAAGTAGAACCTTAGAGACTATACGCAACAATACTGAAAGAATAAAAAATATTTCTATTCATGTGCCTACTCATTTAAAACCACTAAACGATGAACAATTTGGACATTATTTAGCTGGTTTAATAGATGGAGATGGGCATTTTAGTTCTAAACAACAATTAGTTATTGGATTTAGTTCTCCTGACGTTAAATTAGCCTATTATGTAAAAGAAATAATAGGATTTGGTAATGTAAAAAAAGTTAAAGATAAAAATGCTTACTTATATATTATATCTAATAAAGAAGGTATAATTAAAGTAATAAATTTAATTAATGGTAAATTAAGAACTTTAAATAAATTTAATCAAGTTATTAATAATATACTAGCTTATCCTACATATACAAAAGAAAACCTAGCATTTAAACTAAATGATTCTAATGATTTATATAATCATTGAATTGCAGGATTTTCTGATGCAGATGCTAGTTTTCAAATAAAGATTATTACTAGAGATAACAAACCTAGACCAGAAATTAGATTAAATTATCAAGTTGATCAAAAAGATAATCCTATATTACTTTTATTAAAAGAATTCTTTGGTGGCAATATAGGTTATAGATCAAGTCAAAATACTTATTATTATGGATCAACTAGTTTTGGTTCAGCTAAAAAAGTAATAAATTATTTTGATCATTTTCATTTACAATCTAGTAAACATATTAATTTTCTTAAATGAAGAAAAGTTTATTTACTAATACAAACAAAAGATCATTTAACAGAGAGAGGATTAGATAAAATTAGAAAATTAAAAAAATCGATGAATAGAAATTCAGTATAAGATAGAGTCCTAACAAAGATGGAAGTCTTTGAGTATTAATTATAATAGATATTTATACTATTATATTAATCAAAACAATGTTACATTTTAATTATACCAGGTTTCGGTATAATAAGTACAACAATTTCAGCTTATTCAAATAAGTCTGTATTCGGTTATATTGGTATGGTCTACGCCATGATGTCTATTGGAGTATTAGGATTTATTGTTTGAAGTTGTGTAATGGCTTCACCTTATAGTGATATAAGGAATTGAATTAATCACGCTATATGCTGGAACAGTTTAGTGCTAATTAGCACCTTGAATGGTAAAAGTCTAATTAGCTATACTCAATCAGCAGACAATTTGTCCCTGAATTCCTGCGCAAGCTTGGATAGCAAACAAAGCGTCTCAGAGACTATACGCGAGACATCTTTTAAATTTGCGGTCTTTCATGATTATTATAATACATTATTTAAAAATAAAAGTCATCTATCTGATGAATGATTAACTTGATTTATTGGGTTTGCAGAAGGAGATGGAGCTATTCAAACTTATGATGAAGGTAAAAGAATTCGTTTCGTTCTTACTCAAAAAGAAAGTGATATACTTTATAAAATACAATTTAAATTTAACATAGGTGTTGTTAAACATTTCCCTCAAGGAAAGAGTGGTAAAAATAATGATTTTTATAGATGAATAGTTGATAACCCTTCACATATTTTACTTTTAGCTTACTTATTTAATGGTAATTTAGCTCAAAATCATAGAATAGAACAACTAGCTCTATGAGTTAATGCTTTAAATAATCGTTTTGGCTCTAAAACTATAAAATTAAATAATACTCCTGTTTTAGTTACATTACGCGATGCATGATTATCAGGATTTACTGATGCTGAAGGTTGTTTTAATATATCTATTACAGCTAACTCAAGATATACACTAGCTCATGTTATAAAAATGCGTTATATACTAGATCAAAAAGATAGTGTTATATTAAGTAGAGTATGCGAATTATTTGGTTTCGGTAAAGTAACATTAAGATCAGGAACAGATAGTGTTTATCGTTATACAGCGACTGGTTTTAAAGCATTGAATGATGTAATATCTTACTTTAAATTATTTCCATTACAAACTAAAAAAGCTCTTTCTTTTGAAAAATGATTTATTGTACATAATCAAGTGTCTAATAAATTACATTTAACTGATGAAGGATTATCACAAATAAGAACTATGCAAAAACAAATTAATTTAAATAATAGTATGACAAATAAAACAGGAGCCGCTTAAAGATGAAGATATAGTCCGACACTTCTTGTAAAAGAAGCATACGAATTGTATGGGTAAATGTAAAATATTTATTAACAGTTATGCATCACATGTACACAGTTGGTTTAGACGTGGATACAAGAGCTTATTTCACAGCAGCTACTTTAATTATTGCCGTGCCCACTGGGATAAAAATATGGGCGATCGTGTTAGTAGAAACGGAACTGCTGGAAAATGTGGGGATTTATTGATTTCTTATAATAATGGTTATTGTTAATCATATTTTATATATATATATGTTTGATATAATACTACATATATCAAATATATTTCATATATTCAGTGCTAATATTGATTCATCCTTATCAGATTCTTGATTATCTATGAATACAGGTGGGCCTAATTCTAACGTACCTCAAGGTGGGGGTGGGCCAAATCCTAACATACCTCAAGGTGGGGGTGGGCCAAATCCTAACGTACCTCAAGGTGGGGGTGGGCCAAATTCTAACGTAACTCAAGG